>SR_TP_S13solDRAFT_1000065_pt1 | contig 58881 bp, 51 predicted proteins | sample SodReaTP_S13sol_FD_11159 | JGI IMG/M metagenome (IMG submission 11159) | reverse complement strand
CCGAGCTGATCCGGCTCGGCGGCACGCCGGCGCAGAAGGAGAAGTGGCTGCCGCGCATCGCCAGCGGCGAGGTGCTGCCGACCGCGGTCTTCACCGAGCCCAACACCGGCTCCGACCTCGGCAGCCTGCGCACCCGGGCGGTGCGGGACGGCGGGATCTACCGCGTCACCGGCAACAAGACCTGGATCACCCATGCGGCGCGCAGCGACCTCATGACCCTGCTGGTGCGCACCGACCCCGAGAGCGACGACTATCGCGGTCTCTCCATGCTGCTGGCCGAGAAGCCGCGCGGCAGCGACGCCGACCCCTTCCCGGCCGAAGGCATGAGCGGCGGCGAGATCCGCGTGCTGGGCTACCGCGGCATGAAGGAGTACGAGTTGGCCTTCGACGGCTTCGCCGTGCCGGCCGAGAGCCTGCTGGGCGGCGTCGAGGGCCAGGGCTTCAAGCAGCTGATGGCGACCTTCGAGTCGGCACGCATCCAGACCGCCGCGCGCGCCGTCGGCGTCGCCCAGAACGCCCTGGAGCTGGGCCTGGCCTATGCCCGCGAGCGACGGCAGTTCGGCAAGGCGATCCACGCCTTCCCGCGCGTCTCGGGCAAGCTCGCCTGGATGGCGGTGGAGACCATGGTGGCGCGCCAGTTGACACTCCACGCCGCGCGCGAGAAGGACCGGGAACGGCGCTGCGACATCGAGGCCGGCATGGCCAAGCTGCTGGCCGCCCGGGTCGCCTGGGCCAATGCCGACGCCGCGCTGCAGATCCACGGCGGCAACGGCTATGCCGAGGAGTACCGCATCTCCCGCGTGCTCTGCGACGCCCGCATCCTCAACATCTTCGAGGGCGCCGCCGAGATCCAGGCCCAGGTCATCGCCCGCGGCCTGCTGGCGCCGGGGCGGAACTGAGGGCGTCCGGGCGCGACGTGCTTTTCCCGTCATCCTGAGCGCAGCGAAGGATCTCGCTCAGACTGGAGTTCCAATAGGCCCGAGATCCTTCGCTGCGCTCATGATGACGCGCGCGGGCTTCGGCCTGAGGCGATCTGTCCTACTCCGCTGCGGTCTCGCTCGGCAGGGGACAGGTCACGCCGGTGCCGCCCAGACCGCAGTAGCCGGCCGGGTTCTTGGAGAGGTACTGCTGGTGGTCGTCCTCGGCGAACCAGAAGGGCGGGGCCGGGCGGATCTCGCTGGTGATCGGCCCGTAGCCGGCCGCGCGCAGTTCGGCGCGAAAGGCCTTGGCCGAGGCCTCTGCCTCCGCCTGCTGCGCGGCGGAGTGGGTGAAGATCGCGCTGCGGTACTGCGTGCCGTGGTCGTTGCCCTGGCGCATCCCCTGGGTCGGATCGTGGCCCTCCCAGAAGGCCTTGAGCAGGGCCGCATAGGAGACGGCGGCGGGATCGTAGACCACCCGCACCGACTCCGTGTGGCCGGTCATGCCGCTGCAGACCTCCTCGTAGGTCGGGTTGGGCGTGTGCCCGCCCTGGTAGCCCACGGCGGTGACCCAGACTCCCGGCAGGCGCCAGAAGAGGCGCTCCGCCCCCCAGAAGCAGCCCAGCGCGAAGTCCGCCACCGCGAGGCCCTCGGGATAGGGCGGCAGCAGCGGCCGACCGTTGACGTGGTGCGGCCCCGGCGGCGGAAGCGGCCGGTCGCGCCCCGGCAGGGCCTCCTCGGGCAGCGGCAGACGCATCGGCTTGCGGGCGAAGAACATGGCGGCACCTCCTCGGCGAGCGGTTCCCAGCATGTGGCACGGCGGCGGCGGCTTGCAACGCCTCGCCAGGGGTGACACGGAGATTTTACTTGCTCCCGGCACGGGCCGGTGGCTTATCGCGGACGGGGGGACGCAGCGACACGCGGGGATGACGGCCGTGGACCTGCCGACTGCCGAGCTCGCTCGGCTCTTCGATCTATGGAATGGGAAACGCGGCGACCGGCCGATGCCGGCGCGCGGCGATTTCGAGGTGACCGAGCTCAAGGACTGGCTCGGCAACCTCATGCTGATCGAGGTGGAGCGAGACTCCGACTGGCTCGACTTCCGCTACCGCGTCTACGGCACGGTGCTGGCCGAGTGGTTCGGCCGCGACCTGACCCGCAAGTCCGACGCCGCGCTACGCGACGAGGCCCGCGAGACGGTTCGCCGGGAGTACGAGCGGGTCTGCCGCGACGGCGAGCCGCTGCTGGCCCTGCACGACCGCCGGCTGGGCGGTCGGCGTGCCCGCATGGCGAAGCTGGTGCTGCCGCTGAGCGACGACGGCGAGACGGTCGACCGCCTGCTCGCCGCGGCCTATCCCCTGGGTTGATCCGCGCGCGGCGGCCGGCCCGCCGCCACGCCCAGCCAGACGGCGAGCAGCCAGGCCGGCAGCGAGAGGCCGAGATAGAGGCCGGCGGCCGCGAAGGCGCCCTGCTGCAGGAAGATCAGCATCTCCAGACTGAAGATGGAGAAGGTGGTGAAGCCCCCGCAGAAACCGGCCGTGAGGAAAAGCCGCAGCCGCGGCTGCGGCAGCCACACCACGTAGCCGATGAGGAAGGAGCCGAGCAGGTTGGCCGCCAGCGTGCCCCAGGGCAGGGCGCCGCCGAGATGCAGCAGCGCCGCCTCGGAGAGCAGCCAGCGGGACAGCCCGCCCAGCAGGCTGCCGAGACCGACGCAGAGATAGAGCGGGGCGCCCTTCATGCGAGCAGCGCGGCGCCGGCCAGCAGGCCCAGCGACGCCCCCCCCAGGCAGAACGCCAGCGACAGCAGGATGTTGCCGGCGGCACGCAGCGGCGCACCGGCACGGAAGAGCTCGAGAGTCTGCAGGCTGAAGGAAGAGACGGTGGTGTAGCTGCCCAGGAAGCCGACCACGCCCAGCAGCCAGGCCTCGCTCCGGGCGGCGATCGGCAGACCGCCCAGCGCCAGCGCCGCAGCCAGACCGACGGCAAAGGCCCCGCTGGCGTTGACGGCGAGAGTACCCCACGGAAAGGCATCCCCGGTCCGCCGCGCGACGCAATCGGCCAGCCAGACGCGCGCCATCCCGCCGGCGGCGCTGCCGGCGGCGACCCAGGCCGCGGCTGCCAGCGTCACGCCCATGGCCGCTCCTAGAGCCCCAGCACGTCGCGCATGGCGTAGAAGCCGGGCGGGCGGCCCGCCGCCCAGCGCGCGGCCCGGACCGCGCCGCGCGCGAAGACGTCGCGGTTGGAGGCGCGGTGACCCAGCTCCAGCCGCTCGCCCTCGGCGGCGAGGATCACGCTGTGCTCGCCGACCACGTCGCCGCCGCGCAGCGTGGCGAAGCCGATCTCGCCGCGCGGCCGGGCGCCGACCTGCCCGTCCCGGGTCCGGCGCGCCACCGACTCCAGTGCGACGCCGCGGCCCCGTGCCGCCGCCTCGCCCAGCAGCAGGGCGGTGCCGGAGGGGGCGTCGACCTTGTGGCGGTGGTGCATCTCCAGCACCTCCACGTCGTAGTCGGCATCGAGCGCGCGGGCGGCCTGCTCCACCAGCAGCGCCAGCAGGTTCACGCCCAGGCTCATGTTGCGGTCGTAGACCAGCGCCACGCGCGCCGAGGCCTGCCGCAGCGCGGCCAGCTGTGCCGCCTCCAGGCCGGTGGTGCCGACCACCAGGGCGGTGCCCGCTTCCGCCGCCAGGGCGGCGTGCGCGACGGCGCCGGCCGGCGTGGTGAAGTCGATCACCACGTCGCTGGCCGCGAAGAGCGCGGCCGGGTCGCTGCCGACCGCCAGGCCGAGCCGGCCCAGGCCGGCCAGCTCTCCCAGGTCGGCGCCGAGCTGGGGGCTGCCGTCCCGCTCGCAGCCGCCGGCCAGTCGGCAAGCGGGCGTCTCCGCGACGATCGCCATGAGCCGCCGCCCCATCCGCCCGGCGCAGCCGAGGATGCCGATCGCTGTCTCGTCCATGCTCGCCCCTCCTCCGCCGCGGCGCTTCGCCGTCTTCCCTAGACCGCGGCCCGTGCTATGTCGAGCCCATGGCCGAGCCTGCCCGCCTCACGCTCTTCTACGACGGCGCCTGCCCGCTGTGCCGGCGCGAGGTCGCCTTCTACCGCCGCCTCGACCGCGACGGGCGGATCGACTGGGCCGACATCAGCGAGGACGCGCGCCCGCTGCTCGGCAGCGGCATCGGCCGGCGCCAGGCGCTGCGGCGGATCTACGCCCGCACCGCCGACGGCCGGCTGCTGAGCGGCGCGCGGGCCTTCGTCGCGCTCTGGCGCGAGCTGCCGGGCTTCCGCCTGGCGGCGCCGCTGCTGGCCCTGCCGCCGCTGATCTGGGGGCTGGAGGGCCTCTACCGCCTCTTCCTCCTGGTGCGTCCCCGGCTGACCGGCCGGCCCCGCGACTGCTGCGGCCCCGAGGAGTGACTCCGAGAAGTGAGCGGCCTTTAAGGCCCCTGCCACATGTGGTAGCGTCCGCCACCTTTCACGGAAGCGGTTGTGAAGCATGTCCGATCGGACGATCGCGCTGGCGGCCGACCACGCCGGCTATCCCCTGAAACAGGCCCTGGTCAACGAGCTCCGGGAACTCGGCTACGAGGTGCTCGATCTCGGCACCCATTCGACCGAGTCGGTCGACTATCCCGACTTCGGCCGGGCGCTGGCCGAGGCCGTGGCCGGCGGCAGGGCCAGGGCCGGCATCGTCGCCTGCGGCACCGGCATCGGCATCTCCATCGCCGCCAACCGCAATCCGTCCATCCGCGCCGCCGTCTGCCACGACGAGACCTCCGTCCGGCTGGCCCGCCTGCACAACGACGCCAACGTCCTCGCGCTCGGCGCCCGCCTGATCGGCGAAGAGGTCGCGAAAGCCTGCCTGAGGGTCTTTCTGGAGACGGACTTCGAAGGCGGCAGGCATCAACGTCGCGTCGCCAAGCTGAGCGAAGGCTGAACCCGGTGCCGCCGCCGGCGGCCCACCGCAACCAGGACCGAGGGATCGAGACCAGAGATGAGCGCACAGACTGCCGCCCGGGCCCCCGCCCAGGCCCCCGTCGTCGGCGACGGCTTCTTCACCGCCGGGCTGCGCGATAGCGACCCGGCCCTGGCCGAGGCCGTCGCCGCGGAGCTGACGCGCCAGCAGCGCCAGATCGAGCTGATCGCCAGCGAGAACATCGTCTCGCGCGCGGTGCTGGAGGCCCAGGGCTCGGTGCTGACCAACAAGTACGCCGAAGGCTATCCCGGCCGCCGCTACTACGGCGGCTGCGAGGCGGTCGACATCGCCGAGGAGCTGGCGATCGAGCGCGCCAAGCAGCTCTTCGGCTGCGGCTTCGCCAACGTGCAGCCCCACTCCGGCGCGCAGGCGAACCAGACCGTGATGCTGGCGCTGCTGCAGCCCGGCGACACCCTGATGGGCCTGGCGCTCTCCGCCGGCGGCCACCTGACCCACGGCGCCGCGCCGAACCTCTCCGGCAAGTGGTTCAACGCGGTACAGTACGGCGTCAGCCGGGAGACGGGGCAGATCGACTTCGACGAGGTCGAGCGCCTGGCGCGCGAGCATCGGCCGAAGCTGATCGTCACCGGCGGCTCCGCCTATCCGCGGCACATCGACTTCGCCCGCTTCCGGGCCATCGCGGACGAGGCCGGCGCGCTCTTCATGGTGGACATGGCGCACTTCGCGGGCCTGGTGGCTGGCGGCGTGCACCCCAGTCCCCTACCCCACGCCCACGTGGTCACCACCACCACCCACAAGACCCTGCGCGGCGCGCGCGGCGGCATGGTGCTGACCAACGACGCCGAGATCGCCAAGAAGATCAACTCCGCCGCCTTCCCCGGCCTGCAGGGCGGTCCGCTGATGCACGCCATCGCCGGCAAGGCCGCGGCCTTCGGCGAGGCGCTGAAGCCCGAGTTCAAGGCCTATGCCCACCAGGTCGTCGAGAACGCCAAGGTCCTGGCCGAGACGCTGAAGGACGGCGGCTTCGACATCGTCACCGGCGGCACCGACACCCACGTGGTGCTGGTCGACCTGCGGCCGAAGAAGCTGACCGGCAACATCGCGGAGAAGAGCCTCGACCGCGCCGGCATCACCTGCAACAAGAACGGCGTCCCCTTCGACCCGGAAAAGCCGACCGTGACCTCGGGCATCCGCCTCGGCAGCCCGGCCGGCACGACCCGCGGCTTCGGGCCGGCCGAGTTCCGCCAGATCGGCCGGATGATCACCGAGGTGCTCGACGGTCTCGCGGCGAAGGGCGAGGACAACGGCGCCGTCGAGGCGAGCGTGCAGGCCCGCGTGCTGCAGCTCTGCGAACGCTTTCCGATCTATCCCGAACTGCGGGTCTGAGCCGGGCGGGCGGCGGTCGGTCAAAGGGGGGAAAGAGGCATGCGCTGCCCGTTCTGCGGTCACGAGGACACCCAGGTAAAGGACTCGCGGCCGACCGAGGACGCCTCGGCAATCCGCCGCCGCCGGCACTGCCCCAACTGCGGCGCCCGCTTCACCACCTTCGAGCGGGTGCAGCTGCGCGAGCTGACCGTGGTCAAGTCCGACGGCAAGCGCCAGCCCTTCGAGCGCGACAAGCTGCTGCGCTCCATGCAGATCGCCCTGCAGAAGCGCCCGGTCGACTCGGATCGGCTGGAACGCATCGTCAACGGCATCGTCCGCCGCCTGGAGAGTTCCGGCGAGGCGGAGATTCCGAGCAAGGTGGTGGGCGAGATGGTGATGGACGCCCTCTCCTCCCTGGACCCCGTCGCCTACGTCCGCTTCGCCTCGGTCTACCGCAACTTCCGGGAAGCCAGCGACTTCGGCGAGTTCGTCGGCAAGCTCGGCGGCGAGCCGGGGGAGTAGGCTGCACCCCTTCGTGCCGTCATCCTGAGCGCAGCGAAGGATCTCGATCCGGAGGAGCTCGATTGGCACGAGATCCTTCGCTGTGCTCAGGATGACGAGAAGGCGGGTAGACCGAGCCGACCAGGACCATGACCGCCACCGACCTCTCCCACATGCGCGCGGCGCTGGCGCTGGCGCGGCGCGGCCTGGGCCTGACGGCGCCCAACCCCTCGGTCGGCTGTGTCATCATCCGTGACGGTCGCGTGGTCGGCCGGGGCTGGACCCAGCCCGGCGGCCGGCCCCACGCCGAGACCGAAGCACTGAAGCGGGCCGGCGCGGCCGCGCGCGGCGCCACGGTCTACGTCACCCTGGAGCCCTGCTCGCACTACGGCCTCACCCCGCCCTGCACCGACGCCCTGCTGGCTGCCGGGGTCGCCCGCTGCGTCGTCGCCTGCGAGGACCCGGACCCGCGAGTCAGCGGCGGCGGGCTGCGGCGCCTGCGGGAGAACGGCGTCGCGGTGGAGCTGGGGCTGCTGCGCGAGGAGGCCGAGGCGCTGAACCGCGGCTTCATCCTGCACCGCACCGAGGGCCGGCCGCTGGTGACCCTGAAGCTGGCGACCAGTCTCGACGGCCGCATCGCCCTGGCCTCGGGTGAGAGCCGCTGGATCACCGGGCCGGCGGCCCGCGAGCGGGCGCATCTGCTGCGCGCCGCCCACGACGCCGTGCTGGTGGGCTCCGGCACGGCGCTGGCCGACGACCCGCGGCTCGACGTCCGCCTGCCGGGGCTGGCCGCGCGCCGGCCCCTGCGGGTGGTGCTGGACGCCGGGCTGCGCCTGCCGCCGGGTCACGACCTCGTCGCCCGCGGCTGGGAGCACAACACCCTGATCCTGACCCGCCCCGGCCACGCGGAGGAACGGCGCCGCGCCTATCACGCCCGCGGCGTGGAGGTGGTGGCGCTGGACGACTGCGGCACCGACGGCCGGCCGCGGCCGCAGGCGGTGCTGACGGAGCTGGCGCGGCGCGGCGTGACGCGGCTGATGGTCGAGGGCGGGGCCGGGGCGGCCGCCGCCTTCCTGCGTGCCGGCCTGGTCGACCGCCTGGCCTGGTTCCGCGCCGGCAAGGTGATCGGCGGCGACGGCCATCCCGCCGTGGAAGCGCTGGCGGCAACGGCCCTGACGGCGGCACCGGCCTTCGAGCTTCAGGGCATCGAGCGGCTCGACGGGGACCTGCTGGAAAGCTGGGAGCGGAGGAGTTAAGTAGGCGCCATGTTCACCGGAATCGTCACCGACCTGGGCGAGGTCCTGGCCGCCGAGCGCAAGCCCGACGGCGACCTGCGCCTCGAGCTGAAGACCGCCTGGGACACGGCCGCCGTGGCGCTGGGCGCCTCGGTCGCCTGCAGCGGCGTCTGCCTCACCGTGGTGGAGCGCGGCCCCGGCCGCCTCGCCTTCGACGTCTCCGCCGAGACCCTCTCGAAGACCACGATCGGCGGCTGGACGCCCGGCCGGCGCATCAACCTGGAGCGGTCGCTGCGGCTGGGCGACGAACTCGGCGGGCATCTGGTCTACGGCCACGTCGACGGCCTGGCCGAGGTGGCGGCGATCCGCCCCGAGGGCGACTCCCGGCGCTACGACTTCCGCGCGGCGCCCGAACTGCTGCGCTTTCTGGCGCCCAAGGGCTCGGTTGCCCTGGACGGCGTCTCGCTGACGGTGAACGAGGTCGGCGCCGAGGCCTTCGGGGTGAACATCATCCCCCACACCGCCGAGGTGACGAGCTTCGGCAGCTACGCCCCGGGCGACCGGGTGAACCTGGAAATAGACATGCTGGCGCGCTACGTTGCGCGCCTCCTGCCGCAGCCCGAATAGGCCCCTGCCATGCCCCGTGCCCAGCCCGAAGAGCCCTGGCGCCTGACCTTCCGCGAGCTGGTCTCCCCCATCGAGGAGGTCATCGAGGAGGCGCGCAACGGCCGCATGTTCATCCTGGTCGACGACGAGGATCGCGAGAACGAGGGCGACCTGGTCATCCCCGCGCAGATGGCCGGCCCCGAGGCCATCAACTTCATGGCCAGGTTCGGCCGCGGCCTGATCTGCCTGGCGATGACGCGCGAACGCATCGAGCGGCTCGGCCTGCCGATGATGGCGCGCAAGAACGAGACCCGGCACGAGACCGCCTTCACCGTCTCGATCGAGGCGCGCGAGGGCGTGACCACGGGCATCTCCGCCTCCGACCGGGCGCGCACCGTGGCGGTCGCGATCGACCCCGAGAGGGGCCCCGAGGATCTGGTAACCCCCGGTCACGTCTTCCCGCTGATGGCGCGCGACGGCGGCGTGCTGGTGCGCATCGGCCACACCGAAGCGGCGGTCGACCTGGCCCGGCTGGCGGGGCTCTACCCGGCCGGCGTGATCTGCGAGATCATGAACGACGACGGCTCCATGGCGCGGCGCGACGACCTGATCGCCTTCGCCCAGCGCCACGGCCTGAAGATCGCCACCATCGCCGACCTGATCGCCTACCGCCGCCGCCACGACAAGATCGTCGAGCGGGTGCTGCAGCAGCCCTTCGACAGCCGCCACGGCGGTCGCTTCGAACTCTCGGTCTACCGCAACGTCGTCACCGGTGCGGAGCACGTGGCCCTCTGCAAGGGGAAGATCGACGGTGCGACCCCGGTGCCGGTGCGGGTACACGCGCTCTCGGTGCTGGACGACGTGCTGGGCGACGGCTCGCTCGGCCGCGGCGGCGAGCTACAGGAAGCAATGGAGCAGATCGCCGCCGAGGGCCAGGGCGTGGTCGTGCTGATCCGCGATCCCTCCCCTGCCTCGATCTCCGAGCACCTGGCCGCCCGCGGCGAGGGCAAGGACGCACCCGGCACCGCACTGCGCGACTACGGTGAGGGTGCGCAGATCCTGCTCGATCTCGGCGTGCGGCAGATGGTCCTGCTGCACAACACCCGCCATACCATCGTCGGCCTGGAAGGCTACGGCCTCAGCGTCGTCGGCCAGCGTCCGCTGCGCGCGGCCGGAAGCGGAGAGACCCCATGACGACGCCCCGACTCGACCCCTCGCCGCGTATCCTCGTCGTCGAGGCGCGCTTCTACGACGACATCGCCGACGAGCTCTATGCCGGCGCCCTGGAGACGCTGACCGAAGCCGGTGCCGAGATCGAGCGGCTGCAGGTCCCCGGCGCCTTCGAGATCCCCGCCGCCATCTCCATGGCGCTGGCAGCCGGGGACGTCGAGGCCATTCGTCCCTTCGACGGCTACGTGGCGCTGGGCTGCGTCATCCGCGGCGAAACCAGCCACTACGACTACGTCTGCGGCGAGAGCGCCCGCGGCCTGCAGGACCTCGCGGTGCAGAGCCTGGCCGCCATCGGCTACGGCATCCTGACGGTGGAGAACGGCGAGCAGGCCTGGGCGCGCGCCGACCGCAAGCGCAAGAACAAGGGCCGCGACGCAGCGCTCGCCTGCCTGCGCATGATCGAGCTGCGGCGCGGCTTCGGCCTGGAACAGGAGCCCGAAAGCCCGTGAGCGATCCCGACAAGGGCGCCAAGGCCGCCAGCCGCCAGGACAAGCAGCTGCGGCGCCGGCGGGCGGCACGCCTCGCCGCCGTGCAGGCGCTCTACCAGGCGGAGATGGCCGGCGCCGGCGCCGACGCCGTGGCGCTGGAGTTCCTGCAGCACCGCCTGGCCGAGGAGATCGACGGCCTGACCTTGGGCGACATCGACCAGGAGCTCTTCCTCGAGGTGCTGCGCGGCACCCATGCCGAACGGCGCGAGCTCGACGACATGCTGATGGCGGTGATCGCCGACGACTGGACGGTCGACCGCCTCGATTCCATGCTGCGCCACATTCTGCGCGCCGCCGCCTGGGAGCTGTCCTACCGCCCGCAGATGCCGGCGAAGGCCGTGATCGCCGAGTACGTCGGCCTCGCGCACGACTTCTTCGCCGGCCGCGAGCCCGGCATGGCCAACGGCATGCTCGACCGCCTCGCCCGGGACCTCCGCCCGGACGAGTTCGAGGCGGCATGAGGACAGCCCGTGCGCGGTGAGTTCGAGCAGATCGCCGCGCTCTTCGCGCCGCTGGCGGCCGCTGCGCCCGGCGCCTTCGGCCTGCGCAACGACGCGGCGGTGTTGAGCCCGGCGCCCGGCGAGGAACTGGTCGCCACGCTCGACACCCTGGTCGAGGGCGTGCACTTCCTGCCGGAGGACCCGCCCGAGCTGATCGCGCGCAAGGCGCTGCGGGTCAATCTCTCCGACGTCGCGGCCATGGGTGCCACCCCCACCGGCTACCTGCTCTCGACCGCCTGGTCGCCGCGCGTGGACGACGCCTGGGCCGAGCGCTTCGCCGCCGGTCTGGCCGAGGACCAGGCGGCCTTCGGCCTACATCTGCTCGGCGGCGACACGGTGCGCACGCCGGGACCCTTGACCGTGACCCTGGTGGCCTTCGGCAGCCTGCCGGCCGGCAGCGCCCTGACCCGCTCCGGCGCGCGCGCCGGCGAGCTGCTCTACGTCTCCGGGCGCATCGGCGACGGCGCGCTGGGCCTGCTGGCGGCGCGCGGGCAGCTGCGCTTCCTGCCGCTGGCGCAGCAGCAGGCGCTGGAGGAGGCCTATCGCCTGCCGCAGCCGCGTCTGGCCCTGGGGCCGGCGCTACGCGGTCTCGCCACGGCCTGCCTCGACGTCTCCGACGGGCTGCTGGCCGACGTAGCGCACCTGGCCGAGGAGTCGGGACTGAGTGCCGCTATCGAGGCAGCCGCCGTGCCCCTGTCGGAGGCGGCGGCCGACGCCCTCGCCGAGGACCCCGAGCTGCTCTCCGTGATTCTGAGCGGCGGCGACGACTACGAGCTGGCTTTCGCGGTGCCGCCCGAGCGGGCCGCGGCACTCGCCGAGTTGGCCGAGCTCCTGGCGCTGCCGCTTACCTGCATCGGCCGCTTCCAGGCCGGCGAGGGCGTCACGCCGCTCGACCGCGACGGTCGCCCCCTGCCTCTCGCGGCGCGCGGCTGGACCCACTTCTGACGTCCCGAAGCGCCGCCCCGTGATCCGAACGGGCCTCGCCAGCGTAACGAGTCTGGAACGAGGCCGAGAACGGGAGTGGGCAGGTGGCGCACTACGAGGACGGAACGGCGCGGCGGGCCGGGGCGAGCTTCATCCGCCGCAGCATGAACCGGGCGATGCTGACGCGCGAACGCGAGTTCGAGCTGGCTCGCGCCTGGCGGCACCAGGGCGACGAACGCGCCCTGCACGAGCTGGTCGAGAGCTACATGCGGCTGGTCGTCAGCATCGCCGCGCGCTTCCGCAACTACGGCCTGCCCATGGGCGACTTGGTGCAGGAAGGCTCGGTCGGGCTGATGCAGGCCGCCTCGCGCTTCGAGCCGGAGCGGGAGGTGCGCTTCTCCACCTATGCCGCCTGGTGGATCCGCTCGGCGATCCAGGACTTCATCCTGCGCAACTGGTCGATCGTGCGCACCGGCACGACCTCGGCGCAGAAGTCGCTCTTCTTCAACCTGCGGCGCCTGCGCGCGCGCATCGAGGAAAGCAGCGGCGGCGCCCTCGACGACGCCGGCCGCCGGCAGATCGCCGAGGACCTGGCGGTCCCACTCACCGAGGTGGAGCGGATGGAGCGCCGCCTGTCCGGCGGCGACCAGTCGCTCAACGCCACGCTGGGCGAGAGCGGCGACGAACAGTGGCAGGACTTCCTGGCCGACGACCGCGCCGGCCCGGAAGAGCGGGCGACCGCGAGCCACGACGGCGCCCTGCGCGCGCTCTGGCTGGAAGAGGCCCTGGCCCGCCTGGACCGGCGCGAGCGCATCATCATCGAGGCGCGCCGGCTGGTCGACGACGAGGAGCAGGCGACGCTGGAATCCCTCGGCCGAACGCTCGGCGTCAGCAAGGAGCGCGTCCGCCAGATCGAGCACCGCGCCCTCGGCAAGCTCCGCGGCGCCATCCTGGAACGCACCGGCCGACCGGAAGACCTGCTGCTGGACGCCTGACAGCGGCGGCGACGCGGCCCAACTCCGCCATCCTTCGCCGGCGCCCAGGATGACGGGAAAAGAGCCCGATCACCCGATCTTCGCCCCCACGCCGCGCATCAGCTCGGCGAAGCCGGGGAAGGAGGTGGCGATGGGGGCACCGTCGTCGATCGTGACGCGCCTCTCGCAGGCGAGGCCCAGCACCAGGAAGGCCATGGCAATGCGGTGGTCCAGGGCCGCGGCGATGGTGGCGCCGCCCGCGGGCCGGCCGCCGACACCCTGGACCGTGAGGCTGTCCGGTCCCTCCTCCACCGTCACGCCGCAGGCGGCGAGGCCGCGCGCCACCGCGGCCAGGCGATCGCTCTCCTTGACCCGCAGCTCGCCGAGGCCCCGCATGACCGTGGTGCCCTCGGCGCAGGCCGCGGCCATGGCCAGCACGGGATACTCGTCGATCATGGAGGGCGCGCGCTCCGGCGGAACGGTCACGCCGCGCAGCCGGCTGCCGCGCACGCGCAGGTCGGCGACCGGCTCGCCCGCCTCGGTCCGCTCCTTCTCGCGGCCGATCTCGGCGCCCATCTCCGTCAGCGTGCGGAAGAGGCCGTCGCGCAGGGGATTGACGCAGACCCCCTCGAGCAGCAGGTCGGAACCCGGCAACAGCAGCGCCGCGACGGCCGGGAAGGCCGCCGAGGAGGGATCGCCCGGGACCCGAACCGGCGCGGCCGTCAATTCCGGCTGGCCGCGCAGCACGATCCGCCGCCCCTGCGCGCCGTCGCTCACCGCGATCTCGGCGCCGAAGTGCCGCAGCATGCGCTCGCTGTGGTCGCGGGTCGGCTCCGGCTCGACCACGACGGTCTCGCCCGGCGCCGCGAGGCCGGCCAGCAGCACGGCCGACTTCACCTGGGCCGAGGGCACCGGCAGGCGGTACTCGATCGGCAGCAGCGTCTCCGGCCCGGTCACGGCGAGCGGCAGGCGGCCGCCCTCGCGGGTGACGAAGCGCACGCCCATCTGCGCCAGCGGCTCGGTGACGCGGCGCATCGGCCGGCTGCGCAGCGAGGCGTCGCCGGTCAGGAAAGCGGTGATCGGCTGCCCCGCGATCAGCCCCAGGGCGAGGCGCGCGCCGGTCCCGGCATTGCCGAAGTCGAGCACCTGCTCCGGCTCGGCCAGGCCGCCGACGCCGCGCCCGACGACCCGCCAGCGCCCCTCGCCCTGGCGCTCCGCCTCGGCACCGAGGGCGCGCACGGCGGCGGCGGTGCAGAGCACGTCCTCGCCCTCCAGCAAGCCCTCGATCCGCGTCTCGCCGACCGCCAGGGCGCCCAGCATGAGCGCGCGGTGGGAAATGGACTTGTCGCCGGGCACGCGCAGCCGGCCGGCGAGCGCCTCGCTCGGGTCGGCGGCGATCGGCCGTCCGCTGGATGCCGTCACGGGTGACTCCTCACGTCTCGATCTCTTCTCGCCCGCGCCGCCCGCCGACGCCGCGGGCGGGAAGGGCGCCGCGGGTGATAGCACAGGGCCACCCCCCTGCCCAGGCGGGCTCGGGAAGGTGTTTGACAGCATCCCGCTCACGTGGCAAATGCGCGCCTCGTCGAAGGTGGGTCAGGATCGCGAGGAGAATACCGGTGGCTAAACCCGAATGGGGCACCAAGCGCGTGTGTCAGAGCTGCGGGGCGAAGTTCTACGACCTGCTTCGCTCGCCGATCCTCTGCCCCGCCTGCGGGGCCACCTACGATCCCGAGGCCCTGCTCCGCTCGCGCCGCAGCAAGCCCGCGCCCAAGCCCAAGGCCGGCAAGGTCGCCGAGATCGAGGCGGATGACGCCGTCGAGGCCGAGGAGGAGGAGGTCGAGGAGATCGACGAGGAGGCCGACGGCGTCATGGAGGACACCGACGACCTCGGCGACGACGACGACCTCGGCAAGGTCGGCGTGGACAAGGAAGACAAGGAGGTCTGAGGCGCGCGGCGCCCCGGAAGGGGCGTGAGACGCCCTCGGGAGCCGGCTTTTTTCACTTGCAAAGCCGCCTCCGCCTACCTAGCTTCCCGACCGCCGCCGGGCACGCTCTTCCGCCCGGCCGGCGCCTGACTATGGGGCCGTAGCTCAGCTGGGAGAGCGCTACAATGGCATTGTAGAGGTCGTCGGTTCGATCCCGTCCGGCTCCACCAGTTTCCGAAGGCCCGGCCCGCAACGGCCGGGCCTTTCTGGTTCCACCGGGAACGCCCCTATCACGCTCCCTCACCCGCAGCGGCTGTAGCCGCAGGCGGTGCAGAGGTCGCAGCCTTCCTGGCGCAGCAGGGACAGCGAGCCGCACTTGGGGCACTGGCGCAGGTCGCCGCGGCGGCCCTGGTCGGCGCCCGGCCCGGCGACCTCGCCCTCCGGCGGCAGGCCGGCGACGCGCCGGGCCGGCTCCTCCTCGCCGATCCCGGCGGGCTTCGGCAGGAAGCCGGTGTCGATCATGTGGCGCTCGATCACGCCGCCGATGGCGGCCAGCAGCGAGGGCACGTAGCGGCCCTCCATCCAGGCGCCGCCGCGCGGGTCGAAGACCGCCTTGAGCTCTTCCACCACGAAGGCGACGTCGCCGCCGCGGCGGAAGACCGCCGAGATCATCCGCGTCAGCGCCACGGTCCAGGCGTAGTGCTCCATGTTCTTGGAGTTGACGAAGATCTCGAAAGGCCGGCGACGCCCGTCCTGGACGATGTCGTTGAGCGTCACGTAGAGCGCGTGGTCGCTCTCCGGCCACTTCAGCTTGTAGGTCCGCCCCGGCAGGGTCTCGGGCCGCGCCAGCGGCTCGGTCAGATGCACGACGCCGCCGCTCTCGCGCGGGGCTTCCGCCACGGCGGGGGCCGCGGCCGGCGCCGGGCCGGTCTCCAGCACAGCGCCGCGCAGCGGCGTCGGGCGGTAGGTGGTGCAGCCCTTGCAACCCAACTCGAAGGCCTCGTCGTAGACCCGGCGGAAGGCCTCGAAGGAGATATCGGCCGGCAGGTTGATGGTCTTGGAGACGGCGGCGTCGACGTAGGTCTGCACCGCCGCCTGCATCACCAGGTGGGCGTGGGGTTCCAGCTCCTGGGCGTCGACGAAGGCCGGCGGCAGGGGCGTCTCGGGGCCGAAGCGCGCGCGGAAGGCGCGGAAGGCCGGATCGCTCACCGTCTCGCTGCGGCGGCTGCCGTCGGGCTCGCGGACCTGGCGGCGGTACTCGAAGGCGAAGACCGGCTCCAGCCCCGAGGAGAGGTTGTCGGCCAGCAGCGAGATGGTGCCGGTGGGCGCCACCGAGGTCAGCAGGCCGTTGCGCAGTCCCTTCTCCGCGATCGCCGCGCGGATCTCCGGTTCCAGCCGCTGCGCCGCCTCGCTCGCCAGGAAGGCCTCCCGGTCGAACAGGGGGAAGGTCCCCTTCTCGACCGCCAGCTCGGCCGAGGCCAGGTAGGCGGCACGGCGCAGGGCGCGCATCCAGCCCTCCACCGCCTGCACCGCCGCCGCGCTGCCGTAGCGCAGGCCGCAGTAGATCAGGGCGTCGCCCAGCCCGGTGATCCCCAGGCCGATGCGCCGCTTCGCCTGCGCCTCGCGCCGCTGCGCCTCCAGGGGGAAGCGCGAGGCCTCGATGGCATCGTCGAGCATCCGCACCGCCACCGCGACCAGCTCTTCCAGCGCCGCGAGGTCCAGCGCCCCCTTCTTCTCGAAGGGCCGGCGCACCAGGGCCGCCAGGTTGATCGAGCCCAGCAGGCAGGCGCCATAGGGCGGCAGCGGCTGCTCGCCGCAGGGATTGGTGGCCTGGATGGTCTCGCAGTAGGCGAGGTTGTTCAGCTGGTTGACGCGGTCGATGAAGATCACGCCGGGCTCGGCGCTGTCGTAGGTGGCGCGCAGGATGCGCTCCCAGAGTTCCCGCGCCTTGAGCGTGCGGAAGGTCTCGCCGGCGAAGACCAGGGGCCAGTCGGCGTCCTCGCGCACCGCCGTCATGAAGGCGTCGGTGACCAGCACCGAGAGATTGAAGTTGGTGAGCCGCCCGGGCTCGCGCTTGGCCTCGACGAAGGCTTCCACGTCGGGGTGGTCGCAGCGCAGCGTCGCCATCATGGCACCGCGCCGGGCGCCGGCCGACATGATGGTGGCGCACATGGCGTCCCAGACCTCCATGAAGGAGACCGGGCCGGAGGAGACCGAGCCGAGCGAGCGCACCGGCGCTCCCTTCGGCCGGAGGGTCGAGAAGTCGTAGCCGATGCCGCCGCCCTGCTGCAGGGTCAACGCCGCCTCGCGCAGCTGCGCGAAGATGCCGCCCAGGTCATCGGGGATCGTCCCCATGACGAAGCAGTTGAAGAGCGTGACGTTCCGCTCGGTGCCGGCGCCGGCGAGGATGCGGCCGGCGGGGATGAAGCCGAAATCCTGCAGCGCGGCGCGGAAGCGCGGCTCCCAGACCGCCGGCTCCGCCTCCGTCGCCGCCAGCGCCCGCGCCACCCGGTCCCAGGTGGCGTCGATGTTCTCCTCCGGCGGCGCGTCCAGCGGGCCGGCGTAGCGGTACTTCGCCTCCCAGACCCGGCGGGAGAAGGGGGAGAGCTCGGTCATGCGGCAGGCCTCCTCGCCCTTCCCGGAGGTTAGGCGCGGGCTGTCGCGGAATCAACGCGGGGGGCTACTTCCCGTCATCCTGAGGCCGCAGGCCTCAGGATGACGGGAGAAGGGCCTCAGTCCTCCGGCCCGCTGACGCCCGCCTCGGCGAAGGTGGCCATGCCGTTGTGGCAGGCGACGGCGGACTGCAGCAGCTGCACGCCCAGCGCCGCGCCCGAGCCCTCGCCGAGCCGCATGCCGAGGTCGAGCAGCGGCTGCTTGCCCAGGATCTCCAGCAGGCGGGCGTGCCCCGGCTCCACCGAGCGATGCGCCACCAGGCAGTGATCGAGGGCGCCCGGCATCAGCGCGTGCAGCACCGCCGCCGCAGCCGTGCAGGCGAAGCCGTCGAGCACCACCGGCGTGCGCGCCATCCGGCAGGCCAGCACGGCGCCGGCGATGGCCGCCAGCTCCAGCCCGCCGAGACGGCGCAGCACCTCCAGCGGGTCGGAGAGGGCGTCGCGGTTGGCATCCACGCCGGCGCGCACGGCGTCGAGCTTGCGCGCCAGGCCGGCGTCGTCGACCCCGGTGCCGCGGCCGATCCAGTCGGCCGCCTCGCCGCCGAAGAGGCCGTGACAGAGGGCGGCGGCGCTGGTGGTGTTGGCGATGCCCATCTCGCCCAGCGCCATGACGTCGAAGCCCTCCTCCACCGCCAGCATGCCGTAGGAGAGCGCCCGCGCGCAGTCGGCCTCGCTCATGGCCGGCCCCCGGGTGAAGTCGGCGGTCGGCTCGTCCAGGGCCATCTCGTAGACGCGCAGGTCGGCGCCCAGCGCGGCGGCCAGCTGGTTCACCGCCGCCCCGCCGTCGATGAAGTTGCGCACCATCTGCTCGGTCACGGCGGCGGGATAGGCCGAGACGCCGCGGGCGGCGACGCCGTGGTTGCCGGCGAAGACGGCGATGCGGGGCCGCTCCATGCGCGGGGGCTGCGCCGCCTGCCAGGTCGCGAGCCAGACGGCCAGATCCTCCAGGCGGCCGAGCGAGCCCGGCGGCTTGGTCAGCTCCGCCTGGCGCGCGCGCGCCGCGGCACCGGCCTCGAGGTCCGGGCCGGGCAGCTCGCGCAGCAGCGCCCGCACCTCGTCGAACCGCGGCTCCTCCTCGCTCATGCCCCTCTCCCTTTCCGTGTCGGCCGTGCCGGCGGTTCCCTTGCGGGGGCGACTGTCCTATAACCGCGCGGCCTTTTCCAGTGCGGCGACCGCCATGAACCCCACCTCCGACCTCCTCGCCTGGCGCGANGACCTGCGCAGGGCCACGGCCTTCCTGACCCGCCTTCCGCTCGGCCCTGGGCCCGAGCCTGAGCCTGGGTCCGAGCCCGGCCCCTCGCAGGCCGAACTGGCCCGCTCGCTGCGCGCCTATCCGCTGGTGGGATTCGGTCTCGGCCTGCTGGGCGCCCTGGTCTACGCGCTGGCCGCCTGGCTGGGCCTGCCGCCCTGGCCGGCAGCCTTCCTGGCGCTGGGCGGGCTGCTGCTGGCGAGCGGCGCGCTGCACGAGGACGGGCTGGCCGACGTGGCCGACAGCCTGGGCGCGCGCGGCGGCGTGGAGGCCCGCCTGGCGGTGCTGCGCGACAGCCGCATCGGCAGCTTCGGCGTGCTCGCCCTGCTGCTGGCGCTGGGGCTCAAGGCCTCGGTCCTGGCCGCCCTGGCCGATCCCTGGAGCGTGGCCGTCGCCCTGCTGGCCAGCCAGGCGGCCTCGCGCGGCCTGCTGCCGCTCGCCCTGCACTGGGGCGCCCCGGCGCGCAGCGACGGCCTGGCGGCGTCGATCGGCCGTCCGACCGCCGCGGTGGCGCTGACCGCGCTGGCGATCGCCGCGCTGCTGCTGCTGCTCCTGCTCGGCTTCGGGCCGGCCTTCCTGGCCGTGCTGCTGCTGGTCGCCGGCGTCGCCGGCGGCCTGCGGCTTGCCGCGACTCTCTACGGCGGCTATACCGGCGACGTGCTCGGCGGGCTGCAGCAGGCTGCCGAGATCCTGATCCTCCTGATCTGTGTGGCGGTGATCGCATGACGGAAACGGTGCGCTGGTGGTGGATTCGCCATGCTCCGGTGGACAGCGGCGGACGCATCTACGGCTCCGAGGACCCGCCCTGCGACTGCAGCGACTCGGCGCTCTTCGAGAGCGTGGCGCGGCTCCTGCCGCGCGAGGCCGTCTGGGTCACCACGCACCTGCAGCGCACGCACCAGACCGCCGAGGCCTTCATGGCGCGGCTCGACCCCAGGCCCGGCGCACCGCTGATCGAACCCCGCTTCGGCGAGCAGTCCTTCGGCGAGTGGCACGGCCTGACCCACACGGAGCTGCGGGCGCAGCGCCATCCCGAGTGGCACCGCTTCTGGCACGCCCCCGCGGTCGAGCGCCCGCCCGGCGGCGAGAGCTTCGTCGAGCTGATGGAGCGGGTGCGCGGCGGCATGGCGGAGCTGACCGAGCGCCATCCCGGCCACGACCTGGTGTCGGTCGCGCACGGCGGCACCATCCGCGCCGCCCTGGCGATTGCCCTGGAACTGGATCCCGAGGCGGCCTTGCGGCTCGCCGTCGACAACTGCTCGCTGACCCGGATGGAGTGGATCCCCGGCGCCTCGGGCAGCCACGCACCGGAAGAGCCGGGCGCCTGGCGGGTCAGCCTGGTCAACTTTCCGCCACGAAGCGCTGTTTGACTGCGCTGGCGATTGCCGACCCCCCGAGTCGCTGCGCCGCCGAGTCGTTGCCCCATCGAGTCGTTGCACCGTCGAATCGTTACGAGGAGACAGCCATGCGAAACGCCCTTCCCCTGCCGCGCCTGACGGTCCTGCTGGCGGCGCTGCTGCTGCTGGTCGGGCTCTATCGTCCGGCTGCCGCCGATGATCGCGCCGACGCCGTGGACCTGGTGGACCGTGCCCGCGTCACACTGGAGTCGATGCTGCGCGACCCGCAGTTCGGTGAGCTGCGCCGCTACCTGGAGGCCGGCAGCGGCGTGATCGTCTTCCCGCAGCTGGTGCGCGGCGGCTTCATCATCGGCGCCGAGGGCGGCAGCGGCGTGCTGCTGGCGCGCGGCGCCGACAACTCCTGGGGCCCGCCCGCCTTCGTGCGCCTGACCGCCGGCTCGATCGGCCTGCAGATCGGCGGCCAGGTCTCCGAGGCGGTGCTGGTCATCATGAACGACGGCGCCCTCGACGCCGTGCTGCGGCAGCAGTTCAGCTTCGGCGGCGACCTCTCGGTGGCGGTCGGACCGGTGGGCCAGGGCGTGCGCGCCGGCTCCACGGCGAACCTGGGGGGCGACATCATCGCCTTCTCGCGCAACCAGGGCCTCTTCGGCGGCGGCTCCCTGGAGGGCGGCGCGGTCACGGCGCGCAACGCCCTGAACGCCGCCTACTACGACGCGCCCAACGCCACGCCGCAGGAGATCGTCGTGGAGCGGCGCTATCACAACGCCGCGGCCGACGGACTCCGCCGCGCGCTGCCTTGAGCCGGAAGCCCGGCTAAAAGGCCGCCTGCCGGACCAGCAGGAGCAGCGCCAGCAGCCCCGCCTGCAGCAGGCAGGCCAGGGTGAAGAGGGACAGCGCCTGGCGCAGCGCCGCCAGGTCGAACGGCGCTTGGTCCAACGGTGGCGGGCCGAGCGCCCCGGCCAGCACCGTCTCGGGCCGCAGGCCGGGGCCGGACAGCGCATCCCGGGCGGCGAGCCCCGGGGCAAGGGCGGCGGCTCCCACCAGCAGCAACGCGGCGAGCCGTGCCGGCAGCCACTGCAACAGCCGCGCCAACCGCAGGGCGCCCAGCGCGAAGGGCCCAGCCGGCGGCTCGCGCGCCGGATCGTGGAGCGCCGCCCCGCCGTAGAGCCGCGCGAGCAGCAGCGACGCCTGCTGCAGCGCCAGGCCGCCCGGGCCGGCCAGCACGTACCAGAAGACCGGCGCCACCAGGCCGTCGCCCAGCCGCCGGCCCAGCGCCGTGACGGCGGCCGGCGCCAGGGCCTCGGCCGGCAGCCGCTCGACCTCCCGAGCTTCCAGGTCGCCGGCGGCGAGGCGCAGCAGTGCCCCGCGTGCGCCCTGGCGGTCGCCGCGTCCCAGCGCCGCCGCCACCGTCGCGGCCTCCTGCCAGCTCCGGCGCTGCCGCAGCAGGACGATCAGCAGCGCCAGTTCCAGGGCCCAGGCGAAGGGATAGAAGCGGGTGAAGAGGGCGAGCAGCCAGCCGGCCGCGGCGGCCGCCAGCAGCAGCGCCAGAGCGGCGATCCAGCCGCGCCGGCGCCGCTCGGCGAGACCCCGCTGCGGGCGGTTCAGCCGCTGCTCCAGCGCCCGCGCCAGCCGCACCGCGGCGGCGCGCGGCCCGGCCAGCAGCCGGGAAAACCAGCCCAGCCGGCCCAGGTAGGCCTCCACCGCCAGGGCGGCCAGCAGCAGGAAGAGGGGATCGGCATGGCCGTAGGCGCCGGGCATCGCGAGTCCTGGGCGGATCCTGAGCGAGATCGAACGCGCCAGAGTGGCCGCGCCGCGGCCTGCGCCGCAAGGCCGCAGGGCACCACTGCCCCTGGCGCGGCGGCCCCGTCTCGCCTACATGGGAGCGGCAGCGAGAGGAAGAATGCCATGCAGAAGCGGCTGATGCGACGTGCCCTGCTGATCTTCGCGGTCGGCCTCCTGGTCCTGATGGGCGGACTCGGCACGGCCTGGTGGCTGCAGCAGTCGCCCGAGCAGCGCGGCCGGGTCGTCGGCGAGGCCTCGATCGGCGGCCCCTTCGAGCTGCTCGACCAGCGCGGCGAGACGGTGCGCGACAGCGACCTCCAGGGCGGCTATTCGCTGCTCTTCTTCGGCTACACCTACTGCCCCGACTTCTGCCCGCAGACCCTGCTGAACGTCACCCAGGCGCTGGACGAACTGGAAGCCGCGGCGCCGGAGAAGGCGGCCCGGGTGACCCCGGTCTTCGTCACCGTCGACCCGGAGCGCGACACGGTCGAGGCCATGGCGGCCTACGCCGGGCACTTCCACGAGCGGCTGCTGGCGCTGACCGGCTCGCCGGAGCAGGTGGCCGAGGCGGCGCGCAGCTACCGTGTCTACTTCCGCAAGGTGGAGGACGAGTCCATGAGCGACTACCTGATGGACCACTCCACCTTCGTCTTCCTGATGGGCCCCGACGGCAAGTACATGACCCACTTCACCCACGCCACCCCGCCGGCCGAGCTGGCCGCCGCCCTGGCGGAGCGCGTGCAGGGCTGATCCCCGCCCCCGGCCGTTGCCCACTGGTCCGTTCCGTGCTGAAAGGAACGGGAACAGAGGAGAGGGGCCGGAAGACATGAGTGCGCGTCTGTCGCTGACGATCGCCGAGCGCGTGGCCTTCGCCGAGGGCCAAGCCTTCGGCGACACGGGTCCCTACGAGCGGCTGACGGGCAGGGTGGATTTCCGGGCCGATCCCGACGACCCGAAGCAGCCGGCGATCACCGACCTGGACAAGGCGCCGCGCGACGCCGAGGGACTGGTCCGCTACGCCGCCGACTTCTGCCTGCTGCGGCCACTCGGCGGCGGCAACCGGCGGCTCTTCTTCGACTACGGCAACCGCGGCAACAAGCGCGCGCTGCAGTTCTTCAACGACGCCCCGGGGTCGAACGCCCCGCTCGCGGCCGAGCAGGCCGGCAACGGCTTCCTGCTGCGGCGGGGCTACACGATCGCCTGGCTGGGCTGGCAGGGCGACCTGCTGCCGGGCGACGGCCGGATGCTGCTGGACGTGCCGGTGGCGCACGACGGCGACCGGCCGATCACCGGGCGGCTGCGCATCGAGTACATCGTCAACGAGCCGGGCGTGCAGGTGCTGCCGCTGAGCGGCCTGGCACCGGCGCTGAGCTACCCGACCGCCTCGCTCGACACCGGCCGGGCGGCGCTGACCCGCCGGCGCTACGCCGCCAGCCCGCGCGAGGCCATCGCGCCGGAGCGCTGGTGCTTCGCGCGGATCGAGGAGAGCCCCTCGGTGGACGGCCTCGGCCGCGACCGGGCGCTGATCGCCTCCGACGGCCACCTCTGCCTGCACGAGGGCTTCGAGCCCGGCTGGATCTACGAGCTGATCTACGAGGCGCGCGACCCGCGGGTGCTGGGCCTGGGGCACCTGGCGGTGCGGGATTTCGTCAGCTTCCTGAAGCACGAGGAGAGCACGGCCAACCCGCTGCGCGCAGCCGGTGGCGTGGAGAAAGCCTACGCCTGGGGCCGCTCCCAGACGGGGCGCTGCATCCGCGACTTCGTCTACCTGGGCTTCAACGCCGATGCGGCCGGCCGGCGCGTCTTCGACGGCGTCATGCCGCACGTGGCCGGCGCCGGCAAGCTCTGGATGAACCACCGCTTCGCCGCCAACTGCATCCTGCCGGGCCAGGAGCAGGAGAACCACTACAGCCCGGCCGACCGCTTCCCCTTCTCCTACGCCTGGTCCACCGACCACTTCACCGGTCGGAGCGACGCCATCCTGAAGCGGCCGGAGACGGACCCGCTGGTGATCCACACCGACAGCGCGTCGGAGTACTGGCACCGCCGCGCCTCGCTGGTCCACACGGACAGCGAGGGCCGGGACCTGGAGCAGCCGGAGACGGTGCGGCTCTACTGCTGGGCCAGCTCGCAGCACTACGCCTCGCCGCTGGTGGCCGCGCCGGAGCGCGGCATCGCCGTCAACTTCCTCAACACCGTGGCGACCAGCGCCTTCTTCCGCGCCAATCTCGACGCGCTCGACCGCTGGGCCAGCGAGGGCGTGCCGCCGCCGCCGACCCGGGTTCCGCGGCAGGGCGACGGCACGCTGGTGACGGCCGCGGCCTGGCGCGAGCAGTTCCCGGCCATCCCCGCCACGCCCCTGCCGCGCGGCCCGAGCCGGCTGGAGCGGCTGGACTTCGGCCCCGGGCTGGACGAGGGCCTGCCGCCGCAGGAGCCGCCGACGGTGATCGAGGGCGAGGAGTACCCGGTCCTGGTCCCGGCGGTGGACGCCGACGGCAACGACCGGGCCGGGCTGCGCGCGCCCATGGTGGCGGCGCCGCTCGGCACCTACTGCGGCTGGAACCTGCGCCGGCCGGAGCTGGGCCGCGGCGCCATGGTCGGCGTCACCGGCAGCTACCTGCCCTTTCCCGAGACCGCGGAGGAGCGGGCACAGACCGGCGATCCGCGCGCCGCGATCCTGGAGCGCTACCGCGACGCCGCCGCCTACGTCGAGGCGATCCGCACGGCCGCGGGCGCCCTGGTCGCCGAGGGCCTGATGCTACAGGAGGACCTGGAGCGGGCCGTTGCGGCCGCGGCGAACTGGGGCGCCGGCCGCCATGTCGTGAGCCTGCCGACCACCCCGGCCGGGGAGAAGGCCACATGACCCGCGCCGCCGCGCCGATCCCCACGACGCTGCTGACCGGCTTCCTCGGCGCCGGCAAGACGACGCTGCTGCAGCGCCTCCTCGCCGACCCGCAGGGGATCCGCTTCGGCGTGCTGGTCAACGACTTCGGCGCCGTCAACATCGACGCCGAACTGGTGGCCGAGACCGAGGGCGATCGCGTGTCTCTGGCCAACGGCTGCGTCTGCTGCACCATCCGCGACGACCTGGTGGAAGCCGTGCAGCGCCTGCTGGCGAGCGACCCGCCGCCCGACCGCCTAGTGATCGAGGCCAGCGGCGTCTCCCGCCCCATCGCCATCGTCGAGGCCCTGGAAGACGCGGCGCTGGAGGGGCGGGTCGCCCTGGACGGCCTCTTCTGCCTGGTCGATGCCGCCGGCTTCCGCGAGCTGGACTATGCCGCCACGGAGCTGGCCATCGAGCAGGCCGGCGCGGCGGACCTGGTGCTGCTGAACAAGTGCGACCTGGCCGGCCCGGCCGACCTGGCGGCGGTGGAGACCAGCCTGCGCGGGCCCCTGCCGAAGCTGCGCCTGCTGCAGACCCGCTACGCCGAGGTGCCGCGCGCCCTGCTGTTCGGCCTGGAACGCGAGAGCCGCCCCGAGGCCGCCGGCCACGAACACCATGGCCATGGCCATGACCACGGCCACGACCACGACCACGACCATGGTGACGGGCATCTCGAAGACTTCACCTCCTGGTCCTGGCGCAGTGCCGCGCCGCTGGACGAAGCGGCCTTCCGCAACGCCGTCCGCCGGCTGCCGCCCGGCCTGCTGCGCGCCAAGGGGGTGCTCGCCTTCGCCGGCCGGCCCGAGGCCCGCGGGGTCTTCCAGCTGGTCGGGCGGCGCAGCAGCCTCACCTTCGAGGAAGGCCGGCCGCCCCGCGAGAGCGCTCTGGTGGCGATCGGCCGCCCCGGCGACCTGGAGCCCGAGGCCCTGACCGCGCTGCTGGAGGGCTGCCGGGCGAAGTGAGGGGCGACCTTCCGCGCCGGGCCTTTCGGTGTCATTGCGAGCGCAGCGAAGCAATCCAGGGCCATTCGCCTCTGGCCCCTGGATTGCTTCGCCACGCTCCCTGCGGTCGCTCGCGATGACGGGACAGAGCCGCGACGGCGAAGGAAAGCCGCCGCAGATATCACCGCCGGTAGCGGCGCTGCATCCAGAACCCGGCGGCGGCGGTCAGCACCAGGGTGCTGGTCATCAGCACGAAGGAGATGGTGGCGCCGAAGGGCCAGTTGCCGAGCTGCATCTGGCTGAAGACCAGAGGCGCCATCATGCGGAACTGGGGGCCGCCCAGCAGCACCGGCGTCGCGTAGGCGTTCATGCCCAGGATGAAGGTCAGGATGATGCCGGCGATGATGCCCGGCAGGGCGAGCGGCCAGAGCACGCGGCGGAACATCAGCCAGGGTCCGGCGCCGAGGCTGAAGGCCGCCTCCTCCACCGCGCGGTCGATGCCCTCGATCACCGCCTGCAGGGTCAGCACCATGAAGGGCAGGTTGACGGCGATGATGCCGACGATCACCGCGCCTTCGGTGAACATGATCTCCAGCGGCTCGCTGGTGATCCCGAGCCACTGCAGCCCGGCGTTGACCATGCCGCGGCTGCCGAAGAGGGTCATCCAGCCCGCCGCGCGCACGGCGTTGCCGACGAAGAGCGGCAGGATGACCAGCATCACCAGCACGTTCTTGTAGCGGCTGCGCGTCCGCGCCAGGACATAGGCCAGCGGGAAGCCCATCACCAGGCAGGCCAGCGTGCAGAGCATCGCCACCCGCACCGTGGTGAAGAGCACGTTGAGATAGTAGGGGTCCGTGAAGAAGCGGACGTAGTTCTCGAAGGTGACGGCCTCGACCATCAGCAGCCGCGGCACGTACTGGTTCAGGCTGTAGCGGAAGAGGATGGCGATCGGGATCAGCAGCCCGAGCGACACCAGCAGCGTCGCCGGCCCGATCAGGGCGGCGGCCGAGAGGCGCGAGCCGCCTCTCTCGTCGATGGGCGCGGCCGCGGCCGCTGCGACTGCCATGCTTTTCCGTTCCTCGCTATAGGCTTCGCGTCGCCGCCCCGGGCAGCGCGTCATCCTGAGCGACAGCGAAGGATCTCGAAGGGCCGGAGTCCCGTGGATCGAGATGCTTCGCTGCGCTCAGCATGACGAGCAGGGCGGAAGAAGCCGCCCTGTCCTCAGCCCTTGAACTCGCGGTCCCACCAGTCCTTGAGCTCGGCGTCGTGGTCGGTCATGTAGCCGTAGTCCAGGTCGACCAGGGCTTCGATCTCCGCCTGGGTGAAGCCGATCCGCTCGTTCAGGTCCGGCGCCACCTCGGCGTTGGTGACGGTCGGGTTGTAGCCCATGTCGATGGCGAAGTTGGACTGCGCCTCGGGCTCCATCATGGCGTCGAGGTAGGCGTAGGCGCCGTCGCGGTTCGGCGCGTTGCGCGGCACCACGAAGCCGGAGACGTAGGCCAGGGTCCCCTCGCTGGGGGCCACCGACTCCACGGCGATGCCCGCGTCCTGCCACTGCACCGTCCGCGCCTTCCACATGATGCCGACGCCGAACTCGTTGGCGGCCAGGCCCTGCGCAAAGGCCTCGTTGGTGGGATAGATGCGCGCGCCGGCGCGGCGCACCTCGAGCAGCAGCTCCTTGCCCGGCTCCAGGTTGTCCACCGAGCCGCCGGCGGCCAGCGCGGCCGCGACGATGGTGTACTGGTACTGGATGTCGATGATGCCGAGCTGGTTGCCGAGGGCCGGGTCGAAGACGTCGGCGTAGCTGGTCGGCGCGTCGTTCACCACGGCCGGATTGTAGACCGCGACCTTGCCCGAGTAGATGTGGCCGATGCCGAAGGGGTAGCGCATCGAGGGCAGCAGGTTGTCGGCGTTGCGCAGCAGGGAGTAGTCGATCTCCTCCGTCACCCCCGCCTCGAACATCTGGTACATGTTGAGGGCCGAGAGGCCCTGGACGTCGCTGGTGCCGCGCGGCAACCGACGCTCGGCCAGCATCTTGCTGCGCCGCTCCGGGTCGCCCGCCTGGTCCTGAATCACCTCCCAGCCGTCGGAGATCAGGAAGGGCTCCTCGATGTTCTTGTTCAGCAGACGGGCATAGTCGCCACCCCAGGTGCCGACGACGATGGTCCCTTTCGACTGCGCCCGGGCGAGGCCCGGCACGCCGAGCGCCGCGGCGCCGGCGAGGGCGGCCGTTCCCTGCAGCATACCGCGGCGGGATATCCGCGAACCCGATCCGATCCTGATCATCTTCCGCTCTCCCTGTTTCTTGCCGTTGGTATCGTGGGTACTCACAACGATCCGCGCCGCCGCCCCGAGGTCCTCAGGCCGGCGCCGTGGCCTCCTCGCCGGTGAAGACGGCGGCAGCCGCCGCTCGCCAGCCGACGTAGACTCTATCCCCGGCTTCCGGCAGGAAGCCATCCTCCCGATTCGGCACCTGGGCGATCACCAGATCGCGGGGCGACAGCCGCACGTGGATGTCGATCAGGCCGCCCAGGTAGGAGACGAACTCCACCTCGCCCGGAAAGACGTTGTCGAGGCCCGGCGGCTCTTCCGCTGCGACCTCCACGCGTTCCGGCCGCAGGGCCATGAGGGCCGGCCCGCGCTCCGGCCCACGCTCCTGCCCGCCGCAGGCGACGGCGAGGCCGCCCTCGCTGCGGAAGCGCCCCGCCTCCTCCAGTCGCCCCTCCAGGAAGCTGCTGCGGCCGACGAAGCCGGCGACGAAGTGGTCGGCCGGCCGCTCGTAGAGATCGCGCTGCGTACCCACCTGGCAGACCCGGCCTTCGTTCATCACCACCAGGCGGTCGGCCATGGTCAGCGCCTCCTCCTGGTCGTGGGTCACCATCACGGTCGTCAGGTTGAGACGCTGCTGCAGCTTACGGATCTCGACCCGCACCTCCTGGCGGAGCTTGGCGTCGAGGTTGGAGAGCGGCTCGTCGAGCAGCAGCACGTCGGGGCGGAACACCAGGGCGCGCGCCAGGGCGACGCGCTGCTGCTGCCCGCCCGAGAGCTGGCGCGGCAGGCGGTCGCCCAGATGGGCCAGGCGCACCAGCCCCAGCGCCTCCTCGACCCGCGGGGCGATCTCGGCCTGCGGCGTCTTGCGCATCTCCAGGCCGAAGGCGACGTTCTGCGCCACCGTCAGGTGCGGGAAGAGCGCGTAGTTCTGGAACACCAGGCCGGTATTGCGCTTCCAGGCCGGCAGCCGCGTCACCTCGGCCTCGCCCAGCCGCACCGTCCCCTCGGTCGGTTCCACGAAGCCGGCGATCATGCGCAGCGTGGTGGTCTTGCCGCAGCCGGAAGGCCCCAGCAGTACCACGAACTCGCCGTCCGCGACGTCGAGCGTAACGTCGCGCGTGGCGTAGAACTCGCCGTAGCGCTTCGATAGTCCGTCCAGTCGAAGCCTCGCCATGCTTCCCCTCACACCACCCGGCTGATCTTGACGAAGCGGTCGGTCACCAGCATCGCCGTGGCGATGAGGACGATCTGCACGACCGAGACCGCCGCGATCGAAGGATCGATCTTCCACTGCAGGTACTGCAGGATGGCGATCGGCAGCGTCGTCCGCCCCGGCCCGACCAGGAAGAGACTCATCTCCAGGTTCCCGAAGGAGGAGACGAAGCCGAACATCGCCGCCGCGACGACCCCCGGCAGGATCGACGGCAGGGTGACGCGGCGGAAGGTGGTCCAGCGATTGGCGCCCAGGTTCTGCGCCGCCTCCTCCAGCGTCCGGTCGAAGCCGGCCATGCTGGCCAGCACCAGCCGCACGATCCAGGGAATGGTGATGAGCACATGCCCCGTCACCAGCCCCAGCAGCGACCCCAGGATCGGCAGGCCGGTGTTGATCTCGGTCTCCACGTGGAAGACGTAGAGCGCCGTGCCCAGCACCACGCCCGGCACCACCAGCGGCAGCAGCAGCAGGTTGCTCAGCGCCTCGCGCCCGGGAAAGCGGTAGCGCGCCAGGCAGAGCGCTGCCGGCACGCCCAGCGCCAAGCCGATGGCGGTGGAGATCACGCCGAGCTGGACACTCAGCAGCAGGCCGCTGACGAAGCGGCTGTTGCCCGCCATCTCGCCGTACCAGCGCAGCGAATAGCCGTCCGGCGGAAAGGCCGGGATCTCCTGTTCGTAGAGCGAGAGCCAGACGACCGCCACCAGCGGGAGCAGGATGAAGGTCAGGGAGAAGCCCGCCGCGCCGGTGAGCAGCCAGCGCCCCAATCGCCGCCGATCGATGCCGCGCGCGCCCGTCATGCCCCCGCCGCCCCTACTGCAGCCGGTTCTTGTGGAAGACGCCGCCCTTGACGATGGCCGCCAGGTGCCCGCCCTGCCCTTCCAGCAGGGTGATGTCCTCCAGGGGATCGCCGTCCACGACGATCAGGTCCGCCCAGGCCTCCGGCTCGACCACGCCCAGCTTGCCGGGCCGGCGCACGACCTCGGCGGCGATGGTGGTGGCGGAGCGGATGATCTCGATCGGCGGCAGCAGCGTGGCGCGGATCGAGAACTCGCGGCTCTGGTCCTCCAGCAGTGCGCCGAGCAGGTCGGAGCCGTAGGCCACCTTCACGCCGGCGCGCTTGCAGATCTCCAGCGAACGGAAGCCGCCCTCCAGGACCATCTCGTTTTTCTCCAGCATCTCGGCCGGCATGCCGAACTGGGCGGCACGCTCCTTCATGGCGACGTAGGCCACCAGGTTGGCGACCAGATAGGCCCCCTCGCGCGCCATCAACTCGGCCGTGGGCTCGTCGATCAGGTTGCCGTGCTCGATGGTGCGCACGCCGTTGGCCACCGCCCGCTCGATCGCCTCGGCCGCATAGGCATGGGCCAGCACGTAGCGGCCGAAGGCCTCGGCCTCCTCCACCGCCGCCTGGATCTCGGCGATCGAGAACTGCAGGGAATCGAGCGGATCGAAGGGCGAGGCGACGCCGCCCGAGACCATGATCTTCACGTGGTCGCAGCCCTGGCGCATCTGCTCGCGCACGACCTGGCGGATCTCGTCCTCGCCGTCGGCCATCTGGCGCAGGTAGGCCATGGTGTTGCAGCAGGGACAGGGATAGCCGACGTTGGTCCGGCCCCGGCCGTCGGCGTGGCCGCCGGTGGGGCCGATGGAGCGGCCGGCGACGAAGAGCCGGGGGCCGACGATCAGCCCCTCGTCCACCGCCGTCTTGATCCCCCAGTCGGTGCCGCCGGTGTCGCGCACCGTGGTGAAGCCGCGGTCCAGCATGGAACGCAGCCGCACCGCCGCGCGCGCGGTCGCGAGCGTCAGCGGCACGTCCTCCATCCGCCGCATGTAGACCTCGTCGTGCATGCAGTGGACGTGGCAGTCGATCAGGCCCGGCATCAGCACGCGCCCGCCGCAGTCGACCACGGTCGCCGCCTCGGAACGGATCGGCCGGTCCGAGACCTCGCGGAAGCGGTCGCCCTCGACCAGCACCTCGTAGCCGCCGCGGGCCTCGTCGAAGCGCGGATCGAGCAGGCGGAGATTGCGGAACAGCAGGAGGTCGCCCTGGGAGCCCATGCCGCCCTCCCTTAGTTCAGCCGGTTCTTGTGGAACTGACCGCCCTTGACGATGGCGGCCAGGTGGGTGTCGGGCTTCTGCAGCACAGTGAGATCCCGGAGCGGATCGCCCTCCACCAGCAGCAGGTCGGCATAGGCGCCGGGGCGCAGACAGCCCAGCTCGCCCTCGCGCCGCACCAGCTTCGCGCCCACCAGGGTGGCCTGGCGGACGATCTCGAGCGGCGAGAGCACCTGGGAGCGCAGCGCGAACTCGCGCAGCTGGTCGCCCTGGAGCTGCCCCAGCAGGTCGCTGCCGTAGGCCACCGGCACGCCGGCGCGCTTGCAGATCTCCAGCGAGCGCAGCCCGCCGTCGATCACCAGCTCGTTCTTCTCCAGCATCTCGCCCATCATGCCGAACTCGGCGGCGCGCTCGCGCATGGCGTAGTAGGCCACGAGATTGGCGACGAGGAACATCTCCTTCTCGGCCATGCGCGCGGCCGAGGCCTCGTCGATCAGGTTGCCGTGCTCGATGGTGCGCACGCCCGCCTCGGCCGCCCGGGTGATGGCCTCGGGCGTGTAGGCGTGGGCGCAGACATAGCGGCCGAAGCTCTGCGCCTCCTCCACCGCGGCCGCCACCTCGCCGGTGGAGAACTGCAGCGAGTCGAGCGGGTCGTAGGGCGAGGCCACGCCGCCCGACATCATGATCTTCACCTGGTCGACGCCCTGGCGCATCTCCTCGCGCGCCGCCTTGCGCACGGCGGAGGCGCCGTCGGCGATGCACATGGTGAAGGCCAGCGCGTTGCAGCAGTGGCAGGTCGGGCCGTAGTCGGTGCGCCGCCGGCCGTCGCTGTGGCCGCCTGTCGGGCCGATCGCCTTGCCGGCGATGAAGAGCCGCGGCCCCGCGGCGTAGCCCTGGTCGACCGCCGCCTTGATGCCCCAGTCGGCCCCGCCGGTGTCGCGCACCGTGGTGAAGCCGCGGTCCAGCATGGCGCGCATCGAGACCATGGCGTGCGCGGTCATGAGGGTCAGCGGCATGGCCTCCAGGCGGCGCAGGAAGACCTCGCTGAGCACCACGTGGACGTGGCAGTCGATCAGGCCGGGCATCAGCGTGCGGCCGCCGCAGTCCACCACCGCCGCGGACTCGCTGCGGATCGGCCGCTCCGACAGCTCGCGGATGCGATCCTCCTCGACCAGCAGTTCGAAGCCGTCGAGGGTTTCGTCACGCTCGGGATCGAGCATGCGAAAGTTACGGAACAGCAGTTGGCTCACTCTGCCCCCCATTTCCATACCTCCCCGAGCACCGTGGCCGCGTCTGCCGCGCGGCTCTCCGATCCCTGCGGGGAAGTGTGAAGGGCGCTTTGCCGCCGTGTCAATATTTTATACAATCGAAAATCTGCACCCGGTGCAGTGGCGAACAATGACGGGCGGAGCGGCATGCGGGTCGAGGTTCCGAACGAGGGCGAAGCGGGGGGACTGGGGCGCAAGACCACCTCGGAACTGGTGGCCGATCGGCTGCGCCGCTGGATCCTGATCGGGCGCCTCGGCGACGGCGAGCAGCTGCGCCAGGACGCCATCGCCCGCGAGCTGGGAGTCAGCCGCATCCCGGTGCGCGAGGCCCTGAAGCAGCTCGAGGCGGAAGGGCTGGTGACCCTGGTCTCGCACAAGGGCGCGGTGGTCACCACACTCTCCGCGACCACCCTCGCCGAGTTCTTCGACATCCGCGTACGGCTGGAGGGGTGGGTCCTGGGCCTGGCGATCCCCAAGCTGGAGCCCGAGGATCTCGAGCGGGCCGAGGCGGCCCTGGAGCGCATGGTCGCCGACCGCCGCATCGAGGAGCAGGGCACGCTCAACTGGCAGTTCCACGAGGCGGTCTACCGCCCCTCGGGCCACCACGAGACGCTCAAGATCCTGCACCGCCTGCACCTGGGGCTCGACCGCTACGTCCGCTTCCAGCTGGCCGTCACCGACGGCCACGCCCGCGCCGACCGCGAGCACCGCGAGATCCTGGAGCTCAGCCGGCGCGGCGAGACGGCCGCCGCGGTGCAGGCGCTGGAGCGCCACGTGCTGGGCGTGAAGACCATGCTGCTGACGGCCCTCTGCGGCGCCGAGGCGGAAGCCGAGTAGGACTCGGTCCCTTCAGGCGAGATCGGTCCGGGCGAAGTCGCCGCCCTTGTAGAGGAGGGGAACGGCCAGGATCTTGGCGCAGGCGAGGTCACTCGGGCCCATGACCTCGGTGAGGAAGCGGCGCCGGGACCCGCGGCGGAAAGGTCGGGAAAAACGCTGCGCGATGCAGTAGTAAGGGCCGTTGCAGGGCCACCCGCCGTCGCGCTGCCCGAGGCCACCCGGAGACCGATGCCCGACCTGCCCTCCCACCGCCTCTCCGTCGCCCCCATGATGGAAGGCCAAGAAATATTCCTTATTTCAATGTCTTAAACGCGGCAGTGTGCACCCTGTGTGCAGCTTGAATCGCACCTGATTTCCACTCATAGACTACCGCGCCCAGGAGCATATCGGTGGTCCTCCCGTCGCGAGCAAGCGGCAGGATCAGACGCTACACCGACTTGACCGCGGCGTCTTGCGGCGAGATCGGCTGCCCTTTGGCCCAGCTTGGTCGGCGAGTGTCGATCACTTCACCCAGCACAGCCAATGCACGGGCCAAGTCATCCGGGTCCAGGCCGGTTGTGTCCAGGGTCTTCTTCAAAAAGCTCTTGACCGCCGGTGTTTGGCGGGTTGGGCGCGGCGCCCTCAGGTTGCACAATCGCCTGCCCCACCAACCGCAGTCAGGCGGCTTCGGTCTGCTGGGTGCGACAGTCTACGATTGGGATCCCTCCCGACGGTTGGCGCCAGGCCTCCGTCGAGACCGCCCGCGCCGCCTGGAAGGCCTGGTGGGATAAGGCCCTCGCCAGCGCTATTCCTCCGCTTGTGCGTTTCGCCCGAAACATTCTCCCCTACCTTGACGGCATCCTCGCCAGCGCCGCCTGGCCCCTCAACACCAGCGTCCTTGAGGGCATCAACAACAAGATCAAGATCATCAAGCGCCCGCCTACGGCTTCCGCGACGACGCATACTTCCTCCTCAAAATCAGAGCCGCATTCCCCGGAATTCCGCGATGAACCTGAAGAAAGGGGCCGAGCTTGGAGGAGGCTGCCTTGACTGGGTGCGATCACGCCCGTCCCAGGTAGGCCGAGAAGAAACCCTGCCGCTTCATGCGCCGGTCGCGGCATCCGCATCCAAGTTGCGGCGAACGTCCTCGAGCGGCACCTGCATCGTCTCCGGCGGCTCGAAGGGTCGCTCTGTCAGAGGAAAGGGCAGATATAGCTCGCGAACACCTTCCGCCCGGGACCGCAAGTGCCAATCCGACCAGGCTGCCCAGTAGCGCTGGCGCAGTGGAGACAGGCGATTCTCGTCGAAACCGAACTCGTCTCCACCCGTCAGGGAGTCCGTCCGTTCCAGCCCGAAGGCGAGACAGAAAGGCAGGCGGCCTATCGACCCAGGGCCGTAGCAAGCGGCGATGCGGGCCTCGAACTCCGTGTCGGCACCAATTCGCACCGAGTCGTAGAAGCCGATCCGCTCGATCACCTCGCGCCGATACAGCAGAGAAGAGGGATTGTCGTAGATCATTCGGCCCCAGCGTTGGATGGCGAAGCGTCCCTCAGCATCCATGCGCACCCAGCGGCTGATGGTAGCCGCCAGCTCCGGCCGTTCCAGCAGGCCTCGAAGCTGCCGCTCCAGCTTCTGGGGATGCGACCAGTCATCGGAGTCGTGGCAAGTCACGAAGTCGCCACGTGCCAGCTTCAGCGCGCGGTTCTTGGCACAGTAGGTGCCGACGTTGGCATGGTTGTGAATGACCTGCATGCGCGGGTCATGGGCAGCAAAGTCGTCAAGGATCTTCAGTGTGGCATCGGTGCTGCCGTCGTCGATGACGAGTAACTCCAGGTTGCCGTGACTCTGCTGCAGGACCGATCGGACCGCCGTCGCTACGTGCTCCGCCGAGTTGAAGGTGGTCATGATCACCGAGACCAGGGGATGCTCTTCGAGCCCGCTTGCCGGCACCACGGCCAGTTGCAGGTTATCTAGTCGCAGACCGGCCGTCGGGTCCGCCAGCGCTACCTCCGCCAGGTTTTCGGAGCGCAGGAACTTGTTGATGGATTGAAGAGCGAGGTCATCGTGCCCTTCTAGCCTTTCCACGAGAGCCAGGAGGAGGAGCTGCTCTGTCGCTTGAGGTTGCCTGGAGAGCGCGCGCAAGGCCAGCCGACGTACGGCCGCCGTGGAATCGCCACTGCGCAGCCGGATGGCAGCCTCCACAAGGGTTACCACCAACCCGCCACGGCCGAGCGTACGGGCATGCTCCAGTTGCTCGAGCGCCAGTGCAGGTTTGCGCCGCTGGAGGGCCACGGCCAGTTCCTCGTAGAGGGTGCCGTCGAGAGGTCGCTCGACCTGAGCCGTGCGCAGAACGACCTCCGCCGCCTCCAGCTCGTTCAGGCGCACGAGCGAGCGGACGTAGCTGCGAAGGCCCATCGGGCCCACTGCGCGCATGAGCGCCGGCGTGGGCGGCCCCAGCAGCTCCTCGAAACGAGCGATTGCTCGGTCGTAGAGCCGTAGTCCATAGAGGCACTGTACCTCCAGAGCCGCAGCCTCCTGCTGCAGGGCGAGATCGCCCTTCTTCGCCAGGCCACCCAGGCTCAGCAAGGCAGCGGCATAATCGCCTTCTTGAATGAGCTTTCGAGTCTCGGCGAGCGGGGAATGCGCCGCCAATGCGTCTTCATCGTTCTTCTGGTGCCTCCCGGCGGTGTGACGATGCACCGCCGCAAGTAACTCCTGAAGAACGTTGCTCAGGCCCTGACGGCTGGCCCCTTGGCTGACCCGTGCGACGCGTTCCGGCAACTTGGTCATGAAGTCCTCGAAGTCCTGATTGCGTCCACGTGGCCGCTTGGCTGCGAAGAGCAGCGCGCCCCAGCGCCATCGCCGGCTGGTCAACACAGCATGCAGCTTGCGCTTCAGCAGGGCGTTCTCGATCTGCAGTTCCTGGCTCACAGGCCTGCTCCCACTATTCTTCGCGCGTACCCGGTTGTTGCCTCAGGAAGAGGTAAAGGTCTAGCCCTCTGCCGGAAGCTTTCCGTCGAGCTCGCGCGGCATCCTGAGGCTGTCGTAAAGGAGTAATTACACGAGAACAACACGTTGTCCCTTATATTCCTTCCATATCGGCGGTGCCCGATCATCCTGAAGGTCGCACCATAGGCGATGCTCCGCCTGTTCGTAGTGTGCGCCAAGATAGCGATCCACCTTGGGCAAAAAGAGATTATACCCCCCCGGCTCGGGTGTAATTTCGCCGACAACGAGTCCGCGGGAGGAAAAGTAAGTGTCGATGCGCACAAAGGGAATCGGCAGGGAGCGTGAAAGCGCAGCTATTTTGCGCATCTCGTCGACGGCCCTTTCTGGCGACGGAAGACTAGAAAGTATTTGTTCATAATATTTTCCCGTATCAACCTCCGTCCAGCTCGAATCATACCACTTGTAGCTCTTTTTTCCCCATCTATTTCGTTTCTGTAGAATTAATGCAATCTCTCCATAGAAACAATAAAACTTAAAATCATCAATTTGCACCCCATGATTTTCTGGCGATAATAGTAATTCCTCTAATATCCACATATCAGATAATTTTTTCTTTTCAAGTTGTCGACGGAGATGGGCATCGATCTGAGCGATATCGAAGATCTTACCGCTCATCAAATTCCGATAGCGGCCGTCGGTTCGCTTGAAGAGCGTGACCACACCCCAGGAGTCTTGCCCGGACAAGGGCTTCAGGACAGCGCTGCCATAAGCCGGGAGGCACGCGATCGCCTTTTCTAGGCTGACCCCTTGAGCGTAAGGACGCGGGACCTCGAATCCCAGCTCGGCTACCAAGGATCGACAGGCCTTCTTGTCTCTCAGTAGTCGGCTAAGGCTGATTTTATCAGGTTGTTCTCGCACGAGACTCATGCGACGCAGCTTTTCGTCCAGCTTCTGCTTGAAAGAAGGCGGGGATGGAGCCTGTCGCAACCGTGCCTTGCTTCGACGCCTCATGTAACGGACGTCGGTTCCGAGCAAAAGAAAGTCGCCCAAGCGTGGAAGCGCTTCGGTCATCGTCAGACCATAACAACTATACGCATGTGTTCATCCCATTCAACTACAGTGCACTGACAATCATTGTCCGGAAATCTGTTAGTTATTATGTGTGCTAATTCCTTCGTATGTTCAGAAAGACAGACTCTTTATTTTTGTGGAAGCAATATTGTTGAACAGGCAGGTACATTTTCATCTCGCTGCAATGGGGCAAATCGACAGACGAGCAGTGTCTCTCTTTAGCCCGCGTATTATTTTCCTCTCGCCAATGTGCCAAGTTTAGCTGCCTTGCGGTGGAAGAGGCTGGAAATGGGCATCGCGAGATAGAAGGTGCAGCATACCGGCTGGGTTGGCAGCCAATTGTCCGACTTACCTGAAGTGCAGTCTTCTGGTTCGCTCATTCGAGGGCTTGTGCGCATCCTCACTCGGAATCTCTTGCGAGCTTCTCGGGTCGCGTACTCCCCCGGTTGTAGGGTCTGAGGCCAACATCTCAATGTCGCGGCGCCAGGACGCAGGCAGGGACGAACCGAAGCGATCTGCCGCGTAGCGATACACCGGCCAAAGGATGTGGATCGCCTCGGCCCTGATCTCCGGGGGGAGTCTCTCTGATTTTGGCGCCGCATTGGCAGCCTTCCGGAAGTTTGCCTGGCGAGACGCGATGCCGAGGAAGTTCGTCAGCTCCAAGATCACCTCCTGCCCGCCCGGGCCGAAGAGATCCTCGTAGAAGATCGTGAAGAGCTGCTCCTTCGGGAACACGGCATCGAGGGCTTGTAGCGCTGCCGCATAGTCACCGCGCCGCACGGTGTAGTCAGCCGGCGCGTGGAGGCTCCGTCGCATGACGTCGAGCGCTCCGCGCGACGGATCATCACCGCGAAGCTTTTTGCGTTGGCGCTCTTCATGGCGAATGTGGCTCCAGAGCCTGTCGACCGGGTTGCGCATCATGAAGATCAGCTTGGCCTCGGGAAACTGCTGGCGTATCGCCGCGTAACCCTTCTCGCCGATCGCCGAGTAGCCCGGGGTGAACTCGCCATAAACCGACTTGCTTCCACGACGATACTCGAAGAAGGGACGGTAGAGCCGTCCGCGCGAGCGCAGGATGGCGAGAACCAGGGCTCGGTCGAGCACCTCGCCGTGCTTGGCACCGGCCATCGCCTCTTCCAGCTTCCGGATTCGATCTCCGAGGCGGAGCCTCTCGTGGTCGTGCGCGTAGAGCGCGTCGAAAACGTGCAGTTCCTTCAGGCTCGGCATGAAGACCTCCGGATGCCGCCGGAGATACATCGACAACCAGGTTGTGCCGCATTTCGCGGTTCCGACCCCTACGAAAAAGCCCACTTCCAAACTCTCCGAAGTGCCGTGGCGAGCCGCCGCCGAAGGGGCGAAGGACCGCGAACGAGAGTGACGCGCGCAATCTCCGGCGCGGCTAGAGAGCGCGACCCGACCACGCCGGCTCGACCATAGCCCAGGCCGGCCAGCGCCGGCAAAAGGCCCCTCTGAAAATTCTATACCAATACGCATTGCATATCGGAATTACTGTTGCCGAATTGGAATAAGAACTGCGTGGCGAGTCTCGCCCCTCCTGGTTATTGTAGCTAGATACTCATTAAATATCGTAAATACAGAAGTATAGAATGAATATATGTGGCGGAACACTTCAGTATCTATGTTGTGGGGTGGCAGAATGCAGGTGACGGTGATCGGCACGGGCTATGTCGGTCTGGTATCAGGGGCGTGTCTGGCCGCTCTCGGCCACAGAGTCTGCTGCGTGGACTTGGACGAATCCAAAATTCGCGCACTGCGATCGGGTCGGGTACCGATCTACGAGCCGGGACTAGAGGCACTTGTTCAGGATAGCGTCGCATCCGGGCACCTGAGCTTCAGTCTTGACGTCGGCGGCTCGGTCGCCTCTGCCGAGGTTGTGATCATCGCCGTCGGGACGCCGAGCCAGCCCGGAGAAGGGCGGCCCGATATGCGCTATGTGGATGCAGCTGCGCGGGACATCGCTCGGGCGCTGAGTGGCTTTACCGTCGTGGTCACGAAGTCGACCGTGCCCGTCGGTACAGGGCGACGGATCGAGGAGATCATTCGCGCGACGCGGCCGGAGGCAGACTTCGAGGTTGCCTCCAACCCGGAGTTTCTGCGCGAAGGCAAGGCGGTCAAGGATTTCATGTCGCCCGACCGCATCGTCATCGGCACGAAGGAGGCGCGCGCCGAGCGGCCGCTCGGCGAACTCTATCGTCCACTCCGGGACAAGGGCATTCCCTTTCTGGCCACAACCCTGGAGACGGCGGAGCTGATCAAGTACGCCAGCAATGCCTTCTTGGCGACCAAGATCACCTTCATCAACGAGATGGCGGACCTCTGCGAGAAGGTCTCCGCCGACGTCGAGGTGCTTGCCACGGGCATGGGGCTGGATCGCCGCATCGGGCCGCGCTTTCTACAAGCGGGGCCGGGGTTCGGCGGTTCCTGCTTTCCAAAAGATACGCGCGCGCTGGCGGCGATGTCGCAGGAGCTCGGCGCGCCTTCCGTGCTGGTTGCAGGCGTCAATGCGGTGAACGAGCGCCGCAAAGCGGAGATGGCTGAGCGCGTCCTCCGTCTGCTGGGCGGTGATCCGGCCGGTAGGCGACTGGCGGTCTGGGGGGTCACCTTCAAGGCCGATACGGACGACATGCGCGAGTCACCTAGCCTCGACATCCTGCCGAGACTATCCGCCACCGGGATCGCGATCCGGGCCTATGACCCCGCCGGAAGGCAAGTCGCACAGCCGCTACTACCCGGCGTCGCCTGGGCGAATTCCGCCGAGGAGGCCGTGGACGGCGCCGACGGCCTTCTCGTCCTGACGGAGTGGAGCGAGTTCCGGCACTTCGACCTGGACCGCCTGCGTTCGAAGCTCAAGCATCCGCTGGTGATCGACCTGCGCAATCTCTACTCGCTCGACCAGGTGCGGGAAGCGGGGCTGATCTATCACAGTGTCGGCCGCCCGCCTGCCGATGAGGGCGAGGGGGCGGAAGACATGGACGCTGCACTCGAGTTCGAAACGCCGTGGCGCAAAGCGGCCGTAGGGGCGGATTGAGCGAGTGACGCCTTGACGAGCGCAGGGAACAACGAGCCCGAGGAAGGCGGCGGCGACCGCGCTGAAGCAGCCGGTGCAGTTGCGCCTTGCGAGGCTGGGCCCGCAGAGCGTCTCCTGGGCAAGGCGCGCTATTTGCGCGCGGCCGGTGACCCGATCGGCGCCCTGCTGACGCTTGAGGATTCCCAGATCGAAGAAGGTGGTGAGCGCCTTCGCAAGGCAGCCGCAGGGCTGCAGGTCCGCTGTCTCTTCGAGCTGAGACTTCATCGCGAGGCGGTGAGGCGCTTCGAGGCGCACTTCGGTGCGGCGACATCGGAGGTGCTGCGCGCGATCGCGCCAGAGCACCTGGTCGCCTATGTGCGCGCCTTGGAGCGGAGCGGGCGTGCTGGCGAGGCGAGCGAAGTGCTGCAGCGCGCACAGATCGAGCGCCCGGCCGTTGCGACTTGGTACGAGGAGCAGGCGCTGTTGCTGCAGTGGTCGGAGCCGGCGCGGGCGCTCGAACAGATCGAGATCGCCAGAGCGCTCGTCGACAGTCCACGCGCCGGAGCGTTTCGGGCGGCGACGATCCGCTTGCGATGCGGCGAGCCGCTTGCTGCGGTTCGGCGCTTGGCGCTGCAGGCCTTCGCGGCCGATCCACCGGTGCTGCAGGCACTTTTCCTTCTGGCCCTCGTGGAACAGCGAGCGGAACGCCACGACCTCGCACTGGGCTACGTTAATCGACTGCTTAGGGCGGAAGGCTCAGCCGACATCGCCTTCGCCGACGCGGCCGGCGGCTTTCGGATCGATAACCTGAGACCAGCGGTGGAGAGCGGGCCGACGGCCGAATCGGGTCCATTGGTCACGGTCCTGATGACCGCCTTCAACGCAGCGTCCTTCGTCGAAACGGCCGTGCGATCGGTACTGACCCAGACCCACGGCAATCTGGAGCTGCTGATCGTCGACGATGCCAGCACAGACGAGACGGGAGAGATCCTTGCGCGCTTGGCGGTGGAGGACTCGCGCGTTCGTGTCCTGCGGAGCGGCGTGAACCTCGGGACCTACGGCGCCAAGAACCTCGCGCTGCCCTTGGCCCGCGGCGAGTTCGTGACCTGTCACGACGCCGACGACTGGTCGCATCCACATAAGCTGGAGCGGCAGGTGCAGGCCCTGCTCGACCGCCCCAACCTCGCGGCCAGCGTCTCGCAATGGGCACGTTTGGATGAAGCCGGGCACTTCGTCCTGCAACGCTGGAACCACATCGTCTATACGAACGCCTCTTCCCTCCTCTACAGGCGCAAGGTGATCGATCGGCTCGGCTTCTACGATTCAGTGCGCGCCGGCGCCGACAGCGAGTTCCAGGCCAGGCTGGAGACCTCTTTCGGGCGCAACGCCGTGCAGGAGCTATCGACCTGTCTTGCTTTCGGTCGCCATCACGCGGACTCGCTCACCGGCGGCGGCGCCTTCTCCTTGGCGGACAACGAGCGTTCCGAAGTGCGGCAGCGATACCGTGAGTTCTGGTTCGCCTGGCAGCGGCGCCGACGCGCCGCCGGTCAATGGGACTGCTACTTGCCGTTTCCTCTGGAGCAACGTCCTTTCGCGGCGCCGGGGGAGTTGATCGTGTCAACCGAAGAGGTCGCCATTGCCTTAGCAGCGCGTCGTGGAGAATAAGCCGGAGCGGTTTCTAATGAGCCCAGAAATCGGGATATGCCACAGGTTTGCTGCAGGCCGGACCCATTGTTGGGCTGCCTAGAGCAGATCGCGTGAATCAGGTCTGGATGCATATGGGAGTCAGAAATTCCCGACCGAAGACAACCGGGCGTTGCTCTGAGCGCTAAGGCTGGACAGATGAATCAGCCAGATGAATCAACAATCGAAAGTCGAGACGGCCGCAGTGCGAACTTCTGCTCACCAGGGTCGCGAGAGCACGGGATCTGATCGCGAGCTCGAGCTTGTCAGCTTAAGCCTGTATCCTAGCTACTTGGAAGTGATGGTGGCGGGGGCACACCCACCTGCTAGCCTTTGGGCGCGGCTTGGTAGTCTGGAGGTACGCCTTCTGAAGCGTGACTGGTCTGGGCCCGCTCGTCTCCAAATGGAGGGTGTTCGTGAGGCGCGATATGCGAATACAATTGCTCTGCCTCTGACCGTCGAGGCATTCAACCTCGGAAGTGATCCGTCAAGCGTGTTGGCGACCTATGAGATGCGTCGCGGCGATCGCAAAGGCCGGTCGATTGTTGGCTTGCCCGAGACAATCACCTGTCAGTCCGATGATCGTGTCGTTTCTTCCCCGCCGGAAACAGCGGCCGGTCGGATCGTCGGTTGGGCATTCCAACCAGCCGATCCTGAGCGAAAGGTATCCCTTGAGCTTATCGAGATACCTTCGTCGGAGGTTCTCACGAGTCCCGACGACACTTCGACCCTCGCGAAAACGATTGCGAAAAGAAAGATTCTTGATCGCTATGGCACTCAAGCTCCGCCCACCACTGGCTTCAATTTTGCACTCCCCGCTCGCATTCTCGATGGCGCCGAGCATGACCTTTGTCTTGTAGCTCGCGATGGCGAAAATTTACAGAGCCTCTGGCACTATAAATTGCACGCCTCACCAGAATGGATTGACGCGCAGATCCGGAGCTGTGACCATCGTGCAGAGCTTCGAGAGGTCCTAATGGCGCTTGCCAAGGCCGCACGCTTCGATGAGCTCGCTGGGTACTTTGCCAACCCATTTTCCTATGTCGACTTCCCTTTGTCGCCCGAGGACGCCTTCGAGATACTCTCCTACGCACGGTTCGTTGGAGGGCGTGGCGACGGATATACTTACCTGATTCAGAAGTTCGAAAACCTTAGGGAATTTGTTTTTACTGAGGATTCGTGCCAGCGGCTTCTCTTGAAATCAGCCACTTCTTTCCTTAAATCGAGCGATCAGGACGTTGGTCTTAGACGGTTCCCGCATGCCCCACTGGCCGAAGCACTGCTTGATCTCGTCTTCGTTCTTGAGGACTCCTCTGACACCAGGCTGCTACGTGATCTCGTGTCTTTCTGTATGCACTCGAATCGATACGTATTGGCCCGGAACCTTGTCGAACGGTGGATGCGGCAAGATTCGGAAAGCCCCACGCCACGAGTCACGGCCGCGTCGATTGAACTGGCCACAGGCAATCATGAAGCAGCCGAACTGCTTATCGATCAGGCGCTGACGCTGCAACCGAACTTCAGTGACGCGCTTTTGTTGCTTGCCCGTATCTATGCTAGACAGGGACGTCCATTGCACGCAGTCGCAGCATGCAGCGGCGGTCGCGGCCTTTCTCATTGGTTGCATTCGCCGCCCGGACCTGAAGTGCAGAAACTCCTCGCGCCGCTCGACTGGCCCGGACTCAACGCTGCAATTGCCCAACGGAGCCAGCAGGCTACGCTACTCCAACACATCAGTCATGCAGACAGTCTAAACGGCGCCCCCGATCGGCCCGACGAGGGGGGGTTCAACCTGGTATTCCTCGATGATGCGGAATGGGATGTGGCTATTTACTATGAGGGACTGCGCGCATTGGGGTGCGTGCAGATCATCAATCAGCCTGGCGCGTTGATGTCAGAAATTGAAGGTGTCGGACGCTGGACGCTGATCTTTGCTCATTTTGCCGCGGACTACCTGTCGCCTGATCTCGTTAGGGCGTTGTTCGCGCAGAGGCGCCCCTTCGAGCCGATGGTAATGCTCGCTTCGTCGGTACTGGACGAGAAGGGGAAGCCCGAGGAAATGTTTCTGTGCGGCGTACTTGTACGTACTGACATTCTAAAAATATTCGGGTCCTGTTCGCTTGGCGAGTTTGTCAAACGGTCCGAGAAATCAATCCGCGTGAAGACATTGCTCATATGAAACAGGATCTTTCTGTGGAAGGTCGTCTTGCAGTCGCCGTCATGTCATTTGATCGGCCCCAGTATCTGGAGCGGGTTCTGCAAACCGTCGTTGCACAGAAGCCCTTTAGGAAGGTGCGCCCTGATTTCTTTTTTTTCCAGGATGGAGCTATAAGTGAAAGAACGGGGGCAATTTTCGGTGACTCCGAGAACCTTGTCCTGTCAAAGGAACTTTTTAGACGCTATTTGCCCGAGGGCACAATGCTTCCCAGCGCCTACAATCTGGGTGTCGCGCTGAATTTTGATCGTGCCGAGAGAAAGATTTTTCAGGAGATCGGCTACCAGTCGGCTATTTTCCTGGAAGACGATCTTCTTCTGTCACCTTCCTATTTCAGGATCATGGAAGAGTTGTTGGAGATTGCGGCGGAGCGTCCCGACATCGGTATGGTTTCGGCGCTCGGGTACAAGAACCGCATGCCCCTCTGTGAACAGCAGCGGCGCGCTCGTGAGATCCGGTTGATGGACGAGCACAACTGGGGCTTTGGAATGCATCGTGAGGCATGGTGTGCCCGCAACCGGGTCTTGCAACCCTACCTCAAACTGATGGCCTCTGTCGATTACAGGGATCGCGACACGGGCGAGATGAAGTTCAAACTTGCCGCTCTTCAGAAGTCATTCTCGCGACACGGTCGTGGCTACCTTACCTCCCAGGACAGCATGAAGAATCTCGCCTTCGAGTTGCTGGGTCGGCATCGTATAACGACATTTACGAACAACGCCAGATACATCGGCGAGGTCGGCCTGCATTCCAACGAGGGAAAGTTCGCTGCTGGCGGGTATCATGAGACGATCGTCTACAATGGTGAACATGATGGCTTCGAGTTCCCTTCTCCCCAAGCGCTCAGGTGGATGCGTCTCAGCCTGCAGCATCGATAGCCCGGAATGTTGAGGCCGCCTATGCAGAGGATCCTGATAGCTGTACTGGATGGTGGAGGCGATCTCTCCGGGCCTATGGCGCGAGCGAAGGAACTCGAAGCATCGCTCGCTTCCTCGGCCACTCCCTTCGAGATCGATGTCGTGCGTGCTGCACCTAGCGTCGCCTTCGCATTCCTGGAACACCGCCCAGACTTGATCGTAGCGGTCGGCTACGCCGCAGGCGACCTTCTCCCTCTCGGGCAGCTTGCCTGCCCAGTGCTGTGGGACATGCATGACATCTCGGAAGCCGAGATGGCGGGGTGGCTCGCGGAGGAGAGCTCACGGCAGACGCTGCGAGCGGCGCTGGCAACAGCCCAGGGATTTGTCGACATACCGGAAACTGTCGCGCTGCAGATTGAAGATGAACTGAAGCTTGGGATCACGTCGCATGGACTTTCCGCCGCCATCGCGGCGGTAGCTAAGCGCGTGGTCGTCATCATCGGCGCTGGCCTCGGCAACATGATTTATGCCGGCTCGATGCTGCGATGGCTGTCAGAGAAGATGAGGGTACCGCTGGATCTGGTGATCCACAACCGCTTCGACGATGCTGTAAGTCTTTTTGCGCGGGCGCCTTGGTTGAAGGCGGTATATCCGGGATTCGAGTACCTGACCGGACGGCGCTATGATCTGATGGTGTCGGCGATCACCGCCGGTGCGCTTCAACCGCCCTTTACGGCGGACCGGACTCTCCGGATAAATCAAGAACGCGACTACAACATCGAGGGGCGTTTCATCCATGAAACCCGTCTCAACTTCCTAGGGCTGGAACAGCTCTTCGACGAAGACCCCACCTTGTTGCTGGAGCTTCCTGCACTCTTTATTCGGGACATTGCGTATCATTACCCAGAAGACAGGGTCATCGGCGTTGCCAACGGCAAGAAAGCGGCCGCCTGGGCGAAGCGGGAATGGCCCCATATGGAGGAACTCGTCGCACGGCTGAAGGACGAAGGCTGGGAGCTGCGCAGCTTCGGTTTGCCCGACGAATACGTGCCCGGGGCGCAGGATCTCACCGGCCTGCCGATGCGCGAAGTACTCGACGAGATCGCGAAGTGCTCGTTTTTCATCGGCCATGACGGTGGGATTTGCCACATGGCCGAGGCCGTAGGGGTTCCCACGATCTGGCTATTCGGCCCCACGGGTTCGGTCAAGAATGGCCCCTTCTATGGCCATAGTCGGGCCCTCTTGTCGATGCGTGCCTGTGGGCCCTGCCTCTACAAGGCTGATTGGCTGCGCTGCAATCAGCCCGCCTGCATGCAAGACATCACCGTGGAGCAGGTCGTCCAGGCGCTGAGCATACTCCACGCGGAACTGCAGGAGAATGGCTATACTGCGCCGCGCGCACCCGACAACACCGACCTGTTGCGCTACGAGGTGGATGCCCTGCTCCGACCGGGGCCGCAAACGCAACAGGAGAACAGCCTACGGGAGCGGACGTCCTTCGTATCCTTCTCCGCCGCGGTAATGGAGAAGCTGACGTTGAAGCTGCTGCAGAAGGGCGATCTCGCCGGTGCCGCGACTATGGCTGATAGCCTGCGCCTTTACTTCCCCGACAGCCTCGTAGGCGTGGCACTGTCGGCCGTAGTCACCCAAGTCTTCCCCGCCCCAACGATGGCTCGGGATCTCGCCGGCGAGCCACCCGCAGAGCTTAAATGCAGCGACTTTCCTGCGCTGGTTGAGGCGACCGCCGCCCTGGATCTTTCGGTATCTGAAAGGCGCGCGTTGCTGCAAGCCGTCGCACGTTATTTTCTTCAGAAGTATGACAAGACGAGTGTTGCCCAGTTTCTGAACGCCGCTGTTGGCTGCAAGCCCTTCGCCGCAGGATTGCTCGACAGCATTCAGAAAATCGCTGCGATACTAACGCTTCCAAACATTCCGTCATATTGTTCGGAGGCGGTTCTCGACTGCGCATTTTATAACAGGTCCCACTGGAAGATGCGCGCAATTCTCTCGACCTCGGTGTCTGATCAATTCGATTACTACGCGACCCAACTTTCCAAGTTGCTGGCACTCCCGCCGGAGGAGGTACGCAAGAACGCCTTTACGCCGCATCGGGCACAGGTTCAGGCCCAGATTTCACCAGACCCTATTCCGCTTCAACTTGGGCGATATCAACCTTCCCTACACCATCACAGCATCGTCCTGGTGCTTGTGCCACATGTCATGGTGAAGAATGCCGTACCGGGCAGCAGCTCGAATCTGATCCTGCAGCACGCTACCCGGCTTGCTATGGTCGGCCTGCGCCCGGTCGTCGTGACTGTCGGTTTTGACGACATCTCCGACGGCTGGACGATGCGAGACAGTGTTACCTATATCCAGGGTCACCGCCTATGGACCGCGGACACCTGGGCAAGTGTCATCGGTACCTACCCTGCCGATCTCGTTCTTGCTTACGGGGGGATTGAGGAGGGGCTCGATCTTCCACAGGATATGCGCCTGAGGACGGTACCTCTATCAGTCGAAGGGCTCTTCGATCCAGATGGCATTCTTGCCGATTTCGCCCCGGCGGAACGTTGGGCGCTATCAGTTGACGCTGAGCAATCTGAAAAGGGCGGGCAGGCCGTACCCGCCGACGCGCTGAGCGAGGCGCTTTTCGTCCCCCCCGATCTTCACAGGGACGAGGTACCCTCGCCGCTTTCGGCGTTCGTGCTGCTGAACAATGCGCGCGATTTCGTTCCGCTGGTGACGGTGATCACCGCCATACCCAGTGTGAGCTTCACGGTGCTGACGGCGTTGCGCCACCGCGGAATCGAGAAGAACCTGCGCACGATCGCACCCGGGCTGCTGCCCGCCGAGGCATGGGATAGGGCCCAGCTTCTGATTCAGTTCTCGACCCGGCCGTCGGTGCTGGCGGCCGAGTGCGTCACCTGGATCGAACGCTCGGGCAGGCTGATCGCTGCTCCGCAGACCAGTAGCGATAGTACCCTTGCGACGCATCTGCGCTATGTTGTCACGCCGAGCGATCCCTCTGGCTGGATTCGGGCCATTCAGGCGGAAGTCGGACAACTGGAACTCCGCCACCGCCTACTGCTGTCCGACTGACGGCAACCAGCCGGTAGAGCTTTCGCTTTCCTACATTTAGTCGATCGCACTGCGCAGCACGCGATGTATTGTATCACGGGGGATCGATCATGACTTCTTGTTTGGCACCGATCACAGGTGGAGCGTAAGCGTGCTCCGAGGGCTGCCCTGCTGGTTGGCGGTCGGAGGGCGTGAAGGCCGCAGCAGGTGTGGTCTGAGCTGCGCCGGGATTGCCGGAGGCGCCGAAGCTTGAGAAGATCGAGCCATGACAAGGACCTCATCGCGCTATTCCCCGGAAGTTCAGGCGCGCGCGGTCCGCCTGATGCTGGAGCACGAGGTGGAGTAGCCGTCGCAATGGTCGGCGATCCAGTCGATTGCCTCGAAGATCGGCTGCACGGTGGGTACGCTGCGCCTGATCGCTCGTGCCCGGAGGCGACCGCAGAAATCGAGCGGCCGCGTACCGGCGAGAGCGTGCTGAGCAACGGTCGCCGGCTGTGCGGGTGCCGGAGGCCATCCTTCCGGCGCTGCTGACCCGACTGGTCGCAGCGATCGAGGCGGTATGATCAGGAGATCCCGCCGGACATGCTGATCGCCCCCGCCCTCTCGAACGAAATGACGCTCACCAATATCGACTGCCTGATGCAATTCACGACCGCTGCCGCTAAGCTGGCCGGAGAAGTGGTCTCTTTTCTTGAAAGGGGCGGACCCGTGATCGCCGCGCCGAGGTCGCAGCCGGATAGATTACCCGAAGGTCTGGCTGTCGTCGTCGAGCCCGACAACGATGCGGACTGGCTTGCCGCGCTGGCTTCGGACGTGCCGGGCCGGAGCAGTATCGGCGTGACCGAGTTGGCTCGCCGGAATGGCGGGACCTTGGTCCGGTCCGGCTCGAAGCGATTAACAGAAGGCGCAATAGGCGATCACTGGCGCGCTGGAATAAGAAGGATCGAACGATGCGGCTCAATGTTCTCTACAAGTCGACGACCCACATAAGCATCGGAGACGACATCGCATTCGCGGGCACGAAGTCTCTATTTGATCGTGTTCTTCCTGGGCACAACGCTTTTCTCTATAGTCACGGCGAGAAGGATACGTGGAAGTCCAACCTCGGCATAAACATCGACCTCGTCGTCATTGCCGGAACGCCGGTCTGGAGCGGGCAGCAAATGGCGTCGCTCGAGGAATTCATCATTGATAAGAATGTTCCCGTCTTCTACTGCGGCGTGGGCATGAACTATGGACAAAACCGTCGGACCAGCGAAGCCCTCAAGCGATCGATCGGGTTTATTGCGCGGGACAATCACGCCTACAAACGTGCCATTCGCGACACCGATGCGCGATGCTTTTCTTGCCCCTCGATCTTCTCTACTGATCCCCTGCCGAGACAGGGCGACAAGATTGGCATTATATTGCAGATCGATACCGCTCCGGAGGTGCAAGCAGAATTTATCAAGCGCTTTAATCCATCGGATGCGCTCGTTATCTGTAATGAAATTGTTGATTATGTTTGGGCCGAAAAGAATATTCCACAATACGAGGCGGTCTATTCACGCTGGATTCCCGATATGATCGGATATTACCGTCAATGCCGGGAGATTTATGCGATGCGAATCCATGGTGCGCACCTTGCGTATGCGCTGGGAATCCCCACGGTCTGCATGAAAAGCGCAAAAGACAAATCGGTCGTTTGTAAGAAGATCGGCCTTCAGCTTGTTCCGCCAGATAAAGTGACCAGTGCGGATCTGCGAAATGATCAATCCATAAAGGCATCGCTTTTAATTAAGTTCATGGATTATATTGTCCTGTCGATGCAGAAAAACTTTCCCGATTATGTCGATCAGGACGCGTGGTCCGTAAGCGAGACGCCCTCGAATGGAAAGCCGATTGAGTGGAGCGACGCGAAGTTCGAGGCCGAACTGGCGAGCGCGCGAAAGGCGGCCGCCCTGCCTTAGCCGGTCGGCTGTCGCGCCTCGCTGCGGCGCTTGCTTCGACGTGCTCGTCAGCGAGATATGTGAGCCGGTCATGCGGCGTCGGTTAGAGTATGAGGGCGCGTTCTCGCTGCAGCCCTTTCCAGTAATAGATAGTATAGTCACGGTCCCACATCGCGCTAGCCGAGGCCGCTGGAATCGGTGGAAAATCGCAATAATATCAGAAGAGGTTTATGCATGAACGTTGAAAAGAAAACATTCGAACAATATCGCATTGAGATGCTTGAGCGCCAGATTCGCATTTATCGAAAGGTTCTCGACAGAAAATCTGACAAAACAAACCTCGAATGCAATCTCTGTGGTTTCTATGGACCGTTCGATTCGTTCGGGAATCGCAAGCGCGCCAATGCCCGCTGTCCGGCCTGCTCGGGGCTTGAGCGCTCGCGCCTCCTGGTCAAGGCGCTCGAGCATATCCGACCGTCGCGATTGGGTGACAAGGTTCTGGAGCTCGCACCTTTTAAGGGGACGGCGGATTACTTTACGTACTGGCTCGGCGCGGACTTTTTCGGTTTGGATATCGATGCAGATAAGATGATTCGTCGCGGTATCCCCTGTTTTCAAAGCGATCTATGCGGTCTTAACTTCGAGGAACTGGGGCACTTTGACATCATCATAAATATCCATGTAATGGAGCACCTGAAATGTGACCCTCATGACGTCATCGAACAACTCACGAAACAACTCAATCCAGGGGGCGTCCATATCATATCGGTGCCGTTCGGCGGCGAGCGAACGGTCGAGGACCTGTCTGACATGGAACCCGATGTCCGCTTGCGTCGGTTTGGACATGTCGAGCACTACCGGTCGTTTGGGCACATCGAGTTTCCCGCGGAACTCTCGCGACGGTTCGGCGCCCGCTTCACCGAGTTCGACCGGACGATTCTCAAGAATCCCAAAAATGAGAGGCATTCCCTAGGCTTGGACATGCCGGCCAATCGGCTGTTCGTCATCAGAGCCGCGACGGCCAGCTGAGGAATGCGTATCCTCATCCATGCCGGTCTTGGCAAGACGGGATCTACCTCGATCCAGAAATCGTTCTATGCCTCAAGGGACGTACTTCTTACGAACGGAGTGGTCTATCCAAGCCTGTCCGACCGGCTACCGCATCATGGAATGCTGCTGCCTTGCCTGTTTGGCCCGGGAGAGTGGCGCCGCGAATTCGGGCCGGACACGTCCGAGCGCCGCGACAGGCTGTCGGCCTTGTCGGAAGAGACGTGGTCGAAATTGTTCGCCGCCGCGCAGAGCGGAGATCTTCTAATAATCTCCTGCGAGCACATCGCCTCATTGCGCAAAGCGACTGTCGAGCGCCTTCGCGAGCGACTAGCCGCCATATCAGATCAACAGGACGTTCTGGTCTACTATCGTCGACCGGCCGATCTCTACCTTTCAAAAATGCAGCAACGGTTCAAGGCGTCCTGGGAAGTAGCTGATCCAAACGAATATCGCGTTCGCTTTGATTTAATATTTAAGAAATTGAATGAGGTTTTCTGTGACCGGGTGACCATCAGGCTGTTCGATCGGGGCGCCCTGCTCGATGGTGACGTCGTCAAGGATTTCACCCATTTTGGTGCCCGGCTGACGGACGTCGCCGCCGCCGCGATCACCCACGTTAATGACAATAAGTCGCTTTCGGCGGAGGGCATGGAGATCCTGTCCAGATTCCGCTTTGTCAACTTCACGGCCAGCAATGGCATATTCAATCGGCCGAGCAAGATCGTTTTGGGTGCGATCCAGTCCGAGGAGCGCAAGCGTGAGGGCTTCACCAAACCGCAGTTGAAGGCGCATATCGCCGGGCTGATCGATCACAATCATCGGAAGGCTCTTCTTGATCTTCGCGAGAGGGGGCTGGTCTTTTCGAGCGTGAACTATGAAGCGTTGTCGAGGGCGGAGCGACCTTTGGCTTCGCCAACCAGAACGTTTGCCGAATTGGTGAGGATCGACGCTGCACTCGAGCGCTCCCTTGCACTCGCCGTGCTCGATAACCTCGCTGACCAGGTCGCCCGTGGTCAGCCCGAGGCCGAACCGACTGCAGAGAAGCGGGTTAATATCCGCTCCTTGGAGGGGGTTGCACTTATTTCGGAATACTGTGTGAATGCAAGGGCGGATAGAACAACGGGCATTTCAGAGCGATGCCGGGTGGTCGCAGAGCGTATAGAGAGAGAAGAAATGTTGCGACAGTCAGCCGGTCCTTATAGCCCGTTTGATCAGAATGCCCTGCTTTCAGATTCTCCGATCGCCCTCGTAATTGGGCGGCTGCGACAGGACCACGGGATCATCGTCGCATCCGCGCCGAAGACGGCCGATAAGCCGAAGGCGCCGGATCCGTTCTGCGTATCGCTGCCCGATCTGCTCGGAAAGCTTGAATACAGCACTCCAGCGCTGCGCAACATGGAAATGCGCATTCTCGGGAAACTATCGGGACTTGTGCCGACATAGAGTAGCCGACCGTTAAGAAGCGCCTCTGAGGGCTTGCGCGGTCGGGTAGAGCGGCAAGAAGTGCGAGGACGATGAGGCGCAAGAGTGCCCTCAGCCACTTGAGGACGAGGCGGAAGTTGTAGCCGACGGCGGAGAGGACGGTGTTGAGCTGATCGCCGAGGCGTCCCTTGAGAAAGTTCCGGCCGAGGTGGTGACCTGAGCCCGGTTTTCCCTCCGGCTATGGATAGAGTCCCTTCTGCATTGGTTGCGTGATTTGCGCGGTGATGGCAACCGGGCGTGGGGCATGCCCCACACCCGGTCGCGAATTCGTCCGGCCGGCGAAGCTGGCCGGGGTCTGAAAGCCGAGCGCGGAGTGCGGACGCTCGGTGTTGTAGTCGTGCTGCCATGTGGCCAGTACCGCCCGGGCCTGGGCCAGCGAGGTGAAGATCGTCTCGTTCAGGCACTCGTCGCGCAGCCTGCCGATGAAGCTCTCGGCGAACGCGTTCTGCTGCGGCTTGCCCGGCGCGATGTAGTGCCAGGCGATCCGGCTCACCTGGCTCCACCGCAGGATCGCCATGCTGGTGAACTCGGTACCATTGTCCGAGACGATGGTGGCCGGCCGACCGCGCCGGGCTATCGCGTTGTCGAGTTCGCGAGCCACGCGCTGGCCGGACAGGGACGTGTCGGGGACCAGCGCCACGCATTCCCGCGTGTAGTCGTCGACCACCGCGAGGATCCGGAAGCGCCGGCTGTCGGCGAAGGCGTCACTGACGAAGTCGAGTGACCATCGCTGGTTCCGTCTCTCCGGCAGCACCAGCGGCGCCCTGGTGCCCAGCGCGCGTTTGCGGCCGCCGCGGCGGCGCACCTGCAGCCCTTCCTCCCGGTACAGCCGGCGGAACTTCTTGTGGTTCATCGCCACACCCTCGCGGCCGAGCAGCCAGTGTAGCCGCCGGTATCCGAACCGCCGGCGTTCGGCAGCCAATTCCCGCATGCGGGCGCGGACGGCACCGTCGTCGCCAGCTCCCGAGCGGTAGCGGACCGACGAGCGATCCGCCCCGAGGACACGACACGCCCGACGCTGGCTCACCCCGTGCACAGCACGCAGATGAGCCACGGCCTCACGCCTGGCGGCGGGCGTCACCATTTTTTTGCTGCGACGTCCTTCAGCATCGCGTTGTCGAGCATCGCCTCGGCCAACAGCGTAAGCGTCTTCTAGTGGCTGCGTGGTGAGCGGGTTGACGCGGGTTTTCAGGCGGCTGTGGCGCTCTGGCTGTCGGGGAGCTGGATGTTCCAGGGCAGGAGGTCGTCGACGCGGTTGATGGGGTGGTCTGCGATCCTGGTGAGCAGGTCGGTGAGATAGGCCTGCGGGTTGAGGCCGTTCAGCCTGGCGGTTTCGACGAGGGTGTAGATGGCGGCGGCTCGATGGCCGCCACTGTCGGAACCGGCGAACAACCAGTTCTTTCTTCCGAGAGTCAGCGGCCGGATCGCTCGTTCGGCGGCATTGTTCGAGATCTCGGCACGGCCGTTCTCGACATAGCGGGTGAGCGCCGTCCAGCGTGCCAGGGCGTAGCGCATGGCTGCGGCAAGTTCGGTCTTGCCGGAAAGCCGCCGCAGGCTGGACTGGAAAAAGGTCTCGATGTCGTCGAGCAAGGGCCGGCTGCGTGCCTGGCGCTGGCACCTTCGCTCGTCCGGGGGCCTGCCGCTCAGCTCACGCTCGATGTCGAACAAGCGGCCGATGCGCTCCAGTGCGGCGCGCGCGATCGGCGAGCCGTCGGAGGCGTACACGTCGTGGATCTTGCGCCGGACGTGCGCCCAGCAGGCGATCTCGACCACCGCGGGCGCGCTCCCGTCGCGGCCTTCATAGAGCCGGGCGAACCCGGCATAGCCGTCGGCATGCAGCGCGCCGCGGAAGGCCTCGAGTTCTCGGCATGGATGCTCACCCTTGCGATCGGGCGTATAGCGATAGAGCACCGCCGGCGGCGCCGGACCGGCATGCGGACGCTCGTCGCGCAGATAGACCCACTGCCGTCCGAGCCGGGTCTTGCCCCGACCGGGGGCCAACACCGGCACCGGCGTGTCGTCGGCATGCAGCTGTCCACCCGCCACGACGTGCCGGGCCACCGCCTCCACCAGCGGCGCCACCAATTCGGCGCTCTTGCCGACCCAGCCAGCCAGCAGCGAGCGGCTGAGCAGCACGCCCTCGCGAGCGTAGATCCCCGACTGGCGATACAAAGGCAAGTGATCGCAAAACTTGCTCACCAGGACATGCGACAGCAGGGCTGGCGAGGGCAGGCCCCGCTCCACCGGCAGCGAGGGCATCGGCGCCTGCACCATGGTCTCGCAGCTCCGGCAGGACAGCGCCGGACGGACGTGGCGAACCACCCGGAACCGCCCCGGCACATAGTCCAGGATCTCGGTGACGTCCTCGCCCACGCTCCGCAGAGAGCCGCCACAGGCCGAGCAGTCACCCGCAGGCTCGTGACGGATCTCCTGGCGCGGCAGGGACTCCGGCAGCTGCCGGCGGCGCCTGGCGGCAGGCGAGGCAAGGCTTTCGCCCTGAGCTTCCGACGCCATCGCCTCTGGCTCATCGCCGAACTCGGGATGGCTTTCCTCGATGTCTTCCAGCAGCAGCTCCAACTGCTCGATCCGCCGGTCGATCTTCTCCGAGGATCGGCCAAAGCTCATCCGGCGCAGCCGGGCCAGCTCCACCTTCAGCTTCTCGATCTCCAGCACCTTCGCCTTCAGCCCGGCCTTGGCCGCCGCCAAGGCCTGCTCCACCGCCGCCTGCTGCTCACGTTCGGCCAGGATCAGCGCCCGCAGGCTGGCGACGTCATCGGGCAAGTCGACAAAGGAGGCATCCATGCCCGGATCATAGCATCACGCGCCGGCGCAAGCCATTGATTTGGAGAAGAATATAGCCGGTTTCCCAGCCTACCCGACCCGCTCCGGCGGCTCGCTCCACCGCGGCGCACGCCAGTCCATCCCCTCCTGCGAAGGGCTTCAGGAATATCCCTGCCAGTGAACCTGATGAATCATTGGCTGAGGTGATCGAGATTCTGGATCCGCGGCACCCGCTCTACGGCCGATCGTTCCGGGTGCTTCGGCGCTCGGCGCATCGGGGAGGCAACTTCCCACCATCCTATGAAGTCGAATATCAGAGTGGCGCAAGTCTACTGGTCCCGATAACAGCTACAAAGCCGTATTCTTCGGTCCGGAATCCGAGTAAACTCAGCGTCGAGGCGCTGCTCGATCTGATTTCCGTGGCCGAGTGTCTCGAACGCGATGAGCATAGACCCAGAAGATCTATGGGTGACGCTGTCGCCGGCACTGCGGTGCCGGATCGCCGACGACGTCGCCGCCGTCCTGGCGGAGATCTCCCGTGAAGTCCGAACTGGTCAAGCCGGCGCATCTGGCGCGCAAGGCGGTTGTCTATATCCGGCAGTCGACGCCCCACCAGGTTGTGAGCAATCAGGAGAGTCTGCGACTGCAGTACGCGCTTCGACAGCGCGCCCGCGAGCTCGGATGGCATGAGGCCGACGTCGATGTGATCGACGCCGATCTCGGGCTGAGCGGCGCGTCGGCCGCGCAACGGGCCGGGTTCAAGGACCTGGTCGGCCGGGTCGGGCTCGACGAGGTGGGGTTGATTCTGTCGATCGACGTGACCCGCCTCGCGCGGAACTGCTCCGATTGGTATCCGCTGCTCGACATCTGCGGGCTGCGTGGCTGCCTCATCGCCGACCGGGATGGTGTGTACGATCCCGGCAGCGCCAACGGTCGCCTGCTCCTTGGCCTCAAAGGGACCATCTCGGAGCTCGAGTTGCACACGATCCGAAGCCGCCTGACCGCGGGCCTGCTGGCAAAGGCCGAGCGCGGCGACCTCGCCCTCACTCTGCCGGTCGGCCTCACGCGTGATCCGAGCGGCGTGGTCGTCAAGGATCCCGACATCGAGGTCCAGGAGCGGTTGGATCTCGTGTTCCGGATGTTCCTCAAGCTCCGCACCGTGGCCAAGGTCATGCGGATGCTGAACGACCGCGGTCTCGATCTTCCACGCCGAGACCGGCACGGCGATCTGCGCTGGACGCGGGCGACGGTCGCGGCGGTTTCGACGATTCTGCAGAATCCCGCCTACGCAGGTGCGTTCGTCTACGGCCGAACCCGCATTCGGGTCGCAGCGGGCGGCGGACGCGCGTCGATGAAAGTCGACCGGCCAATGGAGGAATGGCGGATCGTCGTCAAGGACCGTTATCCGGCCTACATCGACTGGGAGACCTATGAGAAGATCCGGGGGATCATTAGGGACAATCGAGCCGAATACATGCGCGCCAAGACAAGAGGAGCTCCCCGAGACGGCGACCTTCTGCTGCACGGCATCGTCTGGTGCGCGCGCTGCGGTCACAAGATGTACGTTCGCTACAAGGGCGGAGGGGAGTACGTCTGCAATCACCTACGCTCCCAGCAGGGCTTGCCGACATGCCAGCACCTGCGTGCCTCGCGCATCGATGCGGCGGTCGCAGATGCCTTCCTGACGGCGCTGGCGCCCGCCGAGTTCGAAGCATTGACGCGCGCCCGCCGGGCCCAGAAGCAGGTCGACGCGGCTCTGAGGCAGAGTGCGGAACGCCAGCTCGAGCGCAAGCGCTATGCCGCAGCGCTGGCTGAGCGCCAGTTCAACCGCGTCGATCCCGACAACCGCCTCGTCGCCGGCGAACTCGAGCGCCGATGGGAAGCCGCGCTGATCGAGGTCCGGGCTGCCGAGGAGGCTGTTGCCCGGCAGGCCACTCTCCGGCCGGTCGCGCCGGCGAGGATGGGCAAGGTCCTCGACAGCAAGGTCGTCATCCTTGCGGGCCGCTTGCCGCAGATCTGGGCGGATTCAGCCACCACAGACGCACATCGCAAAGCGCTGTTGCGCTGCCTCGTCGAGAAGGTCGTCCTCGATCGCGGCGAGCGCGATGTCGCTCTCGTCAGGATCGTGTGGCGGGGCGGAGCGGTGAGCGACCTCGAAGTGAAGATGAAGGTCAACTCCGTCGCCGATCTCACGCGAGGCAAGGAGATGCAGGAGCGGGTGATCGATCTCGCCTGCGCCGGCATGCCCGACGACGAGATCGCCGCTGTTCTCACCGGCGAAGGGCATCGCTCGCCCACCTGTGTGGAGAAGGTCCTGCCGATCACTGTGCAGCGGATCCGGCTCGGCGCCGGGGTCAAGGCCGACGCACAGCGCAGCCGTTGGCGTCACGAGCCCGGGGTGCTCAGTGCTCAGGAGCTGGCTGCCAAGCTGGGTATCCCCGTGAACTGGCTCTATGTGCAGATCCGGCAGAAGCGCCTCTTGCTCGATCGTCAGCCGACCGGGGCCTACCTGTTCCCCAACAACCCCGCGGTCATCGGCGCCGTCCGCAATCTCCGTAACCACGCGATCGATCTCCTCGACCTCAGAATCAGTCAGCATCACAAGGAGGGGTATCAACATGCATGATCGAGCAGCATGCCGAGCTGAGCCGCCGTCAGAGGGGCCACGCCGCCTTCCGGCGACGGCCAGACAAAGCGACCCTTCTCCAGGCGCTTGGCGAACAGACAGAAGCCCTGGCCGTCGAAGTACAGGAGCTTCACCAGATCCCCCCGCCGGCCACGAAAGGCAAAGACCGCCCCGCCGAAGGGATCCTGGCGCAGCACCTCCTGTGCCAGCATCGCCAGCCCCGGCATGCCCTTGCGCATGTCGGTACGACCCGTCGCCAGATAGACCCGCACGCCCGCCGGGATCGCGATCATCGTCCCTCCAGCGCTCGCGCCAGAACCGCGAGCCGCTGCGGCGCGATGTCTTCGCGCACTGCCAGGCGACGCCCGTTCACCAGGGTCACCTCGATCCGGCAGGCTTCGGCCCCGCAACCGGCGATCACCCCGTCACCGAGATCGCGCGGCTCACTGCCCGCGACCCGCACCGGCACGAAAGCCGGGATCTCCTCCCGGTGCCCCGCCGGCTCGCCCAGCTCCCGGCGCCAGCGGTAGAGCTGCTGCGGGTGGAGATCGTGGCGTCGCGCCACCGCCGCCGCCGGGATCCCCGGCGCCGATGCCTCCGACAGGATCCGAAGCTTGCTCTCCAGCGACCATCGGCGATGCCGCCGCTCGCCCGTGATGACCTCGATCCGCTCCATCGGCACCAAACAAGTTGCGTGGCTCGTTACGAAACCGGCGGACCTCTCCGCCACTCGCTCCTCACTCAGCCAGCCTTCCCAACCCTCCGCAAGGCAGCCAACAATGGACGCTTACCCAACAGCTTCTTCAGCCGCGCGTTCTCCTCCTCGAGCGCCTTCAGCCGACGCACCTCCGACACCTCCAGGCCGCCGTACTTGGCTTTCCACTTGTAGAAAGTGGCGGCGCTGATCCCGTGGCGCCGGCACACCTCGGCGGTCCTCGCCCCGGCCTCCTGCTCCTTCACGATCGCGATGATCTGCTCTTCCGTGAACCTGCTCGACCGCATCGTCCATCTCCCCTCCAGAGTGACGGACTCTACT
>SR_TP_S13solDRAFT_1000064_pt1 | contig 59594 bp, 51 predicted proteins | sample SodReaTP_S13sol_FD_11159 | JGI IMG/M metagenome (IMG submission 11159) | reverse complement strand
ACCGGCGCCGGCTTGATGCCGGCACCGGCGCGGTAGGAATCCTCGTCCTTCAGGGCGAGGAGGATGTCAACCGCTGGGCTCCTGCACCATGAAGTACAACCCCCGCGGCTGCCACGCGGTGGCCAGCCTGCCGGGGTTCGCCGAACGCCACCCCCTCGCCCCGGCCACCACCGGCCAGGGGATGATGGCCTGTCTGCACGAGTTGCAGGACTGGCTCAGTGAGGTGACCGGCATGGCCGAGACCAGCCTGGCCGCCATGGCCGGCGCCCAGGGCGAGTTCTGCGGCGTGGCCATGATCATGGCCTGGCACGCCGGGCGCGGCGACCACGAGCGGCGCGAGATCATCGTCCCCGATGCCGCCCACGGCACCAACCCGGCCACCGCGGCGCTCTGCGGCTGCACCGTCCGCGAGATCCCCACCGGGGCCGACGGCGACGTCGACATGGCGGCCCTGCGCGAGGCCCTGGGCCCCCGGACCGCAGGCATCATGCTCACCAACCCCTCCACCGTGGGCGTGTTCGAGCGCCGCATCCGGGAAATGGCCGACGCCGTGCACGAGGCCGGCGGCCTGCTCTACTACGACGGCGCCAACCTGAACGCCATTCTCGGCCGGGTGCGTCCGGGGGATATGGGCTTCGACGTCATGCACCTGAACCTGCACAAGACCTTCTCCACCCCCCACGGCGGGGGCGGCCCCGGGGCCGGGGCGGTCTGCGTGGGCGAGCGGCTCGCACCCTACCTGCCGGTCCCGCAGGTTATCCGCGAGCGCGACGGCCGCTACCGCTGGCTGCACGAGGGCGACCGGCCGGAGAGCATCGGCCGGCTGTCCACCTTCGGCGGGAACGTGGGCGTGCTGCTGCGGGCCTGGGCCTACGCCCGCATGCTGGGCCGGGAGGGCATGCCCCGGGTGGCCGCGTACGCCACGCTGAACGCCAACTACCTGATGGCGGGGTTGCAGGCCGAGGGCTTCCAACTGGCCTACCCGGAACGGCGGGCCAGTCACGAGTTCGTGATCACCCTCCGCCAGGAGGCGAAGGAACTGGGCGTCACTGCCCTGGACTTCAGCAAGGCGCTGCTGGACCACGGCATTCACGCCCCCACCATGTACTTCCCGGTACACATCCCCGAATGCCTGCTGATCGAGCCCACCGAGACCGAGAGCCTGGCCGAACTGGACGCCTTCGTGGATGCCATGGTGGCCATCCGCGAGGCGGCCCGACAGGACCCCGCCCAGGTGCACGGCGCCCCCTACAGGCTGCCGGTAAGGCGCCTGGACGAAGTACGGGCGGCCCGCCAACCCGACCTGGCCTGGCACAAAGAAAAGGACCCCACCGGGGCCTGACGCCGGGCGCAGCCGCCTACGCCTACACCCCGCCGGCCGACGGCGGCCGACCGGGTACAGCACGCAGTGCCAGGGCACTATGGGCTGCCAGGGTGACCAGCAGCAACGCCCCGGCGGCCAGGGTTTGCGGGGTGGGCCACTCCCCCAACCAGACGGCCACCCAGACCGGCGCCAGCACCATTTCCACCAGCATGAACAGGCTGACCTCCGGCGAGGTGATATAGCGCGTCGCCGTGGCCAACAGCCCCAGCGCCAGCGGCATCTGCACCAGGCCCATCAGCGCCAGTACCGCGTAACTGTCGGCCCCCAGCCCCCAGGGGGCGGCAAAGGGCAGTGCCAGTAGTGCGGTGACTACCCCGCCGAGGGAGACCGTGGGCAGCCGCGGTACCTGCGGGAACCGGCGCAGCAGCGTGAAGTTGCCCCCCAGCACCATGGCCGCCCCCAGGGCGAAGAGATCCCCCGCCAGGCCATCACCGTCCAGCGAACCGGCGAAAACGGCGCCGACGGCGACCACCGCCACCACCATCGCCACCCAGGTGTGCGCGGCCACCCCTTCGCGCAGGAACAGCCGGGTACAGGCAGCCGCAAACAAGGGGGCCGCACTGAGGATTATCACCACGTTGGCGACGGCGGTGTGCATGATGGCCAGGACAAACAGCAGGCCATTCAGCCCGAACATGATGCCGGCGCCCAGCAGCGGCAGCCGGGGTGCGCGCAGCGCCTTGCCCCAGCCGCCCATCCAACCGGCCACCAGGGCCAGCGACAGGGCGATGAATACCCCACGCCAGACGGCCACCTCCCAGGGGCCCACCCCCGCCAGCCGCACCAGCAGGGCATCGAAGCTCAGCGCCAGCACCCCGGCGCCGGCGATCAACATGCCCCGGGCCTGCCGTGACAGACCGCTTACCATGGTCTGGATACCCCCTCCTTACCCCCGACTGCACGGCCGTGGCCGCCGCGCCGGCGGATCCGTATCATGCAAAGGATCAATCGCAAACAGACGGTGCAAACGACCCATGATACTGCCCCTGATACACAGCGGCATGGTCGCCGGCCCCGGCGACACCACGCAAGCCGGACGCCATGCCTGGGAACGCGGCGACGCGGCAGAGGCAGCCCGGCTCTGGCAGCCGGCGGCGGAACAGGGCGACCCGGACGCCCAGGTGGGCCTTGGATTGCTGCTGGCCCACGGGGAGGGTCTCACCCAGGACCTGTCCGCGGCACGCCGCTGGTGGGAGAAGGCGGCCGAGCAGGGCCACGCCGACGCCTGCTTCAACCTCGGCCAGCTCACCGAGTACGGCCTGGACGGTGAACCGAATCCGGCCCGGGCGGCCGAGTTATACCGCCATGCCGCCGGCCAGGGCCACCCCCAGGGGCTGCACGCCCTGGCCGCGCTACTGTTCCAAGGCCAGGGGATCGCCGAAGACCCGGCGCAGGCGGTGGCATTGTGGCAACAGGCCGCGGCGGCCGGGCTGCCGGACGCCGACAACAGCCTGGGCGTTGCCCACCAGCTGGGCCGCGGGGTGGACGAGGACTTCACCGCTGCCGCGCGTCATTTCCGCCGGGCCGCCGAACAGGGCCACCCCCAGGCCGCTGCCAACCTGGCCGGTCTGCTGGCCATGGGCATGGGCGTGGCGCAGGACCTGGCCGAGGCGGTCCGTTGGTGGCAGCAGGCGGCCGAGGCCGGGGACGCCGACGCACAGGTGCAGTTGGGCAACTGTTATCGCGATGGCAACGGCGTGGCCACCGACGACCGGGCCGCCGTGGACTGGTATTGGCGGGCCGCCCGCCAGGGCCACCCGGAGGGCCAGACCAACGTGGGTGTCATGCACGACCAGGGGCGCGGGGTGGTGAAAGACCCGGCCAAGGCCGTCAAGTGGTACCACCTGGCCGCCGAACAGGGCTTTCCCCCGGCCCAGTACAACCTGGCCATCATGTACTCCGAGGGCCATGGCGTGGACGAGGACAAGCTCGAGGCCTGGTGCTGGTTCAGCATGGCCGACGATCAGGGCTACCCGCCGGCGCGGGACGCCGTGACCTGGCTGGATGAAGTGATGGACCCGATCAGCCGGGCCCGGGCCGAGGAACGCCTGCAGGCCCTGAGGGGTCAATAAGGCGTAGCCCCGCCCGTCGCCGGCCCGGCGCCGGGGCGGCTTCGGATAAGGAGAACTGCTCGTGATTAAAACCTGGTCCGCCACCACCCTTGCCGGCCTGCTGCTCACCGCACCCGCCCTGCTGCACGGGCAGCAGGCCGTCACGGAGAGCACCGCCGACGACCGCAGCGCCCTGTCCATCACCGTCTACCAGCGCGATCTCGCCCTGGTCCGGGAGCAGCGCCAACTGACGCTGGACAGTGACGGTACCCGCGTCCGCTTCACCGGCATGCCCGGAACGCTGGACCCGGCCAGCCTGCACGTGCGCAGCGAGGCCCCCCTGCGGGCCAGCGGCCTGGACTGGACCCGCGGCAACCTGGACACCGAACGGCTGCTCGCCGACCACCGCGGCCGGACACTGTCGCTGATCCATGACGAGACGGGCCGCCAGATCAGCGGGCGGCTGCTGCACCACGACGACCGGCAGGTGTTACTGGAAACCGACCGCGGCGCCGAGACCGTCCCGCTGAATGACCACTGGCGGATCCGCTTCAGCGACCTGCCGGCGCACCGCCACCCCCTGCCCGCGCTCACCCTGGACCTGTCGCCGGAACAGGCCGGCGAGCAGCCGGTGGACCTGGCCTACCTTACCGGCGGCCTGTCCTGGTCGGCCCGCCACACCGCTACCCTGGACGAGGCCGGGGAGCAGCTCCGGCTGGAATCCCTGGCCGCCATCGACAACAACAGCGGGACCGACTGGGTGGACGCGCGGCTGCAGCTGCTCGCCGGCGACACCCACGGCGAGGAACGCCCGGTGCAACCCATGGCGCTGCGCAGCCAACTGGCCGAGGCCGACACCGTGGAGCGCGAGGCGCTGGCCGGCTACCACCTGTACACGCTGCCCGACCCGGTCACCCTGCGCGACGGGGAGACCCGCCTGGCCACTCTGTCCGAGTCCCGCAGCGTGCCGGTAGAGCAGCAGTGGGTCAGCCGCGGCCAGGCCCAGCAGCGCCTGTCCGATCCCCGGCCCCAGGGGGTGAGCCACCGCCTGGTCTTCGACAACGGGGCACGGGGTGAGGGCAGCCCCATGCCCGCAGGCCCCATGCAGGTCTACGGCCCGGACGCCGAGGGCGAGCTGCACTACCTGGGCGAACAACGCCTCGACGCCACCCCGGCCGGCCAGACCGTGAGACTGGATATCGGCCGCAGCTTTGACATCACGGCCGAGCGCACGCCGGTCGAATGGCGGCGGCTGGATGATCGCGGCGGTTTTGAGGCCGAGTGGCGCATCCAGGTGGACAACGCCACCGACGAGACCGTTGCCGTGCTGCTGGAAGAGCAGCTGGACGGCGACTGGGAGATCCTGGACGAGAGCAGCGAGCATGAGCGAGTCTCGGCCCGGCTGGCCCGCTGGTCGCTGGAAGTCCCCGCCGAGGACAGCGCCGAGCTGCGCTACCGGGTGGAAGTCCGCCGTTAGCCGCGTTAATCTGCGGTGTTCCGCCACACGGGGTGCCCGCCGGCACCCCGGCCCTCCACAGCACACCGCAGGGACCCATGATCAGCCTCAACCAACACCTGGAGAACGCCGGCCTCGATTTCGCCCGTCTGCAGACCCCGGAGGGTCTGGCCGAACTGGACCGCCGCTTTCTCGACTGGCTGGGTGAGCGCGATGCCGAGTTGCGCGACCGGCTGCTGGCTACTCGCGACCGCTCCCCCGAGGCCACACCGGCCTACAGCGGCCTGCTACTGGCTGTCGCCCCCCACCTGGAGCAGTGGCTGGCGGGGCTTTTCGGTATCACCGAGCCGCTGACCCGCCGGCGCGCGGAGCTGGCCGCCGACGATGTCATCGTCGACTTCAAACGTGAGTTCGTCCAGAAGCGGGCCCGCAAGGCCCGGCCGGAGGACGACTTCACCACCCTGGACGCGGAGCTGACCGCCGCCCTGCGCCGGGCCAGCCTGCCCACCGACCTCGACGAGGAACTGGCCGTGGCCCGCTACGGTCTGAACCTCTTGGGCGACGAGCAGACCCATGAAGAGGCCATCCGCCAGCTGGCCGACTGGTGCGCCCGCGCCCTGGAAACCCCCGAGGGCCGCGCCCGGGTGGCTGGCTGGTCTGCCTTCCGTCTGCCTCGCAAGGTGGACCACGCCCGCCTGGTGCCCCTGCGCCGCGCTGACCTGCCCGGGGCCCCCCGGCTGGAGGCCACCGAGGCCGACCGGCACAACCGCGACGGCTTCAGCCTGACCGATGCACGCATGTCCGCCCGTGATGTGCACGCCGAGGCGCACTACTGCGTGCTCTGCCACGACCACGCGGGCGACTTCTGCTCCCGCGGCTTCCCCGAGAAGAAAAAGCAGCCGGAGCTGGGCTTTCGCCAGGACCCGCTGGGCAACACCCTCACCGGCTGCCCGCTGGAGGAGAAGATCGGCGAGATGAATGCCCTGCGCCGGGAGGGCCGGGTGATCGCCGCCCTGGCCATGATCATGGTGGACAACCCCATGGTCCCGGCCACCGGTCACCGCATCTGCAACGACTGCATGAAATCCTGCATCTACCAGAAGCAGGACCCGGTCGACATCCCGCAGGCGGAAACCGGCGTGCTCACCGAGGTGCTGGACCTGCCCTGGGGGGTTGAACTCTACCACCTGCTGGCACGCTGGAACCCGCTGCGGCCCCAGCAGTACCTGCAACAGCCCCACAACGGCCGCCGCGTGCTGGTGGCCGGCATGGGGCCCGCCGGCTTCACCATGGCCCACCACCTGACCATGGCCGGCTGCAAGGTGGTCGGCATTGACGGCCTGAAGGTGGAGCCGCTGCCCGAGGACATCCTGAAGGGCCCGGTGCGCGACTGGGGCCAGCTGGCCGAGGACCTGGACGAGCGCATCCTGCTCGGTTTCGGCGGGGTGGCCGAGTACGGCATCACCGTCCGCTGGGACAAGAACTTCCTCAAACTCATCTACCTCACCCTGGCCCGGCGCCAGACCTTCAGTGTCCACGGCGGCGTGCGCCTGGGGGGCACCCTCACCCTGGAGGATGCCTGGGAGCAGGGCTTCGACCACGTCTGCGTGGCCACCGGCGCCGGCTACCCGCGGGTTATCCCCATGGGCAACTCGCTGGCCCGGGGCATGCGCCAGGCCAACGACTTCCTGATGGCGCTGCAGCTCACCGGCGCCGGCAAGATGAGCTCCATCGCCACCCTGCAGGTGCGTCTGCCGGCGGTGGTCATCGGCGGCGGGCTCACCGGCGTGGACACCGCCACCGAGGTGCAGGCCTATTACATCCGCCAGGTGGAAAAGGTGCTCTGGCGCTACGAGACCCTGGTAGCGGAGCGCGGCGAGGAGGCCGTGCGCGGCCGGCTGGGCGAGGAGGACCAGACCATCCTGGACGAGTTCCTGGCCCACGGCCGGGCGGCCCGCGAGGAACGGGAGCGGGCTGCAGCCGAGGACCGTGAACCGGACTTCGTACCGCTCATCCAGCAATGGGGCGGGGTCACCATCGCCTACCGCAAGGGCATGAACGCCTCCCCCGCCTACACCCGTAACCACGAGGAGCTGCGGGCGGCCACCGAGGAGGGGCTTTACTACGCCGAGGGGCTGGACCCGATCCACGCCCGGCTGGACGAGCACCAGCACATCCGCAGCCTGGTCTGCCGCCAGATGAAGCATGATGCGGGGCGCTGGTTCACCACCAACAACGAGGTGGAGCTGCCCGCCCGCTCGGTGTTCGTGGCCGCCGGCACCGTGCCCAACACCATCTACGAGCATGAACACCCAGGCAGCCTGGAGCTGGAGGACAACCACTACCGCACCCACGCCTTCCACAGCGAGGGGCTGCAGCCGGTACAGAAGGCGGAGCACGTCAAATCCCCCGAGGTGGGCCCCTTTACCGGCTACCGCCGCCAGGGCCGGACGGTGACCTTCCTGGGCGACACCCACCCCGTCTACCAGGGGAGCGTGGTGCGCGCCATCGCCTCGGCCCGTGACAGCTGGCCGGAGGTCATGAAGGCCCTGGACAGCCTGCCGGCCCGGGTGCCCAACCCCGACCCCACCGCCTTCCAGCTCCGTATCAGTGACCTGCTGCGCGCCGAGGTGGTGTCGGTCAACCGCGACAACCCGGCGGTCACCGAGCTCTGGGTGCGCGCCCCGGCCGCTGCGCGGCGCTTCCGCCCGGGGCAGTTCTTCCGCCTACAGACCTACGAGAGCTACTCGCCGCTGGTGGCCGGCACCCGGCTGCAGGTACCCATCCTCACCGTCTCCGGGACCGGTATCGACGGCGACTGCATCCGCCTGATGGTCTTCCAGTGGGGGGCGGGGCCGCGCATCGCCGGGCGGCTGCAACCGGGCGACCCGGTGGTGCTGATGGGGCCCACCGGCGCCGCCACCGACATCCCGTCCAACGAGACCGTGCTGGTGGTGGCCGGGCGCTGGGGGGCGGCGGTGATGCACGACATCGGCTCGGCCCTGCGCGCCGCCGGCAATCGCGTGCTCTACCTGGCCGCCTTCGGCTCACCCCGCGACGTGGACCACCAGGAGGAGCTGGAGGCCGGTGCCGACCAGATCATCTGGTGCACGGCCGGTGAAGCGCTCATCCCGGCCCGGCGCCCCGGCGACTGCGCGGTGCAGGCCACGGACATGCTGGACGTGCTGCGCCGCTACGGCGATGGCGAGATCCAGCCCGCCGAGGGGCGCGGCCTCCCGCTGTCCTCGGTAGACCGCATCCTGGTGATGGGCGGGACCGGCCTGCTCAAGGGCTTCCAGGCCGCGTTGGAGGACCACCTGGGCGGCCGGCTGGCCCCTGGGGTGCAGGCCCACGGCACCGTGGGCAGCCCCATGCAGTGCATGCTCAAGGGCGTCTGCGCCCAGTGCCTGCAATGGCAGGTGGACCCGGAGACCGGCAAGCGCACCCGGCCGGTGTTCTCCTGCGCCGAGCAGGATCAGCCCCTGGCCTGGATCGACCTGGACAACCTGGCTGCCCGCCAGCAGCAGAACCGGTTGCTGGATCAGCTCACCGGGCAGTGGGTGGACTATGTTCTGAAGCAGGCCGAGAGCTGATGCCGATCCGGGCTTGAAAAGCGGACAAATAAGGCGCACGCTGATATTCTATATTTATTGAATACATCAGCCCTTAATCCGGAGGCAACAAGCATGAACCTGACCAAGAACATGGGCACCATCGACCGGGCGATCCGCGCCGTGGTTGGCGTCATCCTGCTGGCGCTGGTCGTAGTCGGCCCGCAGACCGCCTGGGGCCTGATCGGCATCATCCCGCTGGCCACCGCCGCCATCGGCTGGTGCCCCGCCTACATGCCGCTGGGCATCAGCACCTGCGAAAAGAAGGCCTGACCCGGACACCCGGGACCACAGGCAAAAACGCCCGGGGGCCGATGGCCTCCGGGCGTTTCTTTTTTGCGGGACGGGCCGCTGCCCTACCAGCGCTTGTAGGGCAGGAACTTGCCGTTCAGGGTCAGCACCACCCGGTCGCCCTTCGGGTCCTCCACCTTGTCTACCTCCATGGTGAAGTCGATGGCGCTCATGATGCCATCACCGAACTTCTCCTGGATCACCTCCTTCAGGGTCTCGCCGTAGACCATCACCACCTCGTTGAGGCGGTAAACCAGCGGATCGGAGAGCATCTCCTGATAGCGCTGGCCCTTCTCCGGGTAGACCTGCAAAGCCGCCCCCACCTCGCCGGGTAGCCCCAGCACGCCGCAGAGCTTCTCGGCCTGATCAGCCAGCAGGCTGTTCTCGCCAAGACAGGCGGAGCAGATGAAGACCGGCGACATGCCCGTGGCCTCGCCGATGGCCTCCCAGCTCATGCCCTTCGACTGCTTGGCGGCCAGGATCGCTTCACGCATTTGTGACTTGTTCATGGTTGTCATCCTCTCGAAGATCAAGGGTTAGGTAACACGGCTACGCCGCGTTCAAGGTAGTACTCACCCGCCGTGGCAGGTGCGGTTCAGCCATTGGCAACCCGCTTTCCGGGCTCCGGTTCCTCGCCGACATTGACCTCGGCCGCCTTGCGGGTGCCGCGTTGCCCCTGCAGCTCGCGTGAGCGCCGGACCAGGAAGTCGACCAGATGGTTGCGGGTCGGGTAGTAGTTGGGGTGCTCGATGATGGAGGTCCGGTCCCGGGGCCGGGGGATATCCACCTTCACCGCCTCGGCCACGTGGGCCTCCGGGCCGTTGGTCATCAGCAGGATGCGGTCGGAGAGCAGGATGGCCTCGTCCACATCGTGGGTGATCATGAACACCGTCTGCCCGGAGTCGCTCCAGATCCGCAGCAACTCGTCCTGGATGGTGCCCCGGGTCAGGGCATCCAGGGCGCCGAAGGGCTCGTCCATGAGCAGCAGCTTGGGCTCGATGGCGAAGGCGCGGGCGATACCCACCCGCTGGCGCATGCCGCCGGAAAGCTCCGACGGTCGGCGGTTCTCACTGCCCTCCAGCCCCACCAGACGGATGTACTTCATGGCGTGATCGCGCACCTGCTGACGGCTCCAGCCGGGCCAGCGGGCCTGGGTGGCGAAGACCACGTTGGCCAGGGCGCTCTTCCAGGGCAGCAGGCTGTGGTTCTGGAAGATCACCCCCCGGTCCAGGCTGGGGCCCTTCACCTCCTTGCCATCCATGAAGACGTTGCCGTCGGTGGCCTCGTCGAGGCCCGCCAGCACGTTCAGGATGGTGGACTTGCCGCAGCCGGAGTGGCCGATCACACAGATGAACTCGCCCTTCTCGATGTTGAAGTCCACTCCGTCAAAGACGGTGAGCGGGTCCCCGCCGCGGGCGGCGGGAAAGGTCTTCTTGAGGCTCTCCACCTCGAGGAATGCATGACTCATAGGGTCTCTCCCGGGGCGGCCCCCGGCGCTCGGCCGGGGGTGGATTGCCCACAGTGACGTTGTATTCGGATGCCTGAATGCAGTGTGGTACCCGGGCTCATTCGGCGTACTGCACGGCCCGGGTGGCCATGGCCAGCATGCTGTCCAGGATCATGCCGACGATCCCGATCATGAGCACCGCGAAGATCACGCTGGTCAGATCCAGGTTGTTCCACTGGTTCCAGACGAAGTAGCCGATGCCGGTCCCACCGACGAGCATCTCGGCGGCCACGATGACCAGCCAGGAGATCCCGATGGCGATACGCATGCCGGTGAGGATGGTGGGCGCTGCCGCCGGCAGGATGACCGAGAAGGCTGTCTTCACCGGCGAGAGCTGCAACGTCCGGGCCACGTTCAGCAGGTCCCTCTTGACCCCCGCCACCCCGAAGGCGGTGTTCACCAGGATGGGCCAGACGGAACAGATGAAGATGACGAAGATCGCCGACTGCACGGAGTCCTGGATGATGTAGAGCGCCAGGGGCATCCAGGCCAGCGGCGAGATGGGCCGCAGCACCTGGATGTAGGGGTTGAGCGCCTTCTGCATCACCGGTGACATGCCCACCACGAAGCCCAGCGGGATGGCCACCAGCACCGCCAGGCCGTACCCGGCCAGCACCCGGCTGATGGAGTAGGCCAGCTGCGTACCGATACCCTTGTCGTTGCTGCCCCGGTCGTAGAAGGGGTCGGAGAGCTCCGTCACCGCCAGGCTCAACACCTCCGACGGCGCCGGGATGTTGCTGCTGGAGCTGCTGCCCCCGCCAGTGAGCATCTCGTACTCGCTGAGCTCTTCCTGACCGGGTATCAACGCCCCGCCCACGCTCCATTCCCAGATCCCCAGTATCACCACGAGCATGGCGAGGCTGAGGGCGAAGGCCTTGAGGTTCTCGCGACTCAACATGGCTTACGACCTCCGGATCTCGAAGCTGTCCACATAGGCCTCCGGCTGCTCGGGGTCGAACTCCTTGCCCATGATCATGTGGCTCTTGTAGGTGACCTCCGGCGGCTCGTAGCCCAGTTCGCGCATGACCCGGCCGCATTCCGTGGCCAGGTAGACCTCTTCGGCGATGCCCTTGTAATCCACGCCGCCGTCCACGTAACCCCAGCGCTTCATCTGGGTCATGATCCACACCGCCATGGAGTGCCAGGGGAAGGGGTCGAAGTCGATCCGGTCCGGGTCCTCCTTGACGTTGCCCAGCCCGTCGGCGTAGCGGCCGGTCAGCACCTGCTGAATCACCGAGACCGGCTGGTTCAGGTAGTTGCGCGGCGCGATGGCCTCGGCGATCTCGGCCCGGTTCTCGTGCTCGGAAGAGTAATGGGTGGCCTCCACAATGGCCTTGAACAGGGCCCCGAAGCTGTTCGGGTACTCCTCGGCAAAGGCGCGGCTGGTGGCAAAGGCGCAGCAGGGGTGACCGTCCCAGATCTCCTTGGTGAGCATGTGAATGAAGCCCACCTCCTCCCAGACCGCCCGCTGGTTGAAGGGGTCGGGGGCCAGGTAGCCGTCCACGTTGCCGGCCCGCAGGTTGGCGACCATCTCCGGCGGCGGCAGCACGCGGATCTGGATATCGCGGTCCGGGTCCAGGCCGTGCTCGGCAACGTAGTAGCGCAACAGGAAGTTGTGCATGGAGAAGTCGAAGGGCACGGCGAAGCGGAAGCCCTTCCACTGGCTGGGGTCGCGCTTGTCCTTGTGCTTGTTGTGCAGCGTGATGGCCTGGCCGTTGATGTTCTCCACCGCCGGCATTATGAAAGGCATGCTCGACGAGCCGGTGCCCATGGTCATGGCCAGGGGCATGGGGGTGAGCATGTGGGAGGCGTCATACTCCCGGTTCATGGACATATCCCGGGCCACCGCCCAGCCGGCGGTGGAGCGCAGGTCCACGTTCAGGCCGTAGCGCTCGTAGAAGCCCATGGGGTGAGCCATGATGATGGGCGTGGCGCAGGTGATGGGCACGAAGCCCACGGTCAGGTCGCGCTTCTCCGGGTCCCCCAGGTTGTCCTTGAGCAGGGCCTTGGCCGCGTCCAGCGGGAATATGGAGCCCACCGCCGCGGCGAAGGTACCCGCCCCCACGGCCTTGAGGAAGAAGCGCCGGCTGGCGTCGTGGTGACCGAACAGGGCGCGCACCACCGCGCTCTCCACGGCCCGGTCGAACATGGCCTCCTTGTCGACGCCCTGCTTCGCGGCGAGCATCGGATTGTTTTCCTGCTCCACCGGGGTGGTCCCGTGGTCGTGGTGGGCGTGTTCGCTGCCACCGCAGCTGGAGCAGGTGCAACCCGCCCCGTGGCGCAGATCCGCCTCCGGGTTGAACGGGTCGTTGAGTGATCGGTTGCTCATGGTTCATACCTCCCGCCGAAAACAAAAAAGGGCGCGGCATCGGCCGGAAGCCGACGCCAGACGCCCTTGCCTGGAAAGCCTGTTTCAATGCCTGCCACCACCCGCCGTTGGGTGTCGCGCTGCGACGGACAGGGCACTGATGCCAGCAATCTACATTCAAGTCACGTGCCAGCTTTGGCTTTTACCCTTAAAACATCGTGTTGCGAAAGAAAGCCAGACCCCGTGGCGGGGCAGCTGCACGGCAGCGGTGCGAGCATGCACCGCCGCGGGTCAACCGTGGGCCAGGCCGGCGTCGGCCAGCAGCCGGCGCGCCAGACGCGGAATAGGCTGCCCGCTGTTCATGGCGCGCCGGCGCAGCAGGTGGTAGGCATCGGCCTCCCCCAGCCCCTCGCGCTCCATCAGCAGGCACTTGGCCTGGTGCACATCACGCTGCTCGGCGAGCTGGCGGCGGGTGTCCGCCAGCTCGCGGGCCAACCCCTGGAAGCGCTCGTACTGCCGGATGGCCAGGCGGATCGCCCCCTGCACCCCTTCGCGCGGCACGCCCCCCACGGCGTAGGCGCTGAGCCCTGCCGCCGCGGCTGTGCTCATCAGTTCCGGGTCGTGATGAACGGAGCCGTTCATCACGGGCCCCGGGTACCGCCCCCCGCGGCTGCACAGCCCCTCCAGGGTGTCGCGTTTGCCCGATCCCGCCTCGGTGATGACCACCTCCGGCTCCTCGTCGAGCACCCGCTGGTAGAGGTCATCCTCGCCCTGCACGGTGGCCACCACGGTGAAGCCTGCTACCTGCAATGACTCCTCGAGCCAGGCCGAACGCTCCGGCGAATCATCAACCAGCATGACTTTGGTGACCATGAGCAACTCCAGGGGCTGAGCCCGTCAGCATTGATGCAGTGCAAAACAATACAAGGTGCGTGCCAATGGCCAGGCCTGGCGGCAAAACAGGAGGTTGCATGAAACCGGCGGGGACCGACGGGGTGTGTCGCGCCCGCCGGTGGTGCGCGCATTGAGCGCTGGAGCACGCCAGCGCACCAAGTTGGACGTTGGGGGCCACAAACTGGCTATCGGGGGCGGCATTAGCCTTCATCACGCGGTAACATATGCGCCATCGTCCGGCCAATACATTCACTAAAACGCACAGGCCGCCCCGGCAAACACGAATACACGAGGAGCTAGCAAGTGACGTTCTCCCTGGAAATGCATGGCATCGAGGTGGCGGAAGTCCTGCGCAACCCCGCGCCCGCGCGGCTTTACGAGGAGGCCCTGGCCCATGAGAAGGGCTCGGCCATCTCCTCCACCGGTGCGCTGATCGCCCGCTCCGGCGAAAAAACGGGGCGCAGCCCCAAGGACAAGCGCGTCGCCGATCACCCACAGGTCACCGACGATGTGTGGTGGGGGGACGTGAACATCGATCTGCAACCGGACAGCTTCGATGCACTACAACAGCAGGCGGTGAACTATCTGAACACCCGCGACCGGCTCTACGTTATCGACGCCTATGCCGGCTGGGACCCCCGCTACCGGGTGAAGGTGCGAGTGATCTGCGAGCGGGCCTATCACGCGCTGTTTATGCACAACATGCTCATCCGCCCCACCCGCGAGGAACTGGCCGAGTTCGGCGAGCCCGATTACACCATTTACAACGCCGGCCGGCTCTCCGCCAACCAGGAGGTGCCCGGGGTCAACTCGAAGACCAGCGTCAGCCTCTGTCTCAGCCGGGGCGAGTTCGTGATCCTGGGGACGGAATACGCCGGTGAGATGAAAAAGGGCGTGTTCACCATCATGAACTACATCATGCCCAAGCAGGATGTGCTCTCGATGCACTGCTCGGCCAACGAGGGCCCGGAGGGCGATGTCTCGGTGTTCTTCGGCCTGTCCGGCACCGGCAAAACCACCCTGTCCGCCGACCCCCGCCGCCGGCTGATCGGCGACGACGAGCACTGCTGGACCGACGAGGGCGTGTTCAACATCGAAGGCGGCTGCTACGCCAAGGCCATCGGCCTGGACCGCCACGCCGAACCAGAGATCTACGACGCCATCCGCTTTGGCGCAGTGCTGGAGAACGTGGTCTTCGACCCCGAAACCCGCGAAGTGGACTACCACGACGGCTCGGTCACCGAGAACACCCGGTGCTCCTACCCCATCGAGTACATCCCCAACGCGCGCCTGCCCTGCGTGGGCGGCATCCCGAAGAATGTCATCTTCCTCACCTGCGACGCCTTCAGCGTGCTGCCGCCGGTAAGCAAGCTGACCCCGGCGCAGGCCATGTACCACTTCATCAGCGGCTACACGGCCAAGGTCGCCGGCACCGAGATGGGGGTCACCGAGCCACAGGCCACCTTCTCCGCCTGCTTCGGCGCGCCGTTCCTGGTCATGCACCCCACCCGCTATGCCGAGCTGCTGGCAGAGAAGATCCGCGCCAGCGGGGCGCAGGTGTGGCTGGTGAACACCGGATGGACCGGCGGCCCCTACGGCGAGGGGCAGCGCATGAGCCTGGCCCACACCCGGGCCATCATCGACGCCATCCACGACGGCACCCTGAAGGATCAGGAAACGGTGACCGACCCGGTATTCGGGGTGCAGGTGCCCGTGCAATGCCACGGCGTGCCGGACGAGGTGCTCATCCCGGCGAAGACCTGGACCGATCCGTCGGCCTACGATGAAATGGCCAACCACCTGGCGGGGCTGTTCCACAAGAACTTCGAAACCTACGCCGACCAGGCCAGCCCGGAGATCTGCGCCGCCGCACCGAAAGCGGGCACTGCCACCGCCTGACCGATGCCCGACCGAGCCTGCTCAGTGGCGCTCCGCGTTGCGCAGGCCCCGGTCCAGGGCATCCAGATCGGTGGTGTCGGCCGTGTGCTGGATCACCTCCAGCCGCGGCCGGCCCCCGTCGGCGGGCGCACGCCCCGCGGACAGCCCGCCCTCCCCGCCCACGCGGTTGATCTGCTGCCACCCCTGATCGGTCCGCAGTATCCCCTTGACCCGCTCGGCGCCAAGCCCGTCGATCAGCTGCGCCAGTGCCGCGTGGTCCAGGCAGCAGTACGTGGGCAGCAGCCAGCTGCGCCCGACGAAGTCATCCGCCCGGTTATCGATGAACACCCAGGCCTCCCCGGCCGCATCGCCGGGCCCGGCGTGGTCGTGGGCATGGTGGTGGTCACCGGTGCGGGCGGCCTGCCGGGCCTGAAAGGCGCGCACTTCCGGGAAGAGTGCCCCGCCCCGGTCCAGGCGGGGCCGGTCCAGCAGCGCCGGGGCCATGCGTCCGTGGCGGGTTTCGATGACCCGGGGCCGCGGGGCGGGGCGCTCGGCCACGAAACCCTGCAGGGCCACCCGGTCCGCGTGGTCGGAGAGGTCTGCCTTGTTGGCCAGCAGCACGTCTGCCAGGTAGATCTGGTCATTCCAGTTGGGGTGCTCGCGGTGCCGGGTGGAGGCCAGGTGGCGCGCGTCCATCAGGGTAACCGTGGCACGGAGGTCCAGCAGCCGGTCATAGGGCAGCGTGGTCAGGGTACGGATGATCTCCGCGGGGTGGCCCAGGCCTGTGGGCTCGATCAGGATGCGATCCGGCCGCGCGTGGCGGATCAACCGGTCCAGGCCGACCGTGAACAGGTTGGCGGAGACGCAGCAAAGGCACCCACCGGGGATCTCCTCCAGGGCAACGCCGGTATCCTCCAGCAAACCGCCATCCACGCCGATTTCGCCGAACTCGTTGACCAGCACCGCCCAGCGCTCCTCCGCCGGCCGGTTGGCCAGCAGCCCCCGGATGGTGGTGGTCTTGCCGGTGCCCAGAAAACCGGTGATGAGGTTGGTCTTGATAGGTCGTCTGCCGCCGGTACCGGCCATGCCTTCGTCCCTCCGTTTCGCCTGCGCCTGCATCCATTACAACACAGCCGCGGGCCCGGGCGCTGAGCGGTGGCTCCGGTCCGGCGGCCGGGCTTGGGCGCTCCGGCCGCCGGCGATACCATGACACCAGCGGATTGGCGGAGAAGAGGAGCGTGCATGGCCCGTGCGGTGTTTCGCTTTTACGAGGAGTTGAACGACTTCCTGCCGCCGGAACGGCGCAAGGTGGCCTTCGATTACCCGCTAGACCGCCGGGCCGCCGCCAAGGACGTGATTGAAGCGCTGGGTGTACCCCACCCGGAGGTGGAGCTGATCCTGGTCAACGGCGAGTCGGTGGGCTTCGACTATATCGTCCGCGATGGCGACCGGGTGGCGGTCTATCCGGTGTTCGAGTCCTTCGACATCAGCGAGCACCTGCGCGTGCGCGAGTTTCCCCTGCGCGAGTTGCGGTTCGTGCTGGACGCCCACCTGGGACGACTGGCCCGCTACCTGCGGCTGTGCGGCTTCGATACCCTCTACCGCAACGATTTTCGGGATGCAGAACTGGCCTCGATCTCGGCCCACAAAGGCCGGGTGCTGTTGACCCGGGATATACGGCTGTTGAAACGGCGAATCATCACCCACGGCTACTTCGTACGCAGCGACCGGCCGGAGGCGCAGCTCACCGAGGTGCTCCACCGCTTTCAGCTCCAGGACCGGGTGGCCCCCTTCCGGCGCTGCGCCCGCTGCAACGCCCTGCTGCGGGACGCCGACAAGGCCGAGGTGGCGCCACGGCTGGAGCCGCTGACCCGGCGCTATTACGACACTTTTCGGGTCTGCACCGGTTGCTGCCAGGTGTACTGGTACGGTAGCCATGCCCGTCGGATAGAACGGCTGATCGAGCGGGCACGACAGGGCGGAGACCCGGCACAGGACGCGCCCTGCCGCAGTGGCGGCTGACCGGCCGTGCTCCAGGCAATCACCCACCACCAGCGGTCGGTGACGCACACGGCCGAAGCCGATCATCGCCACCCTCCAACGTCGACGTATCCCCCTCCGGCAGGCCCAACTCACGCGCCCGCAACAACCGGCGCATGATCTTGCCGCTGCGGGTCCGGGGCAGCTGATCGGCGAAGGCTATCTCCCGCGGCGCCACGGCCGCCCCCAGGCGCTTGCGGGCCAGGGCCATCAATGCACGGCGCAGTTCGTCGTCGGGCGCATGGCCGGGCTTGAGGGCCACGAAGGCCTTGATCCGCTCGCCGGTCACCTCATCCGGAACGCCGATCACCCCCACTTCGGCCACCGCCGGATGCTCCATCAGCGCGCTCTCCACCTCGAAGGGGCCGATCAGGTGGCCGGAGGTCTTGATCACGTCGTCGCCCCGGCCGATGAACCAGTAGTAGCCGTCGACGTCCCGCCGGACCAGATCACCAGTCAGGTACCAGTCGCCGGAAAATGCCTTGCGGTAGCGCGCCTCCTCGTGCAGATAGCCGCGGAACATGGCGGGCCAGCCCCTGCGCAGCGCCAGCTCGCCGGTCTCGTCGGCGGCATCGACCAACGTTACCTGGCCCTGGTCGTCACGCCGGACAACGGCGGCCTCGATACCGGGTACCGGGCGCCCCATGGAGCCGGGTTTGATGGGCAAACAGCGGAAATTGGCGATCATGATGCCGCCGGTCTCCGTCTGCCACCAGTTGTCGTGGAAGGGCAGCCCCAGGGTCGCCCGGCTCCAGTGGACAGCCTCGGGGTTGAGTGGCTCGCCGACACTGGCGATAAAGCGCAGTGCCGAGAGATCGTACCGGGCGGGCAGCTCCGGCCCGCACTTCATGAGCATGCGGATGGCGGTGGGCGCGGTGTACCAGACGTTGACCCGCTGCTCATCCAGGATGCGGTACCAGCGTTCGGCGTCGAACTCGGCCTCGTCCACCACCAGGGTGACGCCAGCGGCGAAGGGGCCGATGATGCCGTAGGACATCCCCGCCACCCAACCCGGGTCCGCAGTGCTCCAGTAGACATCCCCCGGCTGCAGGTCCAGCGCCTGCTCAGCGGTGACACGGTGCAGCACCACAGCCTCGTGCGCGTGGACGGCGCCCTTGGGCCGGCCGGTGGTCCCGCTGGTGAAATGGAGCAGCGCCATCGCCTCCGGGTCCATCGGCCGGGTGGTGTATTCAGGGGACAGGGCGTCCATGGCCCGGGCTGCGTCCACCGTCCCTTCCGGCGCCTCGCCCACGTCCCCGATCAGCAGCACGTGCCGCACACAGGGGGTCTCCGCGATCCAGTCGGCCATCTTGCGCCGGTAGAGCCGCGCGGTGGTCACCACCGCCGCCGGCTCGCCGATCTCCACCCGGGAGCGGATGGGCTCGGGGCCGAAGGCGGAGAACAGCGGCGTGAACACACACCCGTGCTTGAGCGTGCCCAGGGCCGCGGCGTAGAGATCGGGGATGCGGTGGGCCAGACAGTAGACCCGGTCGCCCGGCTGCAGGCCGCGCTCCGCCAACAGGTTGGCAAACTGGTTGGCGCGGGCGTTGAGCGCCCGGTAGGTGATCGCCAGCGGGTCGCCCCCGTCGCGGGGGAGGAAACGGATAGCGGTGCGGTCCGCACCCGGGCCGTCCAGGTGGCGGTCCAGCGCCTCGTAGGCGATATTGAGCCGGCCGCCGCCGAGGTCGGTGACCTCCCGGCGGGCCTGCGCCCAGTCGAATGCGGCGTAACCCCGGTCGTAGTCCTGCAGCCGGGACGGCAGGGTGCGCTGGTCAGCGGGAGATGGTGGCGGAGGGGGCATAGGGTACTCCTGCGAGCGAGCAAGGCCCGATGCTCGCGGCCCGGTCGCACCCGTAACGATGCTTTTCACATTAAGCATAGAAACGGACGGCGCGCGGTACAATCTGTTACCGTCCCAGGCTCGGCGGTGATCGCCGCCGGTCGGCCCAGTCACAACCACCGCGGGATGCCAACCTTGTCGAAAGGAAAGACACCGGTCACCGACCCGCTGATCGCAGCCATCGTCTTTCAGGGGCTCATCTTCCCGCTGGCCATCGGCCTGGCCTTCCTGCTCGGCGTCCGACCCTGGACGGCCATGGATGCCGACCTGGATGCGGTGCTGCTGGCGGTGCTCGCCACCCTCCCCCCGCTGCTGGGCCTGTGGGCCCTGTCACGGGCCCGGGTACCCTGGATGGAAGAGCTGGACGCGTTGGTACGACCCATGATCGAAGCCCTGTTCCGCGGGCGCGGGCCCGGGCCGGTGGTACTGATCTCCCTGCTGGCCGGCTTCGGCGAGGAGTTGCTCTTCCGCGGGGTCCTGCAGGGCTGGCTCACCGGGCTGGCCGGGCCGTGGGTGGGGGTGATGGTGGCAGCGCTGGTTTTCGGCCTGTTGCACTGCCTGTCCTGGACCTACTTCGTGTTCGCCGTGATCTTCGGCCTGTACCTGGGCGTGATCTACGAGCTGACCGGCAACCTGTTGATCGTCTGTCTGATTCACGCCCTCTACGACTGGGCCGCCATTCACTACCTGCTACGCCATGCGCCGGCCGCGACGCCGGACGAGCACTGACCGCCGCACCCTTCGGGCCGATTGAAATTAGTTGTTGCACTGCACCAACCCCACTGCTATGCTGCATCGCAACAAGGTTGGAGAAGGGCTCCACACCTTGTCGCAAATTCAAACGCAATGAGGTGTTGCCATGATGAACCCGACTCTCGAGCAGATGACCAAGCAGTTTGAGCAACTGGTTTCCGGCCCGGCCCGCAGCTTCGCCGCGCTGAACATCAACCACATGGAAGCGCTGGTGAGCAACCAGGTCGAGCTGTCCAAGAACTACTCTGACCTGGGCTTCAAGCAGCTCCGCGCCGCGCTGGACATCAAGTCCGCCGACGACGTGCAGAGCTACTTCCAGAGCCAGCAGACCGTCGCGCAGGAGCTCAGCGAGCGCGTGAAGGCCGACGCCGAGAAGGTGGTCAGCCTGAACCGCAAGTACGCCGAAGAGGCTCAGGCCCTCGGCCAGGAGAGCGTGCAGGCGGCGGCGAAGGCCAGCGGTCAGTCCAAGTAAGGGCTAAACCGTAGCGCCAGACGCGAACGCCGGCCCCTTCCGGGGGGCCGGCGTTTTTTTATATCGGCACCGGGGCTGCCAGACAGCGGCCGTCACAGTGCCCAGAGATCCACGAACTCGTTGACCGGCATCCGCTCGAGCGCCTTTTGCTTGTCACACGCCTTGCGGATGGCCTCCGCCTGCCGCGGGGCAAACCGGGTCGCCAGGGCCCGGTGGAACTTGTCCACCAGCACCGGTATCCCCTCCTTGCGCCGGCGACGATGGCCGATGGGGTATTCGACCGCTACCCGGTCGGTCTTGCTCCCATCCTTGAAGTGCACCTGCACGGCATTGCCGATGGAGCGCTTTTTCGCGTCCAGGTAGTCCTTGGAGAACTGCTTGTTCTCCACCACCTCCATCTTCTCCCGCAGGGCGTCGATGCGCGGGTCAGCGGCCACGCTGTCCTCGTAGTCGTCGGCGGTGAGCCGGCCGAAGATCAGGGGCACGGCGACCATGTACTGGATGCAGTGGTCGCGGTCGGCGGGGTTGTCCAGCGGCCCCTCCTTGTCGATGATCCGCACCCCCGCCTCCTGGGTCTCGATGACCACCTTCTCCACCTCGTCGAGGCGCTCGCGCACCTGCTCGTGCAGGGTCATGGCCGCCTCGACGGCGGTTTGGGCGTGGAACTCCGCGGGGAAGGAGATCTTGAACAGGATGTTTTCCATGACGTAGCTGTCGTACGCCTGTTTGATCTCCAGCTTGTTGCCCTTGAAGAGCACGTCGTTGAACCCCCAGAAGTCCGCGGACAAGGCGGTGGGGTAACCCATCTCGCCGGTCATGGCGACCAGCGCCAGGCGCACGCCGCGGGCGCTGGCATCCCCCGCCGCCCAGCTCTTGCGCGAGCCGGTATTCGGGGCATGGCGATAGGTGCGCAGGGCAGAGCCGTCGATGAAGGCGTGGGACAGGGCATTGCTGATGTCCTGCTGGTTACCGCCCAGCATGCCGGTGGCCACGGCGGTGGTGGCGATGCGCACGAGCATGACGTGGTCCAGCCCCACCCGGTTGAACGAGTTCTCCAGGGCCAGCACGCCCTGAATCTCATGGGCCTTGATCATGGCCGTGAGCACGTCCTTCATGACCAGGGGCTTTTTGCCCTGCGCCAGGCGTTGGCGGCTGAGGTAGTCGGCCACGGCGAGGATGCCCCCCAGGTTGTCGGAGGGGTGGCCCCACTCGGCGGCCAGCCAGGTGTCGTTGAAGTCGAGCCAGCGGACCATGGCGCCGATGTTGAAGGCGGCCTGCACGGGGTCGAGCTGGTAGGGGGTGCCGGGGACCTTGGCCCCGTCGGCCATCTGCGCCCCGGGCACGACCGGGCCGAGCAGTTTGGTACAGGCCGGGTACTGCAGGGCCAGCATGCCGCAGGCCAGGGTATCCATGAGGCAGTAGCGGGCGGTGTCGTAGGCCTCGTCGGATTTGATGTCTTTCTTGGCGACGTATTTGGCGATGTCTACCAGTTCCTTGTCCGGCTTGGGCCGCTTGCTGGATTTGGTGCCCCGATCGGTCGCGCTCATGGGTGTTCCTCCCTTCGGCGGTCGGCCTTCCCGTTTGTGTGGGTTGTTCTTCCTTCAGTGTAGGTATTTGAGAGCCGGGTGTGAGGTTGTTCTTGGATGGTGTTCTGGGAGCACTTTCTGGGGACAGGGGACTGGGGGGATGGGGGGCTTCGACGAGCTGGGGACGGCCGAGGGGTGGGGTTCGGCTGTGGACTCGCCGTGAATACATCCCTGTAGGCTCGTAGGCGGCATCCCTGCCGCCTACGGTCCACAACCGAACCCCACCCCTCGGCCTATCATTTCCTGCGCCGGGACTCCGATCGGGGCCGGCCCACTACCAATTGCCGTGCTGCGAGTCGCCTAGAAGCTATCCCCCGGCACCCTCACCCAGCCTTCCATCAAGACCCGCGCGCTGCGGCTCATGATGGCCTGTTTCACCATCCATTCGCCGTTCTCCTGAACGGCCTCCGCGCCCACCCGCAGGGTGCCGGAGGGGTGCCCGAAGTGAACAGAGTCGCGGTCGCCGCCACCGGCGGCCTCGTTGACCAGGGTGCCGGGGATAGCTGCGGCGGTGCCGATGGCCACGGCGGCGGTACCCATCATGGCGTGGTGGAGCTTGCCCATGGACAGGGCACGCACGAGGAGGTCGATATCCTCGGCCTGCACCGCCTTGCCGCTGGAGGCGGTGTAGCTGGCCGGCGGGGCCACGAAGGCCACCTTGGGGGTGTGCTGGCGGGCCGCCGCCTCGGCCGGGTCGGTAATGAGCCCCATCTTCACCGCCCCGTGGGCGCGGATGGTCTCGAACATCTCCAGCGCCTTCGGATCGCCGTTGATGGCCTCCTGCAATTCGGTGCCGGTGTAGCCGATCTCGTCCGCGTTGACGAAGACCGTGGGAATACCGGCATTGATGAGGGTCGCCTTCAGGGTGCCCACGCCGGGCACCTCCAGGTCGTCCACCCGGTTGCCGGTGGGGAAGATGGCGCCGCCGCCGTCCGCCGGGTCCATGAAGGCCACCGGCACCTCGGCCGCCGGGAAGGTCACCCCGTCCAGCTCGAAGTCGCCGGTCTCCTGCACCTCGCCGTTGGTGATCGGCACCCGGGCGACGATGGTCTTGCCGATGTTCACCTGCCAGATGCGCACCTCGACCTCGCCGTTCTCAGGGATGCGGGCCGGGTCAACCAGTCCGTTGCTGACGGCGAAGGGGCCGACGGCGGCGGAGAGGTTGCCGCAGTTGCCGCTCCAGTCCACGAAGGGCTTGTCGATGGAGACCTGGCCGAAGAGGTAGTCCACGTCGTGGTCGGGGCTGTCACTCTTCGAGAGGATCACCGTCTTGCTGGTGCTGGAGGTGGCGCCGCCCATGCCGTCGGTGTGCTTGCCGTAGGGGTCGGGGCTGCCGATGACCCGGAGCAGCAGCCTGTCCCGGGCCTCGCCGGGCTGTTGCGCCGCCTCGGGCAGATCGTCCAGGCGGAAGAAGACGCCCTTGCTAGTGCCGCCGCGCATGTAGGTGGCGGGGATGCGGATCTGTGGGGTGTGTGCCATGGGCCTGTCTCGTCCTGATGCAATGGCGCCCCGTCAGAGGACGGGGCGTCGGTGAGTGGGCGGGCGGATGCGGGGCGGATCAGGCGCGGCGGCCCTGCTGCTCCTCGGCCTCCGCCTCCAGGAAGTCCTGGGCGAAGCGCTGCAGCACGCCGCCGGCCTCGTAGATGGAGACCTCCTCGGCGGTATCCAGCCGGCAGATCACCGGGACCTCCTCGCGGCCGCCATCCTGGCGGTTGACGATCAGGGTCAGCGTAGCGCCCGGCGCCAGGTCGCCCTGCACGTCGTAGGTCTCGGTGCCGTCCAGGCCCAGGGTCTTGCGGGTGGTGCCTTCCTGGAACTGCAGCGGCAGCACGCCCATGCCCACCAGGTTGGTGCGGTGGATGCGCTCGAAGCCTTCCGCCACGATGGCCTCCACCCCGGCCAGGCGGACGCCCTTGGCAGCCCAGTCGCGGGAGGAGCCCTGGCCGTAGTCCGCGCCGGCGATGATAATCAGGTTCTGCTTGCGCTCCATGTAGGTCTCGATCACGTCCCACATGCGCATCACCTTGCCCTCCGGCTCCAGCCGGGCCAGCGAGCCCTGCTTCACCTCGCCGTTCTCGTCCCGCACCATCTCGTTGAACAGCTTGGGGTTGGCCAGCGTCGCCCGCTGGGCGGTCAGGTGGTCGCCCCGGTGGGTGGCGTAGGAGTTGAAGTCCTCCTCCGGCAGGCCCATCTTCTCCAGGTACTCGCCGGCGGCGCTGTCCCGCATGATGGCGTTGGAGGGGGACAGGTGGTCGGTGGTGATGTTGTCCGGCAGGATCGCCAGCGGCCGCATGCCCTTGAGGGTACGCTCGGCGGCCAGGGCGCCCTCCCAGTAGGGGGGCCGGCGGATATAGGTGCTTTGGGGCCGCCAGTCGTAGAGCGGGCTAACCTGGTCGGCCTTCTCCACCTTCTTCTCGAACATGGGGATGTAGACCTTGCGGAAGTGGTCCGGCTTCACGTGCTCGGCCACGATGCGATCGATCTCCTCGTCGGTGGGCCACAGGTCCTTCAGGGTGACCGGGTTGCCGTCGGCGTCGGTGCCCAGGGCGTCCTTCTCGATGTCAAAGCGGACGGTGCCGGCGATGGCGTAGGCCACCACCAGGGCCGGCGAGGCCAGGAAGGCCTGCTTGGCGTAGGGGTGGATGCGGCCGTCGAAGTTGCGGTTACCGGAGAGCACGGCGGTGGAGTAGAGATCGCGGTCGATGATCTCCTGCTGGATCTTCGGATCCAGGGCGCCGCTCATGCCGTTGCAGGTGGTGCAGGCGAAGGCGACGATGCCGAAGCCCAGCTTCTCCAGCTCGGGCAGCAGGCCGGCGTCCTCCAGGTAGTACTGCACCGCCTTGGAGCCGGGGGCCAGGGAGGTCTTCACCCAGGGCTTGCGGTCCATGCCCAGCTCGTTGGCCTTCTTCGCCAGCAGACCGGCGGCGATGACGTTGCGCGGGTTGCTGGTGTTGGTGCAACTGGTGATGGCGGCGATGATCACCGCGCCGTCGGGCATCAGGCCGTCATCGCGCTGCTCCACCTCGCCGGCGATCCCGGCCTTGGCGAGATCGGTGGTGGACACGCGCCGGTGGGGGTTGGAGGGACCCGCCATGTTGCGCACCACGGTGGAGAGGTCGAAGGTGAGCACCCGCTCGTACTCGGCTTGTTTCAGGTCGTCGCCCCAAAGGCCGGCGGTCTTGGCGTACTTCTCCACCAGGTCCACCTGCTCCGGCTCGCGGCCGGTGAGGGTCAGGTAGTCCAGGGTCTGCTGGTCGATGTGGAACATGGCGGCGGTGGCGCCGAACTCCGGGGTCATGTTGGAGATGGTGGCCCGGTCGCCCACGCTCAGGGCCTCGGCGCCCTCGCCGTAGAACTCCAGGTAGGCGGAGACCACCCGCTCCTTGCGCAGGAACTCGGTGAGCGCCAGCACGATGTCGGTGCAGGTGATGCCCGGCTGCGGCTTGCCGGTAAGCTCCACGCCCACGATGTCAGGCAGGCGCATGTAGCTGGGCCGGCCCAGCATGACGCTCTCGGCCTCCAGGCCACCGACGCCGATGGCGATCACGCCCAGCGCGTCCACGTGGGGGGTGTGGCTGTCGGTACCCACCAGGGTGTCGGGGAAGGCGACGCCGTCCTTCTTGTGCACCACGGGGGACATCCGCTCCAGGTTGATCTGGTGCATGATGCCGTTGCCCGGAGGGATGACGTCGACGTTCTCGAAGGCCTGCTTGGTCCAGTTGATGAAGTGGAAGCGGTCTTCGTTGCGGCGCTCCTCGATGGCGCGGTTCTTCTCGAAGGCGTCTTTCTCGAAGCCGGCGTGCTCCACGGCCAGGGAGTGGTCGACGATGAGCTGGGTGGGCACCACCGGGTTGACCTTGGCCGGGTCACCACCCTTTTCGGCGATGGCGTCGCGCAGGCCGGCCAGGTCGACGAAGGCGGTCTGGCCGAGGATGTCGTGGCAGACCACCCGCGCCGGGTACCAGGGGAAGTCCAGGTCGCGCTTGCGCTCAATGATCTGCTTCAGGGAGTCGGTGAGCCGTTCGGGCTCGCAGCGGCGGACCAGGTTCTCGGCCAGCACGCGGGAGGTGAAGGGCAGTTTGTCGTAGGCGCCCGGCTGGATCTCCTCGACGGCGGCGCGCACGTCGAAATAATCGAGATCGGTGCCGGGCAGGTTCTTGCGGTATTTCGTGTTCATGGCGTCTGCATTCCGTCGAGTCGGTGGTCGGGTCGGGGTGGCCTTTTGTGTCCACCTGTCAGGGTGATCAGGCCTTCGGCTTGATCGCCGGTTCCCCTTGGTTGCTTTGCTTCGCCCCGTCTGGGGGGCTGCTCAAACATGGCATTGCGCTCGGAGCGCGGAGTCGGGGGTCGGCGGGGGTGCCGGTTCCGCTGGGAGACACGCCGTGAATACTTGCAAGCTACGCGGTCCTGCTCCGCTTGCAAGTCCAGCCCGGCCCTCCCTGGCCGGGCGTTCGCCGCAGTGCGGCTCACCCCTGTAGGCTCGAAGGCGACATCCCTGTCGCCTACGGTCTCCCACCGGAACCGGCACCCCCGCCAACCCATCGGGGCTGGGTAGCGCCATTCCTGGCGCCGCCCTGGTCATCGCGAGGGCCGAAGGCCCGTGGCGATCCACGCGCTGCGCTGGACTGCCACGTCGGCTGCGCCTCCTCGCAGTGACGGCGGGGGCGTGGGCCCACCGCCGCAGTCTTCAGCCCCGCTGATCGATGGGGGTGAAGGGCCGCTCGTCGGGGCCAGTGTAGTCCGCGCTGGGGCGGATGATGCGGTTGTTGGCCCGCTGCTCGAAGATGTGGGCCGCCCAGCCGGTCACCCGCGACATCACGAAGATGGGGGTGAACAGCTTGGTGGGGATGCCCATGAAGTGGTAGGCGGAGGCGTGGAAGAAGTCCGCGTTGGGGAAGAGCTTCTTCTCGTCCCACATGACCTGCGCCACCCGCTCGGAGACCGGGTAGAGCACGGTGTCGCCCACTTCGTCGGCCAGCTTCTTCGACCAGGCCTTGATGATCTCGTTGCGCGGATCGGAGACGCGGTAGATGGCGTGACCGAAGCCCATCACCTTCTCCTTGCGCTCGAGCATGCCCTTGAGCTCGCGCTCGGCCTCATCGGCGCTGCCCCACTGCTCGATCATGGCCATGGCCGCCTCGTTGGCGCCGCCGTGGAGCGGGCCGCGCAGGGAGCCTATGGCGCCGGTGACGCAGGAGTGGATGTCGGACAGGGTGGAGGCGCAGACCCGGGCTGTGAAGGTGGAGGCGTTGAACTCGTGCTCCGCGTACAGGATCAGCGAAGCATGCATCACCTTCTCGTGCAGGCTGTTGGGCTTCTCGCCGTGCAGCAGGTGCAGGAATTGGGCGCCGATGGAGTCATCGTCGGTGGCTGTATCGATGCGCACGCCGTCGTGGCTGTAGCGGTACCAGTAGGTGATGATCCCCGGCAGCACGGCCAGCAGGCGATCGGCGGCCTCCTGCTGCTCGTCGAAGCTCTGCTCGGTCTCCAGGTTGCCCAGCATGGAGGCGCCGGTGCGCATCACGTCCATCGGGTGGGCGTCGGCCGGGATCTGCTCGAGCACGGCCTTCAGCGCATCGGGCAGGCCGCGCAGGCTCTTCAGTTTCTCGGTGTAGGCGTCCAGCTGCGCCCGGGTGGGCAGCTCGCCCTTCAGCAGCAGGTAGGCCACCTCCTCGAAGGTGGCGCCATCGGCCAGCTCACGGACGTCATAGCCGCGGTAGGTCAGGCCGGAGCCCTTGCCCACGGTGCACAGCGCGGTCTCGCCGGCGGACTGGCCACGCAGGCCGGCGCCGCCCAGTTTCTTATCGCTCATAGGTCTCTCCCTCGTGCGGTTCGCAAATCGGTCAAAAGCCGCCCCGGAGCCGGCCATCGACTGGGCGCAGCTCCCGTTGCGGGGCGTCGCCGGCCATGGACGGCCGGCGACGAGCTTACAGGGACGTACTCGCAGCGTCCCCGCGGCGGGAGCTGCGGCCAGTCGATGGCCGGCGCCCCGCCGCAAGCCCGCCTTTCTCTTACTTGTCCTGCTCGAACAACGCGTCCAGCTTCTGCTCGAAATCGTGGTAGTTCAGGAAGTCGTACAGCTCATCGCGGGTCTGCATCAGATCCACCACGTCCCGCTGATGGCCCTTCTCATGGATATCCTGATAGACCTTCAGCGCCGCCGCGTTCATGGCCCGGAAAGCGGACAGCGGGTAGAGCACCATCTGGCAGCCCACCTCCGCCAGCTCCTGCTGGCTGAACAGCGGGGTGGCCCCGAACTCGGTGATGTTCGCCAGGATCGGCGCATCCACCCGCTCGCAGAAGGCACGATAGTCTTCAAGGGTGTGCACCGCCTCGGCGAAGATGGCGTCGGCCCCGGCCTCGATGCAGGCGGCCGCCCGCTCGATGGCGGCGTCCAGCCCCTCCTTCTGGAAGGCGTCGGTGCGGGCAATCAGGTAAAAGTCGGGATCGATGCGCGCATCGGCAGCCGCCTTCACCCGATCCACCATCTCCTGCTGGGAGACGATCTCCTTGTTGGGGCGGTGCCCGCAGCGCTTCTGCGCCACCTGATCCTCCAGATGCACCGCCGCCACCCCGGCCCGCTGCATCTCCTTAACCGTGCGGGCGATGTTGAAGGCCCCGCCCCAACCGGTGTCGATGTCCACCAGCAGGGGAAGATCGGTGGCGCCGCAGATGCGGTGGGCGTCCTGCACCACGTCGTTCATGGTGGTCATGCCGAGGTCCGGCAGACCGAAGGAGGCATTGGCCACCCCGCCACCGGACAGGTAGATGGCCTTGTGGCCCACGCGCTCCGCCATCATGGCGGTGTAGGCATTGATGGTGCCCACGATGGGCAGAGGCCGGTTGGCCTCGAGGGCGGCGCGGAAGCGGCCGCCGGGGGTTGTATTGCTCATGGTGTTTCCTCCTGGCACGCGAGTGCTTGGGATGGGGCCGACCACCGGCCCCCGATTTTCATTGATTATCCGGTCGGCCGGGTGAGGCCAGATCCACCAGAATCCGACCGCGGACACGGCGTTCAAGCAGGTCTTCAAAGCCGCCCTGCAACTGCTCCAGCGGCAGGACCCGATCCACCACTTCGTCCAGATGGCGCGGCCGCAGCGCCTCACCCAGCCGTGCCCACACCTGACGACGTAGCGGCTGCGGGCAGTTGGCCGAGCTGATCCCCAGCAGGCTCACACCGCGCAGGATGTGCGGCATCACCGTGGTCTCCAGCCGGGCGCCGCCGGCCAGGCCGATGGCGGCCACGTTGCCGAAAAGGTCCACGTGGCGGCAGATCCCCGCCAGCAGCTCACCGCCCACTGAGTCCACTGCACCAGCCCAACGGGCCTTCTCCAGCGGCCGATGCCCCAGGCGCAACGCCTCCGGCGTCGTAACCTCGTCCGCCCCGAGACGTTGCAGCCAATCCGCGGCCTCCGGCTTGCCGCTGACCGCGTGCACGGTGTAGCCGGCCCGCTTCAGACACTGCACGGCGAAGTTACCCACCCCGCCACTGGCGCCGGTGACCAGCACCGGGCCCTGTTCCGGAGTCTGGCCCAGCGCTTCCATGCGGGTCAGGGCCAGTGCGGCAGTAAAGCCGGCCGTGCCCAGAATCATCGCATCGCGGGTGGACAACCCCTCCGGCAGGGCGACCACCCAGTCACCGGGCACGCAGACGCACTCGGCAAAGCCGCCATCGTGGTTCTCGCCCAGCCCGCAGCCGTTGACCAGCACCGGCTGCCCAACACGCCAGTCCGGGTGCCGGCTCTCCGCCACCGTGCCGGCCACGTCGATACCGGCCGTGAGCGGGAAACGGCGCAGGATCTTGCCCGCACCCGTGGCGCCCAGGGCATCCTTGTAGTTGATGCCGGACCACTCGGCGCGGATAAGCACCTCGCCCTCGCCGGGAACGGGCAGTGGCAGCGACTCCACGGCCCCGGCAATTCGGTCTCCATTCTGGTGAACACGCCAGGCTCGGAATGTGGACATCAGGGCACCTCATGTCGAATGGGCTACAAGTCTACCCTGCCGGAATAGCGTTTCCCAAATCCTCTAAAAATCAATTACTTGAAAAGCAAAAACGGGCCACAAATGTGAACGGCCGCAAACGGGAATCAGACGCTATTATCCCACTCAATACTGGCCATCCTGATGGATTGGGAACGCTCTCATTTCCACCTGGAAACGCCACAAAAAAACCCCGCCACCGGAGGAAAGGTGACGGGGTCTCGCGCGCTGTCCGGGCCAAGGCCGCCGGTACAGCAACGCACAGCGGGCAGGCGGGTCAGTTCGCCTTGTGGATCGCCCGCTTGGCGACAGACAGCGCCGCCTCATGCATAGCCTCCGACAGGGTCGGGTGCGCGTGGATGATGCGGGCCAGGTCTTCGGCAGAACCGGCAAACTCCATGGCCACCACGGCCTCGGCGATCAGCTCGGAGGCGGATGCCCCCACCATGTGCACGCCGAGGATCCGGTCGGTCTCCGCATGGGAGATCACCTTGACCATCCCCACCGACTCCTCCATGGCACGCGCCCGGCCGGTGGCGGCGAAGTTGAAGGTACCGGACTTGTAGGGGATGCCGGCGCTCTTCAATTGCGTCTCGGTCCTGCCCACCCAGGCGATCTCCGGATGGGTGTAGATGACCCACGGGATGGTGTCGTAGTTAATGTGCCCCGGATGGCCGGCGATCAGCTCGGCCACCATGACGCCCTCTTCCGACCCCTTGTGGGCCAGCATCGGGCCGCGCACCACGTCACCCACGGCGTAGACGTTCGGCAGGTTGGTGCGGCACTCGTCGTCCACGTGCACAAAGCCGCGCTCGTCCAGCAGCAGGTCGACGTCGTCGGCGGCCAGCCCGTCGGTGTTGGGCCGGCGGCCCACCGAGACGATCAGCTTGTCCACCTGCATGTTGTGCTTGCCGTCCTTGTCCTCGTAGTGGACGGAGACCTGTTTGCCCACCTTGGTGTCGGTCACGCGGCACCCGAGGCGGATGTCCAGGCCCTGGTCCTTGAAGGCCTTCTGGGCCATGCGGGATACCTGGCGGTCCACCGGGGCAAGGAACTCGTCCTGGGCCTCCAGCAGCACCACCTTGGACCCCAGCCGGTTCCACACCGAGCCCATCTCCAGCCCGATGACGCCGGCGCCGATGACGCCCAGGCGCTTGGGCACCTCTTCCATGTCCAGCGCACCGTTGGAGGTGAGGATGGACTTCTCGTCCGCGGGCGCGGCGCTGATATCGATGGGCTTGGACCCGGTGGCCAGGATGATGTACTCGCCCTTCAGCTCCTCGGCCGCCCCCTCGTGCGGGGTGAACTCGACGGTGCTGTTGGAGGTGAGCTTGCCGTGGCCGGTCTTGAAGTCGATCTTGTTCGCCTTGAGCAGCTGGTGGATCCCGCCGGTGAGATCACGCACCACCTTGTCCTTGCGCTCGATCATCTTCTTGACGTCGATGCTGACATCCTTGGCCGTGATGCCATGCACCTGCAGCTCTTCCCTGGCCTTGTGGTAGTGCTCGGAGGAGTCGAGCAGCGCCTTGGAAGGGATGCAGCCCACGTTCAGGCAAGTCCCCCCGGGTTGCGGCTTGCCGTCCTTGTAACGGAATTCGTCGATCAGCGCAGTCGTCATGCCCAACTGCGCGCAGCGGATGGCCGCCACGTAGCCGGCAGGCCCGGCACCGATGACGATCACGTCGTAACTATTCGCCATGTTGTCCTCTCCAGTTATGGCTGTAGGCGTTCAGGCCGCGGATCTCAGACTTCCAGCAGCAGCCGGGTCGGATCCTCCAGGCATTCCTTGATGGTCACCAGGAACTGCACGGCCTCGCGCCCGTCGATGATACGGTGATCGTAGGAATGCGCCAGGTACATCATCGGGCGCACCACCACTTCGCCGTTCTCTACCATCGGGCGCTCCTGGATCTTGTGCATGCCCATGATGCCGCTCTGCGGCGGGTTCAGGATCGGGGTGGACAACAGGGAACCGAAGATACCGCCGTTGGTGATCGTGAATGTGCCGCCGGTCAGCTCCTCCATGGAGAGTTTGCCGTCGCGGGCCTTCTGACCGAACTCGGCAATCTTGGCCTCGATCTCGGCGAAGCTCATCTGGTCGGCGTCACGCAGCACCGGCACCACCAGGCCACGGGGGGAGGACACGGCAATCCCAATGTCGTAATAGCCGTGGTACATGATGTCCTTGCCGTCGATGGAGGCGTTGACGGCAGGATAGCGCTTCAGCGCCTCGACGGCGGCCTTCACGAAAAAGGACATGAAGCCCAGCTTGATACCGTGGGTCTTCTCGAACTTGTCCTTGTACTGGGTGCGCGTCTGCATCACCGGCTGCATGTTCACCTCGTTGAAGGTGGTGAGCATGGCAGCGGTCTGCTGCGCCTCGACCAGCCGCTCAGCGATGCGCTGACGCAGGCGGGTCATGGGGACGCGCTTCTCGGGGCGCTCGGTGGCATCCGCGGACACCTGCGGTGCCGCGGCAGGCGCCGGCTGCTGCGGGGCGGCAGCGGGCTGCTGCGCCGGCTGGGTCTCGCCCTTCATGAAGCGGACCACGTCCTCCTTGGTGATCCGACCGTCGCGCCCGGTGCCCGGGATCTGTTTCGGATCCAGGTCGTTCTCCTCCACCAGGCGGCGGGCGGCAGGGGGCAGCTCGGCCAGATCTTTACTGGAGGCGCCGGAAGCCGCGGCGGGCTTCTCCGCCGGTGCGGCGGGGGCGGCCTGCTCGGCTGCCGGGGCGGCCTCCTGGGCGGGCTCGGCAGCCGGTTTGGCGGGGGCAGCGCCCTCCTCCAGCTTGCCCAGCACCTCGTCCGCGGTGACAGTGTCACCCTCGTTCTTGATCAGCTCGCCCATCACGCCGTCGGCCGGGGCCGGAACCTCTAGCACGACCTTGTCGGTCTCCAGGTCCACCAGGTTCTCATCCCGGGATACGGCGTCCCCCGGCTGCTTGTGCCAGGCCACGATGGTGGCTTCGGAAACGGACTCCGGTAGCGGCGGCACTTTGACTTCGATGCTCATCGACTCCTCGCTTCAGACTTCTTGGTGTCTGTTTGTTCGGGTGAAATGCGGCGGGCGGCCCTCCGAGGGCCGCCCGGGGTTCTTACTCGCTCAGCGGCTGGTTGAGGGCGTGGTCCACCAGGGCACGCTGCTGCTCGTGGTGCACCTTGGCGGAGCCAACAGCCGGCGAGGCGGAGGCCTGACGGCCGGCATAACCGATCGACTGGCCACTCTTCATGCAGGCGCGGAAGTGGTGGTTGCTGGAGTACCAGGCGCCCTGGTTCTTGGGCTCCTCCTGGCACCAGACCACCTCCTTGGCCTTGCCATAGCGGTCGCGCAGCAACTCTGCCAGCGCATCCTCCGGGAAGGGGTAGAGCTGCTCGATCCGGACGATAGCGACGTCCTCCTGCTCGGCCTTACGGCGGGCATCCAGCAGATCGTAGAAGACCTTGCCGCTGCAAAGCACCACCCGCTTGACCTTGCTGGCGGTCACGCCGTCCGGGTCGTCGATCACCGGCTGGAAGCGGCCCTCGGAGAGGTCCTCCAGGGAAGAGGTGGACAGCTTGTGACGCAGCAGGCTCTTCGGCGTCATGACCACCAGCGGCTTGCGGTAGGGCCGCATCATCTGCCGGCGGATCATGTGGAAGAACTGGGCGGGGGTGGAGGGCACCACCACCTGCATGTTGTGCTCGGCGCAGAGTTGCAGGTAGCGCTCCAGGCGCGCGGAGGAGTGCTCCGGCCCCTGGCCTTCGTAACCGTGCGGCAGATAGAGCGTCAGGCCGCAGAGCCGGCCCCACTTGGACTCGCCGGAACTGATGAACTGGTCGATGACCACCTGGGCACCGTTGGCGAAGTCACCAAACTGCCCCTCCCAGATCACCATGGTTTGCGGATCCGCGGTGGCGTAACCGTACTCGAAGCCCATGACTGCCTCTTCTGAGAGCAGCGAGTCGATGACCACAAAGTCGTTCTGGTCGGTGGTCACGTCCTTCAGCGGGATGAAGCTGGAGCCGTCCTGCGCGTTATGCAGCACCGCGTGGCGGTGGAAGAAGGTGCCCCGACCGGAGTCCTGCCCCACCAGGCGTACCTTGTAGCCCTGCCGGAGCAGGCTGGCATAGGCCATGGTCTCGGCGAAGCCCCAGTCCAGGGCCAGGGCGCCGGCCGCCATCTTGCGGCGGTTTTCCATGATGGCCCCGACGCGGTTGTTGAGCTCGAAGCCCTCGGGCAGCTTGTCCAGCAGCCCTTGGAGCTCGCGCAGGGTGTCCAGCGGCAGGGCCGTGTCCACCGGGTCGTTCCACTGGGTACCGATATAGGGACTCCAGTCCACCGCGTAGTCGTTACGTACCCCCGTGAGGATGCCGCGGGCAACAATCTCGCCGGCGTCCAGCTTATCGCGGTAGACCTGGGTGAAGTCCTTGGCCTCGTCGGCGGCGAGCACCCCCTCCTGCTCCAGGCGCTGGGCGTAGAGCTGGCGGGTGGTCGGGCGGCCCTTGATCTTCTGGTACATGACCGGCTGGGTGGCTGAGGGCTCGTCCGCCTCGTTGTGACCGTGCCGGCGGTAGCAAACCACGTCGATGATCACGTCACGGTTGAAGGCCTGGCGGTAGTCCAGCGCCAGCTGGGTGACGAATGCCACGGCGTCGGGGTCGTCACCGTTCACGTGGAAGATCGGCGCCTGGATCATCTTCGCCACCTCGGTGCAGTACACCGTGGAGCGGGTGTCCAGCGGGTTGGAGGTGGTGAACCCGATCTGGTTGTTGATGACGATGTGCACCGTGCCGCCGGTGTAAAAGCCGCGGGCCTGGGAGAGCTGGAAGGTCTCCATGACCACGCCCTGGCCGGCGAAGGCGGCATCGCCGTGGATCAGCACCAGCATCACCTCGGCACCCACCTGGTCGCGACGGCGATGCATCCGGGCCCGTGCGGAACCCTCCACCACCGGATTGACGATCTCCAGGTGGGAGGGGTTAAAGGCCATGGCCACATGCAGCGCGCCACCCGGCGTCTGGATGTCGCTGGAGAAGCCCATGTGGTACTTCACGTCACCGGAGCCGTTGATGTCGGAGGGTTTCTTGCCCTCGAACTCCGCGAACAGGTCCTTGGGCGACTTGCCCATGATGTTGATGAGCACGTTCAGCCGGCCGCGGTGCGCCATGCCCAGCACCACCTCGCGGACCCCCTGCTTGCCGGCGTCCTGAATCAGGTCGTCCAGCATCGGGATCAGCGACTCGCCCCCCTCCAGAGAGAAGCGCTTCTGGCCGACGTACTTGGAGTGCAGGTACTTCTCGATCCCCTCGGCCGCGGTGAGCCGCTCGAGAATAGCCTTGCGCCGGTCAGCGGGGAGATCCGCCTGCGCCCGGCTGGACTCCAGGCGCTCCTGGATCCAGCGCTTCTGGTCGGTGTCGGTGATGTGCATGTACTCCGAGCCAATCGGGCCGGCGTACACCTGCTGCAGCAGTTCGATGATGCGGCGCAGCGGCATGCGGTCCGGGGCGAACAGGGAGCCCGTATTGAACTCCTCTCCCATGTCCGCCTCGGTGAGCCCGTGGTAGGCAGGGTCCAGGTCCTGCACCTCGGGCTTGGCACGCAGGTTCAGCGGGTCCACATCCGCCAGCTGGTGACCGCGGAAACGGTACGCGTTGATCAAACGCAACACCGCAGCCTGCTTCTCGGCCGCATCCGGCGTCATCGCCGGCACGGCCACACGGGTGGTGCCGGGGGTGCGCGCCAGGCGCGCAAACTCTTCGCGGACCGGACCATGGGGGACATCCTGCACCCCGCCATCGGCCAGCGCGCGAAAATAGCCACGCCACTCCGGGTCGATGCCGTTGGGATCGCGCAGATACTCCTCGTACATGTCCTCAATAAAGGTGCTGTTGGCCCCATTGAGGTACGACGTCTGCTGAAGTCTCTGGAAAAGACCGTTCATCGGTTAGCTCACCTGCCTGATTCGGGGTTTGCGGGTGGACAGGTTGCACGGAGGCCCGGGCGCGACCTGAATATCGGACGCGCCAGACGGGACGGCAAACCTGGGAAAAGACTGAAAACCGAAAAGAACCGGACAGGGGCACGGCCACATGAACACTTTGAGACCGTCGCCGCCGCCACTGTCATGGTTACGCCCTCTCCAGGAGCGCTTCGCAAGGCAGTGAACGGGCGACAGCCCAGGCCAGCACGGGGCAGCAACCCTGAGGGGCGACGCCCTGGGGAAAGGGAAGCGGTGCTGGTGTGGCGGTCTCTTGTTGCATCTCGGGTGCGGATGCCTCCAGACGTTCGCGCTAAACCAAGAGGCGCGCGACGTTTTTCTCCTCGTTACCCATCCGGATTATGTCCTGGCCCAGATAAACACGGGGCGCGTGGCCTGTGAGGCGGGAGCCACCAGGGAACGCACCCGATTAATCATCTGATTTTTTCATTGTAGGCCCCTACCGCAGATATTGCGTCAGGGCGGCCAGAACGCTGTTCTTATGCGCAGTAAAATAACCCGTAATGCCCGCCCGGCGCAAGGCGCGGCCGGCGAAAACCGGCCTGGACGGCGCCCGTGGTCACTCCTGCTGCTCCTCTGGCGTCCGGGTACGCCAGGCGAGCAGAATCCCCAGCTCATAGAGCAGGTAAACGGGCACTGCCAGCAGGACCTGGGAAATCACGTCTGGCGGGGTCAGCAGCATACCCAGCACAAAAGCCCCGACGATCACGTAAGGGCGCTTGGCGGCCAGCGCCTCGCGGGTGGTCACCCCGGTGCGCACCATGAGAATAGTCGCCACCGGGACCTGGAAGGCCACGCCGAAGGCGAAGAACAGCGTGAGCACGAAGGACAGGTACTCACTGATGTCCGTCATCATGGACACGCCCTCGGGCGTGGTGGCAGCAAAAAAGGCAAAGGCGAGCGGGAAGACGGCGTAATAAGCGAACGCCGCCCCACCATAAAACAGCACCGTGCTGGCCATCACCAGCGGGCCCACCAGCCGCCGCTCGTGCCGGTAAAGGCCCGGCGCGACGAACGCCCAGGCCTGGTAGAGGGTGTAGGGAATGGTCAGGAAGATGGCCGCCACCAGGGCCAGCTTCATCGGGATGAGGAAGGGCGAGGCCACCTTGATGGCGATCATCGAGGTGCCCTCGGGCAATACCTCCCGCAGCGGACCGGAAACGAACTGGTAGATCTCATCCGCAAAGGGGTACAGCGCCAGGAACGCCACCAGGATCACGACAACCGCTCGGAAGAGCCGGCCGCGCAGCTCCAGCAGATGGCTCAGCAGCGGCTGATCCTCCATCTCCTCCTGGTCGGAATCCTGCCGCCGATCTCGATCCCGGTCCGGGGAACGGTCACTCACTGACGCTTCTCCTCACCACCTTCCCGCGCGGCCGGGTCACCCGCCGCCTTGTCACTAGCCGGTTCCGCCTCCCGACCCTCAGGAACGCCCCCGGAGGGCGGCTGACTGTTGCCGCGCTGATCTGACAGAGCCTCGGAGGCGCCCTCGCCTCGCGCCTTGTCGGCCGACTCCCTACTGCTGCCAGCCGACTCCGCCGACGCGGCTTTCCGACCGGTTTCGCGGTAGGCCCGACTCACGCCATCGGCCTCGGCCTCAAAGCGCCGGGCGTCCTTCTCCACGTCCTTGCGCACCTTGTCCACGTCCTTGCGCACGGATTCGGTTGCCTTGCGCATCTCCTCGACGTGCAACTCGCGCTCCACCTCGGACTTGGCGGCATTAAAAGCCGCCCGCGCCTTGCCCAGGTAGAGCCCGGCCGTCCGCACGGTACGCGCCATCCGCTCCGGCCCCAAAATCAGCAGGCCGATCAGCATGATGATGAGTACCTCCCAGAAGCCCAGGTCAAACATGGGCGGCGACCCCTCTCAGCGACAGTGAATCAGGAGGAATGGCGATCGCGGGACTTCTCGGTGTGCTCGCCCTCGATGGTATGTCCCTGGGTGGGCTTCTCGTCTTCGTCGGAAGGCTGCTCCAGCTTGGAGGGCTCGGACTTCTCACCCTCCTTGTCACCCTCCTCGCCTTCCTTCATGGCATCCTTGAAGCCCTTGATGGCCCCACCCATGTCACCACCCAGGTTACGCAGCTTCTTGGTGCCGAACACCAGAAGCACAATCAGAAGCACAATCAGCAAGGTCCAGGGGCTGATACCCATAACAAACTCCTCCGGGGCGCGGGGCCCGCTCTGCTACTGCCCTTTACGGGCCGCTTTCTCGTCGATACCGGACAACCCGAACCGACGCTCCAGTTCTGCCAGCACATCATCCGGCCCAGCGCCACAGGCCGAGAGCATGATAAGGCTATGGAACCACAGATCGGCGGTTTCATAAATGACTTGTGAGCGATCACCGCCCTTTGCCGCCACCACCGCCTCGGTGGCCTCCTCGCCGACCTTCTTCAGGATCGCGTCCAGTCCCTTGTGATGCAGCCCGGCCACGTAGGAGGATTCGGGGTCCGCCTGCCGGCGCTGCTCCAGCACTTCGGCCAGGGCGTTCAGGATATCGCGCTGCTCGCTCATACGTCGGTCCGCTCGTCGCCGGTGATACGCACGGTGATGCCGCGATCGGCCATCAGCCGCTTGGCCTGGGCCACGGTATAGCGCCCAAAGTGGAAGATGCTGGCGGCCAGCACCGCGTCGGCACCCCCCTCCAGCACACCCTCGGCCAGATCGGACAGGTTGCCGACCCCACCGGAGGCGATCACCGGCACCGGCACCGCATCGCTGACCGCGCGGGTCAGAGCCAGGTCGAAGCCGGACTGGGTACCATCCCGATCCATGCTGGTCAGCAGGATCTCGCCGGCGCCCAGCTCCGCCATGCGGCGGGCCCACTCCACTGCATCGAGCCCGGTGGCCTTGCGCCCGCCGTGGGTAAAGACCTCCCAGCGGGGCGGCTCATCCGGCCGACTGACCTGCTTGGCATCCACCGCCACCACGATGCATTGCGAGCCGAAGCGCTCGGCAGCCTCGGCCACAAACTCCGGCCGTGCCACGGCGGCGGTGTTGATGCCCACCTTGTCGGCGCCGGCGTTGAGCATGCGCCGGATGTCCGCCACCTCGCGGATGCCACCGCCGACGGTCAACGGAATGAAGACCTGGCTGGCCACCCGCTCCACCACCTGCACCATGGTGTCGCGCTGCTCGTGGCTGGCGGTAATGTCCAGGAAGGTGATCTCGTCGGCGCCCATGGCGTCGTAACGGCGCGCGATCTCCACCGGGTCGCCGGCATCGCGGATGTCGACGAACTTGACCCCCTTCACCACCCGGCCGTCGTCCACATCCAGGCAGGGAATGATGCGCTTGGCGACGGTCACGGCTTCACCTCGGCGCAAAGCTGATCCGCCAGGGCCTGGGCTTCCGCCAGATCCAGGCTGCCCTCGTAAATGGCCCGTCCGACGATGGCGCCGGCGATACCGTCGCCAACCGCCGCGCACAGCGCCCGCACGTCGTCCAGGCTGGAGACCCCGCCGGAGGCGATCACCGGGATGCTGACACCCCGGGCCAGTTCGCGGGTGGCCTCCACGTTGACGCCTTTCATCATGCCGTCCCGGCCGATATCGGTGAAGACGATGGCGTTCACCCCGGCGGACTCGAAACGGCGGGCCAGGTCCACCGCCAGCACCTCCGAGACCTGCTCCCAGCCATCGGTGGCCACCCGGCCGTCACGGGCGTCCAACCCGACGATGATATGACCGGGAAAGGCCTCGCAGGCCTCGTTGACGAACTCCGGGCGGCGCACGGCCTGCGTCCCGATGATCAGGTCGTCCACCCCGGCCTCTCGGTAGGCCCGGATGGTCTCCAAGTCACGGATGCCACCGCCCACCTGGATGCGCAGTTCCGGATAGCGGTTGGCGATTCGCTGGATGACTTCCGCGTTGACCGGCTCGCCGGCAACCGCACCGTTCAGGTCGACCAGGTGCAGGCGGCGGGTACCGGCGTTGACCCAGCGCCCGGCCATGGCGACCGGGTCGTCGGAAAAGACCGTTTCATCATCCATGCGCCCCTGGCGCAGGCGGACACAGCGGCCGTCCTTGAGATCGATGGCGGGTATCAACTGCATGGCATCACTCGTAAGGTTATTCGCTGCCGTCCCAGCGCAGGAAGTTGCCCAGCAGGACCAGGCCCGGGCGTTGGCTCTTCTCGGGGTGAAACTGGGTGGCGAAAACATTGCCGCGGGCGACGGCGCTGGCAAAGTGGACCCCGTACTCGGTGCGCCCGGCCACCCAGTCCTCCTGGGCCGGCGCCACGTAGTAGCTGTGCACGAAATAGAACCAGCTGTCGTCCGGGATATCGGCCCACAGGGGGTGACCCTGCACCTGGCGGACCTGGTTCCACCCCATGTGCGGCACCTTAAGCCGCCGGCCATCCGGCCCCGCCTGGTCATCGGCGAAGCGGCGCACCGCGCCGGGCAGTATGTCCAGGGCCTCGACGCCGTCGTTCTCTTCGCTGCGGCTGAGCAGGGCCTGCATGCCCAGGCAGACCCCGAGAAAGGGCTTGGTTTGTGCCGCCTCGCGCAGCACGTCCACCAGCTCCAGGCGCTGCAGCTCGCTCATGCAGTCGCGCATGGCGCCCACGCCGGGGAAGACCACCCGCTCGGCCCGCTGGACATCGTCGGCATCCGCGGTGATACGCACACGCCCACCGCCACCGGCAAACTCCAGCGCCCGGGACACCGAACGCAGGTTGCCCATGCCGTAATCGACGACCGCCACGAAGCCCATCAGAGCGCCCCCTTGGTGGAAGGTATCCGGTCGGCCTGGCGCGGGTCCGCCTCGGCTGCCATGCGCAGCGCCCGGCCCAGCGCCTTGAACACCGTCTCGGCCTGGTGGTGGGCATTGACCCCACGGATGTTATCCACGTGCAGGGTCAGGAAGCCGTGATTGACCACCCCCTGGAAGAACTCCTGGAACAGGTCCACGTCGAACTGGCCGATACGGGCACGGGTGAAATCCACGTGGAATTGCAACCCGGGGCGACCGGAGAAGTCCACCACGACACGGGAGAGCGCCTCGTCCAGGGGCACGTAGGCGTGCCCGTAGCGGCGGAGCCCCTTCTTGTCGCCCAGGGCACGGGCCAACGCCTGCCCCAGGGTGATGCCCACGTCCTCCACCGTGTGGTGGTCGTCGATATGGGTATCGCCATCGGCCTCGATGTCCAGGTCGATCAGCCCGTGGCGGGCCACCTGATCCAGCATATGCTCCATGAAGGGCACACCGATGCGAATGCGGGATTCGCCGGTCCCGTCCAGGTCCAGCTGCACTTTCACCCGGGTCTCCAGGGTGTCGCGCTGCACCTCGGCACTGCGGTTGGTCATGATTGGGCGCTCACCTGTGAAAGGGTCATTTCTGAGGACATTTACTCGGTTTCGACCGCCGAGGATACCACAACCCGCATGGCCGCCTCGCCCATGGGGCGCCGTGGCGGGATGCAGGACACACCCGGCCGGGGTGGCCGGCCGTCACTCCCCCGGGGGCCGCGCCTCCAGCCAGAAGGTTACCGGCCCGTCGTTGACCAGGTGGACCTGCATGTCGGCGCCGAAACGCCCGGCCCCCACCGGCCCCCGCTCTTCTGTGCCAGCGCGACCAGAATGTTGAACAGCCGCTCACCCTCCTCCGGCGGCGCCGCCGGACCGAAGCTGGCCCGCATGCCCTTGCGGGTATCGGCCGCCAGGGTGAACTGCGGCACCAGAAGCAGCCCCCCGCCGATATCCTGCAGCGAACGGTTCATCCGCCCCGCCTCGTCGGGAAACACCCGGTAGCCGAGCATGCGCTCAAGCAACCGCCGGGCCTGGGCCTCGACATCACCCCGCTGCACCCCGACCAGCGCCAGCAGCCCCCGGCCCGTCCGGCCTACCACATCGCCGTCGACCTCCACCCGCGCCTCACTGACGCGCTGAATCAGTCCGATCATTTCGTCCCCCCGGGAAAATTCAGAAAAATCCTACAAGGATTGCTGACAAATCCTACAGACACGAGCGCTGCCGGGCAGGATAATCATACGTGCCAGCAGGGGCAGGAGGCCGCAGCCACCAGGAGGGGAACCACTGCCAGGCAACCCAGGAGAGCAATTCGGCCAGGGATGGTCGAGCGGGCCAGGGAGGGCCCCGTCTTCCACCAACCTGTGAGATCGAACGGGACACAGGGCGGGCAAAGCACCGGGCCGCCCGGAGGGGCGGCCCGACTGTTTCAGCTGATGGCATCGGCGTCTGCCACCGATGCGGCATTACCCCTTGCGGGTACCGCCACCGGGCTTGCCCGGCGCCTTGGGGGCCTTGGCCGCCTTGGGGGCCTCCTCACCCATCCGGGTCGCGGTCTTGGACAACTCGGCGAGGGCGTCCTGGGCCCGCTGGGTGGCGTCCTGCCAGGCGTGAAGCACGCGCTGCCCCTCCTCCTCCCAGTTGCTTCCCATCTTGGAGGGGTCCACGTTGCGGGCACTTTCAAACCAGGCGTTCCAGAGCTGGCCCTGGGCCTCGGTCCAGGCCCTCATCATCTCCTGGACCTGGTGCACCCATTGGGAGACGGCCTCCGGAGTTTGCCCATCCTTCTCCAGTGCATCGGCGAAGTGACTGCTCCACTGGCTCTGGGCATCCAATGCGTCACGCACCGCCTTTTCCCAGGCCTCGAGGTTCTTCTGGTACTCCTGCTGTACGGACTCCATGCCCTGGGCGGAAGACCCGGGCGCACCCATGCCCTTCATGGCCTGCAGCCAGCTGTCCCACATCTGCTGCTGCATGCTGGTCCAGTTCTGCACCATGTCTTCCATCTGTTTGTTCCAGCTCATTTCTAGCGACTCCTTGTTGCCGTCTGGCGGTCTCCGGTGACATTACCGGTCAACAACTTGACCTTCACCGGAAGTCTAAACCCTGAGGGAGAATCCGCCAGACTTGCAAGCTGCGGGCGCCCGCGTTTAGCTATGCCACCCAGTCGGACAAGCCGCCAGCCGAACCGAGGCCTGCTCATGGATCGCTCCGCCCTGCTGAAATCGCTGCTCACCGCCCTGGCCACCCTGCCGGTGGGCGCCATGCACCGCGTCGGGGCGGTGCTGGGCCCTTGGCTGAGCCGGCCGGGCACCCGCGCGGGTGAGGTACTGCAACGCAACCTGGCTGTCTGCTTTCCGGAACGATCGGAAGAGGCCCTCGCGGCACTGACCCGCTCCGCGCGCCGGGAGTACGGACGGCAGGTCATGGAGGTGCCGGCGCTGTTCCGCCAACCGGTGGAGCGATTGCTGGCACGCATCGACCGGGTGGAGGGGGCGGAGTTGCTGGACCAGGCCTATCGCGAGGGCCGCGGCGCCATCATTGCCGCCCCGCACCTGGGGTCATGGGAGTTGCTCAACCTCTGGGTGGCCCGGCATTACCCGTTGCACTTCCTCTACCGCCCGCCCCGGCAGCCGGTGCTGGAGCCGATCATGGTCGAAGCCCGCAACCGCGGGGGTGGGCACGCCTTGCCGGCGAACACTGCCGGCTTGCGCGCCCTGTACAAGGCGCTGCGCAATGGCGATGTAGTGGGGATACTGCCCGACCAGGAGCCGCCCAAGGAGGAGGGACGCTATGCCCCTTTCTTCGGCCGCCCGGCCCTGACCATGGACCTGCCGGTGAAGCTCGCCGCCCGCCAACGGGCGCCGGTGGTTTTCGGGTATGCCCGCCGTGCGGCGACGGGCGGGCGCTGGACCATCCGCTTTCTGCCCGCCCCCGAGGGCATCCACGACCCCGACCCGGATCGCGCGCTGGCGGCACTCAATGCCGGTGTCGAGGCGTGCGTACGGGAGACCCCGGAGCAGTACCTCTGGACTTACAAGCGCTTCGCCCACCAGCCCGAGGGCTGGGATCGGGTCTACCCGAAACGGCGGCGCAAGCGCTGAGCATCAACTGCCGCGCCGTTTTTCCAACCGTCCCAGGAACACCCGCATCTCCTTCACCGCCTGCTTGTCGCCCTGGGCCTCGGCCACATCAATCCCACGCCGGTAGGCGGTAATGGCCTCGTCCAGCCGGTCGTCGTCGGCCAGGGCCGCCGCGTAGACTTTCCAGGCGGCGGAGTAGTCACCATCCTGCTCCAGCGCGGCCTCCAGGTGGTCGATGGCCCGGCCGGGCTCCCCCTGTTTGAGGTAACCCGACCCCAAGCTCAGGCGCAGCATGGGGCTGTCGCGACCGGTGGCGAGCATCTTCTCCAGGTTGTCCAGCATACTCATGGCAATCCCCCTTGGGTGGCGATGCGGGCGGCGCGGCTCAGAGGAAGGTGACGCCGACGGAGAAGAGGCGCTCCACCTCCGACACGCGCTTCTTGTCCACCAGAAACAGTATGACGTGGTCCTCCGGCTCGATCACCAGGTCGTGGTGCGCCATCAGCACCTCGTCACCGCGCACCACGGCACCGATGGTGGTGCCCGGCGGCAGCCGGATCTCGTCGATGGCCCGCCCGATCACCTGGGAACTGGCCGGCGAGCCGTGGGCCACCGCTTCCATGGCCTCGGCGGCACCGCGGCGCAGGGAGTGGACATTGGCCATATCGCCCCGCCGGATGTGCGCCAGCAGGCTGCCGATGGTGGCCTGCTGCGGCGAGACGGCGATATCGATATCCTCACTGGACTGGATCAGCTCCACGTAGGCCGCCCGGTTGATCAGGGCCATCACCTGCCGGGCCCCCAGCCGCTTGGCGAGCATTGCCGACAGGATGTTGGCCTCATCGTCGTTGGTCACCGCGCAGAAGACGTCCGTGTTCTCAATATTCTCCTCAAGCAACAGCTCCTCGTCGGCGGCGTCCCCCAGCAGCACGATCGCGCGCTTCAGTTCCTCGGAGATCTCGCGGGCGCGCTCCGGGGAGTGCTCGATCAGCTTGACCTGGTAGCGGCGCTCCAGGGCCTGGGCCAGCCGCTTGCCGATATTGCCGCCACCGGCGATGGTCAGGCGCTTGACCGGCTTCTCCAGCCGGCGCAGCTCGCTCATCACGGCGCGGATGTCCTTCTTTGCGGCAATGAAGAAGACCTCATCGCCGGCCTCGATGACGGTGTTGCCCTCCGGCAGGATGGGCTTGCCCCGGCGGAAGATGGCCGCGACCCGGGTCGGCGTGCCCGGCATGTGCTCGCGGAGGGTGGAGAGCTCATGCCCCACCAGCGGACCGCCGTAATAGGCCCGCACGCAGACCAGCCGGACCCGCCCCTGGGCGAAGTCCAGCACCTGCAGGGCCCCGGGGNGCTCGATCAGCCGCTGCACGTAGTCGGTGACCAGCTGCTCCGGGCTGATGATCACGTCGATGGGCAGCGCGTCCGGGCTGAACAATTGCGGGTGGTGCAGGTACTCCAACGCCCGCACCCTAGCGATCTTTGTGGGGGTACGGAACAGGGTGTAGGCCACCTGGCAGGCGGTCATGTTGGCCTCGTCGGAGTTGGTCACCGCCAGGATCATGTCGGCATCCTGCGCCCCGGCCCGCTCCAGCACGTCCGGGTAGGTCCCGCTGCCATGGACCGTGCGGATATCCAACCGGTCCTGGAGGTCCTGCAGCACAGTGGTGCGGGTATCCACCAGGGTGATGTCATTGGCCTCGCTGGAGAGGTTCTCGGCCACGGTGCTACCCACCTGGCCGGCCCCGAGGATGATGATCTTCATGCCCGCTCCCGGGGGTCGATGCCCAGCGCCTTGAGCTTGCGGTACAGGTGGGTGCGCTCCATGCCAGTCAGCCGGGCCAGCTGCCCGACACTGCCCTGCGCCCGGCGCAACTGCTCCTGCAGGTAACGGCGTTCGAAGGCCTCGCGGGCCTCGCGCAGGGGCAGCTCCAGGTGCAGGTCGGCGGACAGCCCTTCGGCCGCATTGCCGCTGCGGCGCTCCTCCGCCAGCGCGGCCTCCACCTCTGCCACCTCGATCTTCTCGCCCTCGCCCATGATCAGCAGCCGCTGGACCAGATTTTCCAGCTCGCGCACGTTGCCCGGCCAACTGTGGTTCCGCAGCCGGTTCTGGGCAGCGACGGTGAATTCGCGGTAACTCAGCCCATCGCGCTCCACCAGGCAGTTGACGTAGTAGTGCAGCAGTTCCGGCACGTCCTCGACGTGCTCGCGCAGCGCCGGGACCGCCAGGGGCACCACGTCCAGGTAGTAGTAAAAATCCTCGCGGAACCGCCCTGCGCGGACGGCATCGGCCAGCTCCAACCGCGTGCCGGCGATCAGGCGCACATCCAGGTCCAGCACCTCGGCACCACCCTGGCGCTGGAACCGACCGCTCTTGAGCACCGATAGCAACTGTCCTTGCAACTCAGCATCCAACTCGCAGACATCAGCCAGGTAGAGCGTCCCGCCACGCGCCAGCTCCAGCGCACCGGGCGCCGGCTGACCGTTCCGGTCGATGCCAAACAGGTCGCCAACACCCCGCTCGCCCAAGCTGCCGGCGCTCAGCTCAATAAACGGACCTTCCCGGCGCGGGCTGTGCTCGTGGATATAGCGCGCCAGGCAACGCTTGCCGGCGCCGGCCTCGCCGCGCAGCAGCACCCGGGTGTCGTGGGCGGCAATACGGCGGGCGTCGTCCCGCAATTGGCGCATGACGGCACTCTTGCCCACCGGCTCGGCGGCGGGCTCGCCACGGGCCCCGGCCAACGGTTGCGGGGTGCCCGGCCGCCCTGATTCCAGCGCCCGCTCCACGGTGAGTAGCAGCTTGGGCATGGACAAGGGCTTTTCAATGAAGTCCCAGGCCCCGAGGCGGGTGGCCTCCACCGCAGTTTCCACGGTGCCGTGGCCAGACATCATCACGACCGGGCAGGCCGGGCCGCCGCCGTCGGTCCACTCCTTCAGCAAGGTGACGCCGTCCACGTCCGGCATCCAGATGTCCAGCAGCACCAGGTCGGGCACGTGGGCGCGCATCGCCTCGCGCGCCGAGGCACCGTCCTGGGCGGTGCGGACCCGATAGCCCTCGTCCTCGAGGATCTCCTCCACCAGGTCGCGGATCTCCTGCTCGTCGTCAACAACCAGAATCTGTGCGCTATTCATGGGCCATTCTCCCCGGGCGCGCTCAGGGCGCCCTGTTCCTGGGGCACGGGGAAGCGCATGGCGATGCAGGCGCCGCCCTCGTCACTGTTACGGGCACTGATGCTGCCGCCGTGTTCCTCGACAATCTTCTTGACGATGGGGAGCCCCAGCCCCGTGCCCCGGGCCTTCGTAGTCACATAAGGCTCGAACAGACTGGCCAGCATCTCGGCATTGAACCCCGGTCCGTTGTCGCACACCTGCAAGTGCACCCGGCGCTGGCCGTTGGCGTACCCGCTGCAGGTCTCGAGCCGCACCCGGGCCGGGCCTTCGGCCGCCTCTTGGGCGTTCTTGATCAGGTTATGCAGCAGTTGCCGCAACCGCCCGGCATCGCCCCGGATACGGGGCAACTCGTCGGCCGGTAGCAGCTCCAGGGCGAGACCGGCTTCCCCTTGATACAGCTCTGCCACCTCGGCCACCAGGGTATTCAGATCGACCGCTTCCAGCCGCAGCCGCGGTGGCCGGGCGTACTCGGAGAAGGCGTTGACCATCTCCTTCATCGCACTGACCTGGCGCACGATAGTGCCAGTCGATCGCTCCAGCAACTCGGCATCCCGGCCGGTAAGCCGGTCCGCGAGTTTGTGGCGTAACCGCTCGGCCGAGAGCTGAATGGGGGTGAGGGGGTTCTTGATCTCGTGGGCCAGCCGGCGGGCCACCTCACCCCAGGCCGCGTCCCGCTGGGCCTGGATAAGCGTGGTGATATCGTCGATGACGATCACGTGCCCACCATTCTGCCGGTGCCCCGGCAAGGTGGCCCCGCTGAGCATCAGCACCCGCTCCCCGTCCTCGGCCGGCAGCACCAGCTGCTCGCGCCAGTCGGGGTCGCCCCCTTGCAGGTGGCGCATCACCACAGCTGACAGCCCGGTCAACCGCGGATAGGTCCGGGCCAGCTGCTCCAGGTCGCCGCCGCCGGCATGGCCTACCAGGCTCACGCCCAGGATCTCCTCCAGCGCCCGGTTGCTGGTCCGGAAGCGGCCCTCCGCGTCCAGCGCCAGCACCCCGGAGGAGAGCCGCCCCAGGACCGTCTCCAGGTAGGCGCGCTGGCGCTCCACCTGGACCTGGCTGCGCCGGGCACTGTCCCGCGTCCGGGCGATACGCCGGCTCATCTCGTTGAAGGACTCCACCAGGAAACCCAGTTCGTCGCGACTGCCGGCCCGCAACTGGGTGCCGTAGTCACCGGCCGCGACCGCGCGGGTGCCCTCGGCCAGATTGCGGATCGGGGCGACCATGCGCCGGGCCAGGTAGAAGGCTGTCCAGACCGCGAACAGCAGGCTGAGCAGCAACACCAGGGACAGGGTAAGGATGAAGCTGTCCTTCAGCGGTTGGCGCAGGAAGGCGATCTCGCGGTACTCGCCGTAAGCGGTCTGCACCTCCTCGGCCAGCGCTCCCAGCCGGGAAGGGATGGGGAAATAGGCCTGGAGGAAACGGGTATCACTGGGCCCCGCCGGCCCCCGGGCAGGCACCACCACCCGCGCCTGCAACTCGCCGTCCTCCATCGGGTCCAGGGCCACGTACGGCAGCCCCTGGCGCAGTTGCAGCAAGATCTCCTCCTCCGGGCGATCCGGCAGGGTGGCGGAGGGCTGGGCACTACTGGTGGCAATGATCTGGCCGCTGGAACGCATGAGGGTCACCTCGCTGGCCTGCAACTGCTCACGCAGGTCATTGACGGTGATGGCAGCCAACGATTCCGGGGTGTCGGAGACATCCCGCGCCGCGGCCTCGACCCGGCGCAACAGGTCTCGGGTGCGCAGGTCCAGCGAGGCCTGGGAGAGGGTGAGCGCATCCTCCAGGGCGTGCTCCACGCGGACATCAAACCAGCTGTCGATGCCCGCCCGCAGGAACTGCATGGAGAAGTAGTAGACCACTGACACCGGTACCACGGAGAGCAGCACGAAAACCGCCACCAGGCGTACCGTGAGCCGGCTGCCCACCTGCCCGCGCCGGCGCTGACGAAACAACCGCCAGAGGTTGGCGGCAATGACGCTGAACAGCAGCACCAGACCGATGCTGTTGACCGCGATCAGCCAGACGTAGAGCCGGCCGAAACGCTCGGTGTTCTCGGTGGCCACCGAGAGGAGGTAGAGCGAGGCCAGCAGCACCACGCACAGCAGCAGCCGCAGCCACCCCTCGCCTTTGAGGCTTTTCAGGGCTCGACTTGCCATGTGTACCAGTCACTTTGCAGGCGCCATTGCGGCGACATGTAGGCCACCGCCTGCAGGGGTTGCGGCAGGGCATCCGTGTCCAGCCGCACCCGCAGCCGCGCCTGGTAAGTCTCGCCCGGGCTCAAGGCCGATTCGGGCATCACCATCAGGCCCTTCACCTCGCTGAGGGCCTGCAACAGGGGGTCAAGTCGGGAGAAGGAGCGGCTCTCGCCGCTGTTCATATCGGTGAGCACAAAGCGCCGGCTGAGGGCGTGATAGCGGATCCGGTAGCGGTTGCTGAACTCCGCCACCTCGGCATCCCACCACCACCAACGGGGCTGCAGGACCTCCAGCCGCAGTTCGATGGTGAGCGGCACCCCGTTGTCCAGGGCCGCCTCCGCCTCGCCGGAGAATTTCAGATGCATGCGGGCGTCGAGCCAGTAGGCCTTGTCATCCAGCGTCAGCCCGGCCTCCTCAATGGCGAAGGCCGGGGCATCGTCAGCCGGCGCGGGCGCAATCCAGACCAGGCACAACAGCAGCCAGAGCCACACGCGCGCAGCGGGCAACGTGGCGCGGTGCCGCCGGATTGTCATGGCCTGTGCAGACACGCGTAGAAGAACCCATCCATGCCCCCGCCACCGGCGGGGATCTGCCCTTGATCGACCGGAAACCCCGGTGGCCAGTCGGGGGACAGCAGTTGCGCCTCCGGGTGCGCCTGCAGAAAGTCCGTCACCACCTGGCTGTTTTCGGCCTTCAGCACTGAACAGGTAGCGTAAACGAGCCGCCCCCCCGGGGCCAGCAAGCCCCACAGGGCCTCGAGCAGCCGACGCTGGCCGTCGGCCAACCGCGGGATGTCGTCGGGCCGGCGCAGATGGCGGATATCCGGGTGTCGGCGGAGGACGCCGGTGCCGGAACAGGGGGCGTCCAGCAGGATGCACTGGAAGGGGCGGCCATCCCACCACTCCTCCGGCTGCGCCGCATCGGCCGCCAGGCAACGGGCCTCGCCGCCGAGGCGCGCCAGGTTGGCGCGCACCTGCTCCAGCCGGCGCTCACTGATGTCCAGGGCGGTGATGTCCGCCTCCGGGCAGGTCTCGAACAGGTGCCCGGTCTTGCCGCCGGGGGCGGCGCAGGCGTCCAGCACCCGGTCGCCGGGCCGGCAGGCCAGCAGTGGCGCCGCCCACTGCGCCGCCTCGTCCTGCACCGACAGCCGCCCGTCCATGAACCCGGGCAACTGCTCCACTGCCGCCGGCTGTTCCAGCGTGACCGCCGTAGCTGTCCATTCACTGGGCCGGGCCGGATGGCCCGCCCCGGCCAGGGCGTCCAGCGCCTGGTCACGGGACCAGCGGTCGAGATTGATCCGGAGCGTCATGGGCGGCCGCACCTGACCGGCAGCGGCCAGCGTCCGCCAGCCCTCGGGCCAGTCCTGCTGCAGGGTGGAGAGCAGCCACCCCGGGAGGGCGTAACGCAGGGCGGGGTCGGCATCCAGTTCCGGCAGTATCCGGTCGGCTTCGCGCTGGGCGCGGCGCAGCACCGCATTGACCAGGCCCCGGGCCCAGCCCTTGCCCAGCCGGGGCGCCACCGCCACCGTTTCGGCCACCGCGGCATGGGGCGGGATGCGCATGTCCAGAAGTTGGTAGAGACCGACCAGCAGCAGACGCTGCAGCTCTGCCTCCTTGCGGCGCAGCGGCTTGTCCAGCAGGCGCAGCGCCAGGGCCTGCAACCGGTCATGCCAGCGCAGGACCCCGTAACAGAGTTCCGCCAGCAGGGCGGCGTCCTGACCCGACAGGCCCTGCTGGGCCCGGGGCAGCGCCTGGTCCAGGGAGGCACGCCGGTCCAGCACCTCGCCCAGGCAACGCACCGCCCGCAGGCGTACCGGCTGCCCGGCACCGCGCCGCGCCATGGCCTAGCCCAGCCGGTCGCCGGCCTGCACGGCCCGGCCGTTGAGGAATTCGCGCACGCCCAGCGGCCGGCCGCCGGCCGCCTGCAGGCGCAACAGGCGCAGCTGCCCCTCACCGGTGGCGACGCGGATGCCGTCGTCGGCCGCGGCCAGTACCTGCCCTGGCTCCGCCCCGGCAGGCGCCCCGGGCTCCGACTCCGGCTCCGCCTCCCAGATGCGCAGGACCTGCCCCTGCCAGCCGGTCTGGGCTACCGGCCAGGGGTTGAAGGCCCGCACCTGGCGGTCCAGCTCCGCCGCCGACCGGCTCCAGTCCAGCCAGGCCTCGTCCTTGCGCAGCTTTTCCGCATAGCAGACGCCCGCCTCCGGCTGCGGCTCCGCACGGAGCCGCCCGGCCAGCAGGTCATTCAGCTGATCGCGCAGCACGGCCCCGGATAACGCCGCCAGCCGGTCGTGCAGCCCCCCGCCGGTCTCGCGCGGACCGATCGGGCAGCGCGCCCGGGCCAGCACCGGGCCGGTGTCCAGGCCTGCCTCCATCTGCATCAGGCAGACCCCGGTCTCGGTGTCACCGGCGAGGATGGCGCGCTGCACCGGCGCGGCGCCGCGCCAGCGCGGCAGCAACGAGGCGTGGAGGTTAACGCAACCCAAACGGGGGATCTGCAGCGCGGCCTCGGGCAGGATCAGGCCGTAGGCGATCACCACCATCAGGTCGGGCTGCAGCGCGGCCAGCTCCGCCTGTGCGGCGGGGTCGCGCAGGCTCTGCGGCTGGTGGACCGGCAGGTCGTGCGCCAGCGCCAACGCCTTGACCGGCGAGGGCCGCGGCTTGCGGCCCCGCCCGGCGCGCCGGTCCGGCTGGGTGTACACCGCCAGCGGCCGGTGCCCGGCATCGAGCAGGGCCTGCAGGCTGGGCACGGCGAAATCCGGCGTCCCGGCAAAGACCAGCCTGGGTGGCGTGGTGCTCATGCCCGGCCTTTCTGCCCGCTGGCACCGACACGCCCCTGCCGCACCAGCTTCTCCAGCTTGCGCCGGATGCGCTTTCGCTTCAGCTCGGAGAGGTAGTCGACAAACAGCTTGCCGTCCAGATGATCGATCTCGTGCTGCACGCAGACCGCCATCAGGCCCTCGGCCTCCTGTTCGAAGGGCTCGCCGTCGCGGTCCAGGGCGCGGAAGCGGATGCGCTCGGCACGCTCCACGTCCTCGTAGAAACCGGGGATCGACAGGCACCCCTCCTGGCCCATGGCCGCCCCTTCCCGGGAGAGGATCTCGGGGTTGATCAACACCAGTGGCTCCGGCTCACCCTCGTCCACCAGGTCCATGACCACCACCCGCTGGTTGACGCCCACCTGGGTGGCGGCAAGGCCGATACCCTTGGCGTCGTACATCGTCTCCAGCATGTCGTCCGCCAGGTAGCGGATGTCGTCATCCACCTGCTCGACGGGCTGCGCGACCTCACGCAGGCGGGGATCGGGGTAAACCAGGATATCCAGAATGGCCATGTTTCGTTGCCGCTCGACAGGGGTTGCTGCTAGCCTTAACCCGTGAATGAATGCCTGGCGCGCCGGTCCAGCCACCGGTGCGCGGGCCATGCCTTAGCCGGGTATAACCTTAACATAGACGCGTCGGGGCGGACGGGCGGCACACTGGGTCCGCAGACTGTCTCGCGCACACTGCAGGGAAAGTTCATGCGCACAGGAAAGCTCATCGGGCTGGTGGCCCTTCTGCTGTTCAGCCTCTCCGCCATCGCCGGAGATCTGCTCCGCTCAGACCACCCGGAACGCTATGAAGTTCAACGTGGCGACACCTTATGGGACATTTCCGCCCGCTTCCTGCGCGAGCCCTGGAACTGGCCGGAGATCTGGCAGGCCAACCCGGAGATCGAGAACCCCCACCTGATCTTCCCGGGCGACGTCCTGCGGCTCACCTGGGTGGACGGGGAGCCCCGCCTGGAGGTAGAGGACCGGGTGGTCCGCCTGTCCCCCGAGGTGCGCGAGAGCCCGCTGGAGGATGCCATCCCCACCATCCCCATGTCGGCCATCCGCCCCTTCCTCTCCCGCAGCCACATCCTTGATGACGCCACCCTGAACGAGGCCCCTTACGTCCTCACCGGGCGGGAAGACCGGGTGCTGAGCGCGGCCGGCGATAACGTCTACGCCCGCGGCCTGGGCGATGAACCGGCCGAGGCCTATAACCTGGTGCGCCGGGGTGACGCCATCGAGGACCCGAAGACCGGGGACACCCTGGGCTACGAGGCGATCGACCTGGGCGATGCCGAGCTCCTGCGCAACGGCGACCCGGCGACCCTGCGGGTTACCCGCAGCACCCGCGAGGTGCGGGCCGGTGACCGCCTGGTGGAGGGCGTCAGCACCCTGCAACGGGCTCAGCTCGAGTTGGGCGTGCCGGACGACCCCGATTTCGCCGGACAGATCGTGCACGTGCTGGACGGGGTCCGCCAGGTGGGCCAGTTCAGCGTGGTGGTGATCAACCGCGGCGCCGATGACGGGCTGTCGCCCGGCCACGTGCTGCGGGTCTTCAGTGCCACGGAGACGGCCCGCGACCCGGTCACCCGGGAGGTGGTGGAGCTGCCTGAAGAGGATGCTGGCGACATGGTGATTTTCCGGACCATGGACAACATGGCCATGGGCCTGATCATGGAGGCGCGCCGCCCCATGCAGGTGGAAGACGTGGTGCGCCGCCCCTGACCCGGGGCCAGTGAGCACCTTCACCCGCGTGCAAGACACCGACCTCCAGTCTCGGCTGGCGCTCTGGCGCGTTCCGGGCCTGGGCACTCGCCTGTGGGCCGAGCTGCTGGACCGCCTCGGCAGTCCCGAGGCCGTGCTGGCCGCCGCTCCGGGCGAGCTGACCCGGCACGGCGCGCCGGACCGCGTGGCCGAGGCCATACACGCGACCACCCCGGCGCACGCCGAGCCCGACCTGCGCTGGCTGGAGGCCGACCCGGCCCACCACGTCCTGCGCAAGGGCGTGGACCCGGCCTACCCGGCCCGGCTGGCCGAGCTGCCCGACGCTCCCCCCCTGCTGTTCGCCAAGGGTGACCCCGGCCTGCTGGCCTGGCCGGGGTTGGCGATCGTCGGCAGCCGCAACCCCAGTCACAACGGCCGGGAGCTCGCGCGTGACTTCGCCCAGGCCCTGGCCACCCGGGGGCTGGGCATCAACAGCGGCCTGGCCCAGGGCATCGATGCCGCCGCCCACCAAGGCGCACTGGATGCCGGTGGCGTCACCATCGCGGTCATGGGTACCGGCCCGGACCGGGTCTACCCCGCCCGCAACCGCAAGCTCGCCCACGCCATCGCCGCCGAGGGCGTGCTGATCACCGAACTGCCGGTCGGGGTGGGCGTCCGGCGCAGCCACTTCCCCCGCCGCAACCGCATCATCAGTGGCCTCTCCCTGGGCACCCTGGTAGTGGAGGCGAGTCTTAACAGCGGCTCGCTGATCACCGCCTACCAGGCCCTCGACCAGGGGCGGGATGTCTTCGCCATCCCCGGCTCCATCCACAACCCCATGGCGCGCGGCTGCCACCGGCTCATCCGCGACGGCGCCCGGCTGGTGGAATCGGTGGCCGACATCCTGGAGGAGCTGGACCTGCAACAGGCGCAGCCGCTGCCGGCAGCGGCCGACAACGCCACCCCAGACACCATCGACACGGCGCCGCGCACCGGCCCGGCCGAGGGCCCGGACCCGGAGTACGCCACCCTGCTCGAGGCCATGGGGCACGACCCAGTGGCCCTGGACACCCTGGTCAGCCGCGCCGGATTGACGGCCGATGCCGTTTCCTCCATGCTGCTGCTACTGGAGCTGCAGGGGCGGGTGCAGGCCCTGCCTGGCGGCCGCTACCAGCGCACGGGGCCAGAGGACGTGTGATGAAGCAAAGCATTTTCGAAGTACTGATCTACCTGTTCGAGAACTATCTCGCCAACGACGACGAACCCAGCCCCGATCGCGATTCCCTCGAGTCCGAACTGTTTGAAGCCGGTTTCACGCCGCTGGAGATCCGTAAGGCCTTCGACTGGCTGGACGGTCTGGCGGACAGCCGCAACATGCCGGCCACCGTCGCCGGCGATCAGGCGATCCGTGTCTACCACGAGCGGGAGGCCCTGCGCCTGGATGTGGAGTGCCGCGGCTTCATCCTGTTTCTCGAGCAGGTCGGCATCCTCGACCGCTCCGGGCGCGAGCTGGTCATCGACCGGCTGATGGCGCTGGAGGAAGACGACGTCGACCTGGATACCGTCAAATGGGTGGTCCTGATGGTGCTTTTCAACCAGCCGGGCCAGGAAGAGGCCTTCAACTGGATGGAAGACCTCCTGTTTGACAACCCGGTGCATCTCGTGCATTAAATCCGGGCTCGTCGCCACCCCCATTCATCCTGAAACGCCGGCGCCGCCGGCTGCTGGTGCTGCATGAGCAAGAACCTGGTCATCGTCGAGTCCCCGGCCAAGGCCAAGACCATCAACAAGTACTTGGGCAAGGACTACAAGGTCCTGGCCTCCTATGGCCACGTGCGCGACCTCGTCCCCAAGGAGGGCGCGGTGGACCCGACGCATGGCTTCGCCATGAAGTACTCCACCATCGACAAGAACGCCAAGCACGTGGACACCATCGCCAAGGCGATGAAGCAGGCTGACGCCCTCTACCTGGCCACTGACCCTGACCGCGAGGGCGAGGCCATCTCCTGGCACCTCTACGAGCTGCTCAAGGAGAAAGGGGCCCTGAAGGACAAGCCGGTCTACCGCGTGGTGTTCCACGAGATCACCCCGCGGGCCATCCGCGACGCCATGGACAACCCGCGGGAACTGTCCACGCCGCTGATCAACGCCCAGCAGGCGCGCCGCGCGCTGGACTACCTGGTGGGCTTCAACCTCTCCCCGCTGCTCTGGAAGAAAATCGCCACCGGCCTGTCCGCCGGCCGGGTGCAAAGCCCCGCGCTGCGGATGATCGTCGAGCGCGAGGAGGAGATCGAAAAGTTCGTCTCCCAGGAGTACTGGACGGTCGAGGCCGACCTGGCCAAGGATGGCGACCCCTTCCCCGGCCGGCTGCACACCCTGGGCGGTCAGCGGCTGAAACAGTTTGACATCGACAACGACCAGCGCGCCCGCGAGGTGGAGCAGCAGCTGGCCGCAGCCTCGGGGCTGGAACTGGCCAAGAGCCACATCGATGCCGGCGAGGATGAAAACCCGGTCCGCCAGCCCGGCACCGTCAAGGTCACCCAGGTGGAGAAAAAGCAGCGCCGCCGCAACCCGGCCGCGCCCTTCACCACCTCGACCCTGCAGCAGGAAGCCTCGCGCAAGCTCGGCTTCACCGCCAATCGCACCATGCGCGTCGCCCAGCAGCTCTACGAGGGCATCGACATCGGCGGTGGGGTCACCGGCCTGATTACCTACATGCGTACCGACTCGGTCAACCTCTCCCAGGAGGCCGTGGGCGATCTGCGCGACACCATCGCCAAGCGCTACGGCGAGGACCGGCTGCCCAGCTCGCCCCAGGTCTACCGCACCAAGTCGAAGAACGCCCAGGAGGCCCACGAGGCCATCCGCCCCACCGGTGCCTATCGCCAGCCGGACGAGATCCGCGGCAAGCTGAGCGACGACCAGTTCCGCCTCTACGAGCTGATCTGGAAGCGCGCCGTGGCCTGCCAGATGATCCCGGCCCGCATCAACACCGTGTCCGTGGACCTGGCCTGCGGCGAGGGCAACAGCTTCCGCGCCACCGGCTCCACCATCGCCGAGCCCGGCTTCATGGCCGTCTACCTGGAGGGGACCGACGACCGCAAGCCGGAGGTCGGCAGCAGCGAGCGCATCCTGCCCCCGCTCAAGGAGGGCGACGAGGTGGCGCTGGAGCGCATCAAGCCCGAACAGCACTTCACCGAGCCGCCGCCGCGCTACACCGAGGCCAGCCTGGTCCGGGCGCTGGAGGAGTACGGCATCGGCCGGCCCTCCACCTACGCCGCCATCATCGGCACCCTGCAGCAGCGCAAGTACGTGGAGCTGGACGGCAAGCGCTTCCAGCCCACCGATATTGGCCGGGTGGTCAACAAGTTCCTCACCGACCACTTCGACCGCTACGTGGACTACGACTTCACCGCCCGGCTGGAGGACGATCTGGACGCCATCTCCCGGGGCGAGCGGGAGTGGGTGCCGCTGCTGGAGGAGTTCTGGCAGCCCTTCAAGGACAAGGTGGACGAGAAGGCCACCATCTCCCGCGAAGAGGTCATGCAGAGCCGGGAGCTGGGCACCGACCCCAAGACCGGCAAGCCGGTGAGCGTGCGGGTCGGCCGCTTCGGGCCGTTCGTGCAGCTGGGCACCAAGGATGACGAGGAAAAGCCGCGCTTCGCCGGTCTGCGGCCGGGCCAGAGCATGGACAAGATCACCCTCGACGAGGCCCTGGAGCTGTTCAAGCTGCCGCGCGACATGGGCGAGACCCCCGAGGGCGAGCCCATGCAGGTGAACATCGGCCGCTTCGGGCCCTACGTGCGTTTTGGCAACAAGTTCGTCTCCATCAAGGAGGACGATCCCTACACCATCGGCCGCGAGCGCTGCCTGGAGCTGGTGGAGGAGAAGAAGCGGATCGAGCGCGAGCGCACCATCCGCGACTTCGAGGGTAGCGATATCCGCATCCTCAAAGGGCGCTACGGGCCCTACATCACCAACGGCAAGAAGAACGCCCGTATTCCCAAGGACCGCGAACCCGAATCGCTGGGCCTGGAGGAGTGCGAAGAGCTGATCGCCAAGGCCCCGGAGCGCAAGGGCCGACGCCGCAGCGGGGGCGCCACCCGCAAGAAGACCAAGGCCTGACGCCGGGCCCCGCCGGTGCAGGCCCCAACCAAACTGCCACTGCCGATGCCCGAACAGCCGAGCCCCCGCTTCCGCATCCGCCAATGCGCCGCCCGCCTCCGGGCCGGCGGCGTGGTGGCCTACCCCACCGAGGCGGTGTACGGCCTGGGCTGCGACCCGGCGGACCCGGAGGCGGTGGCCACGCTGCTCACCCTCAAGCGTCGGGACCCCGGCAAGGGCCTGATCCTGATCGCCAGCCGCGTGGACCAGCTCCTGCCCTGGGTAGCCGATGCCCCGATCCCCGGCGCGGTGCTGGCCAGCTGGCCCGGGCCCAACACCTGGCTGCTGCACGCCGCCCCGCACACCCCCGCCTGGATCACCGGCGGTCGCATCAAGGTGGCCGTGCGGGTCACGGCGCACCCGGTGGCCGCGGCCCTGTGCGAGGCCTGCGGCGGCGCCATTGTTTCCACCTCCGCCAACCGCGACGGCCAACCCCCGGCGCGCACTGCTACCCAGGTCCGCACCCGCCTGGGTGCGGATGCGAGCGACCTGGCCGACATCCTCAGCGGACCGGTGGACCGCAACGCCCGGCCCACCGCCATCCGGGACGCGGACAGCGGCACCCTCCGCGCGTAACCACGGAGCCGACGTGACCCAACCCAGCGGGAGCCCCGAAAGCATGAGCGTAGACACCCCGGCCGTCCTCGATTACCTCAAGGCCCTGCAGGAGCGGATCTGCGACGAGCTGACCGACCTGGACGGCGGCCCCGGCTTCGCCGAAGAGAGCTGGACACGCGAGGAAGGGGGCGGCGGTCGCAGCCGGGTCATGAAGGCGGGTCGGCTCTTCGAGCAGGCCGGCGTCAATTTCTCCCACGTCCACGGCAGCCGGCTGCCCGACACCGCCACGGCGCGACGCCCGGAGCTGGCCGGCCGCGGCTTCCAGGCGATGGGCGTGTCCCTGGTGCTGCACCCTGAGAACCCCTACGTCCCGACCACCCACGCCAACGTCCGCTACTTCGTCGCGGAGAGGCCGGGCAGTGAACCGGTCTGGTGGTTCGGCGGCGGCTTCGACCTGACCCCGCACTACGGCTACCGCGAGGACGCCATCCACTGGCACCGCACCGCCCGCGCCGCCTGCGAGCCCTTCGGAGCGGATGTCTACCCGCGCTACAAGCGCTGGTGCGACGAGTACTTCTACCTGCCCCACCGGGACGAGACCCGGGGCATCGGCGGTCTGTTTTTCGACGACCTGGACGAGTGGGGGTTCGAGCGCAGCTTCGCCTTCATGCGCAGCGTGGGCGACCACTTCCTGCCCGCCTACCGGCCCATCGCGGAGCGGCGGCGGCACCAGCCCTGGGGGGAGCGCGAGCGCGCCTTCCAGCTCTACCGGCGCGGCCGTTACGCCGAGTTCAACCTGCTTTACGACCGCGGCACCCGCTTCGGCCTGCAGTCCGGCGGCCGCACCGAGTCCATCCTCATGTCCATGCCCCCCATGGCGCGCTGGGAGTACAACTGGCAGCCGGAGCCGCGCAGTCCGGAGGCACGGTTGTACACCGACTTTCTCGGCGCCCGCGACTGGCTGGGCGGGGAGTAAGCGCGGTGAGCGGCAAGCGGCACCTGCAGACGCTCTCGATCCGCGGCGAACCGGGGGTGGGCAGCACTAATGGGCCGGCCCTGGCTCACGAAACCATCGACCGGGTGGTCCGCGCCTTCTACGCCCGCGCCCGCGAACACCCGGATCTGGCC
>SR_TP_S13solDRAFT_1000063_pt1 | contig 59693 bp, 55 predicted proteins | sample SodReaTP_S13sol_FD_11159 | JGI IMG/M metagenome (IMG submission 11159) | reverse complement strand
TCGAGACCGCCAAGGCCAATGGGCTGGAGCCCTACGAGTACCTGAAAGAGGTGCTCACCCGGCTGCCGGCTGCGGACACCGACCAGGCGATTCAGGCCCTGCTGCCCTGGAACTGGGGAGAGACCTTACAGGCCTGAGACCGTCGCCGGTAGGTGGGGTTTTTGGATCGCTTACCGACCAAATACCTCTGCTTCATGCTTGTTGTCCTTTTGCTCATCCTGCGAAGCCAGGATAATACCCACATCACCCATAAGAGATCTAGCCCGACGGAAGGGGGTGCACGGATGCCGGAAAGAAAAGGACCCCGGTCCCTGGGGGGAGGGAACCGGGGCCAAGCTGTAACCCGGCCTTGGGGCGAGCCGGGTGCAGAAGCCCGCTAGAAGAGGAGGGAAGCGGGCGGCGCCAGCGTCGGCGCTCATTGGGTAAGACTAGCGTCGCTGGAAAAAGTTTCTGCATCGATCGAAAAAATTTCGCCGATTTACGGTTTGCCCTTACGTCCGGCGCACCAGCACCGCGTACAACCCTACACCCCCAAGGGCGATATAACCCGCCAGCGTCCAGGCCGGCAGGGGCAGCCCCAGCACCGCGTCCACCTGGGTGCAATCGGTGGTGCCGGAAAGGATCTCCAGCAACACCTCCCACCAAGGCAGGAACTGCACCAACACCTCGGGGGACATGCCGCAACTCACCGCATCCGGGTTGCTCTGGATATAGAGGTGGCGCAGCGCGATCGCGCTGCCTCCCACTGCCGTCAGGCCCATGGCCGATGCCAGCGGCCAGCGGCCCCAGCCCCGGGGGAAGCGGATCAGCCCGGCCAGGGCCACCAGCCCCATCAGGCCGAACACCCCGCGCTGGACCCAGCAGAGCGGGCAGGGCGGCATGTCCGCCAGGTGCTCCAGGGCGAAGGCCCCCAGGTTCAGTAACACGGTGGCGGCCAGCACCAGGCCCAGGCCCCGCCGGTGGATCAGCCAATCGCTCATTTTCTGCGTCGTACCTATGTCAGTTGGGACCGCACCAGCGGTTGCCCCTGCCCCGATACGGTGCGGGCAGGGTCAATGGGCGCCCTCCCAGTCATCGGCCACGCCCACGTCCACATCCAGGGGCACGGCCAGCTCACCGGCCGACTGCATGCGCTCGCGCACCCCGGCCTCGACCGCCTCCAGGCCCCGCTCGGGCACCTCCAGGACCAGTTCATCGTGCACCTGCATCACCATGCGGGTGTCGGGGTAGGCCTCCGCCAGCCAGGCATCCACCGCCACCATCGCCCGCTTGATCAGGTCCGCGGCCGTACCCTGCATGGGCGCGTTGATGGCGGTGCGCTCGGCGTACTCCCGGCGCTGGCGGTTGCGGCTGTTGATATCCGGCAGGTAGAGCCGGCGACCAAAGAGGGTCTCCACGTAACCCCGGTCGTGGGCCTCGGCGCGGGTACGGTCCATGTATGCCTTCACCCCGGGGTAGCGCTGAAAGTAGCGGTCCACGTACGCCTGGGCCTCGCCCCGGTCGATGCCCAGTTGCCGGGCCAGACCGAAGGCGGACATGCCGTAGATCAGCCCGAAATTGATGGCCTTGGCGGCACGCCGCTGCTCGCCCGCCACCCGGTCAGCGGCCAGGCCGAAGACCTCGGCCGCGGTCGCGCTGTGGATGTCGGCCCCCTCGGCGAAGGCCTGGCACAGCCCCTCGTCGCCGGAAAGGTGGGCCATGATGCGCAATTCCACCTGGGAGTAGTCCGCCGCCATCAGGCGGCAGCCGGGCTCGGCCACGAAGGCCTTGCGGATGCGCCGGCCCGCCGGCGTGCGCACCGGGATGTTCTGCAGGTTGGGGTCGGAGCTGGAGAGCCGGCCGGTGGCGGCCACCGCCTGGTGGTAGCTGGTGTGCACCCGCCCGGTCTGCGGGTGGATCAGCCGGGGCAGCTTGTCGGTGTAGGTGGACTTGAGCTTGGCCAGGCTGCGGTAGTCCAGGATCAGGCGCGGCAGCTCGTAGCCCCGGGCGGCCAGCTCCTCCAGCACCGACTCGGCGGTGGACGGGGCGCCCTTGGGCGTCTTCTGCAGCACCGGCAGCTCCATGCGGTCGAACAGGATCTCCTGGATCTGCTTGGGGCTGGAGAGGTTGAACGCGCCCTCGGCCGCCTCGTGGGCCTGCTGCTCCACGCTCGCCATGCCCTCGGCCAGTTCCGCGCTCTGCTCGTCCAGCAGGCGCCGGTCCACCTTCACGCCATGCCGCTCCATACGCGAGAGCACCGGCAGCAGCGGCATCTCGATCTGGTGGAAGACCTCCGGCAGGCGCCCCTCCCCCTGCAGCCGCGGGTAGATCGCCTGGTGCAGGCACAGAGTGATGTCGGCATCCTCACCGGCGTAGTGGGTGGCAGTGTCCACCGGGACCTGGGAGAAGGGGATCTGCTTGGCCCCCTTGCCGCAGACATCCTCGTACTTGGTGGTGCCCCGCCCCAGGTACTTCAGCGCGAGGGAGTCCATGTCGTGGCGGCTGGCGGTTGAATCCAGCACGTAGGACTCCAGCATGGTGTCGTAGGCCACCCCGCGCAGCCGGATGTCGTACCGCGCCAGCACGCTCATGTCGTACTTGAGGTTCTGCCCTACCTTCGGGCGGTCCGGGTCCTCCAGCAGCGGCTTCAGGGCCGCGAGCACCGTGTCGCGGTCCAGCTGCTCGGGTGCATCGGGGCCATCGTGGGCCACCGGGATGTAGGCCGCCTCACCGGCCTCCACCGCCAGCGCGATGCCGACGATTTCCGCGTCCATGTAGTTGAGGCTGCTGGTCTCCAGGTCAAAGGCGAACAGCTCTGCCGCCTCCAGCCGCTGCCGCCACGCGGCGAACGCCTCCGGGTCGCTGACGGTGTGGTACTCGCCTTCGGCGGGCGCCTCGTCGTCGTCCTCCGGGGCCTCACCCCCCTCCTCACCGCCGTTACCCAATTCCCGCAGCAGGCGGCGGAACTCGAAGCGCTGGTAGTACTCGCGCAACGCTTCAGTGTCCGGCGTCCCGGGGAGCAGCGCTTCCGGGCGCTGCTCCAGCTCGAGGTCGCAGCGGATGGTGGCCAGGTCCTGGCTCAGGGCCAACGCCTCCAGGTGATCGCGCAGGCTCTCGCCCACCTTGCCCTTGATCTCGTCGGCACGCGCCTTGATGGCCTCCAGCGATCCGAACTGGTTGAGCCACTTGGCGGCAGTCTTGGGTCCGACCTTGGGCACCCCGGGTATGTTGTCGGAGGTGTCGCCCACCAGGGCCAGGTAATCGATGATCCGCTCCGGTGGCACGCCGAATTTCTCCAACACGCCATCCACGTCCAGGCGGCTGTCGTTCATGGTGTTGAGCAGCGTGACCCGCTCGTCCACCAGCTGCGCCATGTCCTTGTCACCGGTGGAGATCACCACCCGCTGCCCGGCGTCGGCGGCCTGCCGGGCCAGGGTGCCAATCACGTCATCCGCCTCCACCCCGGGCACCTCCAGCAGCGGCAGGCCCATGGCGCGGATGATGTCCTTCAGCGGCTGAATCTGTGCCCGCAGTTCATCGGGCATGGGCGGCCGGTGGGCCTTGTACTGGTCAAACAGCTCATCCCGGAAGGTCTTGCCCGGCGCATCGAAGACCACCGCCATGTGCTCCGGCTGGTACTCGTCCACCAGCTTGCGGACCATGTTGAGCACGCCGTAGATGGCCCCGGTGGGTTCGCCATCCTTGTTGGTGAGTGCCGGCATGGCGTGGAAGGCCCGGTACAGGTAGCTGGATCCATCCACCAGTATCAGGGGCTTGCGGCTGTCGGGCATCGTGTTCTCCTGGCGAAGGGTTCGACAACGTAGCCCGCAATGCTACCACCTTGACCGGCGCCAGGGACCGCCGGCCCGGCACTTCCCCCACAGAGGGCCGACAGTGCGGTTATGATAGGGGGACACGCACAGGGCGCGGAGCAGCCATGGATCAGAACGAGCTCTTCGGCAACGGCAGTATCACCCCCCTCAACGACTCCCTGATGAGCCGTGAGTCCTGGAAGATCTTCCAGATCATGGCCGAGTTCGTGGAGGGCTTTGAACGGCTTTCACAGATCAAACCCTCGGTGAGCGTCTTCGGCTCGGCGCGCACCCCGCCGGACCACCCCTACTACCAGCTGGCCGAGGATCTCTCCCGCGCCCTGTCGGACGCCGGCTTCTCGGTGGTCAGTGGCGGTGGGCCGGGGATCATGGAGGCGGCCAACAAGGGCGCCCACGGCGGCAAGTCACCCAGCATCGGACTGAACATCCAGTTGCCCCACGAGCAGTCGGGCAACCCGTACCAGGATATCAGCCTGAACTTCCGGCACTTTTTCAGCCGCAAGGTGATGTTCGTCAAGTACGCCTCGGCCTACGTGGTGCTGCCCGGCGGTTTCGGCACCCTGGATGAGCTCGCGGAGATCCTCACCCTGGTGCAGACGGGCAAGACCCGCCGCATCCCGATCATCCTGGTGCACACCCCGTACTGGGAGGGACTGGTGAACTGGTTCCGGGAGGTGCTGGTGGCCGAGGGGGCGATCAACGAGGAGGACATGGACCTCTTCAAACTGCTGGACGAGCCGGACGAGGTGGTGGACGCCATCTTCGCCCACTACGAGGACCGCGGTTTCGAGCCCTCCCGCCGGGAACGCGAGATGCTGCTGGACCTTTAAAAGGAGCTGGACATGACCACGACGCCACGTCGCCCCGACCTCCGCCGCGGACTCCTCCCGGCAGCGCTCGTGCTCGGGCTGGGGCTGTCCGCGCCGGTGGCGGCCGAGCAGGAAGGCCCCATCGTCACGCCACCCCCCGCCCCCGAGGAGCTCACCGAGGGCGAGGAGATTGAGCCGACCGTGCGGATCCTCCGCCGCGAGTGGGCCACCATCGAGGAGTTCTCCATCGACGGACAGATCTACGCGGTGCGGATCACGCCGGTGGTGGGCCCACCCTACTACCTGATCGACACCGACGGTGACGGGGTGCTGAACGAGCGCGCCGACTACGACCCGCACAAGGAGCCGAAGATCCACCGCTGGGAACTGCTGCGCTGGTGACCACCGCGGCCGTCCGGCTCACCCCACCAGGGTGAGGTTGGCGTAGGCGGCCACCAGCCACTTGGCCCCGGCGCGGGCGAACTGTACCTGGATGCGGGCGGATGGCCCCTGCCCCTCCAGGCGCAGCACCACGCCCTCGCCGAAGCGCTCGTGGCGCACCCGGCTGCCCAGGGTGATGCCGTCCACGGGCTCCGACTGCATGGCGGCCGCGGTGGCCCCGGGGCGGGTCACCTTCATCCGCGCCCGCACCTCCTCGATGTAATCGGCCGGAATCTCCTGGATGAAGGGGAGGGCATGCCGTAATTGTCCATGCCGTGCAGGCGGCGTTTCTCCGCATACGCCAGATAGAGCCGCTCCCGCGCCCGGGTGATGCCCACGTAGGCCAGCCGCCGCTCCTCCTCCATGCGCCCCGGCTCTTCGGTGGACATGCGGTGGGGAAACAGCCCCTCCTCCAGCCCGACCAGGAAGACCACCGGGAACTCCAGCCCCTTCGCCGAGTGCAGCGTCATCAGCTGGATACAGGCCTCGCCCTCCTCGCCCTGGGCCTCGCCGGCCTCCAGCGCGGCATGGGTGAGAAAGGCGGTGAGGGGGGTGAGGCCCTCGTCCTTCTCGTACTGCTGTTCGAAGTTGCGCGCAGCGGTGACCAACTCGTCGAGGTTCTCCCGCCGGGCCTCGCCCCGGTCACTGCTGTCCGCCTCCGCCTCCTTGCGCAGCCCGCTGCCGATGATCACCCGGTCCATCTGCTCGTGCAGGGCCAGGGTGGCAGTCTCCTCCTCCAGTCGGTCGAGCAGCTGCAGGAAGCCCTGCACCGCGTTACCGGCCCGGGCGCTGATGGCCCCGGCGCGCACGATACGGCAGGCCGCCTCCCACAGGCTGACACCGGCCTCCCGGGAACCCTGACGGATCTGGTCGAGGGTGCGGTTCCCGATACCGCGGCGGGGGGTGTTGATGACCCGCTCGAAAGCGGCGTCATCGTGGCGGTTCATCAGCAGCCGCAGATAGGCCAGGGCATCGCGGATCTCGGCCCGGTCAAAGAAGCGCTGGCCGCCGTAGACCCGGTAAGGCAGCCCACGCGCCAGCAGGCTCTCCTCGAATGCGCGGGACTGGGCGTTGGAGCGGTAGAGGATGGCGAAGTCGTTGCGCGCATAGCCCTCATCCAGCAGCGTGGCGATGCGGTCCACCACGTAGCGCGCCTCGTCGGTCTCGTTGAAGGCGGCGTAGAGCTGGATGGGATCACCCCGGTTGCGCTCGGTCCAGAGGTTCTTGCCCATGCGCCCGCCGTTGTGGCTGATCAGGGCGTTGGCGGCACTCAGGATGGTCTCGGTGGAGCGGTAGTTCTGTTCCAGCCGGGTGACCGCGACCTCGCCGAACTCGCGGGTGTAGCGGCGGATGTTCTCCACCCGGGCACCGCGCCAGCCGTAAATGGACTGGTCATCGTCACCCACCACGAAGACGTCGCTGTCATCCCCGGCCAGCTGCTGCAGCCAGCGGTACTGCAGCTGGTTGGTGTCCTGGAACTCGTCCACCAGCAGGTGGCGGAACCGGGCCCGGTAGTGGGCGAGCAGCTCGGGGCGATCGCGCAGCAGCTCGAAGCTGCGCAGGAGCAGCTCGGCGAAATCCACCAGCCCGGCGCGGCGGCAGGCCTCCTCGTAGGTCTGGTAGACCTGCCAGACCGCAAACCGAAAGGGCTCGCTGGTGTCGGTCTCGATATCCGCCGGCCGCAGGCCCTCCTCCTTCCAGCCGTTCAGCACGCCGCGGACCTGGCGCGGCGGGTACCGCTTCTCATCCAGCTCCATGCCGCGCATCACCCGTTTGATCAGGCGCAGCTGGTCATCGCTGTCCAGGATCTGGAAGGTCTCGGGCAGCCCGGCATCGGCGGCGTGCATGCGCAGCAGGCGGTGGGACAGGCCGTGGAAGGTGCCCACCCACATCCCGGCGGTACGGATGCCCAGCAGGTCGCCGATGCGGTGGCGCATCTCGGCGGCGGCCTTGTTGGTGAAGGTCACGGCCATGATGCCGAAGGGCGAGGCCCCTTCCACCCGGACCAGCCAGGCAGCACGCCGCGTCAACACCCGGGTCTTGCCGCTGCCGGCCCCCGCCAGCACCAGGGAACGGCCCAGCCGGGCGCAGACGGCTTCACGTTGGGCATCGTTGAGATCGGCGATCAGGTCGGAGACGTCGGCTTCCATGGTGTCGGCGTGGTGCATCGGTGTGCTGGTCAAGGATGGCGGTGGGTGGCTCGGCCGGCGGTGCCCGCCCGCGACGGGGCCGCCTGCCTTCAGCTGACCGGGCCGGGCGCACAGGGCCGGGTGTTCGCCTGGACCACCGGGAGGTCACGGATGGTCTCGGCAATGGCCTCCAGCGTACTGGCCCGGGCAGCGCCCTTGGGCCAGTAAAGCCCGATGGTCCGGGCCGGCGCCGGTTCCGGGAAGGGTAACAGTTTTACCGCCGACGCGCCGGGCAGGTCAGCGGCCACCTGCCCGGCGAGCCGTGGCAGCAGGGTCATGCCCACCCCGGCGGCAACCATCTGGCGCAGGGTCTCCAGGCTGGTGGCGCGGAAACAGGTGCTACCGGCGCTTTCGGTAGCGAGCTGGCAGACCTCCAGCGCCTGGTCCCGCAGGCAGTGCCCCTCCTCCAGGAGCAGGAGTTCCTCGTCTGGCAGGGCACCGGGGCCGGGGGCGCTGTCCCTGTCCGCCAGCGGGTGCTGCGCCGGCAGGGCCAGCAGAAAGGGCTCCTCGAAGACCGGCACCGCGGCCAGGTCATCACCGTCCACCGGCATCGCCATCAAGGCGCCGTCCAGTTCCCCTTTGCGCAGGCGGTCCACCAGCAGCTCGGTGCGCTCCTCGTAGAGCAGCAAGCGCAGACGCGGCCAGGCCTCGGTGGCCTGGGCCACCAGGTGGGGCAACAGGTAGGGGGCCAGGGTGGGGATGGCGCCCAGCCGCAGGTCGCCGGTCATCGGCTCGGCCGCCGCCCGGCAGAGTTCGACGATATCGTCCACCTGGTTGAGCACGGACCGCGCCCGCGCCACCACCTCCTCGCCGGTGGCGGTGAGCAGCACTTGGCGGGTGCCGCGCTCCACCAATTGCACCCCGAGGTATTCCTCCAGCTTTTTCACCTGGGCGCTCAGGGTGGGCTGACTGACAAAGCATGCCCTGGCGGCGCGCCCGAAATGGCGGTGGTCGCCCACCGCCACCAGGTACCGTAAATCCCTTAGATTCAACGCTATTCCACCGTCACAGATTTGGCCAGGTTGCGGGGCTGGTCCACGTCGGTGCCCCGCAGCACAGCCACATGATACGCCAAGAGCTGCAACGGCACGGTATACACCACGGGGGCGATCAGCGGGTGGCAGTGGGGGATGGTCAGCACGCGGGTGGCGGAATCCTCGGCGTAGCGCGCGTCGGCGTCGGCAAACACCAGCAGGGTGCCGCCCCGGGCCCGGACCTCCTGCAGGTTGGACTTGAGCTTTTCCACCAGGTCGTCGCGCGGCGCGATGGCAACCACCGGCATCTCCGCGTCCACCAGGGCCAGTGGGCCATGCTTGAGCTCGCCCGCGGGGTAAGCCTCGGCGTGGATGTAGGAGATCTCCTTGAGCTTCAGGGCGCCCTCCAGTGCGACCGGGTAGTGCAGGCCGCGGCCCAGGAACAGCGCATGCTGGCGCTCCACCAGCAGCTCCGCCAGCCGCGCGATCTCGCCGTCCAGCTCCAGGGCCTGCTCCAGCGCACGCGGCAGGCCGCGCAGGGCGGCCACCATCTCCGCGGCCGGGCCGGCCTCGAGGGCATGGTGCCGGCCCAGGGCCACCACGAGCAGCAACAGCGCCACCAGCTGGGTGGTGAAGGCCTTGGTGGAGGCCACTCCGATCTCGGGGCCGGCCCGGGTCATCAGCACCAGGTCGGACTCGCGCACCAGCGAGCTTTCCGGGACGTTGCAGATGGCCATGGTGCCCAGGTAGCCCAGCTTACGCCCCTCGCGCAGGGCCGCCAGGGTGTCCGCGGTCTCGCCGGACTGCGAGATGGTGACGAAAAGGGTGCCCGGCGCGACGACATGCTTGCGGTAGCGGTACTCGCTGGCCACCTCCACATCGCAGGGCAGGCCGGCGTGCTCCTCGAACCAATAACGGGCCACCAGGCCGGCATGGTAACTGGTCCCGCAGGCGACGATCTGCACCCGCTGCACCTGGGAGAAGAGCCCGGCCGCCGCCGGGCCAAAACCCTGCTCCAGCACCTCGGTATCGGTCAGGCGGCCCTCCAGGGTCTCGGCCACCACCGCAGGCTGCTGGTGAATCTCCTTGAGCATGAAGTGGCGGTAGCCGCCCCGCTCCGCGGCGTCGGCGCTCAGCTCTGACTGCCGCACCGGACGCTCCACCACGCGCTGGTTCTCGTCATAGATCACCAGGCTGTCCCGGCGCAGGTCGGCCACGTCCCCTTCCTCGAGGAAAATGAAGGCCCGGGTCACCGGCAGCAGGGCCTGCACGTCGGACGCAATGAAGTACTCGCCGATCCCGACGCCGATGACCAGCGGACTGCCGCGGCGGGCGGCCACCAGGCGCCCCGGCTCCTCCCGGCAGATCACGCCGAGCGCGTACGCCCCCTCGATCTGCGTCAGGGTGGCGAAGACCGCACCGAGGAGGTCTTCCGCGGACTCAAGCTCCCGGTCGATCTGTTTGACCACCACCTCGGTGTCCGTTTCGGACTCGAAGCGGTAACCGTCCGCTTCCAGCGACCGGTGCAGGGTCTCGTGGTTCTCGATGATCCCGTTATGGACCAGTGCCACGCGCTCGCCCGCCATGTGGGGGTGGGCATTACGGTCGGATGGCGCACCGTGGGTCGCCCAACGGGTGTGGGCCAGCCCGGTGGGGCCGGCCAGCGGGTGGGCCACGAGCCGCTCGGCCAGGCTTGCAACCTTGCCAAGGGCACGCTCACGGCTGATATGCCCGGCCGCGTCCTGCACGGCCAGACCGGCGGAGTCATAACCGCGGTACTCAAGACGCCGGAGCCCCTCCAACAGGATGGGGGCCACATCACGTTGCGCGACTGCGCCGACAATGCCACACATGGCGGTCTCCGCTACCGAGTCACGGGTCAGGGGCTCGACAGGACAACAGGGGTTACCGCGCCACCCCGGCGGTCAGGCTGTGACCCACCGGGGCTCAGGCGGAAAGGGGCGGGGAACCCCCTCAGCGGGTCCAGACCGGGGCACTGCCCGGTACCACCAGCACGGAGCTGGCCACGTTGCGGCAGATCTCCTGGGCGGTCTCGCCGAGCATCAATTCCTTGTGCGGGGCGTTACCCCGTTTGCCGAGGACCACCAGGCTGGCGTGCTCCTCCTTGGCCACCCGACTGATCACGCGGTCGGCATCGCCCTCCTCGCTGCGCACGGCTACGTCGACACCCTTGGCGCGCGCCTTGTCGGCCAGCTCGCGCAGACGGTCGGCCGCATCGGCGGGGACGTCCGATTCGCTGGCCTGCAGCAGGGTGAGCTTGCGGTTACCACCGCGGCCGGCAAGTTCCAGCGCGTGGGCCTCGGCGCCCTCGGCACGCTTGGACCCGTCGGTGGCCAGGAGAATATGGGAGAACAGGTCGCTGATCGGCGTGTCGTCCTTCGGGTCAAGCCGCTCAATGAGGGTCGGAATCGAGGTGCGGCGGACCAGCTCCAGCACGGTGCTGCCGTGGAAGAACTCGCGCCAAAGGCCCTCACCGCGGGAGGCCAACAGGATCAGGTCGGCCTTGACCCCCATCGCCACCTTGACCAGCTCCTGCGCCGGGTGGCCCACGGGCTGCTCGATATGGACCTCGAAGCCATCCTTCTGCAGGTCCTCCTGTTTCTGCTCAAGGCGACGCCGCGCCTCGGCCTTGTGCGCCTCACTGAGGTCCTTGGGCTCGTCCACACGCAGGACGTCGACCAGGGTGAACTCTTTGGCCCCCATCTCCCGCAGCTCGGACAAACTCTCCAGCAGCGGTTTGTAGGAGGACGAGAAATGGACGGCGACGACGGTATGCTCAAACATGCGGACTCTCCTTCAAGGCTGTCTCGGTGTTGCCACCGGCTCTGTCTTTATCTTTGACGGGGGTCACGGCGGCCGTCAAGCATCGCCGCGGTCACTGTCGCTCTGCTCGCCGGGACGGCGCCAACCGCTAATCGATCGCTGGCGGCTGCGGGCGACGGTCAGGGCATCATCCGGGGTATCCCGGGTGACCGTGGAACCGGCACCGATGGTGGCTCCACTGCCGACGCGGACCGGCGCCACCAATTGCGTCCCGGAGCCGATGAAGGCGCCGTCACCGATCTCGGTGCGGTGTTTACGGTGGCCGTCGTAGTTGCAGGTGATCGTGCCGGCACCCACATTGACCCCGCGGCCCAGCTCCGCGTCCCCGACATAGCTCAGGTGATTGACCTTGCTGCCGGGGCCAACGCGCGCCGCCTTGGTCTCCACGAAGTTCCCCACCTTGGCCCCGTCGGCCAACTCGGTACCGGGGCGGAGGCGTGCAAACGGGCCGATCCGGCAATCGGCCGCAGCCGCGACCCCGTCCAGAACACTGTGCGCCTCCACCCGGGTACCGTCACCCAGCACCACATCGCGGAGAACGCAGTTGGGGCCCACGTAGACATCGTTGCCCAGCGTCACCTCGCCCTCGAGCACCACCCCGACGTCCAGGGTGCAGTCCTGACCCGCGCGAAGGGTGCCCCTCAGATCGAATCGAGCCGGGTCCAGTATAGTCAGTCCGGCCTGCATCCACTCGATGGCTTGGCGCCGCTGCCAGACCCGTTCCGCGGCGGCCAGTTGCACCTTGTCGTTGATGCCCTGGACTTCGTCGGCGTCGCTCACGGTGTGAGCCACCACGCGGTCGCCGTCCGCGACCGCCATCGCGATGATATCGGTAAGGTAGTACTCCCCCTGGGCATTGTCGTTACCCAGGCGCGTCAGCCACGCCTTGAGACGCCCGGCCGGCGCAGTCAAAAGGCCGGTATTGCACTCCGTGACGCGCCGTTGGGCCGCGCTGGCATCCTTGTGCTCCACGACGCCGGTCACGCGCCCGTCTTCACCGCGCAGCACACGGCCGTACCCGGTCGGATCCGGAAAATCCACGCTCAGCAGGCCGAGCCCGCCGGCGGCCTGGTCCAGCAGCGCCTTCAGGGTGGCCCCTCGGACCAGCGGCACGTCGCCGTAGAGCACCAGGACCTGGTGGTCGTCGGGTATCCCGGGCACGGCCTGCTGAACCGCGTGGCCGGTACCCAGCTGCGGCTCCTGCAACGCCCACTGCACGGGCCTTTCGCCGTGCGCGGCCTGGACGGCCTCCGCACCATGGCCATGCACCACGTGAACCGCCGCGGGGTCGAGGGCAAAGGCGGTGTCGAGGACGTGCGCGAGCATGGAACGGCCACCCACGCGGTGCAGGAGCTTGGGGAGACGGGAGCGCATGCGGGTACCCTTACCCGCGGCGAGGACGATGATACTCAGCGGCTTCTGCATGCTGTGTGACTTCTGCTCGTCGGATACAGAAAGCCCCGGCCTTGAGCCGGGGCTTCATGAAACACGAGGTAGGCCGTTGCTTACCGCTTGGCCCGGCGACGCAGCCGTTCCAGGGTCTGCAGCTGGGCCATGGCCTCGGCCAACTCCGCCTGGACGTGGCTGTAGTCCTCGCCCGCCGCACGGTTGGCCAACGCCTCCTCGGCACGGCGCTTGGCCTCCTGGGCGGCCGCCTCGTCCAGGTCCCGGGCCCGGGCCGCGGTGTCGGCCAGCACGGTGACCTTGTGCGGCTGGACCTCGATGATCCCGCCGGAGACGTAGAAGAAGCGCTCCTCGCCGCTCTCCTCCTCGACCCGCACTTCGCCCGGGCGCAGCCGGGTGAGCAGCGGGGCGTGGCGAGGGCTGATACCCACATCACCCTCGCGGGCAGGCGCCACCAGCATCTTGGCCTCGCCGGAGTGGATCGCCTGCTCTGCGCTGACGATGTCCACGTGCATTGTACTCATGGGCGGTACCCCGCTTGTGCCGGTGGATTACAGGTTCTTCGCCTTCTCGGCCGCTTCCTCAACGGTACCGACCATGTAGAACGCCTGCTCCGGCAGGTGATCGTACTCACCGTCCAGGATAGCCTTGAACGAGGTGATGGTGTCCTTGAGCGGCACGTACTTGCCCGGGGCGCCGGTGAACACCTCGGCAACGAAGAAGGGCTGGGACAGGAAGCGCTGGATCTTACGCGCCCGGGCCACGGTGAGCTTGTCGTCTTCGGAAAGCTCGTCCATGCCCAGGATGGCGATGATGTCGCGCAGCTCCTTGTACCGCTGCAGCACGTTCTGCACACCGCGGGCCACGTTGTAGTGCTCCTCGCCAACCACCAGCGGGTCGAGCTGGCGGGAGGTGGAGTCCAGCGGGTCCACCGCCGGGTAGATACCCAGCTCGGCGATGCCGCGGGACAGCACGACGGTGGCGTCCAGGTGGGCGAAGGTGGTGGCCGGGGACGGGTCAGTGAGGTCGTCCGCGGGCACGTAGACCGCCTGCACGGAGGTGATGGAGCCGGTCTTGGTGGAGGTGATGCGCTCCTGCAGCTTACCCATCTCCTCGGCCAGGGTCGGCTGGTAGCCCACGGCGGAGGGCATACGGCCCAGCAGCGCGGACACCTCGGTACCGGCCAGGGTGTAGCGGTAGATGTTGTCGATGAACATCAGGATGTCACGACCCTCGTCGCGGAAGTACTCGGCCATGGTCAGGCCGGTCAGCGCGACACGGAGACGGTTACCCGGCGGCTCGTTCATCTGGCCATAGACCAGGGCCACCTTGTCGAGCACGTTGGAGTCCTTCATTTCGTGGTAGAAGTCGTTCCCTTCACGGGTACGCTCCCCGACCCCGGCGAACACGGAGTAGCCCGAGTGCTCGGTGGCGATGTTGCGGATCAGCTCCATCATGTTGACGGTCTTGCCCACGCCGGCGCCCCCGAAGAGGCCGACCTTGCCGCCCTTGGCGAAGGGGCAGAGCAGGTCGATGACCTTGATGCCGGTTTCCAGCAGCTCGGCGCCCCCGGATTGATCGGCAAAGCTCGGCGCGCTGCGGTGAATGCCCCAACGATCCTCAGTCTCGACGTCGCCCATCTCGTCCACGGGCTCGCCCAGCACGTTCATGATCCGGCCCAGCGTTCCCTTGCCGACGGGCACGGAGATCGGCTTGCCCGTGGCGCTGACCTTCTCCGACCGCTTCAGGCCGTCACTGGAACCCATGGCGATGGTGCGCACCACCCCGTCGCCCAGCTGCTGCTGGACTTCCAGGGTCAGGCCACGCTCGTCCACGATAAGCGCGTCATAGATCTTGGGCACCTGGTCCTGCGGGAACTCCACGTCCACCACAGCACCGATGACTTGAACAATCTTTCCAGAGCTCATGCTACTGTTCCCCTCGCCGTTGGTTCACCAGCGACTGCGCGTTGGCAACCCTGGGTCTGTATTACTAAGAAACCTGTTAGGCACCTGGCGGTCAGACCGCGTTTGCGCCAGCCACGATCTCGGACAGTTCCTGCGTGATTGCGGCCTGGCGGGCCTTGTTGTAGATCAACTGCAGGTTGTCGATGATCTCGCCGGCGTTGTCGGTAGCGCTCTTCATGGCAACCATGCGAGCGGCCATCTCACAAGCGACGTTCTCCACCACACCCTGGTAGACCTGGGACTCGATATACCGCATCAACACATCGTCGAGCAGCTCTGAGGCGCTGGGCTCGTAGATGTAGTCCCAGTGCTCCAGCATCTCCTCTTCGGCCACCGGCTCCACCGGGAGCAGTTGGCGCGTCGCCGCTTCTTGGCTCATGGTGTTGATGAAGTCGTTGTGCACCAGGTACAGCCGGTCGATCTTGCCCTCGGTGTAGGCATCCAGCATCACCTTGATCGGACCGATCATGTCCTCCAGGTGCGGGCTGTCCCCCAGGCCTCGGGTTTCGGCCAGGGTGGACGCGCCCAGACGCCCGAAGAAGGAGGCTGCCTTGGCGCCAAAGGTGCAGAAGTCCACGCCAACGCCCTGCTTGTCCCACTCGCGCAGCTGTTTGAGGACGGACTTGAACAGGTTGACGTTCAAGCCGCCGCAAAGGCCGCGGTCGGTGGAGACGACGACCAGGCCAACCCGCTCCACCTTCTCCCGCTCCTCGAGGAACGGGTGGCGGTAGTCCGGGTTGGCACCGGCCAGGTGGCCGATCACCTGCCGCATCTTCTGCGCATAGGGACGGGTCGCCTCCATGCGCTCCTGGGCACGGCGCATCTTGGAGGCCGCGACCATCTCCATGGCCTTGGTGATCTTCTGAGTGTTCTGGACACTCTTGATTTTGGTGCGTACTTCTTTTGCGCCGGACATGCGCTCACCTACTCGGGCTGACGGTGGAGGTTACCAGGTACGGCTCGACTTGAAGGCCTCGACAGCCTTCTTCATCTTCTCGACCACCTCGTCGTTGTAGTCAGGCGTGTTGTTCAGCTCTTCCAGCAACGCCTTCTGCTCGGAACGCAGGTAGTCCACCAGTGCGGCCTGGAAATCCACGACTTTGCTGACTTCCACGTCGTCCAGGTAGCCGGCATCGGCCGCGTAGAGACTGATGCCCATTTCGGCGACGGTCATCGGGCTGTACTGGGGCTGCTTCATCAGCTCCATAACCCGCTGGCCGCGCTCCAGCTGCTTCCGGGTGGCCTCGTCCAGGTCGGAGGCGAATTGGGCGAACGCCGCCAGCTCGCGATACTGGGCCAGCGCCAGACGGATACCACCCCCGAGCTTCTTGATCAGCTTGGTCTGGGCGGAACCACCGACACGGGAGACCGACAGACCGGCGTTGATGGCCGGGCGGATACCGGAGTTGAACAGGTCCGTTTCCAGGTAGATCTGACCGTCGGTGATCGAGATGACGTTGGTGGGCACGAAGGCCGACACGTCACCCGCCTGGGTCTCGATGATCGGCAGCGCAGTCAGGGAACCGGTCTGGCCCTTGACCTCACCGTTGGTCAGCTTCTCGACCTCTTCGGCATTGATCCGCGCCGCACGCTCCAGAAGGCGGGAGTGCAGGTAGAAGACGTCACCCGGGTACGCCTCGCGGCCCGGCGGACGGCGCAGCAGCAGGGAAACCTGGCGGTAGGCCCACGCCTGCTTGGTGAGGTCGTCATAGACGATCAGCGCATCTTCGCCGCGGTCGCGGAAGTACTCGCCCATGGCGCAGCCGGAGTAGGCGGCCAGGTACTGCATGGCGGCGGACTCGGAGGCACTGGCGGCCACGACAATGGTGTGGTCCAGGGCATCGTGGTCCTTGAGCTTCTCGACCACGCTGGCGATGGAGGAGGCCTTCTGGCCGATCGCCACGTAGATGCACTTGATGCCACTGTTCTTCTGGTTGATGATCGCGTCGACGGCGACCGCGGTCTTACCCGTCTGGCGGTCGCCGATGATCAGCTCACGCTGCCCACGGCCGATGGGAACCATGGCATCGACCGCTTTCAGACCGGTCTGGACCGGCTGGTCAACGGACTGGCGGCTGATCACACCAGGCGCGACCTTTTCCACCGGGCTGGAGGCTTCGGCCTTGATCTCGCCCTTGCCGTCGATCGGGTTGCCCAGCGCGTCCACCACGCGGCCCAGCAGTGCTTCACCGGTGGGCACTTCGAGGATGCGACCGGTGCACTTGACCGTGTCGCCCTCGGAGAGGTGCTCGTAATCACCCAGGATAACGGCGCCGACGGAGTCGCGCTCGAGGTTGAGCGCCATGCCGAAGGTGTCGTTGGGGAACTCCAGCATTTCGCCCTGCATGACGTCGGCCAGACCGTGGATCCGGCAGATGCCGTCACCCACGGAGACGATCGTGCCTTGGTTGCGGGCCTCGGCCACCGCCTCGAAGTTCTCGATGCGGCGCTTGATCAGCTCGCTGATTTCAGAAGGATTGAGTTGCATCTTGCTACCTCGTCAATGAGCCATCGCGCTGGAAAGGCGAGCGAGTTTGCCGCGAACGGAACCGTCAATGGTGAGGTCCCCGGCCTGGATCAGCGCGCCGCCGATCAGGCTCTCGTCGGTACGGCAGTGGAGACGGACCTTGCGGCCCAGCCGCTTTTTCAGCGCGCCCGCGATCTGGTCCTGCTGCTCCTTGGTGAGTTTGTCGGCGGACGTCACGTCGACATCCACCACACCCTCGGCCTCCGCGCGCAGGTGTTCGTATAGCGCGGCGATTTCCGGAAGCAGGCCAAGCCGACCGTTATCGGCCAGCAACTGCACCAGGTTTTTGCCTTCCTGGCCCAGGGTGTCCTCACCGACTGCCTCCAGGAAAAGCCCGATGAGCTGCTCGCGGGAAACCCGCGGGTTGCCCACCAAGGCCGCCACCTGGTTATCAGCGGCGACCGTGCCCAGGGCCTTGAGGCGCTTGGACCAGGTGTTACGGGTCTTGGCGTCCTTGGTCAGTTCGAAAACCGCCTTGGCGTAAGGTCTTGCCAGTGTGGTCTGCTCGGCCATGCTGACTCCGCTTTAAAGCTGCTTCACCAGATCGTCGATGAGGTCCTTGTGGGCCTTGGCGTCGATCTCACGCTTGAGGATCCGGCTGCTGCCAGCCACGGCCAGGGTCGCCACTTCCTTGCGGAGGGCGTCGCGGGCCTGCGAGATCTCGGTGTCGATCTCGCTACGTGCCTGGGCCAGCACCCGCTCGGCCTCGTGACGGGCCTCCTCGCGGGCCTGCTCGACAAGTTCGCTCTGGCGCTTGTTCGCCTGAGCAACAACCTGGCTGGCCTGCTCGCGGGCCTCGCGGAGCATCTTGTCGACCTCGGCCTTGGCCTGATCGAGCTCCTTTTTGCCGCGCTCACCGGCCGCAAGCCCATCAGCGATCTGCTTCTGGCGGTCGGCCATGGCCGTCTGGATCGGCGGCCATACAAATTTCATCGTGAACCAGACGAACAGTGCGAAACTGATCATCGGGCCCCAGAAAGTGGCACCAAAGTTCACGCTGTCACCTCCTCCGTTTTGGGCGTCAGAAGCAGGATTGCGGGGGTCGCGTTACGCACCCGCAGCCTGCTGAACGGCACCCAGGAAGGGGTTGGCGAAGGTGAAGAACAGGGCGATACCCACACCGATCATGGAGACGGCGTCGAGCAGGCCGGCGACGATGAACATCTTCACCTGCAGCATGGGCGCCATCTCGGGCTGACGGGCAGCACCTTCGAGGAATTTACCACCGAGCAGGCCGAAGCCGATGGCGGTACCGAGGGCGCCAAGGCCGATCAGGATGCCGACGGTGATGGCGGTGACGGACTGAACTTCTGCGATCAGGGCTGCGAGTTCCATGGTTCCTCCTGAAGCAACACAGGTTAAGGGTTTTTAAAGGTTGTCTTTGGGCACCCCGCGGGACTCAGCACGGGATGCCCCTGACTCGGTCGATCGAGGCCGCGGCCTCAGTGCTCCTCATGCTCGTTGGCCATGCTCAGGTACACAATGGTGAGCATCATGAAGATGAACGCCTGCAAGGGGATGACCAGGATGTGGAAGATGGCCCACGGGGTGCCAAGCGCCCACTGGATCCACCAGGGCAGGAGCGAGATGAGGATAAAGATCAGCTCGGCCGCGTACATGTTGCCGAACAGTCGCAAGGAGAGCGAGATCGGCTTGGCCAGGAGCTCGATGACGTTCAGGATCAGGTTGAACGGCAACAGCCAGGGCCCGAAGGGATGGAAGAGTAGCTCCTTGACGAAGCCACCGGCACCCTTGCCCTTGAAGCTGTAGACAATGATCAGGAAGAACACACTGATGGACAACGCGAAGGTGACGTTCAGGTCCACCGTGGGCAGAATCTTGAAGTAGTCGACGTCCGCGGCGAGCATCAGGCTGGGAACCATGTCGATGGGGACAAGGTCCATAAGGTTCATCAGGAAGATCCAGCAGAAGATGGTCAGTGACAGGGGCGCGATCAGGCGGCTCTTGCCCTGAAAGGTTTCGCTGACGGTCTTGTCGACGAACTCCACCATGAGTTCGACGAAATTCTGTAAGCCGGTGGGGACGCCGGGGCTTGCGGTACGGGCGCCGAGCCAGAACAGGTAACAGAACAGCGCGCCCAGGGAGAAACTCATGATGAGAGAGTCGACGTGGAAGGTCCAGTAACCCTCGCCCACGGCCAGGTTGGTGAGGTGGTGCTGGATATAGTCGATCGCAGTGTTTCCACTCATGATTTTCTCACCGGTTCCTTCTGCAGGGCCCCCAGCAGCGCTAGCCAGTGGACGGACAAGGCGGCCACATAAGTTGTTATAAGCGGCAGGAAAACACCGCCGAACCACTGGAGCGCGATAATAAACAGCGCTGCTGTAAGAATCAACTTGACGGCTTCGCCGAAATAAAACGCACCGAGCATGCTTCTCGGGTCAGCTTCGGGCGGCTTCGAAAACACCTTGCCCGCGAAATATAGCCCAGGAAGCATGGCGATCAACGCGCCCGTGAAGGCGGCCGCCGCGGCTTTTGGCCCGGCCAATAACCAACAGCCGGACGCAAATAAACCCACGCCCACCTGAAAAATCGCTATTCGCCAAACCAGGCGGCGGGCAGACTGGCGTTCTTGTCGGGCCTGCTCAACGAGGTGTTCGGCCTCCGGGTTGTGCTGCTCGGACATCGGACCGTACCCACCGGATTGCCTTCGAAAAGCAGACCTGATTTGCCAGGGTGGGCGGAGTATATAGGCGCGCCCCCCTGGGGTCAAACAATGGCGCGGGCATTAGCGGATCCGATCGAGTATCCCGTCCAGTTCGTCCAGGCTGGCATATTGGATAACGACCTTCCCGCGGCCCCGAGCACCCTGTTGGATGCGCACCTGGGCACCCAGGCGGCGGCTCAGGTCGTCCTGCAGCCGGACCACGTCCGGGTCTTCCCGCTTCGGAGGGGTATCGGCCTCCTCTTCCTCCTGCAGCCTCCGGACCAGGGCTTCGGTCTGGCGGACCGAGAGGCCGCGCTCGGCCACCTGGCGCGCGGCGCGGGTCTGCAAATCGCCCTTCAGGGCGGCCAGGGCACGGGCGTGCCCCATCTCCAGCTGACCCTCGCCGATCAACGCCTTGACCGGTTCATTCAATTCGAGCAGCCGGAGAAGATTGCTGACGGCGGCGCGAGAGCGGCCCACGGCATCGGCGACGGCCTGGTGGGTCATACCGAACTCGTGAACCAGGCGCTGCAGCGCGGTGGCCGCCTCCAGCGGGTTGAGGTCCTCGCGCTGCAGGTTTTCAATGAGCGCGACGGCGACGGCGGTCTCGTCAGGAATGTCGCGAATGATGGCCGGCACCGCGTTCAGTCCGGCCAGCTGGGCGGCGCGCCATCGGCGCTCGCCAGCGATGATCTCCCAGCGGTTGTCACCCAAGGGTCGGACCACGAGCGGCTGCACAACCCCCTGGGACTGGATGGAGTCCGCCAGTTCCTGCAGCGCGCCCGGGTCAAAGGCGGTACGCGGCTGGTACCGGCCCCGCTCCAGGCAATCAACCGGGAGGTCGCGGAGTTCCGCGGCTGCAGCGGCGTCGCCCCCATCGGTGGTTGCGCCCTCCTCGGGCAGGCCCAGCAGGGCGTCCAACCCCCGCCCCAATCCTCGTTTTTTGGCTGCCATGGTGTTTTTTTACGTCTTCCGGTGGTCAGGTTGCGGCGAGTTCGCCGGTGGCGCGGTGGCGGCGAACCATCTCGCTGGCCAGGGCCATGTAGGCCAGGGCACCGCGCGAGGAGCGATCATACTGCAAGGCGGGCAGCCCGTGGGAAGGGGCCTCGGCCAGCCGGACGTTGCGCGGGATCAGCGTCCGGTAAACCTGATCGTTGAAATGGCTGCGCAGTTGCGCGCCGACCTGGTTGGCCAGGTTGTTGCGCGGATCGAACATGGTGCGCAGGAGCCCCTCGATGGTCAGGGCGCGATTGGCCGAGGCCTGGATGCGGCGGATGGTATCCAGCAGCGCGGTCAGACCCTCCAGCGCGTAGTACTCGCACTGGATCGGAATCAGCACGCCGTGGGCGGCTACCAGGGCGTTCACAGTGAGGATATTCAGCGAGGGCGGGCAGTCGATCAGGATGTAATCGTACGCATCAGCGACTTCATCCAGGCTACGGCGCAGGTGTTGCTCCCGCTGGTCCGATTCCATCAGGGCCACCTCGGCTGCGGTGAGGTCGCCGTTGCCGGGCAGGAGATCAAAGGCCGGTTCGTCCACGCGGAGACGGCATTCGGTCACCGGCCGTTCGCCCAGCAGGGCGTCATAACCGCGGCCGCCCTCGGTGTTCTTGTCCACCCCGCAGCCGACCGTCGCGTTCCCCTGGGGATCGAGATCGACCAGCAGCACCCGCTGCTTGTTGGCGGCCAGCGAGGCCGCGAGGTTGACGCAGGTGGTGGTCTTGCCGACGCCGCCTTTCTGGTTGGCTACCGCGATGATACGTGTCATGGATTCGCTTCCTCAGTGGCTGACACCGCCGGGGCGGTCCAGGCGAGCAGGTGGCGCTGGGCATCGACACCGGGGACGTGCAGCGCAATCCGGTCGCATTGGCGCAAGCCATGGGGCAATGCGACCAGTTCGTCTTCCGGCAGCCGGCCTTTCATGGCAAGCACACGGCCGCCAGGGCGACACAGACGCAGGGCATCGGGAACGTAATCGCCCAGCGCGGCGAAGGCGCGGCTGACCACGGTGTCGAAGGTGTACCCAGGCTGGTAGCGGTCGAGCCGCGCCTGGGCAAAGCGCAACCGGGACAGGCCAAGCTCCAGGGCCACCTGGCGGGTGAACCGTTGTTTCTTCCCGTTGCTGTCGAGCAGGGTCACGGTGAGCCCGGGCCGCGCCAGGGCCAGCGGGATGCCCGGTAGCCCGGCACCGCTACCCACATCCAGCAAAGTATCGCCTTCAACGTACGGCAGGATACTCAGACTGTCCAGCAGGTGGCGCTGCAGCATCTCCTCCGGATCGCGGATGGCGGAGAGGTTGTAGGCGCGGTTCCAGCGCTCCAGCAGGCGCAGGTAGGCGAGCATGGCCTGCAGGAGTGGCCCCGGCAGCGCCAGGTCCAACGCGGCTACCCCTTCCCGGAGCCTGCCCAGCAATGGGTCGGCGGCCATCTAGGCGCTCTCCTTGAGCAGGCCCTGGCGCCGGAGGTGGACCAGCAGCAGGGAGACAGCGGCCGGGGTGATGCCGGGAAGACGTGCAGCCTGGCCGATGGTGGCCGGGCGGTGCGCGATCAGTTTCTCGCGGACCTCGCTGGAGAGGCCGGCAACCTGATCGAAGGCCATGTCGGCCGGCAGCGGCAGTTGCTCATGGCGCCGAGTGCGGGCCACCTCGTCCCGTTGCCGCTCCAGGTAACCGGCGTAGCGCGCCTGGATCTCCAACTGCTCCACCACCGCCGGATCGGACTCGGGGTCGCCCGCCCCCGGCAGCTGCATCAGCCGCGCGTAGGTGACCTCCGGGCGACGGAGCAGTTCGTCGAGTCGCTGCTCCTTGCGCAACGGCCCGCCCAGCACCTCGCTGGCCACCGCCTCCGGCACCTCGCCCGGGCGAATCAGCGTATCCGCCAGGCGGGCCTGCTCCCGCTCCAGCCGCTCGCGCTTGTCACTGAACCGCGCCCAGCGGTAATCAGCCACCAGACCCAGCGAGCGGCCCACCGGTGTGAGACGCAGGTCGGCGTTGTCCTCGCGGAGCATCAGGCGGTATTCCGCTCGGCTGGTGAACATGCGGTAAGGCTCACGGGTGCCGCGGGTGATCAGGTCGTCCACCAGCACCCCCAGGTAGGCCTCGTCGCGGCGGGGGTACCAGGGATCGCGCTGTTGTACCCGCAGTGCCGCGTTGAGGCCGGCGAGCAGCCCCTGCGCAGCCGCCTCCTCGTAACCGGTTGTGCCATTAATCTGGCCGGCAAACCACAGCCCCTCCAGGTGGCGCGTCTCCAGGGTCGGGTGAAGACCGCGGGGGTCGAAGAAATCGTACTCGATGGCGTAGCCCGGCCGCACGATGCGGGCCTGCTCAAGTCCGGGCACCGACCGGACCAGGGCGTACTGCACGTCGAAGGGCAGGCTGGTGGAAATGCCGTTGGGATAGACCTCGTGGGTGTCCAGCCCCTCCGGTTCCAGGAAGATCTGGTGGCTGTCCTTGTCGGCGAAGCGCACCACCTTGTCCTCGATGGAGGGGCAGTAGCGCGGGCCCACCCCCTCGATGGTGCCGGAGTACATCGGCGAGCGGTCCAGCGCACCACGGATGATCTCGTGGGTCTCGGGCCGGGTGTGGGCGATATGGCAGGGCACCTGCGCCGGGTGCTCGTCGCGTGAGCCCAGGAACGAGAAGACCGGGGCCGGGTCATCCCCGGGCTGTTCGGTCAGCCGCTCCCAGTCGATGGTGCGCCCGTCCAGCCGCGGTGGCGTGCCGGTCTTCAGTCGATCCACGTGGAACGGCAGCTCGCGCAACCTCGCGGCCAGGGCGTTGGCCGGCTGGTCACCGGCCCGACCGCCGCCGTAATTGCGCTCGCCGATGTGGATCCGCCCGCCCAGGAAGGTGCCGACGGTCAGCACGACGGTGGGGGCACGAAAACGCAGGCCCATGCCGGTCACCACCCCGGTGACCCGGCCGCCCTCGACGATCAGGTCATCCACCGCCTGCTGGAACAGCGAAAGATTCGGCTGGTGCTCCACGGCGTACCGGATGGCTTGCCGGTAAAGCTGCCGGTCGGCCTGGGCGCGGGTAGCGCGCACGGCGGGCCCCTTGCGGCTGTTCAGGGTGCGGAACTGGATGCCGCCCCGGTCCGCTGCCCGGGCCATGATGCCGCCCAGGGCGTCAATCTCGCGCACCAGGTGCCCCTTGCCGATACCGCCAATGGCCGGGTTACAGCTCATCTGGCCCACGGTCTCGATACTGTGGGTAAGCAGCAGGGTGCGGACGCCCATTCGGGCGGCTGCCAGGGCCGCCTCGGTGCCGGCGTGGCCGCCACCAACGACGATGACATCAAAGCGATCAGGGTGATCCATAGGGAATTCTGGGCGTGGTCGGGTACGGGGGCCAATTATCACGCCGGCGGTCGCCCGGGTTCAACCGCACGGGCCGGGGTGGCACCGGTGGCGTGCGTTACTTCCCGATGCAGAAGCTGCTGAAGATCTCCCCGAGCAGGTCCTCGCTGGTGAACTCACCGGTGATCTCACCCAGGTGGTGCTGGACCAGGCGAAGTTCCTCGGCGGCGATCTCACCGGCCATCTCTTCTTCCAGCGCCCGCCGGGCCAGCGCCAGGTGCTCCGCCGAGCGTGCCAGGGCATCCAGGTGGCGGCGGCGAGCCGAGAAGTGGCTCCCCACCTCCTGGTAGCCCATGGCCGTCTTCAGGTGATCGCGCAACTCGGCCAGGCCGTCACCGGTCCGGGCGCTTACCGCAATAACGGCCTCGCGCCCCTCCTCCTGCAACCCGGACACGTGTCCGGTGAGGTCGATCTTGTTCAACACGCGGGTGAGCGGAATATCGCACGGCAGATCAAGCCGCCCCGGGTCGACAGGCGGTTCCCGGACATCCTGGACCAGCAACACCCGGTCCGCACCGGCCATCGCCGAACGGGCCCGCCGGATGCCTTCGGCCTCGATTTGATCCGCATTCTCCCGCAGCCCGGCGGTATCGATGATATGCAGCGGCATGCCGTCGATGTGCAGGTGCTCGCGAAGCAGATCCCGCGTGGTGCCGGGGATGTCGGTGACAATGGCGGTATCGGTTTCAGTCAAGGCGTTGAGGAGGCTGGACTTCCCGGCATTGGGCGGCCCGGCCAGCACCACCTGCATGCCGTCACGCAACACCCTGCCCTGCCCGGCCTGGGCCCGCAGGGCGGCAAGCTGGTCGATCAGGTCCCGCAGCTGGATGGCCACGGCCTCATCGGCGAGGAAGTCGATCTCCTCGTCGCTGAAATCGATAGCCGCCTCGACGTGGACCCGGAGCCGGATGACCCCGTCGACCAGGGCGCGGACCGCGTCACCGAAGGCCCCCTCCAGACTGCGCAACGCCGCCCGGGCGCCCGCCTCGCTGTCGGCGGCAATCAGGTCGGCGATGGCCTCGGCCTGGGTCAGGTCCATGCGGCCGTTGAGAAAGGCACGCTCCGAGAACTCCCCAGGGCGGGCCGGCCGAGCCCCCAGCGCATGCAGGCGGCGCAGGAGGCGGTCGACCACCACCTCGCCGCCATGGCCCTGCAACTCGAGCACCGGCTCGCCGGTAAAACTGTTGGGCGCGGAAAAATAGAGCAGCAGGCCCTCGTCCAGCACCCCACCCTCGGCGTCGCGGAAACGGGCCAGGGTGGCCCGACGCGGCTCGGGCAGCCGGCCGGCGACGGCCTGCGCCAGCTCCGGCACCGCTGGACCGGAGACCCGGATTACGGCCACGCCACCGCGACCCGGTGGCGTCGCCAGTGCGCAGATGGTCTCCTGCGCCATCGGCCTAATCGTTCTTCTTGTCGCCCTTGTCCGACTTACCGGACTTGGCGCCCTTGCCGCCCGCCTCCTCGGTCTCGAGGTTTCGCATGATGTACCACTGCTGGGCAATGGAAAGGGCGTTGTTGACCAGCCAGTAGAGCACCAGGCCGGCCGGGAACAGCATGAAGAAGCCGGTGAACACGATGGGCAGTGCCATCATGATCCGCTGCTGGATCGGGTCCAGCGGCGCCGGGTTCAGCTTCTGTTGCAGGAACATCGTGGCCCCCATGAGGAGCGGCAACACGAAGTAGGGGTCCCGGGTCGACAAGTCCTGGATCCACAGCATGAAGGGCGCGTGGCGCAATTCCACCGACTCGAGCAGCACCCAGTACAGGGCGATGAACACCGGGATCTGGACCAGGATCGGCAGGCAGCCGCCCAGCGGGTTGATCTTCTCCTTTTTGTACAGCTCCATCATGGCCTGGTTCAGGGCCTGCTTATCGTCGCCGTGGCGCTCCTTGAGCTGCTGCATCCGCGGCTGCACACGGCGCATCTTGGCCATGGAGCGGTAGCTGGTGGCGGACAGCTTGTAGAAGGCCAGCTTGATCAACAGGGTGACGAGGATGATCGCCACGCCCCAGTTGCCGACGATGTTCTGGATGTTGTCCAGCAGCCAGAACAGCGGCTTGGCCAGGATGGTGAGGAAGCCGTAATCAACGCTCAGCGTGAGGCTGTCGTGGAGCTCGCGAAGACGATCCTGCTCCTTGGGCCCGACGAACAGGCGGCTGGCGAACTCGGTCTCGTCGCCAGGCGCGACGGTCTGGCGACCGGAACTCATGCCGAGGACGTACTCGTTGCCGGCCTGCGCCTGGGTGTAGAACCGGAGGGCCTGGCTCTCCGGCGGGATCCACGCGCCGAGGAAGTAGTGCTGGATCATGGCCGCCCACCCGTCACGGATGTCCCGCGACAGGTTCTCGTCGTCCATGTCGTCGAAGCTGATCTTCTCGAAGCGGTCGTCCGGGCTGTAGATGGAGCCGCCGGTGAAGGTGTAGATGTACCAGGGCGTGGTGCCGGGCGGATCGGGGTTGCGGCGGAGTTGGAAGTAGCTGTAGCCGCTCCAGTCCTCCTCGCCCTGGTTGCGCACCTGGTGGCGCACATCGATGACGTAGCTGTCGCGCTCGAACGTGTAGACGCGGGCCAGCTCAATACCGCGATCGGCGTCCGACCAAGTCAGTCGGACCGTGATCTCGTCCTCACCCTCTTCCAGGCGGTACTCGTCGTTCTCAGCGGTGAACAGCGCCCGGTGGTCGGGGCGGTTGTCACTGCCATCGATCAGGCCGGTCTGGGCAATGAACAGCGGGTCGCGGTCATCCGCCATCAACCGGAAGGGGGTGTCATCGGTGGCGGTCGTGCCGTGCTGCAGCAGGTCCACCCGGCGGATGTCGCCGCCCCGGGTGGAAATCTCCAGGTCCATCAGGTCGGTGACGACCCGCACCCGGCGCTCATCCTCAGCTTCGGCCTGCTCCCGCGCCGGGGTGTCCTCGGCCGCCCGGTCGGGCGCATCGTCCGGGGTGTCCTCGGCCGGTGCCGGCACATCCTCTTCCTCGACGGCCTCCTCGGTGGCCACCGGCGCACTGGTGTCCCGCTCCCAGCTGGTCCAGAGCAGCAGACCGATGATCGAAAGGGCCAGAAAGAGGAATATACGCTGGTTTTCCATGACCGCTCACCAGGGAGTTGGGTATAGGGGACCCCCTCGGGCGTCTGTATCGCGGCGGGCGCTAACTCGTCCCGTTCTTCTGATTACCTGCCGGCGGGCCGGCCAACCGGTCAAAGTGCCGCTCCAGGCTGCGTCGCAACCTGGCCTTGTCGGCATCCCGGGCTGCGGCGCGGGCCAGGATGACGTAGTCCCGGTCCCCCAACCCGCTTTGCCGGTGGCGGAACACCTCGCGGGCCATCCGCTTGATCCGGTTCCGATCGACGGCGCGGGGGGCCGCCCGGCGGGAAATCGCCAGGCCCAGCCGGGGTCCGGCCCGATCGTTGTCCCGGGCCAGTACGGTGAAGTAGCGATCGGCGGCCTTGCGGGCGCCGGAAAAGACGCGTCGGTAGTCCTGGGGACGCGTCAGCCGGCGGCTGCGCGGGAAGGCACAGCTACCGGTGGCTCGCTCTACCACCCGATCAGGGGCAGAGGCGATGACGACCCTTCGCGCGACGGCGTGCCAGCACGGCACGGCCGTTCTTGGTGGCCATGCGGGCCCGGAAACCGTGGGTGCGCTTGCGCTTGGTAACGCTGGGCTGATAGGTGCGCTTCATGATGATGATTCCTAGCCGTTGTCTGTGCGGGAAAAACTAAGCCGGCAAATCTACTGCGCGCGCGGTCCAGTGTCAATTACCTCAGGCCCGCCGGCATTGAACAAGCTGTGGATAACCCCGGTCGCCGCCGGTACACTCTGGGCACACCCACCCGCTGACGGAATCCCGTTTCGAGGTACCCCGCTGAGCTATGGAGAATTCCCTCTGGAAACAATGCCTGCGCCGATTGGAGCAGGAGATCCCCGACCAGCAGCTGAACACCTGGATCCGCCCCCTGCAAGCCCAGGAGGAGGATGGCCGGCTGCGCCTGCTGGCACCGAACCGGTTCGTGCTGGACTGGGTGAAGTCCCACTTCGCGGACCGGATCACCGAGTTGCTGACCGCACAACGGCCGGATGATCCACCCGCGCTGGAGTTGCAGATTGGCAGCAGCGCGGTAGTGGCCCCGCCCAAGCGGCGCCAGGTTTCGGTGACAACGCCCGCCCCTTCGGCGAGTGCCGAACAGGAACCGGCCAGTCGCTCCGCGGCAAGCAATCTGAACAGCAACTTCACCTTCGACCCCTTCGTCGAGGGCAAATCCAACCAGCTCGCCCGGGCAGCGAGCATGCAGGTGGTGGAGAACCCCGGTACCGCTTACAACCCGCTGTTTCTGTACGGCGGGGTCGGGTTTGGCAAGACCCACCTGATGCACGCGGTAGGGAACGCCATGCTCCGTCGGCGTCCTGAGGCGCGGGTGCTCTATCTGCACTCCGAGCGGTTTGTGGCTGACATGGTCAAGGCGTTGCAGCACAACGCCATCAACGAGTTCAAACGCCACTACCGCATGGTGGATGCGCTGCTCATCGACGATATCCAGTTCTTCGCGCGCAAGGAGCGGTCCCAGGAGGAGTTCTTCCACACCTTCAACGCCCTGCTCGAGGGTGAACAGCAGGTGATCATGACCTGCGACCGCTACCCCAAGGAGGTCAACGGGCTGGAGGAGCGCCTGAAGTCGCGTTTTGGCTGGGGGCTCACGGTCGCCATCGAGCCGCCGGAACTGGAGACGCGTGTCGCCATCCTGATGAGCAAGGCCATGCAGGAAGGGGTGGACCTGCCTCACGAGGTGGCGTTCTTCATCGCCAAGCGCATCCGGTCGAACATCCGCGAGCTGGAGGGTGCGTTGCGGCGCGTGGTCGCCAACGCCCAGTTCACCGGTCAGGAGATCACGGTGGATTTCACCAAGGAGGCGCTTCGGGACCTCCTGGCCCTGCAGGACAAGCTCGTCACCATCGACAACATCCAGAAGACCGTGGCGGAGTACTACAAGATCCGGGTAAGCGACCTGTTGTCGAAGCGGCGGAGCCGGTCGATCACCCGGCCCCGGCAGGTGGCCATGGCTCTGGCCAAGGAGCTTACCAGCCACTCACTGCCGGAGATCGGTGATGCCTTCGGCGGCAGGGATCACACCACGGTTCTGCACGCCTGTCGCAAGGTGGAGGCGTTGCGCGCCGAAGACAGCCGAATTGAGGAAGACTACAGCAACCTGTTAAGAACCCTCAGCACATGATGTGGATAAACACTGGACAGTTAAGAGGTGCAGAAAAGGGTAAAAGTTATCCACATACTACTCCACAGTAGTCCCCAGGCGGCCAACCAGGCTGTACAGCAGTAGAATGCCATTTAACTATCTGTATATAAAAGGGAAGAGAAACTTATCCACAATTGGGTGTGGACCCAGTAATAACAACAGTCTTTATTTATCTACATATTTATTATTAGGGATCAGCATGCGCATCGACATCCAACGTGAAGACCTGCTCAAGCCGTTACAGGCCATCATCGGGGTGGTCGAAAGGCGACAGACCCTTCCGGTCCTCGCCAATGTTCGCCTCGAGCTGGGCGAAGGATTGGCACGGTTGACCGCCACCGACCTTGAGGTGGAACTGGTGGCGAGCATTCCCTGCCAGGTGGAAGAAACGGGTGAAATTACCCTGCCTGCACGGAAACTGCTGGATATCTGTCGCAATCTTCCGGATCAAAGTCGCCTCCAGTTACAGGTGGATGGGGAGCGGGCCAGCCTCCGGGCCGGGCGCAGTCGTTTCACACTGGCGACGCTTCCAGCAGACGATTACCCCAGCGTCGAAGATATCGGCGGTCGGGAAACCGTCCGTTTACCCCAGGGGGAGCTGCGCAAACTCATCGAGCGGACCCATTTCTCCATGGCGGTGCAGGACGTGCGTTATTACCTGAACGGGCTGATGGTGGAGTTGGAGCCGGCAATGGCCCGTATGGTGGCTACCGACGGCCACCGCCTGGCGCTCGCCGAGAAAGGCATCGAGACCGGCGTAGACGCGCCCCGGCAGGTGATCGTGCCGCGCAAGGGGGTGCAAGAGTTGCTGCGCCTTCTTGGTGATTCGGATGAGAGTGCGGACCTGGAACTGGGGGAGAACCACATCCGTGTCCGCCTGGGCGACGTGCGGTTTACCTCCAAGCTGATCGACGGACGGTTCCCCGACTACCGGCGGGTGGTGCCCGAACCGACGGAAACACCGGCGGTGGTCAACCGGGAGGATCTCCGCCATGCGCTCCTCCGTGTCTCCATCCTGTCCAACGAGAAATACCGTGGGGTTCGCTTTCTCCTGGAAGGGGGTGTGCTTAAGGTCGCCTCCCATAACCCGGAACAGGAGGAGGCCGAAGAAGAGGTCTCGGTGGACTATGCCGGCGAGGCGTTGGAAGTCGGTTTCAACGCCGGGTACGTATTGGATGCGCTCGGTGCCCTCGAGGATGAGGACGTGAAACTGACGCTAAGGGACAGTGCCAGCAGCGGACTCATTCAAGGGGTGGACGATCAGACCTCCCGGTACGTTGTCATGCCGATGCGCCTGTAATGGAACAGGCGTGGATCCAGTGCCGGGTTCGATGGCTGCTGCGGCTTCGGCCAGTGCGGACGGAGTTCGGCTGATGGGGATCACGCGGCTGGCTGCGGAGGGAGTGAGAAATCTGGAGCGTTTCGAGATCGAGCCTGGCGACGGCATCAATGTCGTTTTCGGTGAGAACGCGGCGGGTAAGACCAGCCTGCTCGAAGCGATCTACTTCGTCTCCAGGACTCGCTCCTTTCGGACCGCACTACCCCGGCATATGATCGCTGCAGGCCGGGAGGGGCTCTGGGTCCGCGCCGAGCGAGAAGGCCACGTGGTCGGGGTCGCCCGCGATGCCGAGGGGACGAAGGTCCGGCTGGATGGGCAGGATGGGGGGAGCCTGTCGGAGATCGCGCGACGGTTTCCGGTACAGGTTATTAATAACGAGCACCAGCGGCTGTTGCTCGATGGCCCGGAGGTCCGACGGAGTTTCCTTAACTGGGCAGTGTTCCACGTGGAACCTGATTTCCAGGAGGCTTGGGGCCGTTACCTAAAGGCTCTGCGCCAGCGCAACGCCGCCCTTCGTGACCAGCAGCCGAAGACTGCCTGGGCATACGACGAGGGCTTGGTGGCGGCCGCCCAGGCAGTGGACGGTTTGCGTCGCCAGCTGGTGGAACTCCTCGTCCCCTACTGGCTGCGGCTGGTGAAGACTTGGTTGCCGGACACCGATCTGGAGCTCGGTTACCGGCCGGGTTGGCGTTCCGAGAGCACCCTGGCGGACCGGCTCGAAGCGCAACGGACCTTGGACCTCCAGCGCGGGTTCACCAACAGCGGTCCCCATCGTGCCGATCTGGCATTCCGCTGTGGGGGTCTGGACGCGCAGCACAGGTTGTCCCGCGGTCAACAAAAACTGTTAGTTATTGCCCTCCTCCTGGCCCAAGCCCAGGCCACCAAGGAGCGGGTCGGGCGGGACCTTACGCTCCTGGTGGACGACCTCGCAGCGGAACTCGACCGCCGCCGTCGGCAGCAAGTCCTCGAGGAGATAGCCGGCTTTGGGGGCCAGGCCTTCCTGACTGCACTTACTCCCACGGAGCTGGAACCCGCCGGCGGCGGTCGATGGTTCCACGTGGAACAGGGCCGGTTACGCCCCGCATGACGACCCTCTCCTGCAACACTTGGAGCGTCCGCCGGATGGTATACTCGTACCTTAATTCAGAGAGCGTTACCCCATGACCGAACAAACCCAAAGCTACGACTCCGACAGTATCAAGGTACTCCGGGGGCTGGACGCCGTCCGTAAACGCCCCGGCATGTACATTGGTGACACCGATGATGGCACCGGCCTCCACCATATGGTGTTCGAGGTGGTCGACAACTCGGTGGACGAGGCCCTCGCGGGCCATTGCAGCGAGATCCAGGTGACCATTCACGGCGATAACTCGATCACCGTCGCCGATAATGGCCGCGGTATTCCGGTCGATATGCACCCGGAAGAAGGCTGCTCCGCTGCTGAAGTCATCATGACCGTGCTGCACGCCGGCGGGAAGTTTGACGACAACAGCTATAAGGTGTCCGGTGGCCTCCACGGGGTTGGCGTCTCGGTGGTCAATGCCCTGTCCGAGCGTCTGCGGCTGGTCATCCAACGCGACGGCGCGGTGCACACCCAGGAATACCGCATGGGTGATTCCGTGGAGCCGCTCAAGGTGGTGGGTGAGACCCAGGAAACGGGAACCCGCATCACCTTTTCGCCCAGCCGCGAGGTCTTTACGCAGACTCACTATAACTACGACATCCTGGCCAAACGGTTCCGCGAACTCTCCTTCCTAAACCCGGGCATCCGTATCGCCCTGAAGGACGAGCGCACCGAGAAGGAAGATGTCTTCGAGTACGCCGGCGGCATCAAGGCCTTCGTTGAACACCTGAACCGGAACAAGGACCCCCTCCACCCCAGCGTCTTCTACCTCAGTGGCGAGCGGGAGAGCGTAGGGGTGGACGTCGCGATGCAGTGGAATGACTCCTACCAGGAGAATATCTTCTGCTTTACCAATAATATCCCGCAGCGGGACGGCGGCACCCACCTTTCCGGTTTCCGCTCCGCCCTGACCCGGACCCTGAATCAATACCTGGACGCCCAGGGCTACGCCAAGAAGCTTAAAGTGAGCCCTACCGGCGACGACATCCGGGAGGGGCTGACTGCCGTGGTCTCGGTGAAGGCCCCCGACCCGAAGTTCTCCAGCCAGACCAAGGACAAGCTCGTCTCCTCGGAGATCAAGAGCGTGGTTGAAAGCCTCCTGGCGGAGTCCTTCAATGACTTCCTGTACGAGAATCCGGCTGAGGCGAAGGCCATCGCCGAGAAGATCATTGATGCCTCCCGCGCCCGGGAGGCGGCCCGCAAGGCCCGTGAGATGACCCGCCGCAAGGGGGTGCTCGATATCGCCGGGCTCCCCGGGAAACTGGCTGACTGCCAGGAGAAGGACCCGGCGCAGTCAGAGATCTACCTGGTCGAGGGTGACTCTGCCGGGGGCTCCGCGAAGCAGGGCCGTGATCGGAAATACCAGGCGATTCTGCCGCTGAAGGGCAAGATCCTGAATGTGGAGAAGGCCCGTTTCGACAAGATGCTCTCCTCCACCGAGGTGGGCACTCTCATCACGGCCTTGGGCTGCGGCATTGGCAAGGATGAGTTCGATCCTGAGAAGCTGCGGTACCACCGCATCATCATCATGACCGACGCCGACGTGGACGGCTCGCACATCCGGACCCTCTTGTTGACCTTCTTCTACCGGCAAATGCGAGAGCTGGTGGAGCGCGGCCACGTGTACATCGCCCAGCCGCCGCTGTACAAGGTGAAACGGGGTAAGCAGGAGCACTACGTCAAGGACGAGGCGGAGCTGACCGAGTACCTGCTGCAGATCGCCTTGAACGATACCGGTCTCCACCACCAGGAAGGGGCGCCCGCCATCAGCGGGGAAGCCCTGGGCCGTCTCGCCCGGCGTTACCTGGAGGCCATGAACCTCATCGATCACATGCGCCGGCGCTGGGACCCGGTCCTGCTGTCGGAGATGACCGCGCTAGCCCCGGTCGACGAAGAGGACTTCGTCGACGGCGATGCCATGACCCGGTGGTTCGAGACGCTGGTAGAGAAGGCCAACGCCCGGCAGGACAAGGCCGTCACCTACACGCTGGACATGCAGTTGGGCAGTGAGGGTGGTTTCAAGGAAGCTCGCGTCATCAAGCGGATGCACGGGATCCTCTACCCCTACGCCTTCAACCCCGCGTTCTTCCTCTCCGCCGAGTATGAAACGCTGCGCCGGCTCGCGGAACAGCTGCATGGGCTGTTCGGTGAAGGCGCTTTCATCCAACGCGGCGAGCGGCGCAAGGCCGTCCAGACCCTCCAGGAGGTGGTGGACTGGCTGATGGAGGAAGCGCGCCGAGGCCAGAGCATTCAACGGTACAAGGGCCTGGGTGAGATGAACCCTGACCAGCTTTGGGAAACCACCATGAACCCGGATACCCGCCGGCTGCTCCAGGTCACCATCGAGGACGCGGTGGTTGCCGACGAGATCTTCACTACCCTGATGGGCAACCAGGTGGAGCCGCGCCGGGATTTCATCGAGCAGAATGCCTTAACCGTGGCCAACCTAGATATCTAAAGCCGTTTCCTCACGTGCTATCACCCGGCCGCCCAGGTCGGGTGATAGCACGCTCTCCTTCGTGGCCTTCCGCCACTCCCCCGCCCTTTCCTTGGTGCAGCATTTCGCTGATGGGGCGTTTCTTTCGCGCAGCATAAGAGGGCGCAAGGCCCTTTCGCGGGCCCCGGCTTGGACTGTGAGGCAGGCGTCTTGAGGCGGTCGCCGTAGGAGGAGGGGTTATTTCCGGAAGGATTTGGTGTACGGCGTGCCGGGGTATGCCTGAGCGCTGATTTCGGCCATCTGGTCTTCGATCCAGCCTTCTACCTCCGCGAGCACTTCACCGACCGGGCGGCCCTCAGTCGCCACGGGCGCCCCAATGCGGACCCGGATTACGCCGGGCTGCTTGATGATCGAGCCCCGCGGCCAGATCTCCCCCGCATTGTGTGCGACCGGGAGTATCGGCACTCCGGCCTCGTAGGCGAGGATCGCGCCACCGGCGCGATACCGGCCCTTGTGACCGGCCGGTACCCGCGTCCCCTCTGGGAAGATGACCACCCAACGGCCCGCCCGGAGTCTGGCCACCCCTTGCTCCAGCACCTGGCGGCGCGCCCGCGCCCCCGACCCACGGTCGATGGCAATCGGTTGCAGCAGGGCCAGCCCCCAGCCGAAGATGGGAATGCGCATCAACTCGCGTTTCAACACCCAGGTTTGCGGCCGGAACCAGCGCAGCAGGCCCAGGGTCTCCCAGGCAGACTGGTGCTTGGCCATCACCACGCAGGGCTGATCAGGCCGGTGCTCCAGTCCCTCCACCCGGATCTGGACGCCGCAAAGCCGCTCCAGGGTCCAGAGCTGGAAATGGCCCCAGCTCGTGATCAGCCGGTAGCGGAGCGCGTAGGGAAATGGCACCGTAAGCAGCGACAGTACGCCCCAGACAGGCAGGCTCAACACCAGGATGGCCTGGTGAAGCACACTTCCAACCAGCGTTCTTAGGCGTTTCATACCGAGTGCTCCCAAGCGGCCAGTAGCGCGGCGACGGCCCCCCGGAGGTCATCATAGGTGGCCACGGGCCAGGGTAACCCCTGTTCCAGGGTTCGCCGCCCCTTCCCGGTCCGTACCAGGACCGGCAGCGCGCCCACCACCCGGGCGGCCTGCAGGTCCCGCAGGCTGTCGCCCACCACGGGCACCCCGTCCAGGGGCAACCGGAAATGGTCCGCGGCCTGTTCCAGCAATCCGGGCCGGGGCTTGCGGCAGCGGCAGCCGGCCTCAGGTGCGTGGGGGCAGTGGAAAACGGCATCAAGGTGGGCACCCGCTTCCGCGAGAACCGCGCACATCCGCTGGGTGATGGCCTGGTAGGTGGGCTCGTCGTACAGCCCGCGCCCGATGCCGCTCTGGTTGGTACAGACGGCGACCGGTATACCGCCCGCATTGAGCCGGGCGATCGCCTCCGCCGCCCCCGGGATGACCCGCCACTCCTCCGGTGACTTGATGTAGTCATCCGAGTCGTGGTTGATCACCCCGTCCCGGTCGAGGATGACCAGCCGCGGGCGCTCAGCGGGCAGGCAGGCGGGAGACATCGGCGATCTCCAGGAACAGCCCCTGAATGGTCTTGAGCAGGGCGAGCCGGTTGCGCCGAACGGCCGGGTCCTCCGCCATCACCAGGATCTCGTCGAAGTACCGGTCCACTGGATCGCGCAGACCCGCCAGGGCCTCCAGTGCCCCGGCGTAGTCCGCCTCGGCCAGGCGGGGCTCCAGTTTGCCCCGGGTCTCCGTCAGCGCCGCGCCCAGGGCCTCTTCGGCCGGCTCTTTCAGCAATGTCTGGTCGACACGCTCCGGTACCGGCTCTTCCGTCTTGCGCAGGATGTTGCCAATCCGCTTGTTTGCCGCCGCCAGGGCCTCCGCTTCAGGCACTCCGGCGAAGCGTCGACAAGCGAGCAGCCGGCGATGGAAATCAAGCGGGCAGCGGGGCCGTACCGCCAGCACGGCGTCGAACAGCTCTGCGCCGATGCCTTGCTCCTGGTAGTAGCCGCGCAGCCGTTCCAGGCAGAAGTCGTAGACCTCTTCCGCCACGCTGCGCCCGGCGATCCCTTCCGGCAGCAGGACCGCCGCGCGCCCGAGGAGCCCCTCCAGGTCCAGCGGCATCTCCCCCTCGATGAGCGTGCGCATCAACCCCAGCGCAGCCCGCCTCAGCGCGAAGGGGTCCTTGTCCCCGGTAGGGACCAGCCCGATGGCGAAGATCCCGGCCAGGGTGTCGGCCCGTTCGGCAATCGCCAGCAGCCGGCCTTCCCGGGTCGCGGGGATGGACTCGCCGGCGTACCGGGGCCGGTAGTGCTCCAGAATGGCGTCGGCGACCGCCTTGGGTTCACCGTCATGCCGCGCGTAGTAGCGTCCCATGATGCCCTGGAGCTCCGGGAATTCGCCGACCATTTCGGTGCCCAGGTCGCAACGGGCGAGCCAGGCGGCCCGGGCCACCGGCTCCGGATCCTGACCCATCTCCACGGCCAGCTGCTCCGCCAGGTGTGCCACTCGCCGGGTCTTGTCGTGGAGGGTGCCCAGCTTTTTCTGGAAGATGACGCCCTTCAGGTCTGACAGCCGGTCAGCCAGTGGCCGTTTCCGGTCCTGCTGCCAGAAGAAGTCCGCATCGGCCAGTCGGGGCCGGATCACCCGCTCATTGCCCGCCCGAACCTGCTCGGGATCCCGGCTGTCGATGTTCGCGACCGTGATGAACAGGGGCAGGAGTCGGCCGTCCGCGCCTCGCACAGGGAAGTACTTCTGGTGGCCCTGCATGCTGGAGATGAGGGCCTCTTCCGGCACCTCCAGAAAGCCCGGGTCAAAGCTCCCCAGCATCGGCACCGGCCACTCCACCAGGGCGGTGACCTCATCCAGCAGCTCAGGATCGACCAGCGCCTCGCCCTCTTCTTCCCGGGCCAGGCGCAAAACGCCGTCATGGATGCGTTCCCGGCGCGCCGCGAAGCTCGCCTCGACCCGGCCCTGTTCGCGCAGGGCCTGCGCATAATCGTCGGCGTGGGCCAGTTCGATGGCCTCGGGGGCGTGGAAGCGGTGTCCCCGGGTGCTCCGGCCGGCCGGGATATCCATCAGCGTCGCCGGGACCAGTTCGTCACCCAGCAGGAAAACCACCCAGTGGACCGGACGCACGAAGGTCGCCTGGCCACTCCCCCAGCGCATCCGCTTCGGGATCGGCAGGCGGTTGAGGCTCCCGGCGACGATATCAGGCAGCAACTCCACCGCCGGCTTGCCCTCCTGCGTCCCGCGCCAGGCTAGCCAGGCGCCCTTGGGGGTTTCCAGGCGTTCCAGGGTATCCACTGTGGTGCCACAGGAGCGGGCGAAGCCCTCGGCCGCTTTCGTGGGGTTCCCGTCGTCGTCAAAGGCAACCTTGACCGCCGGACCGCGCCGTTCAATGGCCTTGTCCGCTTGCCGGGTCTGCAGCCCCTCGACCTGCACCGCCAACCGGCGGGGCGCGGCGAAGCTGCGTACCTCGCCATGGCTCAGTTCCGCCTGTTCCAGGCCCTGCAAGATGCCGTCGCGGAACGCCGCCTCCAGTCGCGGCAGGGCCACCGGCGGTAATTCCTCCGTGCCGATCTCTATGAGCAGCGTGCGGGTGGACTCAGCCATTCGCGTTCTCCTTTTGCGGCTCGCGGCAGAGGGGGAACCCCAGCGCCTCGCGGCGGTTGTAGTAAGCCTGGGCCACTGCCCGGGCCATGGTCCGCACCCGCAAGATATAGCCCTGGCGCTCGGTCACGGAAATGGCGTGCCGGGCATCCAGCAGGTTGAAGGTGTGCGAGGCCTTCAGGGTCATCTCGTAGGCCGGCAGCGGCAGGTCCGCCTCAATCAGCCGTTGGCATTCGTGCTCGTGGGTCTCGAAGGCGCGGAACAGCGCCTCTACCGGCGCCTCCTCGAAGTTGTAGGCCGACATCTCCTTCTCGTTCTGCAGGAAGACATCGCCGTAGGTGACCGGACCCTCGGGGCTGTCCGCCCACAACAGGTCGTAAACGCTCTCGACACCCTGCAGGTACATGGCGATGCGCTCCAACCCGTAGGTGATCTCGCCCATCACCGGGTGGCAATCCAGCCCGCCGACCTGCTGGAAGTAGGTAAATTGGGTGATCTCCATCCCGTTCAGCCACACCTCCCAACCCAGTCCCCAGGCGCCCAGTGTCGGGGACTCCCAGTTGTCCTCCACGAAGCGGATGTCGTGGGTCAGGGGGTCAATGCCCAGATAGCGCAGCGAATCGAGGTACTGCTCCTGGATATCCGCCGGCGAGGGCTTGAGCACCACCTGGAACTGATAATAGTGCTGCAGGCGGTTGGGGTTTTCGCCGTAACGCCCGTCAGTGGGGCGACGGGAGGGCTGCACATAGGCCGAATGCCAGGGCTCGGGCCCGATGGCGCGCAGGAAGGTGGCCGGGTGGAAGGTGCCGGCGCCCACTTCCTGGTCCAGCGGCTGTAGCACCACGCAGCCGCGCTCGGCCCAGAACTCCTGCAGGGCCAGGATCAGGCCCTGAAAGGTGCGTACCTGTTCTGCCGTGCTGCCCGTGTTGTTATTCGCACTCAGGGACAAGGTAACCCCCAATCGATTGGCTTGCCTCGGATAAGCCGGTCAGTATACCGGCTTCGCCGTGATCCTTGCAGGCGCCGGTGAGGATGTCACCCGTTGGTGCGCTCTGCTTCAATAAGGGGCCCGGGCGGCGTGGCGCGGGGCAGGCGTCACTGCAACTGCACTGATTTAGTGCGTTTCGGGGTTGCAGACGCATCAATGTGGTGCGTTTATACTGCGGGGCCAAAGGGCGCAGGTACCCTGACCCGCTCTAGAACGCGGTTTTTAAGAACTGGCATGCAACCTGCTTGCACTGGGCTGCATCGAACATTCCGAGCTGATCATACCCGGAGGTACATAATGGCTCGCACCGCTGCTGACGTACTCAAGATGGTCCAGGACGAGGACGTGAAGTTCATCGACCTGCGCTTCACCGACACCCGCGGCAAGGAGCAGCACGTCACCATCCCCGCCCACGAGCTCGACGAGGACATGTTCGAAGACGGGAAGATGTTCGACGGCTCCTCAATCGCCGGCTGGAAGGGCATCAACGAGTCCGACATGATCATGATGCCGGACCCGGAGACCGCGACCCTGGATCCCTTCTTCGATGATCCGACCCTGAACCTGACCTGCGACATCATTGAGCCCAGCACCATGCAGGGCTACGAGAAGGACCCCCGGTCCGTGGCCCGCCGCGCCGAGGCGTATCTGCAGTCTACCGGCCTGGGTGACTCCGCGCTGTTCGGGCCGGAGAACGAGTTCTTCGTGTTCGACGACGTGCGTTGGGGTGCCGACATGAGCGGCTCCTTCTACAAGATCGACTCGGAAGAGGCCGGCTGGAACTCCGAGCGCGTCTACGGCGACGGCAACATGGGCCACCGCCCGAAGGTCAAAGGCGGCTACTTCCCGGTCCCGCCGGTGGACTCCCTGCACGACCTGCGCGCCGCCATGTGTGAGGCGCTGGGCGACCTGGGCCTGACCGTCGAGGTGCACCACCACGAGGTGGCCACCGCCGGTCAGTGTGAGATCGGTGTCGGCCCCAACACCCTGGTGAAGAAGGCCGACGAGATTCAGAAACTGAAGTACGCGGTCCACAACGTGGCTCACGCCTACGGCAAGAGCGCCACCTTCATGCCCAAGCCCCTGGTGGGTGATAACGGCAGCGGCATGCACGTTCACCAGTCGGTCATGAAGGAGGGCAACAACCTGTTCGGTGGCGACAGCTACGGTGGCCTGTCCGAGTTCGCCCTGTATTACGTCGGCGGCATCATCAAGCACGCCCGCGCCATCAATGCCTTCGCCAACGCCAGCACCAACAGCTACAAGCGTCTGGTCAAGGGCTTCGAGGCCCCGGTGCTGCTGGCCTACTCCGCGCGCAACCGGTCCGCCTCCATCCGCGTGCCCTACGTGCCCAACCCCAAGGCCCGCCGGATCGAGGTGCGCTTCCCCGACTCCACTGCCAACCCCTACTTCGCGTTTGCCGCCATGCTGATGGCCGGCCTGGACGGGGTGCAGAACAAGATTCACCCGGGTGAGGCGATGGACAAGGACCTGTACGACCTGCCGCCGGAGGAGGAGCGTGATATCCCCAAGGTTGCCCTCTCCCTCGAGGAGGCTCTGGATGCCCTCGACAAGGACCGCGAGTTCCTGAAGCAGGGCGGTGTGTTCACCGACGAGACCATCGACTCCTACATCGAGCTGAAGCTCGAAGAGGTGCAGCGTCTGAACATGACCACCCACCCGGTGGAGTTCGACCTGTACTACAGCGTCTGATCCGGGAGCGATCCGACGGCAGTATCAGGGGGGCTTCGGCCCCCCTTTTTTGTGTCGGTGCACCGGAAAACGACGTGGATGAGCCCGAATTTTCCGGCTACGAGGCCTTGATTGTCGCCAGCCCCGGGGACCAGGCAGCGGCCCGCAATAACCTCGGCAACGTCGAGGTGGAGGTTCAGGTGGAGCCGGAGCAGCAGCAGGGGATCAGTGCCTGCTGGCCCTGCCGACGCGCTATGCACTAAAATAGTGCATAGCGCGTCATCCCTCAGCCCGACCGGGGCCCGCCGGCCCGCTGAAAGCCTGCCTTTCCGGTTCATGGTCTGTCATGGCGCAGCTCTTGCAGGGCTAGCACCATGGATAAGCACACGGACCCAAAGTTCGAACTGTTGGAGCACATCACGACCGCCGTTGTGATGATGGACCGGGATACCCGGGTGCTCTATTTGAACCCGGCAGCGGAGATGCTCTTCCGTGTCAGCCTGCGCCAGGTCTCCGGTCAGCGGCTGCTGAATTTCGCCCCCGCCGCCGAGTTGTTAGACACCCTGGTCCGCGACGTGGTCCACACCGGTCGCACCTACACCCAGCGCGAGCGCCGCCTGCCCGTCAGCAACAATCACCTCATCACCGTCGACTGTACGGTCACGCCCCTGCCCAGGGAGCGGGTCTTGCTGGAACTGGCCGAGATTGATCGCCATTTACGGATTACCCGGGAGCACCACTTGGTGGCCCAGAACCGGGCGATCCGGGAACTGATCCGCGGCCTGGCCCATGAGATCAAGAATCCGCTGGGCGGGCTACGTGGGGCGGCACAGTTGCTGGAGCGCGAACTGGAAGCCGAGGACCTGCACGAATACACCCAGGTCATCATCGACGAGGCCGACCGCCTGCAGGACCTGGTGGACAGCCTGCTCGGCCCCAATGCGGTGCCCCGGCGAGAATCTGTCAACATCCATCAGGTCCTGGAGCGGGTGCGTCAGCTGGCGGTGGCGGAGGCGCCATCGGGCGTGCGGCTGGTGCGGGACTACGACCCCAGTATCCCGCCGGTAACCGCCCAGTTCGACCACCTGGTGCAGGCTTGCCTGAACCTGGTGCGCAATGCCCTGCAGGCGCTTGGCAATGCGGGCGAGATCATCCTGCGGACCCGGACCCAGCGCCAGTTCACCATCGCCGGCCGGAACCACAAGCTGGTGGTGCGCATTGACGTGATGGATACCGGTCCTGGCATACCCCCTGAGCAACTGGAACAGATCTTCTATCCCATGGTGACCACCCGGCCGGAGGGCTCCGGACTAGGCCTGCCCATCGCTCAGACCCTGATCAATCAGCATGGCGGGCTCATCGAATGCAGCTCGGAGGTCGGGCAGACCGTGTTCACCATCTGGTTACCCCTGGAGTCGGAATCATGAAGGAACAGGCATCGGTTTGGGTGGTGGACGACGACCGTTCCATCCGCTGGGTGTTGCAGAAGGCCCTGGAGCGGGCCGGGTTCGAAGTGACCTGTTTTGATTGCGCCGAGCGCGTGCTGCGTGGCCTGGCCCGCAACCAGCCCGACGTGCTGTTGACCGACATCCGGATGCCGGGCGTCAGTGGGCTGGACCTGCTGGCCGAGGTCGGCGAGCGGTGGCCGGGGATGCCGGTGATCGTCATGACCGCACACTCGGATCTGGATGCCGCCGTGGCCTCCTACGAGGGCGGGGCCTTCGAATACCTCCCTAAGCCCTTTGATGTAGACGCCGCGGTGGAACTGGTCACCCGTGCCCGCGAGAGCACCCGGGTGGCGGAGGGGGGCGAGTCGCCGGAGCCGGATGGCGGCCATCCGGAGATTCTGGGTGAGGCGCCGGCGATGCAGGAGGTCTTCCGGGCCATCGGTCGGCTATCCCGCTCCTCGGTCACGGTGCTCATCAACGGTGAGTCCGGCACCGGGAAGGAGCTGGTGGCGCGTGCCCTGCACCGCCACAGCCCGCGCTCGGACGGCCCGTTCATCGCCCTGAACATGGCGGCCATCCCGAAGGACCTGATGGAGTCGGAGCTCTTCGGTCACGAAAAGGGGGCTTTCACCGGGGCGCAGGCCACCCGGCGGGGCCGTTTCGAACAGGCCGATGGGGGCACCCTGTTCCTGGACGAGATAGGCGATATGCCGTCGGAGTTGCAGACCCGGCTGTTGCGGGTGCTTGCCGACGGCGAATTCTACCGGGTTGGCGCCCATACGCCGATGCGCGTGGACGTGCGCATTATCGCGGCTACTCACCAGAACCTCGAACAGCGGGTGGCGGACGGGCAGTTCCGCGAGGACCTGTTCCACCGGTTGAACGTGATCCGCGTCCACCTGCCGGCCCTGCGCGAGCGGCGCGAGGACGTTCCGGTGCTTGCCCGCCATTTCCTGGCCGGGGCGGCCTGCGAACTCAACGTGGACCCGAAGACCCTGCGCCCGGAGGTGGAGCGCTACTTCATGGGGCTGGATTGGCCGGGCAACGTGCGTCAGCTGGAGAACACCTGCCGCTGGTTGACGGTCATGGCCAGTGGGCAGGAGGTTCTGCTGGAGGACCTGCCGCCGGAGCTGCGCGAGGAGGCGGAGACCGGCCGGCCGGGTGGTGGCAACTGGGAGACGGCCCTCAGTCGCTGGGTGGACCAGGCACTGGCCCGGGGAGAGGAGGGGCTCCTGAACGACCTGCAACCGCGCTTCGAGGTGATCATGATCCGGGCGGCGCTGCAGCGTACCGGCGGCCGGCGTCAGGATGCCGCCCGGCTGCTGGGGTGGGGGCGGAACACCCTGACCCGCAAGATCAAGGAGCTGGGGATGGAGCTGTAGCGGGCCGGTTCAGGGGATACCCAAAAGCTTGTGGGTCTGCAGGCTCAGCCGCCACTGCGGGTGCGCCAAGCAGTAGCTGACGCAGGCCTGGGTGTTCGCCTCCTGCTCCGGGCTGTCCATGGGCTGCAGGTAGAAGTGACGAAAGGCCAGGTGCTGGAAGCGCTCCGGTTCGGCACCGGGCTGGGGGTGGACCAGCTTCAGCTCGTCGCCGCATATCAGCACCAGCGGCGCTCCCGCCTTGGGACTGACGCAGATCCAATCCAGCCCCTGCGGCGCCGGACGCGTGCCGTTGGTCTCTACCGCCACCTCGAAACCCCGGGCCTGCAGGGCCTTGATCAGCGGTTCGTCCAGTTGCAGTAACGGCTCGCCGCCGGTGCAGACCACCAGTGGCCTGCCGCCCCCGGGCCAGTAGCCGGCGATGGTTTCCGCCAGCGCCTCCGGGCTGCAGAAGCGACCACCGCCCGGCCCGTCGGTGCCCACGAACTCGGTATCGCAGAACCGGCAAATCGCTGAGGCCCGGTGGGCCTCCCGGCCGCTCCAGAGGTTGCAGCCGGTGAAACGGCAGAAGACCGCCGGGCGTCCCGCCTGGGCCCCCTCCCCCTGCAACGTGTAGTGGATCTCATGAACGCTATAGGTCATCCCGCTCTCCCGGTGCCGGGGGATCATCCCGCAGGACCAGCAATCGGTTCACCGCCCGGAGCAGCCGCCAGGCATCCAGCAGGCCCGGGTCCACGTCCACGTGGGTCAGCCCGGTGACCAGCCGCAGTTCCGCGCCGCTCGCCGGCGCCGCTTCCAATAGGGCCTGGCTCTGGGTCCAGGGGATGACGTCGTCGTCCCGGCCATGGACCAGTAACAGGTAGGCCTGCAGTCCGGACAGGTCGCGCCTGGCCAGGTTCAACGCCTCAATCTCGTCGCGCACCGGCTCCGGCAGGTCGGCGAGCAATTCCGGGACCCGTTCCGGGTCCCGGTTGGTGAGCAGGTCGTACACCGCCCGTCCGGACGGGGTCAGGTCTTCGGCCTTGTCCTCGGTGTCTGTCCCGGGGTCGTCCAGGTGGCGGTAGGCGATACGCTCCAGCAGCTCCCGATCGTCGTCATCGGGGACCCGGTCCAGCTGTGTAAGCAGCACCACCCAGCGCCCCTCCACCCGCGGTTCCAGGAACACCTCGCGGCCGTCTTCGGTGTAGTAGCCGGTGGTGACGTAGGTCAGGGTGTCTACCAGATCGTAATAGCCGCCGACGCCCACCACCCATCCGATGTGGGGCTGCCCTTCCGGCTCCATGGCGGCCAGCACCGCCGTGGCCACGGAGAAACTGAGCGCGGCCACGCCCACCCCGTCACCATCGCCGTGCTCGTCCAACCAGCGGCTGGCGTCCACCACGTCCTGCACGTTCTCCGGGGAGACGTCCATGCGGGTGAGGGTCTCCACCTCCGGGGCGAGGATGCGGAAGCCGGCGCGCGCCAGGGTTTCGGCAAACTGGATCAAGCGGGGGTCGCGGCGGCCGTCTTCGGTGAAGCCGTGCACCAGCACCAGGTCGGCCTTGATCTCACCGCCCGGGGTGTAGAGGTCGGCCACGCGGGCCTCGCCGGTGACACCGGTGTAGTTCACAGTCTCCCGTTCGGGGGCCGGCCGGGTCCGCTTCAGCCGGCTGTCTTCCTCCCCGGCCCGGATGTCACCGAGAATCAGCCCGGCCTCGTAGTGCCGTTGCACCGGCCCGCAGGCCGGCAGGCTGAGCAGCCCGGCCAACAGGACGATCAGCAGTATCCAGTAGATCCGTTTCATGGCCTTTATGATCTCATAACTGCCCGTACCTCAAAGTAGTCGTTCCCCGGTCCGGGCACAAAAAAACCCGCCGACGGCAGTGCCGTCGACGGGTCCGGTCGGATCGGCCGGTCAGGCCGGGCGGCTTACATCATGCCGCCCATGCCCCCCATGCCGCCCATACCACCCATGTCGCCCATGCCGGCGCCGGCACCACCGGCGTCCTCGTCCTTGGGCAGATCGGCGACCATCACCTCGGTGGTGATCATCAGCGCGGCCACGGAAGCGGCGTTCTGCAGCGCGGTACGGGTCACCTTGGTGGGGTCGAGGATACCCATCTCGACCAGGTCGCCGTACTCGCCGCTCTGGGCGTTGTAGCCGTAGTTGCCCTCGCCGTTGCGCACTTCGTTGACCACCACGGAACCGTCACCGCCGGCGTTGTAGACGATCTGGCGCAGGGGCTCTTCCATGGCGCGGCGGACGATGCTGATGCCCACCTCCTGGTCGTGGTTGGCGTACTCCAGACCCTCGAGGGAGGCCTGGGCGCGCAGCAGCGCAGTGCCGCCACCGGGGACGATGCCCTCTTCCACCGCGGCGCGGGTGGCGTGCAGGGCGTCTTCCACGCGGGCCTTCTTCTCCTTCATCTCGATCTCGGAGGTGGCGCCCACCTTGATGACGGCGACACCGCCGGCCAGCTTGGCGACGCGCTCCTGCAGCTTCTCCTTGTCGTAATCGGAGGTGCTCTCCTCGATCTGGGCACGGATCTGCTCGACCCGGGCCATGATGTCGTCGTGGCGGCCGGCACCGCCGACGATGGTGGTTTCTTCCTTGGAGACCTCGACCTTCTTGGCCTGACCCAGGTCGTCCAGGGTGGCCTTCTCGAGGGACAGACCCACTTCCTCGGAGATCACGGTGCCGCCGGTCAGCACGGCGATGTCCTGCAGCATGGCCTTGCGGCGGTCACCGAAGCCGGGGGCCTTGACCGCAGCGACCTTGACGATGCCGCGGATGCTGTTGACCACCAGGGTGGCCAGGGCCTCGCCCTCGATGTCCTCGGAGATGATCAGCAGCGGCTTGTTGGCCTTGGCAACGTTCTCCAGCAGCGGCAGCAGGTCGCGGATGTTGGAGATCTTCTTGTCGTGCAGCAGGATGAAGGCGTCTTCCAGCTCGGCCTTCATGGACTGCTGGTTGTTGATGAAGTAGGGGCTGAGGTAGCCGCGGTCGAACTGCATGCCCTCGACCACGTCCAGCTCGTTCTCCAGGCCGGAGCCCTCTTCCACGGTGATGACGCCTTCCTTGCCGACCTTCTGCATGGCGTCGGCAATGATGCGGCCCACGGACTCGTCGGAGTTGGCGGAGATGGAGCCCACCTGGGCGATGGACCGGTCGGTCTCGCAGGGCTTGGAGAGCTCGTCGGCCAGGTACTTGGTGGCGGCGGAGACGCCCTTGTCGATGCCGCGCTTGAGGTCCATGGGGTTCATGCCCGCGGCCACGGCCTTCATGCCCTCGCGCAGGATGGCCTGGGCCAGGACGGTGGCGGTGGTGGTGCCGTCACCGGCGACGTCGGAGGTCTGGCTGGAGACTTCCTTGAGCATCTGGGCGCCCATGTTCTCGAACTTGTCCTCCAGCTCGATCTCCTTGGCCACGGAGACGCCGTCCTTGGTGACGGTGGGGGCGCCGAAGGACTTGTCCAGCACGGCGTTGCGGCCGCGCGGGCCCAGAGTGGCCTTGACCGCGTTGGCCAGGGTGTTCACGCCCTTCATCATGCGCTGGCGGGCGTCGTCGGAGAAACGAATCTCTTTAGCTGCCATTGTGTGTTGTCCTCTCTAAATCGGAATTCGGTGGAAAGCGGTTTACTCGACGACGGCCATGACGTCGTCTTCGCGCATGACGAGCAGTTCCTCGCCGTCGACCTTGACCTCGGTGCCGGCGAACTTGCCGAACAGCACCTTGTCGCCCACCTTCAGGTCCAGCGGGCGGGTCTCGCCGTTGTCCAGCAGCTTGCCGTTACCCACGGCCACCACCTCGCCCTTGATCGGCTTCTCGGTGGCGGAGTCGGGGATGACGATGCCGCCGGGGGAGGTGCGCTCCTCTTCCATGCGCTTGATGACCACGCGATCGTGCAGGGGACGAATGTTCATTGGGCTGTTACTCCCTTTATGACTTTGCTGTCGTTCGAGTTGGGCCACATTGTCGGGAGGGCCGGTTTAGCACTCCCATACCGTGAGTGCTAATGATAGTGACCGCCCCCCCTCAGTCAAGAGCCGCTTGCGCGGCGCTGTCCTGTGAATGGGGACGGTGGTGATAGAATTCAAGGGCAAGCCGGAAAATCCCTGTCAACGACCCCGGAGGCGCCCATGCCCGCCGAGCAGTACATGGTCTATTGCACCTGCCCCGACGAGACCGTGGCCCGCGAGGTGGCCGGCAACCTGGTGGAGCGGCGGTTGGCCGCCTGCGTCAACATCGTGCCCGGGCTGACCTCGGTCTTCTTCTGGGAGGGTGAGGCCCAGGCCGAGCCGGAGGTGCTGCTGCTCATCAAGACCTCGGCGTCCGCCTACCCCGCCCTGGAACAGGCCATCCTGGAGCTGCACCCCTATGAACTTCCCGAGATCGTCGGGGTCCCTCTGGAAAAGGGCCTGCCCGGTTTCCTGCACTGGATCCACATGGAAACCCGGGGTGAGGCACAGGATGACGACACCGAAGAAGATGCATCCGACCCCCATACCCGCTGAGGAGTGTTCATGAGCGCGCTGGCTCGCCTGTCCGGGGGGGGTGCCCCCCGCCTATGGCCGTTGTACTGGTTGGCCACGCTGTTTCTGGCCCTGCCACTGTTCTTCGCCACGGAGGCCCGGGCCAATCCTCTCGATGATCTCGGCGGTGGCCAGCAGGATATCCTGCCGGCGGAGGAGGCCTTCCCGCTCTTTCTCGAGCGCATCGGCGACGACCGGCTGCTGCTCACCGTGGATGTGGCCGAGGGCTACTACCTCTACCTGGACAAGCTCGACTTCGAGGTCATCCAGGGCGACGCCACCATCACCGCGGTGGATCGACCCGAGGGCAAGGAAAAAGACGATCCCTTCTTTGGGCTGACCACCATTTACCGAGGTGCGGCGCAGGTGCAGTTGCAGCTCGACCGCCCGGTGCCGGACGACCTGCGGCTCGACGTGGCCTACCGCGGTTGTGCCGATATCGGGGTCTGCTACCCGCCCCTGAACGCCGAACTCGGGCTGGATGGCCAGGGGGCCGTGGCCAGCGGTGCCGGCGGCGGCAGTGGAGGCGCGGGCGGCACCGAGGGCCGGTTGGCCAGTCTGTTACAAGACGGCAGCACCTGGATGATCCTGGGCGGGTTCTTTGTGGCTGGCCTGTTACTGGCCTTCACCGCCTGTCTCTACCCCATGATTCCCATCCTCTCCGGCCTGATCGCCGGTGACGGCCAGCGGGGCAGCGGGCGCGCCCTGCTCCTCTCCTTCGTCTACGTCCAGAGCGTGGCCATCACCTACGCCCTGGCCGGTGGCGCGGCGGGCCTGACCGGGCGGGTGGTGCAGGCCGAGCTGCAGAATCTCTGGGTGTTGGGGGGCTTTTCCCTGGTACTGGTGCTGATGGCGATGGCCATGTTCGGGCTGTTCACCGTGCAGATGCCGGGCGCCATCCAGAACCGGCTTGATGCCCTGTCCCGCCGCCAGAAGGGTGGGCGGCTCATCGGCGTGGCCGTGATGGGCATGCTCTCGGCACTGATCGTTGGCGCCTGCTCCGGCCCGGCGCTGATCGCTGCCCTCAGTTTCATCGGCAGCACCGGCGAGGTGGGCCTGGGGGCCCTGGCGCTCTACGTCATGGCGCTGGGCATGGGCCTGCCCCTGCTGCTTATCGGTACCGCAGCCGGCAAGTGGCTGCCCCGCTCCGGGCCCTGGATGGACGGGGTGCGTCAGTTTTTCGGCTTCGTGTTGCTGGGCGTGGCCATCTGGATGATCGAACGCCTCCTGCCCGATGCCCTGGCGTTGGCGCTCTGGGGGGGCCTGCTGGTGGGCTTCGCCGCCTGGCTGCTCTGGCAGCTGCGGGGTGGCCGGGCCTGGCAGCGCTGGGCCGGTGGCAGCCTGTCACTGGGGGTGGCCCTGTGGGGTGTTGCGGCGATCGTGGGCGCCGGAACCGGTGCCCATCAACTGAGCCAGCCCTGGGCCGGGCTGACCGGTGAGGCCCCGGTGCAGATGGCCTGGGTGGACGCCCGCAGCGTCGACGAACTGACCACCCTGCGGGAACAGGCGCGGGCCGAGGGCCGGCCGGTGATGCTGGATGTCACCGCCGACTGGTGTATCTATTGCCAGCAGCTCAAGGATCGGACCTTCCCCGATGCCGGGGTTCAGGCCGCACTGGAGGGGGTCAAGTTCATCCGCGTCGATGTCACCGCGATGAACGGACCGGAGCGCGAATTGCTCGAGGAGCTGGGGGTCTATCTGCCCCCGGCGGTCATCTTCTACCGTGCTGACGGGAGTGAGGCGCGCAGCCAGCGGGTCTCCGGCTTCCTCGGGGCGGATGAGTTTCGCCAGCGGGTGGATACCGCCCTGAACGGCGAGGATCCGCAAGGATGAGGCTCGTTCCCCGCAGTCTGCTGTTCGTGGTGGGTGGTGCTCGGCGCCGCGCTGGCCGGGGCGCTGGGCTATCAGGCCTGGGAGGACAGCCGACCCGAGATGCGCCCGGAGCTCACGCTACCGGACCTGCAGGATCGCGAGCGCAGCCTCGCCGAGTGGGACGGCAAACTGATTGCTTTGAACTTCTGGGCCACCTGGTGCCCGCCCTGCGTGGAGGAGATGCCGCTTTTCCAGGCGCTGCAGGATGAGTACGGTGACCAGGGGCTGCAGTTCATCGGCGTGGCAGTGGATCGCCCCGATGCCGTCGCCGAGTTCATCGAGGAGCACGATATCCGCTACCCGATACTCTACGGCCGGCAGGCGGCCATGAGTGCTGGTCAGGACTTTGGTAACCAGGCGGGTACCCTCCCGTGGACCGTGATCATCGATCAACAGGGCCACATCCGCCACGTTTTCGATCGCGAGGTCAAGCGCGAGCAAATCGAACCGGTCATCCGCGAACTGCTCTAGCAGGGTGGGGTATCTCGGGCTATTCGCAGCCAACCTGCGGGTAATTTCGTTGATCTAGCCCGGATCTGGACAATACCGGGCGGATACCGCAAAATCGGCCGCTGACGATGTCACCACGACCAAGCGCCGGGGATGCCATGCCTGAATTGCTGCTCCTGAACGGACCCAACCTCAATCTGCTGGGGACCCGCGAGCCGGGCATCTACGGCAGCGATACCCTGGTGGACATCGAGCGCCGGATCGGCGAGCAATGCCAGGCGGCGGGGGCGGGGTTCTCCGCCTTCCAGACCAACGCCGAGCATGCCCTGATCGACCGCATTCACCAGGCCGGCCGGGAGGGGGTGGATTTCATCCTCATCAACCCGGGCGCCTGGACCCACACCAGCATCGCCCTGCGGGATGCGCTGCTCGGGGTGGGTATTCCCTTCATCGAAATCCATATCTCCAATGTGCACGCCCGCGAGTCCTTCCGCCGTCAGTCCTACCTGGCTGATGTTGCCGTGGGGGTGATCTCCGGCCTGGGTGTGCACGGCTATGAACTGGCGCTTCAGGCCGCACTGCGGCGGTTTGAGGACGGCCCGCGAGGACAGAACTGATGGATATCAGAAAGGTTAAACGACTGATCGAGCTGCTGGAGGACTCCGGCGTCAACGAGATCGAGATCCACGAGGGCGAGGAGTCGGTACGGATCACCCGCGGGGCCCCGGCCCAGGCGCAGCCGGCCCAGGCATACGCGGTCCCGGCGCCGCAGCCCCAGGTGGAGGCATCCCAGCCTTCCGCGACCAGCGGCGCCGATGAGGCCGGCGATGCGGAACAGTTACCCGAGGGGCACCAGGTCCGGTCACCCATGGTCGGCACCTTTTACCGGGCCCCCTCTCCGGGCGCCAAGGCGTTCGTGGAGGAGGGACAGAAGGTCAAGGCCGGTGACACCCTGTGCATCATTGAGGCGATGAAGATGCTCAACCAGATAGAGGCCGACCGTGACGGCGAGGTGGCCAAGGTGCTGGTCGAGAACGGCCAGCCCGTGGAGTTCGATCAACCGCTGTTCATCATCAGCTAGCCGCGCCCGGAGCCTCACATGCTGGAAAAGATCGTCATTGCCAACCGCGGCGAGATCGCCCTGCGCGTTTTGCGCGCCTGCCGCCAGCTCGGCATCAAGACGGTGGCCGTGCACTCCTCGGCGGACCGGGAGCTCAAGCATGTCCGCTTGGCCGACGAGTCCGTCTGCATCGGGCCGCCGGCCTCCGCGGAGAGCTACCTGAACATCCCGGCTATCATCAGTGCGGCCGAGGTGACGGATGCCATGGCCATTCACCCGGGGTACGGTTTTCTCTCCGAGAACGCCGATTTCGCCGAGCGGGTGGAGCAGTCGGGTTTCGTCTTTATCGGACCCAAGGCCGAAACCATCCGCATCATGGGTGACAAGGTGGCGGCCATCCGCGCCATGCTGGAGGCCGGCATCCCCTGTGTACCCGGCTCCGGTGGTCCGCTGGCCGATGATGCCGACGCCAACCTGCGCATCGCGCGCGAGATTGGCTACCCGGTGCTGATCAAGGCCGCCGCGGGCGGGGGTGGCCGGGGCATGCGGGTGGTCCGCTCCGAGGCGGGGCTGCTGAACGCCATCTCGCTGACCCAGACCGAGGCGCAGTCCTCCTTCGGCGACAGCACCGTCTACATGGAGAAGTACCTGGACAACCCCCGTCACGTGGAGGTGCAGGTGCTGGCCGACGGCCAGGGCAACGCCATCCACCTGGGCGAGCGTGACTGCTCCATGCAGCGCCGCCACCAGAAGGTGGTGGAGGAGGCGCCGGCACCGGGCATCACACCGGAGGAGCGCCGGTTCATCGGCGAGCGCTGCGCCGAGGCTTGCCGCCAGATCAACTACCGGGGCGCCGGCACCTTCGAGTTCCTCTACCAGGACGGCGAGTTCTTCTTCATCGAGATGAACACCCGCCTGCAGGTGGAGCACCCGGTCACCGAGATGGTCACCGGGGTCGATCTGGTCAAGGAGCAGATCCTCATCGCCAGCGGCCAGCCCCTGCGCTACCGCCAGGAGGACATCGAGATCCGCGGCCACGCCATGGAGTGCCGGATCAACGCCGAAGACCCGCGGACCTTCATGCCCTCGCCGGGCACCATTGACCAGTACCACGCCCCGGGCGGCCCTGGTGTTCGGGTGGACTCGCACGTCTACAGCGGGTACAGGGTGCCGCCCCACTACGACTCGATGATCGGCAAGCTGATCACCCACGGCGAGGACCGGGAGAGCGCCATCGCCCGCATGCGCACCGCCCTCTCCGAGGTGGTGATCAGCGGCATCAAGACGAACACCCCCCTGCACCAGGAGATCATGGATGACGCGGGTTTCCAGACCGGCGGCATGAACATCCATTACCTGGAGAAAAAGCTGGGCCTGAGCTGAGGGCCCGGGCCCACCGACAGCAATCGGGAGCACGCATGATCCGTAAACTGATGATCGCTACCCTGGCCCTGGCCGCCGCCTCCGGCGTCTCGGCGCGGGAACTGGACATCGGCCTCAGCGACGAGGTGGCCGAGGTCAACTTCTCCATGCCCGCCGGCGAGCCCTTCGAGGCCAGCCAGGGCCGCTGGGGCCTGGGGTTCATGTACAACGACGACGATGACTACGTGGCCAGTGGCTCGCTGTCCGTGCTCGGTCATGCTCGCGAGGGCTACCGGCCGGTGCAGTTCGGGGCCGGCGTGAAGGCCTACGGTGCCCGTCTCGACCGGCCCAGCAAATCGGTCGGCGGCGTGGGGGTCGGGGCCTCGGCACGCTTCGGGATCCCCACCGACGTCCCCCTGGCCGTGGTGGTCAGCGGCACCGTGGCACCCAAGGTGACCACCTTCGGCGATGCCGACCGCATCACCGACCTGACCGGCCGGCTGGAGGCGCAGATCACCGATGCTGCCCACCTCTTCGCCGGCTACCGCTACCTGCGATTCAACATGGAGCGCGGGCTGCGGGATGAGCGGGTGGCCGACGGATTCCAGCTGGGCGTCCGCCTGCGTTTCTGAGCCCTACCGGCCTCCCGGTGTCGCGACATCGGGGGCCGGTCTAGCCTCCGAACACCAATGGCCGCAGCAGGTTCAGGCCCAGCACCACCAGCAGGATGGCGAAGGCGCGCCTGAGGATGTGCTGCGGCAGGGCGTGGGCCAGGCGCGCCCCCAGCGGCGCGGTGAACAGGCTCATGGCGATCACCCCCAGGAAGGCCGGCCAGTAGACGTAGCCGATTGCCTTGTCCGGCAGTTCCGGGTGGCCGTATCCGGTGGCCATGAAGGCCACCGCCCCCACCAGCGCGATGGGTATGCCACAGGCGGCCGAGGTGCCCACCGCCTGGCGCATCTGCACCCCCAGCTTGGCAAGCAGCGGGACGGTCATGGCCCCGCCGCCGATCCCCAGCAGCGAAGAGATACCCCCGATTACCGTGCCCGCCGGTGCCAGAATGAACCCGCTGGGCGTTGTGGACGCGGCACCGACTTTGGGCCCGCGGCCAAGGGCCAGCTGTAGCCCGAGGGCCACCAGGAACACCCCGAACACCGCCTTGAGCAGCTCGCCACTCATCTGGTCGGCGATCAGCGCCCCCAGCACCGCGCCGATGCACATGCCGATCACCAGGCGGATGAACACCGGGGGCAGCACCCCGCCCCGCACCCAATGGGAGCGCACGGAGCTGATCGCCGTGAAGACGATGGTGGCCAGCGAGGTGCCCACCGCCATGTGCATCACCACCGGGTCGGGCATCTGGCGGAAAGTGAACAGGGCCAGCAGCACCGGCACGATGATGACGCCACCGCCAATGCCGAACAGCCCGGACAGCAGTCCTGCCACCGCGCCGGCACTCAGGTAGACCAGGATATCCAGCACACGCCTCTCCCCCGTGGTGGCGCCCCCGTCCGGCTGATCGCTCCTTGATCCGCGGGCAGCGCCGGCGGGGCGCCGCTTTTTCCCCTCCTCCCGGTGGCTTACAATGCCGGGAACGAGGCACACCATCTGTAAAAGCATTTAACGATAACAGAAAGAGGCAGGGACCGACTCATGGCCAAGCACACCGTCTGTATCCTGGGAGGCTCCGGGTTCATCGGCACCACCATTGCCGGCCGTCTGGGCCATGATGGGCACCGGGTCATCGTGCCCACGCGACACCGCGAGCGCAGCCGCCACCTGTTGCCCATCCCCAACGTGGAAGTGGTCGAGCTGAATGTCCACGACGAGGATGCCCTGGTGGAGGCGATCCAGGACTGCACTGCCGTGATCAACCTGGTAGGCATCCTGAACGAGCTCTCCGGTCCCAAGGGCGAGGGCTTCCGGCAAAGCCACGTGGAACTGCCCCGCAAGGTGGTGTCCGCCTGCCAGCGCGCCGGCGTGGGCCGCTACCTGCACATGAGTGCCCTGGGGGCCGGCCTGGAGGCGCCCAGCCTCTACCAGCAGACCAAGGGCGAGGGCGAGCAGTTGGTGCTGGCGGCGCAGAGCGAGTCGTTGTCGGTGACCGCTTTCCGCCCCTCGGTGGTCTTCGGCAGTGGTGACAGCTTCTTCAACCGTTTCGCCGGACTGCTGCGGCTCTCCCCCGGGTTCATGTTCCTGCCCACGCCCGGCGCGGAGTTCCAGCCGGTCTGGGTCAATGACGTGGCCAGCGCCTTCATCCGTTGCTTGGACGACGGCAGCACCCGCGGCCAGGCGCTCGACCTGGTGGGTCCGCAGCGCTATACGCTGGAGGAACTGGTGCGCTACACCGCCAAGGTGGCCGGTATCCGGCGCCACATCGTGCCGCTGTCCGACAGCATGTCGCGGCTGAACGCCCGGCTGCTGGGGCTGGTGCCGGGCAAGCCTTTCACCATGGACAACTACCTGTCCGCCACCGTGCCCAATGTCTCCGACGACAACGCCCTGCCGCGGCTGGGTATCCACCCGACGGCGGTGGAGGCGGTGGTGCCCACGTTCCTGGGGCCGCACGAGAAGAACAACCGCTACCAGTCCCTGCGTCGCGAGGCCCGTCGCTGACCCGTGGAGGTCTATCTCGTCGGCGGTGCGGTACGCGATGAGCTCCTGGGCCGAACGGTCCGGGAGCGCGACTGGGTGGTGGTGGGGGCCCGGCCCGAGGAGCTGGAGCAGCGCGGCTACCGGGCCGTAGGCCAGGATTTTCCCGTCTTTCTGCACCCGGACACGCAAGAGGAGTACGCCCTCGCCCGCACCGAGCGCAAGACCGGTCGGGGCTACCACGGCTTCGAATTCCAGGCGAGCCCCGATGTCAGCCTGGAGCAGGACCTGGCGCGGCGGGATCTCACCATCAACGCCATGGCGCGTAACGCCGACGGCGTGCTGATCGACCCCTACGGTGGCCGCGAGGACCTGGACAACCGCCTGCTGCGCCACGTCTCCCCCGCCTTTGCCGAGGACCCGGTGCGTATCCTGCGCCTGGCCCGTTTCGCCGCCCGCTACCACCGGCTGGGCTTCCGGGTGGCGCCGGAGACGCTGGAGTTGTGCCGGCAAATGGTGGACAGCGGCGAGGTAGACGCCCTGGTACCGGAGCGGGTCTGGCAGGAGCTCTCGCGGGCGCTGATGGAGCCCACCCCGGTGCCCTTCTTCCGCGTGCTGCGCGCGTGTGGTGCCCTGGCCCGCGTGCTGCCGGAGGTGGACCGCCTGTTTGGCATACCGGAACCGGAGCAGTACCACCCTGAGGGCGATACCGGCGAGCACACGCTGCTGGTGGTGGACCAGGCGGCCCGCCTGGAGGGACCGCTGCCCGTGCGCTGGGCGGCGCTGGTCCACGACCTGGGCAAGGCCACCACGCCCTCCCAGGTCTGGCCCCGGCATCCGGCCCACGAGCATCGAGGAGTGCCGTTGGTAGAGGCGTTGTGCGAACGGTTGCGGGTGTCGCGGGAGTGCCGCGACCTGGCGCGACTGGTCTGTCGCTACCACCTGGAGGCCCACCGGGCCTTCGAGCTGCGGGCGAATACCCTGCTCAAGCTGCTGGAGGGGCTGGATCTCTTCCGGCGGGAGAGCCGGCTCGCCCCCTTCCTGCTTGCCTGCGAGGCGGACGCCCGCGGCCGGCTCGGCCTCGAAGACCACCCCTACCCGCAGGCGGCGTTCCTGCGCGAGGCTTACCGGGTGGCGGCCGCGGTCACCGCCAAGCCCTTTGTTCAGGCCGGCCTGAAGGGCAAGCAGATCGCCGAGGCGGTTACCCGGGAGCGGATCCGTGCCCTCGCGGTCCATCAGCGGGATTACACCGCCGACGACGGACCGGCCGAGGGCTGAGGCGCCTCAGGGGGCCGGGTTGGGGTTGCGGGCGTGGATCGCCTCGATGGCCTCCAGCACCTCCTCGTCCAGCTCCAGGTCGATGCTGTCGATATTGGCCTCCAGCTGATTGAGATCAGTGGCGCCGATAATATTGCTGGTGACGAAGGGTCGGGAGGTGACCCAGGCCAGGGCCATCTGTGCCGGATCCAGGCCGTAGCGGTGCGCCAAGGCGACGTAATCGGCCGTGGCCTGCACGGCCCGGTCCTTGGTGTAGCGCTGGAACTGCTTGAACTGCGTCAGGCGCGCGCCCGACGGCTGGCGGCCCTCCAGGTACTTGCCGGTCAGCGTGCCGAAGCCCAGCGGAGAGTAGGCCAGCAGTCCCACCCGCTCCCGGTGAGAGACCTCGGCGAGCCCCACCTCGTAGGTCCGGTTGAGCAGATTGTAGGGGTTCTGGACGCTCACCACCCGCGGCAGGTCCTGCGCCTCGGCCAGGGCCAGGCAGCGCATCACCCCCCAGGCGGTCTCGTTGGACAGCCCGATGTAGCGGATCTTGCCGGCCTCCACCAGGTCGTACAGCGCCTCTAGGGTGGCGCGCAGTTGCGGGATCGGGTCCGGCTCCCTCAGGTCGGCCTGGTAGCCGAGCTTGCCGAAGAAGTTGGTCTTTCGCTCGGGCCAATGCAGCTGAAAGAGATCGATGTGGTCGGTCTGCAGCCGTCGCAGCGAGCCGTCCACGGCCTCCACCAGGTCGGCGTGGGTGTAGCGCGTCTTGCCGTCACGCACGGTGTTGGCGCCGGGGCCGGCGATCTTGGTGGCGAGCACCACGTCCTCGCGCCGCTTGCGTTGTTTCAGCCAGTTGCCGATGTAGGTCTCGGTCCGGCCCTGGGTCTCGCTCTCGGCCGGGAACGGGTACATCTCCGCCGTGTCGATGAAGTTGATGCCCCGGGCCAGGGCCTGGTCCAGCTGCTCGTGGGCCTCGGCCTCGGTGTTCTGCTCCCCGAAGGTCATGGTGCCCAGGCAGAGGGCGCTGACCTCGATATCGGTATGACCCAGCTTGCGGTACTGCATGGAACCCCCTCGGTCAGACAGGATAGTGGTGATTCAGCCGGCAGCCCGGGGCTTACGGTAGTAGAGGTCGAACACCTGGTGCCCCTTGCGCAGCCCCCGCCGCTCGAACTTGGTTTCCGGCCGCTCACCGCGCGGGCTGAACTGGCGGGGGCCGCAGGTGTTCTCCAGCGCTGGCTCGGTCTCCAGCACGTCGAGCATGTGTTCGGCGTAATTGGCCCAGTCGGTGGCCAGGTGCAGGAAGCCGCCGGGCGCCAGCTTGGCCGCGACCTCGCGGACCCATTGCGGTTGCACCAGTCGCCGCTTGTGGTGGCGCTTTTTGGGCCAGGGGTCGGGGAAATAGAGCTGCACCCCGTGCAGGCTGCCGTCCTGGATGTGCCGGCGCAGGATCTCGGCGGCGTCCGCCATCATCACCCGCACGTTGGACAGCCCGCGGGCCTCCAACTCCATCAACAGGTGGCCGACCCCGGGCCGGTGAACCTCAATGCCCAGGTAATCCCGCTCCGGGTGGGCCGCGGCCTGCTCGGCCAGCGACTCGCCGTTGCCGAAACCGATCTCGAGCACTCGCGGGGCCTGGCGGCCAAAGGCGGCGTCCAGGTCCAGCGGTTGATCGGCAGGGGGCTGTTCCAGCCCGAACATCGGCCAGAGCACCTCCAGCGCCCGTTGTTGCCCGGCGGTCAGGCGGCCCTCGCGCCGGACAAAGCTGCGAATGGGCCGTTTACCGGTGGTCTGCTCGTCACCCGCGGCCATTTCAGAAAAAGGTGCCTTCCAGGGGACTGGAGGCGCTGGCAAAACGCTTGCGCGGGATGCGCCCGGCCAGGTAGGCCTCGCGACCGGCCTCCACCGCCTTGCGCATGGCGCTGGCCATCAGCACCGGATCCCGTGCGCCGGCTATGGCGGTGTTCATCAGCACGCCGTCGCAGCCCAACTCCATGGCCTCGGCCGCATCGGAGGCGGTGCCTACGCCGGCATCCACCAGCACGGGCACCGACGCGTTCTCCACGATGGTGAGGATGTTCCAGTGGTTCTGGATGCCCAGCCCGGAACCGATCGGGGCCCCCAGGGGCATCACCGCCACACAGCCAATCTCCTCCAGGCGCTTGGCGATGATGGGATCGTCACTGGTGTAGACCATCACGTCAAAGCCGTCGGCCACCAGCTGCTCGGCCGCCTCCAGGGTAGCGGGGATGTCGGGGTAGAGGGTCCGCTCGTCGCCCAATACCTCCAGCTTCACCAGGTTGTGGCCGTCCAGCAGCTCCCGCGCCAGCCGGCAGGTGCGGACTGCGTCCTTGGCGGTGTAACAGCCGGCGGTGTTGGGCAGCAGGGTGTACTGCTCCGGGGGGATGGCGTCGAGCAGGTTGGGCTCATCCGGGTTCTGCCCGATGTTGGTGCGGCGTATGGCCACCGTGACGATCTCTGCGCCGCTGGTCTCGATGGCGGTGCGGGTCTCGTCCAGATCCCGGTACTTGCCGGTGCCCACCAGCAGGCGGGACCGAAACGTTCGGCCGGCGACGGTGAAGGTGTCCTTGGGGGCTGCCATGGCCTTTCTGCTCCTGGTTCGGGAAGGGCTGCGGTTATCCGGGGTGGTGAGATACGGGCTCAGCCGCCGCCGATGGCCTGCACCACTTCTACGCGGTCACCCGGCTGGAGGCCGTGCTCTGCAAAACGGCTGCGCGGGACGATGTCCTCGTTGACCTCCAGGGCCAGTCGCCGGCCTGCCAGATCCAGTTCGTCCAGCAATTCCGCGGCGGTGATCCCGGCGCGGACCTCGCGGTCTTCGCCGTTGACCCGGATGTGCATGGTTTCGGTGTGATCAGTCATGGCGCCGATTGTACAACAGGTGTTCTGACCGTTTCCGCATGCGGGTATGGGCTGATGTAATAGGTGCGTCACGGTCCGGCCTAAAGTCGTTTTCTTCCCGAGTTGTTGTTGCCGACAGGACCGCAATCGCACTGCATGGCTTCTTAGGACGTGCTGGTGGCGAAGGGCCGTGTGGGGTAGGCCTTGCGCGGTGTCGGCTCGACCTGGACGCCGAAGCGGTCTTCGACATTGCCCAGTTCGACGAACGGTTCGCCGCGCTGGTAGGCGGCGCGCAGGTGTTCGCTGAGCTCGGTCAGGGGCCGGGAGGGCCGGGCCCACTGGGCCTTGGGCAGCGGTCGGGACCACTCGGCGAGCCAGTCTTTGGGCACGGCCCGGGGCAGCACATGCTTCATTCGGTACTCGGTGTACCAGTGGGCGAAGCGGGCATGG
>SR_TP_S13solDRAFT_1000062_pt1 | contig 60657 bp, 69 predicted proteins | sample SodReaTP_S13sol_FD_11159 | JGI IMG/M metagenome (IMG submission 11159) | reverse complement strand
CTTTTATATTTCTTAACCTCTATAACATAAGAAATCATCATAATAATCAATCAATAATGGCAAGAACTTCTTTTTCAGACGTAACCCCGTATTGGCGTTCGATACCATCTTCTAATGTCATATTCTGAGGGGGTGTGATTCTACTCCAAGGGATAACAACAGTATCACCGACGCGAACATCAACAACGTCTGGACCCACAGCATGAATAATAAAGAACTGAGTCTTTTTGTTACTGGTATCATCTTTGTAATAAATCACACTCTTCTCTACATCCCTCTCTGGTCTGGAATAAACCAGAATGTCATCACGCAATGGCTTAAGCTTCATAAATTTCTCCTTTTTAGATTAAAACTCTTTACTCATTTCACTGAATGGTATTCCATATTCTAACGGATTTACATCGTGAATTTCAAGTAGGTAAAGGATATAACTTGCACAACTAGATCCCCTACCCACACCCCAAACAACATTGTCTTCTTTAAACTTTTGAATAAGTTTATGTAAAGACAGTAAAAATTTAATATTTTTAGATCTAATAAAGAATTCAAGTTCAGTATTAATTCTAGAATGTTCCACGTCAGTGTACTGATATCTCTCTGACATGTTAAGTACGTCTATCAGCCTTGTTAATTCATTTTCAGTGTGTTCGTGGTCTGGTGGGTCAATACAAACATCATAGTATTCGTCAATCATAACATCTTCTAAAAACATCTGATGGTATTTCTGAACATCTTCACAAGATATTACTTTTAACCCATCTACAGATTCTTTCTTTATAATCTTCTTAGCAAACTCTTCAGGAGAAACAACAACAGTTCCATCTGCAAGAAGGATTCGTTTGTTAGGTATGTCTTCGTATAACATATCAAGAAAAGAACAGATCAAATGGTTTATTTTTAAACTTATGATAAGGGTCAACACTGGAAAGTAGAAGGTGTTTAGTCCCGTCAAGATTTGTAATAGGTATGATATTATTGGTTACGGGGTAATAGACATTAGACGTATAAGTTCCAGTAAGTTCCGCAGTCTCTAAAGACCATGAGTTCATTTCAAATGGCATAACAACAACATCTGCCTGATGTTCAACCAACGAATCTACAAGAACCCAATCAAACACACCTTCAGCGGAACCAATATAAACATAAAAATCACTAGGAAGATCAATAAAAGAAGATCCTAATTTAAAGCGATACATATCAACATCACGTTTCTCCCAATTAACGAATGTTGTTAAGAAGTAGTCTTCTCGTTTCTTACAAAACTCAAATATTCTGTAATCTAGAGCGGTAGATAACTGGGCATTAACTGGCTTGTTTATTTCTCTTACAAAGTACATATGATATTTCTCCTTATCTATAAATACATAATATACAACAAATTATATATTTTGTAAAGAGGAATTTTTCAATGTCAGATTTTAAAGATCACATCAAAAATATTGTCAACACAGCAGTAAAAGAAGGTTTTAACACCAAATTTGAAAGTAAGGTTTTAACAGAAAGTTTAAGTTTACTTCAAGATGAAAGATTCATAGCTTATGTTATCAACAAAATGCCCGATTTTTCATCATCACTTGTAAGAACAAAAATTAGTGTTGCAAGTTCTTTTGCAGAAGAATTAGAGAAAAAGAATAGTTCTTTTAACAGAGAAGTTTTCTTTGATGCTTGTGGGATAAATGATCCATCGATTTCATATGACTAATTTTACGCCACAAACAAGAACTCTTTAATCTCTTCAAACTCGAACTTTTCCCGTCTGTATGCCTTTACTCTATCGTTCTTATGCCTGATAGAGTATTTGGTATTACTGTAAATATCAATAACTTCAGCCTCATTGATAACACCATCCAAACGTAAGGCTCTTCCAATGCCCTGCATGAAATATGTTTCATTCTTACCAACATCAATAAGAATCAATCTATAAATCTCATTGACAGAAATACCTGTACTTGCAGTTTCAAAACTAGCAGGTAGAACAAAATCATCATTCACTGGAAACTTAGAGAAAAGTTCTCTTCTCTTTTCTTCTGACGTGTCTTGTGTAATATATTCCACGCCAAGACCCTTAGCAATAAATTTAGCAACATCAGGTCTAGAAAGTATCAATGTATTCTTTGGTGGTAATGACTTAATGAAATCAAAAACAACATTCAATCTATCTTTGTTACTATTCAAGTATCCATCTTCAATATCCCAAACAAGATCATCCTTAAATCTACCAAATTCATCAGTACCATGAAACTCTTTATAGAAGGATGGATGTTCTGTAGCATATAATTTAACTTCAAATTTTGATGCATATCCTTTTTTGATAAGTTCATTAACACTAACCTTCTTTAATGGTCCTGCCCCAATTACAGAAAAAGTTTTCATCCTTTTAAGTTTATCTTTTGGTACTGTACCAGTAAGTCCAAATCTAACTGGACAATGGTTCATATCAAAACGAAGTTTATCAAACATCACATCACCAAGTTTGTGAACTTCATCATATAAAATCGCATATTCAGAATCTTTGAAGTATTCAACACAGTTCAAAAACAACTTAGATGTAATGATGATGTGTTGATGATTTTTTATTGCCTTTTCACGATTCTTTATCTTAACACTACTATCAAGTTTACAAAAAGATAAAGAAGATCCTTTGAAGTCTTTCTCTAACTGATTTGCAAGATATGATGTAGGAACGATAGTAACTGTCTTAATATAAGGGTCAAAAACCTTACAAATACCTAGAACCACCAAACTCTTACCAGCATTAGTGGCAGCATCAAAGATACCTTTTCTTTCTATAATAGCAGAGTTAATAAGATCTACTTGAAGGTCTCTTAGTTTTTTACCTGTTTCTTGAATAAGGAATGTATCAGTAATAGGACATATTTCATCAAAAGGTATATCACAACTCCGATTATCGATATAGTCAATATCTTCAAAATTATATCCATGATTTTCTAAAAATTCTCCTATATCATCTAATAGGTAATTAAACGTAAAACCATCTTCAATCAATGGTTCCCTACCATCCCAATATTTCAATTGATAGGCAACTGTCTGAAAAGCCCCCGGAACTGGGTATGATAAGAACTTCTTAAGCTTAAGATACAGTGGATTAGGTAATCCACTGATATGACAATTAACCTGATCTATGATTTCAATTTTAACCATTTTTCAACCCAATGTATATGATCTGCGTGTTCTAATATTTCTTGCTTCATCAACTTCATCAGAAACATTGAGTCTATTCTTGTTGAAATCTCTTAGTGAAAGTACAGCTTCAATAATTTTAACATTTTCAAGAAGTTGTTTTGTGTCTTTATTTAAAGAACGTAAAATCTCAATTTCATATAATGTCTTATTCAACATCTTATTGAGTTCATCATCAGACTTTTCATTAACAATCTCAACGAAAAATGGATCACCATCTTCAATAGTATTGATAAGACGGATCTTGATATTCTCAAGTTCGATACGTGTAACTGAATATTCTTTATCATTAGTTTTCATAATAGTGTACTCTCAGCACCTGCTACAATAGAGTTAGTTAAGTTATTCAAGATATACTTGCGACTGTTGACTGTCTCTAGGATACCCTTCACTTCTTCTTTAGTGTGACGTATCTTAAGGAATGCTTTTTTAGCTTTAAGATAGTCCGCATTACTTTTAGCAAACTCTTTTGCTTCTGTAATCGTTGTTGACTTATAGCTATCTCTAAGTTCAGATGAAATGGCAGATGAATAAGAAGTCTCTACAATGTTTTCACATTCATGAAAAATAGCATCAATTCTCTTTGAGAGAATTTCCCATTTCATTTGTAACTGAAGTTGGTTCTTTAAAGCGTCTGCCAATGTAATGTTTTCTAAGATAATAGACTCTAGAGCATGTTCAAACTCAGATTCATAGTCTATTAAGAACTTATCGTATGATTTAGTAATAGAATCAAGATCCATATCAGTTTCCTTTGATAAATATAGGATATTATAGGTTAATTATAATGAAAATGCAAGAAATACTTTTCGAAACACCCCTACCAGAAGATTGGGATAAGGATATTTACAATGAACGTATTTCATTTAGAAAGCGGGTTGAATATGCTAAAGAACGTGCAGCACGTATTGGTGCAGGGTCTTCTAGGATCGCATTTGAAATACCATATCAAGGAAGACCAACCATTCTTAAGATCGCAAAGAATCGTAAAGGTTTAGCTCAAAATGAATTTGAATCTCAAATGATGGAAGATTATTACGCTAGATCATTGAATCTAATAATTCCAATGATTGATTATGATGAACAGAATCCACAACCAACTTGGATTCACGTAGAGAAAGCACAAAAAGCAAAACCTTCTGATTTTATTAGAGAATTTGGTGTTGATATTCATACCTTATCTGATATTGTTATGTTTCAACAATGGGAAGATAGAATAGAAGATCCTGAAATACAGGAAAAAATTTCAAGTCTTTGGGAATTGATAGTGAATTATGGTTTACCTCCAGCAGATTTCTGGAGAGTTGCTAACTGGGGTGTTTTCAGAGGAAAACTTATGATAATTGATATTGGTTTATCACAAGAAGTTTTTGATAAACACTATGATATCAGGCATCGGTAGGAAAAGTGGGTTGTTTTCCTACCGGCCATTTAGGACCAAAGTAGCAATAATATCCTTTATAAACAGGCACTTTCCTCCAAGAATCTTTTGGTAATGGTCTTTCCTTAGACCAGTAACCTAAAGAATCACAACACTGATAATAGGCCCCCATATAGGCGGGCCTAATTTCATTACCACATTCAATACAGTATTGTTTATTCATTACCCTCTTCGTCTTTATAATCATCAGGCTGTTCAATAATTTCTACACCATCACGGAGTTTTGCATAAGCTTCCATAGCAAATCCAATATGTTCTTCAAAAGAATTCTTCTGGAACTTAATAAGTTCTCCATCTGTATTAGTGTAACTATACCAAGCACCATTCTGTTCAAGAACTCCTTCTTGTGCAAGGAATGGTAATGCACCGTCATATGGGTCCATACCAGTAGCAAATGGAAGATCAAACGAAGTTTGCATACCTAACTGTTGGTAACGAGTTTTATAGGTAGTGAGATTAACAGTAATACCAGACATTTTACCGTTTTCCTTCAATTTACTCTTAGTAAGCATAATACCAATAGAAGGAATGAACTGAATCGATGTTCCACCGCTAACACGATACTTATCACCATATTGTTCTTGTCCCTCATATACATGAGTTGTCCAAACAGCAAACATCATCTTATTACCAATCTTTGCATTAACATTCTTAACTAGTTGCTTCATTTTTTTCTGAAGAAGACCTTGATCATTAGCAAGAACACCTTCTTCAAACTTATTCATTTCAGATTCAAGTTCAAGCATTGAAAGAGAATCACAGAAAATACCAATTTTATCTTCATTATCAAACGTCTTAAAGATATCAGCATAAATTTTTGCCGCCTCTTCAATCGTAGAAATTCTGAGTGGTGTGAACCACTCTTCAGATAGATTAACACCAATACGTGTTAAAAACTGATCATCAATACTATTTTCTGTGTCTATATAGATACAATGATATCCTGCGTCTTGTGCAGATTTCACCATATTCCCAAGAAGGAAAGACTTGCCAGAACCTTGAGGGCCTGATACAAACATAGACCTACGAACAGGAACACAATAGCGAAGATCACCAGATACGATATAATTAAGTGCGAGGTTCCCACTGCTAATCCACTCCGGTATTTTAGATAATGTAACTGGAATATTCTTTTTTTCCATTGACTTGCGTAGGGTTGCAAACTTAGACATTCATTTCTCCTGTTATGTTATTAATAATATTAGATGCGTTCACCATCAAATCATTTTTACTTCCATTGTTCTCAAGAATAAAACAATTGTGATTTGGAATGTTAGCATCTTTTGGATTCCAGTATGATCGTGAATCACCATCAAAAGTTTTACCATGCCGCATAAGTTTTACATAGTAACATATTTCAGGCGTAAACGCATCTGTGATAGTTTTAGCCTCTTCAAAGAATCCAGAGTCACTAAAAATAAATACCTTTTCTTGGGGGTACGGGAAAGAATTGATTTTGTTTACAGCTACATTACCAAAGTAATTTTTACCAAAATTAGGTTTAATTACTTTTTCAGAAAGCCAAATCATAGCCTCTCTTGGTGACATTCCATAAAGAACATCCGTTTGTTCTTCTTTATGATTATTATACATATGATCCCATTCATTAGGATCAAGACAGAACATTTCACGTAATGTGTTGAATAAAGGTTGCGCGAACTTTAAATGCACGATGTTTTTTGTAATTAAATCGTCTTTAGTGGCGATTTCTAGCAACTTTACTGTTTCATCTTTACCAGAACCTTTAGGTCCATTAAGAAATACAATTTTCATTTATATTCTCCATCAGGTGTTTCCCATAGATCACCACCTACTTTGTCATTAAACTTCAATGAAAGTACCATACATTCACTATAGATACGATAAAGAAATTCGACTATCTTGTCAAATAGTTTAAATTCTAACTTATCAAGAATGTAATATAAAGCTAAGCCTATTCCATAAAAGGAATAAGCTAAACTCATGAAAAATAAATACTTAATATAAAATATTGGTGGGATATACATATGCTATTCTCCTTATAATGGAAGAATAACACATAAAAATTAGAATGTCAATACATCGACATTTCCATTGCATCTTCTATGATAGAAGCAAGAAGTCGTTCTCCTTCACCGCGAAGAACCATAATTAAACGGCGAACATCACCTTCATCAACATCAGCAATAACATCAGCGAAATCTTGTGGAATCTGACCGACTCCTCGCACCTGATTATCCTGCGAAGTAATAACATAATGTCCTGTATCTTCTTTCCTATGGATAGAGAACATTTCCGTTGAGAACCCAGTATCAAGAAAAATCACAAATTGTGATCCATCATTCAATCTATAGTTCTCGAAGTCTTTACGATTTGTGAATGTACACCATCTTGTCTTATTACACCATTTACGACTCGCACCATAATTAAGTAATTCAACAAGAAGTATATTAGGAGTTCTGAATACTATTCTTTCTTCAGCAGTAGATGATTTTGCTTCTAAACGTTCAACTGCTTTAACAATTTCATCCATAAGGTGTGCATAGAACATATACAAGCCGTTTGGTTGTCTAAGAACACCAAACCAAAAAGATGTATCTCTTCTCTCTACAGATACCTGTTTGTTCTTAATCATCCATTCTAGGATTTGAGCAACACTTACAGGTTGTTTACCTACAGACGCAATATATCTTTCACCTAAAACAGTGTCATTGAAGGTGTTGATGATATTATATTCTTCATTTAATTCTGCTGGACCAATAAGAGAGTCTATTTTTGACTTTAGATCTGAAAAACTTTCTGTAAGTATTTGTTTTAATTTCATTTTTTAGTCCATTCTTCGTCAAGGTATTCCAGATATTCTTCATTGAATATAATTTTCTTATTATACATATCAATATTACTTATATCAAAATCTTCAACATCATAAGATAAAGTAATATGTGGTTTATATTCATCATAGTCGTGTGTGCCACCATGTTCTTTGATGAAATACTTATGCCTTCTAATAAGTTCAGGAGAATTTAATTCAAGAACTAATGCTTTTTTATCATCTTTAGTTTCCCAAATATCCATATTTGTTGGAGTAGCATAAACACCCAACTTCATCATACCTTTCGGTATAATGGTTGGGCATGGTTTCCTGCTATAAAGAACCGTTGCATGAAGTTTATCTGAAGGTACAGGATTAGGTATCTTCTTTTCCTTTAAATATTGAGATAAATCATCATTAGATGATTTGGAAAGATGCATCCCAATATAAGTACCAGCTTGTTTCTCTTCAAATAAATCTTCTATGATGTTTTTAAGTTTCATTATATATTTTATCATCTGCCAGTAGCACTTCTTTCACAAGCCCACTTCTTACAATGTCTTGTGTATTATAAGTTATTATAGAAGTATATGAAGGGTCCATCTTTTGAATAAGTTTGTTTAAATAAGCAAACCCTGACCCTATTCTTTCTCTAAACAAATCATCCTGTTTAGAATCTCCACAAAATACTATTTTACTATTTAGTCCTACACGAGTCAAGACGGTTAAAAGTTCTTTTGAATCAAAGTTCTGACATTCATCTACTAAGATGATTGCATTATCAAATGTTAGACCTCTTAAATGTGAAGAGAGCATGAATTCCACATAACCAAGACTCTTCAAATGGGTATATGGATCATTAAGCTTAATCATATCTTTAGAAAGTGATATGTAAGGTTGTTCATAAGGAAGTGATTTTTCATCCAAAGTGTTATGAGTTAATAGAAAATCATCTGTTACATACAAATGTCTAGGGTGTTTAATTTTGATACACCTTACAGGTTCAGTTGAATGGTACTCGATATTCTTTATTCGATCAGATGTTACTTTTCTCTTTCTTCCATCTTTTCCTGATATTTGATATTGTTTTACTTTTCTTGAAAGATAAAAAGGAATACCAACTTCTTCTGGTAATTTAATCATACATGTGTAATTCTCACATGTGCTTTTAATACGATTTCCATTCAAGGTTCTTTCTTCGTTTCTCATTCTTGAATTGACATGACATGATCCTCCTAAACTCCTTACAAGTTCAGTTACGTCATTAACAAGATTAGGGTTGGATGTGAAAAATTCGGCATTCCCTCTATGAACAGATCCATCAGTATCAAGAAGTCCTCGTAATAGATCCATTCTATCATCAATAGAAGCATTATAAATATATGATTCAGGTATAAATTTGTTATTGAACTTTTTATTCATCAAACCAAGTTCGTCAAGAATAATCTTTACTGGATTTGTGTACCTACCTTTTTTATTTTGACCTTGCGGTTTGTTTGGTCGTCCATCAATAGCACCTATTCTATAATTTATCTTTCCATCATAACCTATAATACCTGCGTTAATTGGTTTTAACAGTTCATTTATTCTTTCTGGAATCTCATGATCAACATTCGATAAAATTATACTACTACCTAATGAACCATCACCTAAAAGACATCCTAATACATATGGATGTAACTTTTTTTCTTCATGTTTAAATTGTACTGGTTGTAACCTTGGAAGATAATGATTAATCTTATTGTTTTTATAGTATAAGCTATTTTTTATTTCTTCTAGTGTTTTAACAGATCCTTCTTTGTTATGTTTATATTCATTATAGTTTTGTGTTTCCCATAGATGGGACAATGTACAATAAGTCTTTTTACCAGTAGTAGTTTCTACCTCATAAACATCATGTTCATCAAAATCATATACATTTTCGATTTCCGTAGGTGTACCATCTGCTGCTATAACATAGTCACCTTTTTTCAGTTCTCCCATAGTAGTCCAACCATTAGGAGTAAGAACTTTAGAATCTAGTTTTTGTGGACCGGGTAAGAAACCGACCTTTCTAGTTTCTACAGCAGACCTAATAATGATAAGTTTTTGATAAACAGAAGAATCTTGGAATAATTCGGAGAGAGCAGCATACATTGAAATGTATGTCTTACCAGTTCCAGCACAACCGTTTTGAAGAATCAATGGTGTTTGAGAATAGAAGTCTTTGAGGAACTGTTTTTGAGGTTTTGTTAGTTTTGGTAGAGTTACAAGATCTTGTGGATGAAATCTCTTTTTATTGCCAAGCTGTCTGATGTTTTCGTTGGATTCGTTTTTTAAGTCAAACTTCATTTTAGACTTTGCCATGTTTTCTCCAATATGAAGGTACAATCTTAAGTACCTCTATTATATTTAATAGATGATAATAATTCTCATTATGAACTTATTTCTCATTCTCAGTCTAATATTAAAACAACGTTATTAATGGAGATTACTATGAAAGATCAGAAGAAAAATTACATTGAACCTAGAGAGTTTTTTGATGAAACGATCAAATGTTTACAAAAAGACCAAATGTCAAATACCCTTGGTGACATGTTTGGAATGTTAGCCCAAAAATATTGCAATCATCCGTTATTCGTCAGGTACGCACACATCAGAGATGACCTGATCTCTGTTGGTATCTTAGCCTGTTGTAACGCTTTTCCAAAATTCAAACCATATCGAAAGTTAGGAATCCTTATTAAGAATTCTTTAGTTAAAAAAATAGACGCTCCACTAGATGAAAATGGTAATCAGGTTGCAGGATCATGGTATTCTTATAAGTTTTCTGGTGATACTATTAAATTCTCTTATGATGAAATATCAAAACATTATGAAAACTTTCAAGTTTTAATTGAAGATTTTGAAGAAGAGAATGGACCAATGATTGACTGGGAAAACGAGAATCTGGAATATGATTACAAATATCACAACAATCCATTTGCATTCTTCACCACTTGTATTAGAAATAGCTTGATCCAATTCCTCAAAAACGAGTATAATGAGAAAAATATCTTCAACAAACTCAAACTACAGAGTGGATTAGACGCGGATTATGGTTACACCGAAATGGTAAAGGACCAAGAAGCCGAAGAAGCAGCAAAAGAAGCATTGGAATTTGAAGATGATATCATCGAGGACGATCTTTCAGAAGATCAGATAAATGAACCTAACGAACTAATCAAATGGTGATAGAATGAAATATCTTTTATGCGGTGATTTACATTTTGGAGCTAAACAAGATAGTGAAAAACACAATCAAAGAGTTATAGACTTTTTGAAATGGGCATGTACTCTTAAAGAAAAATACAAACTAGATACTTTTGTCCAGTTTGGAGACTACTTTGATAGTAGAAATAAGATTAATGTATCTACTTTGAATTATGGAATAGAAGGTGCAAAGATTTTAAGAGATACATATGGAGAAAAAGAAACATACGTGCTTGCTGGTAATCACGATCTATTCTATCTTTCCAGATTAGATGTATCTTCTATTGCTGCAATCGAATCATACGTGACTGTTGTTAGAGACTTGGTTGTTCTTGAAGACAAGATTCTAATTGCTCCTTGGATTGTTGATGAAAAGATGTGGGATGAAGTTGTTAATTATTCAAAGAAATACAAATACTTATTCTCCCATTTAGAACTCAATGGTTTTATGGTTAATGACCATTACGTAATGGAACATGGATTCTACCATAAGGAATTGAAAGGGTATAAAAAGGTTTATACAGGACACTACCATTCTCCACAAGAGAAAGATAATGTTATGTATTTAGGAACACCATATCCCATCACAATGAGTGATGCTAATGAAGACCATGGTGTTTATATCTTCGACAGTGATACTGGTAAAACAGAATTCATCAACTATGATGCTGTTAAAGTAATTTCAATTCCATATGATAAGTTAGAAGAACTAAAAGATATTGATCCAAAGAACACAACGATTCGATTAGAATTCCCTGATGATTTAGAAGATGAAACACTTATCAATGAATATCGAGAAGTACTTGAAGAATTTGGTTTTGAGGAAATTAAAATCAAATACAAAGGAAACAAAGCAAAAAGTCTTTTAGAATCAGATATTGAAGTCAAAGAAGTAGAAAACATTGACCAGTTAGTGATAGAATACATAAAAGAAGCTGCAACAGTATCAGGTGTTGATAATACCCTATTAGCAGAACTTTATAACGAATCTATCAAAAAAGGAACAGAGAATGCTAAAGTTTAAAGAAATCAAAATCAAAAACTTCATGTCTTTTGGTAACAAGGTATCTTCTTTCCAATTGGAAAGAAATACATCTTGCCTGATCTTAGGAAACAATGAAGATGTTGGAGAACAAGGAGAAAGCCGCAATGGTGCAGGTAAGAGCACCCTCTTCAACGCCATAATTTTTTGTCTGTTTGGAAAAGGTATTGATAAGCTTAAAGCAGATGAATATATCAACATCACCAATGACAAAGGTCTTGTTGTAGAACTATCTCTTGAGTATAGAGGAGAGAACTATAGAATTGTTCGCGGCAGGAAGCCAAACATTCTTGAGTTCTACAAGGGAGATGAATCATATACATTGGATGCGATGAAGAACACTGATGAACTTATAACAAATACTCTTAATATAGATTACGATATCTTCATGATGGTATATTTCCTTAGCCCACATAAGGAAAGTTTTATGAGCATGTCTGGTGCAGACCAGAGGTCCATGATTGAAAAGATGCTCAACCTTAACGTTCTTGTGAATAGAGCAGAAACTTTAAAACTCATGAGAAATGAGTTAGAGGTTGATGCTCGTATGATTCAAAAAGAAATCGAATATGTTGATATGCATAACGACAAAGTGAATATCAACATTGATCGCTTGACAGAAAAACAAGAAAACTTTGAAAAAGAAAGGAAAGAGAATCTTGAAAAGTTCAATAAGAGGCTGGAAGAGTATTCAACTATTGATATTGAAAAATGTAATACAGCATTAAAATATCTAGAAGATATAAACAAATATATCGATGATTATGAGAATACACTAAAAGTATGTGAACAGGCTCTTTCGGATAAAAACAATGAAGCGCAACGCCTTGAAAAAGATATAGAACATCTTAACGATAAGATTGCTAGTATCAAGAGCGTGGAAGAACTCTCGTCTGTTTTTGAAATCAATAGAAAAAATAAAATTAAAATGTTTGAAGAAAAGTTGGCAGAATTGCCATCTGAAGAGCAACTCGAAAGTTATGTTGATATTATCGAATCACACGTAGAGATTATTTCTACTATTAAAAAATTTCAGGATATTATTAATGACACTTCAAAGCAATATGAGATTGCTGAAAATGACTTAGCTTCTGCTGAAGACAAGTTAAAGTCATTAAGAAGTGGTAAGTGCTATGTATGTGGTTCGAACCATATCAATGAAAATCTTATTGATAATGCTAAAAAAGATGTTGATGAAGCACAGAAAAAAGTAAAAGACATTCAAGCAGAACTGAACAAACTAGATAGTAAGTTGGATGATTTGACTGTTGCAGAAACAGAAATCATAAACGAACACAAAGATATTCTTGAAATGAATATTGATGATATTGTTTCTAACATAGATAACATGAATAAAGAAATTAAAAGAACTCAAGAAGAAAAGAATCCATATGAGGACCAGTTAAAAACATTAGACAGAGATAAACTTAAGAATGATGTGAAGTCGCTTGAAGAGAAACTTTCTCTTGTTAAAGAAAGTATCAAAGAAATTGAAGACCAGACTAATAAAATTAATGATAATTTTATTGCTCCTGACGAGAGTAAGGTACAGGAATCATTGAGCCTTCTAAAAGAACACAATATCGAGACTATTCATGATATTAACAGAATTGAAAAAGATATAGATTCTGTTAAAGAGAGAATATTAGAGTTAACAAACTCTATTAACCCTTTTTCAGAGGAACTGAAAGAAGTTCTCACTCAATTCATGGACAAAGAAACTGAAGAGTCAAAACTAAAAGATGTTGAGAAGAAAGTTACTCATATCAAATACTTGATTAAGCTTCTTACAGACTCAAAGTCTTTTATAAGAAAAAACATCGTTGATCAGTATATTCCTTTCCTTAACAAAAAAATCAATGAGTATATTGACTTCTTGGAGTTGCCACATGTTGTGGAAATCAATTCAGACCTTTCATCTGACATTGAGTATATGCAAAAGAAGGTAAGTTATTACAACATGTCACAGGGAGAAAGACTAAGGCTTAATGTGAGCGTGTCTATGGCCTTCAGAGACCTAATGAGTATGCTAGGTAGTAATACCAATCTTCTCATGGTAGACGAATTGTGGGATAGCGCACTTGACCATAATGGACGTACCAAGATGTTTAAGTTCGTCCAAAATAACATAGATACTCTCTTGATGATTTCTCATAGGGAAGAATTTCAAACGATGGTTGATGAAACTATCACAATTACAAAAAGAAATGGCTTCTCTCTCATAGAGTGACCTTAAATCCCCTCTAAATAGTACGAGGGGATTTTTTTATGTCAAACATTATAGGGATTGACCAGTCATTCACAAAAACTGGTATATGGATTTTAGATCAAAATAAAGATACCGTGTTCTACGGTACTATCTCTACAGCTAAAAGTGATGGATCTGTTCTTGAAAAGGTCAAAAGGGCTGTAATTATTTCTGAAGATATAATTGAACTATGTAAAAGATTCGATGTCTCTTCTATTGTAATTGAGGGTTTAGGTTTTGGACTGTCAAACAGTAATGCTACTAGAGATTTAGGTGGATTACAGTTCATTATTATAGAAAATTTGGTAAAAAACGGGTTTTCTGATATAGAGATAGTAGCACCTACCTCATTGAAGAAAATCGCAACCGGGTCAGGAAAAGCAAAGAAAAATGAACTTTTTGATGCCTTGCCTGATCATATTAAAGAGATTTTGGTAGATATACCAAAATCTAAAGGTAGGAGTGACTTAACTGATGCTTATTGGTTAGCTTACTCTAAAAATTTATTGTAATACGTCCGATGCACGTTAGTTGATTGCGCTTGTATACCGCAGAACATCAAGAAAGTATATGTAAGCAGTAAATTAATAGAGTTCATCACTATGATAGGGGTGTGTTAATAGACAGATAACAATCTATTGACCTAAACATCGGCTTAAGTGATATTAAAAAATTCGGTTCAGTATAACGCAGGAGTGCGACCGATAGGGGGTTTTTGGTGAGTTTTCCTTGAAGGCTTGACTGAGTAATATGTCTTCATAAAACTGCGATGATAAGTGAACTCTATTAAACAGTTATTGTAACTATCTCTACTGAAACGTTAAGACAGTAAGCTAACTCGTTGATAATAAAGAGATTTTTAAGTATATTTGATATATAATTTACTAACTTTTAATTAAAAGTATATAAATTATATTAAAATTCAATCAAAAGTACCTTATTATCTATAATATCTTGTTAAAAGATAAAGAAGGAAGCTGAAGAAAAGACTATTAGCGGTGGAGTTCCCTTATGGTAGGATCACTTAACCCTATCATAGACCTACTATTACCTAATAAATAGATGATAACAAAACTAAAGGAATTTATATGAGTGGTTTAGTAACTTTATACTCTCTTCCAGTAAGCCAACATTCTTATGAAGCAATTAGAAACTTTTGTGAGGACTATGATATTGAAGATGTTCCTTCTAGAGAGAATATGTTCATTGAAGTTCTTGTGAAGTCTGGTGTTCATCCAAATGTAAACAGAAAGCTTGATGTTACATTCTTGATGAACGATCTCGAATTGGATGTTGTAGATGCTGTCAGTGGGTCTGGTAAAGTTCTTATTTTAAGTGGCACTTCTCCTGATCTTGAAAAATTCATCTATGATATATTGGAAGGTGAAGAGGATAATGAACTGGTAGATATGGAAGAAGGGCCGCTACTTGGGGTAGTTATTAGTAGTAATTTTGATGATTCCTCTTCTTATGACATAGACCATCTCTCAATAAGGATATCTGATTATCTTGAGGATATTGTTTATTTTGAGGAATTAGAAACTCGGTATTATAATATCGATGAACTTTTAGATTATGTTTATGATGGTTTAGAACCAGAAGAGGATTAAAAAAATGCAACCACATGTCACTATTGCTTGGAATCACGAAGACCCAAATCCAGAACTTGTTAAGTTTAAACTCTATGAAAACGGTGAAATGATCATCGATGAAATTGCAGAACTTAATTTTGTTCTATTGATGACTGGTAAAGATTATGGTGAATACACCTATCAGGTTCAGGCTGATAAATTAGGTATGTTATCTGATATGTCAGAACCAGTTACATTAAATTTTACCCGTCCAGCAACACCAACAAACGTAACGGCTTCGTTAGATTTCTTTTGATGTTGCTGGATTTCTTTAAGAGACTTTTTTAATGCCTTCAACAGTAGTTAAAAGCATTGCCAAAAAGACTAACAAATCTGTTAGTGATATTGAGTCTTTATGGAATAGGGCTAAAAAAGAAGTGGAAGATCAGTATAAGGATATCGATAAGGATTCGGATAGTTATTATAAGCTTGTTACTTCTATTACTAAGAAGATGGCTGGTCTAAACGAATCCTTATCTTTTGAAGATCTTGTTGATATTGAAATCTCGATAATATCTGATTAAGTATTCTTAAATTTCATGTAGTGGCGATCCCAGTTGGATTTCTTCTTCACTACTTCCGGCCATTCATTAAGCTGTTTGGTATCTCTAACATTGATACCAACAGTTTTATATCTTCTAACACAATACTGGCTATCTGGTATTGCTCTTTTAATAGCATGGTAATCAACAATAAGCGGTTGATTGCTTTTGATTCTAGCAGCATTACTATCAAGAACAAATTTCAATATAGCCTGTCTTAATTGTTGTGGGATATAGTTTAGATTGTATGCAAGGATAGTATTATAAGAATTTTCATGTACTATGGTTAGAATTGTAGGCATAGTATCATGTTCCATACCACTATAAACGATATCAGAGATACCTCCAATAACGATGTTTTGGATTTTCTTTTTCTGGTACTCAGGGGTAGAGTAAATATTAGGATTGATTAATCCCATACCAACTCTTTGGCTATTGTAGCCAGAGTACATATCTAAATAATCCTTACCTATGTTTTGGGTTATGATGGGCATGTTTAACGTAATAAATATCTTTTGAAAGTATTTATTATCAAAAATTTGAGAAAAAAGAATGGCTACAATTAACGAAAGCACATGGAATCCAATCAAACTTGGTACTGGTGGAACAAAGGAAGGATATAAAATCAATGCATATTCTGTTAGTTCCAGTTGGTATAACAAGATTTTAGATAATACTGGAAACCGTTATAATAGACTTCGTAGATATGACCAAGCAGATAAATCTTCAGTTGAAATTGCAAGAGCGTTAGATATTCTTGCTGAAGACATATCGTCAATGAATGCTGACGATAATGAACCGATCTATATTCATTTTCCAGATGACGCTAAAGTAAAGAAGACTACTCTTAAGCTTATGGAAACGACTTTAGCGTCATGGATGAAAAGAAGTGGTTTTGAAGAGAAGTTTTTTGATCGTGTTAGGTATCTTCTAAAATATGGTGCAAAATTTTTTAAGAAAAATCCAGATGGTACATTAAAACACCTTCATACTGAAAGGTTTGTAGGGTACATTCTATCTGAAGCAGATGAAGATATCGTAACACATTATATCTATGACCCAAATGCCCCTAGAATAGATGAATATGGTAAGAACATCCAAAAGAACTTTGCGGGTGGTGGAGCTAGAGAAAAAGACTACGAAATCATTCCTATTGATGATCTATTCATCATGAAGATAGGTGAAGGGCCTTTTGGTGAATCTGTTATTGAAAAGGTTTATAGAACATGGCGTCAAATGTCTCTTTTGGAAGATGCTATCGTTATCTATCGTGTAACTCGTTCTATTGAACGTAGAGTGTATTATATTGATGTTGGTAACTTACAAGGACCAAAGAGAGAAGCTGCAATCGAACGCCAGCGTCTTCGCCTTATGCAGAAACAGACTGCGAGAGGAACAGATATCACAACTGAATATGATCCACATTCTACAACCGAAGATATCTTTATTCCTACCAATTCTACAGGTAAAGGATCTAGAGTTGAAACATTACCCGGTGGTCAGAATCTAGGTGAAGTTGGAGACCTTCAGTGGTTTGCTAAGAAGATGGCGGCTGGTCTTAGAATCCCTCAATCTATGGTTGATGTTCAGAGTGATGATGAAAGACACACCTATAATGATATGAGGGTAGGTCAACATTATCAGATTGAAATGCGTTATATGGGATACATCAAGAGGTTCCAGAAAATTCTTGAAAGTTGTATGTATAAATTATTTGAAGATTTTGCTAAGAATCGTGGAATCGAAATTCCAGAAGAAGCATGTCTTAAGATAACACAATCAATGTCTTTCGCTTTATATAAAGAAATAGAAATAAATCAGGCATTGATGAATGTTTATAGTAGTACACAACAGTTTGAAAGTCTATCCAAGCGTTACGCTCTACAGAAATATATGAATTTTGATCAGGAAGAATTACAGCTTAATGAATATCAAAAACTTCGTGAAAAAGGACTTGCGGACGATGTTATCAAGAAAATGCCTCAAGAGCATATTGAAAACATCGTTTATGGTGATGGTTCAAAAGGTAAAGAATATGGTCTTGAAGCTGAAGCTGGTGGCGGAAGAGGCTGGTAAATGAAAAAAGCGTGATTTTTATCACGCTTTTTTTCTATACTTGATTAAACCAGAATCATATAGTCTGAATATTCCATGTCTTTCTAAATTTTCCCATTCAGTAAGAGAAGGATCGAAGTTTTCTAATAGATATTTTAATTTATGTTTCATAAATTTTTCTCTTCTATGTCTAATAACTTTTTTAACATCTACATAAAACATCGCAGGTTCTGTGATATATAGTTTTTCAAATCCTGTTTTCTCATAAAGTTCTCCATAACTTTTATCTAACGAAGCGTAGGTTGTTATAGTTTTATATACATTATTCTTTTCTACAAAAGAAAGTAGTTTACTAAAGCCACCTACTACTTTACATGATGTTGCATATCTTACGATTTCAATATCATCGTTATTGTATTTCAATGACATTACAGCAACTAGAATGTTGTTTTCATCAACCAAACCTATATGTTTATTTGCTCCAACAAATCCTTGTATATGGTGTGTTTCCATTAACTTTTTAACCATATTGGAGTTTATATCCGTTTTAACCTTAGAATTTCTGGCATAAACTGTAGGGGTATTTGATTTTCCTAATAGGTATAACAACTTCGATTTGATCTGATCTTTTTTTAAAGACCATTCATCTTCCCATATATGGATTAATCTTATACCATTATTCATACATTCGATTGTTTTATTTGCATGATAGTATTTGTCTTTATGTATAATAGAATGCCAATATATACCATTAAATTCAATAGCAAGTTTTAAGGCTGGTATATAAATATCGATCTCTTTACCCTTTAATATAGATCTATCATTTATTAAAACTTCACCTTTATAATGATCTTTAATGAAATCTAATAGTTCTTTTTCTGGTAAAGATATTGATTTGATAGTTCTTTTGATTCCATGTTCTTTAAGTCTCCTTCTTATAGTTTCTTCAGATACGTTTAAAGACTCTGCAACTTTTTTCAATGATCCATTATTTTCATATAAGGATTTCATCATTTCTTTGTTGAATAAAATTTCATGTACATTAAGATCAAATCCCCATATTTGCTGATATGAACCTTTTCTATACTTAGATTTGATTGTATTGCTTACTTTTTCTTTATTAATATCAAGTTTCATTGGGTGATCTACACCATACTTTTTTAAATTATTTTCTTTTGTTGTTTCCTTTACTTCTTCTGATTGCATAGGGTAGTTAACTCCAAACTTCTCAATATTAGAGTTTTTGATCTTATTTTTCACTTCTTTTGATTTTAAAAAATGTTCTACACCATATTTTTCTTTAGACGTGTCTTTGATCCTTTGTTTTATAATCTCTGATGAAGATGCATACTCTGTGCCATATCTCTGTAAACAAGTTTCACGTGCTTTATTTCTTTGTTCTTTATTGTGAAAAGGTGTTTTCTCTCCATATAACTCTATATTTGTCTTAACCATAGAATTGAATCGATGTTTCTTAACACAATCTGTTTTCCCACATGTTTTAGCGAACCCAATGTAACCACTAGAATCTGGAGTTTTTCCTTTAGATGTTATGGGTGATGAACATATAGGACATGATGGGAAGTCCTTTAAATTGTTATAAATACAGTATATTCTAATAGAATAACCATAATCTATAGGTAAGAATGACGTGCTTTCTAGTAACCAGTCTTTATACTCTACATTGCAATCAAAGAGGGTGTTTAGCTGTTTATAGTGTGTAGGGCTGTTGTTACTTTCGATGAAGTTTATAAAATTTTTATGGTTCATAATAATTAAGTCTCAATTAGCATATTTACTTCATAAAGATATATACTTCTAATATACCATATACTATATCGATTGTAAATATGAAAAGACTTATTAAACTTATAAATAAAGAAGAGAATTTTTAGGAGATTATATTAAAATGGCTACAATTCAGAATGTTAGAACAACCACGAATCCGCAGAGGGCTTATCAGTTTGAAGTGGAAATCCTTGGTAGCACTGTTTCAGGAAACTTACCTCTTCTTACTCAACGTGTTAGAAATGCTAACATTCCAGAAACAAGTACTGAAACCATTGAAGTGAACTTTAAAGACTCTAAGACTCTTTATTCTGGAAGAGATGCTTCTGGTCATACAACTGTTGTTACCTTTTGGGATGATGAAGATGGGTCTGTTTATAAGTTCTTCAAAGAATGGAAGACTAACGGTATCAGAAATCCTATAATCGGCGGTGGTTTATCTAGAGACTTAATTGCTGCTGAAATGCGTATTAAGATGTTTGCAAATGACTCTCAAACTGTAACTAGAATTGTTCGTCTTACTAATGTATGGCCTACATCCATCGGTGAAGCTGCATTGACTTATGAATCTAGTGAAAATCTCTCATTCGATATCACTTTCAACTATGATGAAGTTATTCTTGAACAGTAATAAATAACTGTATACTAATAAAAAATCACTAACCCTATCACCACTAACCCCCGAAAGGGGGTTTTCTTTTGCCCTAAATAGATTAAGAGATTTTGAGGTGTAAGAAAAATGCCAAGAAGTATAATTAATTTAGGAAGACAGATACTTAGAACAACACTTCCTGATGTTGCAAACAACCCAACAAACGTTCTTTTTTCTAGGTTATCCCCTATTAAAGAACCCCAACGTGCGTATAATTGGGAAGTCCAGTTTTATGACCCATTTGATCAGAGGAGCGCAAATGCATTAACTTTCTATGCAAAAGCTACAGCATTCCCTGCATCTATGGTAGAAAATCTTAAACGGTATTACGCTGGTGTTGAATACGCATACCCTAGCAGAGAGTCATCTCCACGTATATTCCGTGTTACTTTTTGGGATAATAAAGACCTTGACGTGTATAAATTCTTTGAAAAATGGAAAGGAAGTACAGCATATGGCCCTTCTCGTATGAAGGCTCTACCTGAAAACTTCCAAAGAGATATAACTATTAAACTAAAAGATGAAATGAATGTCAGAGACAGTACAATCTTTAATATGTATGACTGTTACCCAACTGAAATCAGTGAAGCGACTCTTAGTTATGAAAGTTCTGAATTATTCAACTTCGATGTTTTGTTCTATTTCAGAGATAAGGAGATTGGATAATGAGGATTGCTGAATCTATTGCTAGAAAAAAGACCCAACTTCCTCAATATGAGTATTTGTTTAGGGTCGAGCTTCCTATGTATACAGAAAAAGGATTTAATATTAATTCTTCTTCTATATCTACATTGAATTTTGGTAACGTCAGTCAGGATGATTCTATTATTGATATGAGAGAAATAAACCATCGTGTATATGCAGTAGATACACCATTCGCTTCATATGATACACAAAAGAATACTGATGGTAGTAAATTTATGTATACTTCTATGCATAATGATATCGGTACACTTAACATGCGTATTGATGAATATGAAGATGGGCTTACATTAAAATATTTGTTGGGTTGGCAAAAATTAATGAAAACATCTGATGGATTTGCAAATCCACCTGTAATGTACAAAGGTAAAATTCGTGTAATTCGTTTAACATCTATTGATTCTGATATTCATGTACATGATTATATTAACTATTTTCCTAATGAGATATCACCATCGTCTTATAGTTATGATTCAAGTGCTGTTATGCAGTATAACGTTACTTTTACAGGGGATGATGTTAAACATACTTTAATACCTGCTGCTATGATCAGAGAACAGGTAAATAGAATGCAACAAACCATTATGGGTAATGATCCAGTAGATCCTAGAAGACTTACCCAAAAAGAAATATTAGGATACATAAATAAAGCAGTAAGTTTTTTTATTTAATTGGGGAATTTAAAAGGAGAATGAATTATGGCTAAAAAGCCTCAACCAAATATTTTCGTTGAAGACATCGAAAACAATACATCTGTAGTTAATGAAGAAGTAACTTTACATGGATCTTCTAATATCCTAGATCTTCCTTCTAAGGGTCTATTAGGATATCCAGAAACTGTATCATATAGAGATATCCTTGTTAAAGACGAAGAGATTCTTTCTTCCGCAACGGAAGAAACCTATATTCGTGTTTTAAATGGTGTTTTAAAGAGCATCTTGAATGATTGTGATTTCTATGAACAAATGACCATTTATGATCGTGATTTCCTTATGATGTGGCTTTGGGCAAACAACTATGATCCGGTAAAACATGTAGTTGCTACCTGCCCTCACTGTAAAGCAAAAACAAACCATGACATTGATTTAACTAAGATTGAAATCAAAGAGATCAAAGATAACATCAAAGTTCCTTTTGAAATACCAATTTCTAATGGTGGTAAGATCTTTGTTAGGCTGAACACAGTAGCTGATGAATTGTTTGTTGATGAATATATCAGGCATAATGAAGGAACATCATATGAATATGTGATGTTGATTCGCTCTATTGAACTTCCAGCAAAGATGACTTTTGATAAGAAACTCCACTGGGTTAGAGAAAATATTAAATCTAAAGAAATGGGTTATGTTAAGAATTTCCATAGATACTTTAGATATGGTGTTGACACTCATATGGATTATAAATGTGGAGCGTGTGGTGAGGTCACGCGAGACCTTATTCCCTTTCAAGCAGAAGACATTCTTATGCCAGCAATACCAGACGATTTTGAAAAATTGTTATGATCTAACAAAGATTTTAAAATTGTCTCCAATTGAATTTGGTAATATGAGTGTTATTAAAAGGGATTTTTTTGTTAAGGAAATTTCCCATGATATTGAAAAGAAAGACCCTTATATATTACCTGCACCACAAATGAGGCTCTTTTGAGCCTCATTTCATTTTGGGTAAATAAAACAGTATCAATACATATAATTTCAAGGTGTTAAGACATGGATTCTTTTGAATATAACAAACTCGAAGTTGGTAAAACACTTCTCGAAACTTTAAATTCTTATAATGTTTTAAGTGAATCTTTTTATAAGAAAGAAAAAGCTCTATTGATTATTGAATCCAGTAAAGAAGAAGGTCTTCTTTTGGAAGCAAAATTTAAAGCTACTCCAAACCAAGTTACTACGAATCATGGTCACATTATTAATTGGGATACTTTTAATAGGGTATGGACTGATTATGATAATTATCAGACCGAAGAAGCTGTTTTAACTGAGTTTGGTATACCTTATCAGCATTTCTTAAAGAACGTTGACCCTAAAACTGGTATGCAAAGGCACCTCAATAACATTAAACGTTACTTTGAGCAGTCCAGAAGTATTAAGATTGCTGAATTTAAAAATCGTAGAGATGCTTATTCCATTCAATTTAAGAGTGGAAGTGGAATGGCTACAAGTTTAAAACCTTCCAGACCAACACCACAAGATAGTATTGATGTTGGTAACAAGTCTAGAAATATCCCTCTTATTGATAAAATTAATAAGTCTGAAGTTGTTCCGGGGCAATTCTATACCAATATAACAAGAATTCCTAAGTCTACTTTTACTTCTTGGATTCGTTTTTGGGATAAAGAGGTTGCATCTGTCAGAGGAGATAAAGGATCTCTATTTGGTCGTACATGGAAGAAATCTTTCATTTTGGGATATCAAGTTACACAGAATCTTCTTTATGAAGTTTGGTATAACAGTCTTGATGGAACATTTTCTTTACATGATATCCGTGGTATTGATGTTACAAACATACGTTATAACACTCTTAATGAAGCTATGAGAGCTATGTTCAATGCTGTTTCTGCTGAAGCATCAACAGACGTTGAAGTGTTCCAAAACAATCCAACAGCACAATCATTTTTCCGTGGTATAACTGGTGCTGTTGACCAGCATATTGAAAAAATGCGTGATATTGAAACTAAAGGTGCTGCTGATTTTAGAAAGATGCTCGATGACAATACTTCTCACTTCACACCGGAAATGAGAGAAAAGTTCAAGGAATACTTTGTTAGAGAATTCAATACAGAACCTGCAAAAGTTATTGAAATTGCAAAGCGTTATAATGTCATTATGAAAAAACTCTCTGGTTCTAAAGACCATAGAATCAAAGATCTTCTTGATGAATTTGAAAATTTCAATATTGATGAATTTGAAAGGATGGCTAATGCACTTTTCAAAACAAGTCATTTAGTTACTACTTCTAGTTCTGAAACGGACCTATTGGATATTGATAATGATCAAGAAAGTGAAGCAAATAAAGAATTCGATAAATTGGTTGATTACGCTCACAATAAATTTAAAGGAAATGCTGCAAGAAATGCCGCTTTCAATCGCAAGGTTGATGGTATTAGAAGTGCATCTTCTGCTGCTGAAGAAAAACTTGCTCAATTGAAATCTTATCTTAAGGATAAAATGAGTGAAATTGAACAAGAAGCTCTTGATGACCCTATCATTAAAAGAGGATTGGATATTGATGGTGCTAAACCTATGTCTAAGCAGGAATTACATCAAGAACGCCTTAATGAATTGAATGAAATTCTTGGGCTTCTCGGTACAAAGAATAAGGTAGAAAGTGATAAAATTTACGATAGATTTAAGAGACGTGGTGAGTATGCTAAGAGTCTTCGTGACGCATCCATTCTTGTTATTAACACTTATGTTAAGAAGAAAGACATGCGTCCTAGATATCTTGATAGAGTAAACCAGATCTTTAATGAAATGGACCGTAATGCTCAATGGGATAAACCTACTGAACAGGGATTTTTTAATCAGATGTATGCTATTGCTGGTGCTGCTAAAAGAGATGGTCAAGCCGCTGATAAAATCGGTAAGCTTTATGAACCTGACTCCAAGAGAGTTACTGAAAACTATGATGCTGATGCTGAAGACTTAGAAATTGAGAAAATGTTGAATGACATTGATAATGATATTCGAAAAGAACATAATACTCAGATTGTTCGTCAAATGCGTACAACTGCTTCTAAAGAAGCAACACAGGTTAAAGAAATTAAAGATGCTGTGATGAATGATCTTTTAGAAGTATATACTTCTACTAGAGCTAATTATTCTATGCTTCCTAATTGGCTTGAACGTAATATTCCAACGCTTTTTGGACCTAGAAAAGATGGACTTACACTCCCACAGGAATCTCGTGGTGGTTTTTGGGACAGAATCCTTCAGGCCGTTAGAGGAACAACTTATAAAGCGAGTTTTGTACAAGGATTTAGTTTGAAAGGTGTTGTTAATCTTGAAATCTGGTATGTCACTGAACCAAACCCAAATCCGGGTGGATCTAAGGTTATATCATCGTTCTATGTTTATGATGTGACTTCTATGAAAGTGGTTCGTGCATATCTTCCATACTATAGACATGCAGTAGCATTAATTGGTAGTAAGATTGCAAGTTTCTAATAAAAAATGAATAATGATATTTTTAATTCAAAATCCAATGACGATCCTATTACTTTAGGTCTGGTTGGAATTAAAAAGGCTGTTGAAGACCAGACGAGAACCATGCATCGTGATCAGCATGGTCCTTTAGGTATGCCTTCTTTAAAGAAAGCTGTAGAAAGTCTGGATTTAAATACTAGACAGAACCATGCTACTCTTGGTGAACTTCTACATCATTCTAAGAAAAGAGAACAAGATGATCGAAATATGGTAAATTCTCTCGTTTCAAATATGAAACGAGAAGTATTTACTGTTAAAATTTCTGATACTATGAATAGTATCGTCATGCCACTTTATCAGCGCATGGGCATCTTGGCAGAAGATCAGAGAAAATTAAGAGAACGTTTTGAAAGAGAGCATTTTCTTTACTATGAAAGATTTCTTATTGCTCTTAATAAAGGTAACGAAGAGAATCAGGAAGTTAATCGTGGTCTTTGGGTAACCTTGCAACAGTTCCAACGTCATCCATTGTGGAGTGCTGGTAGAGTCATTGTTAGTGCATTCAAAGGAATGGCATTTATTGGTACAACTGCGTTTAAAGTTCTTTTTGGACTTGGTGACCGTGAGACTGTACAGCAGAAGACCCTCAAAGAAATTAAAAAACAGACAGAATTCTTTAGAACTGGAACAATTCATGCCGAAAGAAGAGGAATATTTAGAGAACTTATTCGAGGTGGTTTAATTGGTACAGCTTTCAATGAAATCACTAAAGAAATTGCACAAAGATCACAAAACAGAATAGAAGCAGGTGGTTCTGCAATTAGAGGTACTAGGGGTCTTGTTAGAATGGTTAGAGGTCGTGGAGACCTCACAATGCGAGCTACTGAAAAGTCTATTGGTTTTGGCGGTCAAAAACAAACAGAAGAGTTAAATACTCTTCTTAGAATTGAAGAAAACACTCGTAAAACAGAAACACATACTAAAGGCACTAAAGATGCTACTTTGGAATTTAATCCTTGGTTTGAAACTACTACATCGTTGTTAAAAAAACAAGAAAAAGAACTTAAAAAAGCCAATATGATGCAAAGACTTAGAGGGATCTTTGGTTTGATTGGTAGAATGCCGCTGACCGCTGTTCTTGGTCTATTGGGTGGTGGAGCAACACTTGCATATCTAGGTAAAAAGATTGGCGGTGGTTTCACAGATCAGATAGATGGGTTCTTCAAAAGAACAGGGACAAATTTAGCTATTGGGTTGGGAACCGCAGCACTTGGATGGCAATTATTAAAAAATCCTTACGTGCAGTCTTTATTAGTTGCTGGTGGTGTAGGATATACTCTAGCTACAGTAACAAAACTTCCAGAAGGTATTGATAAATTTATTTCTTCTGTTACTGAGTTCAAAGGGCTTGGTGATGCTTTATTTGAAATATTACATAAAGAATCTGGTGAACGTAGAAGTATGCTTGAAAGTATGCGAAAGTCTTTTGAAGTTTTATTTAAAATTTTAAGTCCTATTTATTGGGTATATAGAGGGCTTGGGGTGGATAAAGCAGTTGAAGGTGTTTCAAGTTTAAATCCTTTTAATAATCCAGAAGTTTCATTTAAAATTTTAAGTCCTATTTATTGGGTATATAGAGGGCTTGGGGTGGATAATGAAACGCCTTTCATAAAGAAGATCTTCGAAAAAGCAGTTGAAGGTGTTTCAAGTTTAAATCCTTTTAATAATCCAAGAGTCAGAACAGAATCCCTTTATCCTAGTATTGGTGGTGGATTGCCAATTCCTATGGGAAATGATTTGAGCGATCTTTCAAATATTTTAAATCATCAATTGCCAAATGGTACTAATCCTTTATTCCCTGATAATGAAGAACAAATTCAATTGAGTAGAGACACTTTAAACATATTAAGACAGATACGTTCTGATTTAAAAATTAATAATGAGAAACGAGACGAATTACCAGTGAAAATTGGTAATTCGTCTTCAACAAATAAGTTGTTTGGTGATCAATAATGCAGACTTGGTTAGAAAGTAAAGACCCTAGAAAATTAATTAAAATTCGTGGGCGTGTTGGTGGACAATATAGATCTGTTATTGCACCACTCCCAGACAACTTTGGATTCACTGTTGGATCTGAATTCTCAACACCATTTGATGTTTCTTTGCCTGCTGGTGCTATTCAAAAAGCAGCATTTGTAGCTAATATTTCTCAGAAAATTGGTGTTAGAATGCGTAAGATGTATTCTAACCCAGAACCTGTTGAAATTTCATTTGAAATGGAATTTGTTTCTTTTTATTCTGCAAGAGATGAAGTGCTTATACCAATTTTAAATTTAACTTCAATGAGCTTGGGTACACAGTTAAATGATGAAGAGTTAGAACGAAGAATAAGAGAAGCGGCGGCTGGTGTATCTTCTTTTTTTAATGAAGCTACACAAGAATTAAGTATAGATGATCAAGTACAGAATGCTCTTGGTAGACAAAGAAGTTTAGAAGAATCTATTAGAAATGGAACTCCATTAAGAAGAGAAAATGGTGAAAGAGAACGAAGTGATATAGAAAACCGTTCTAGAGACGCATTCAATTGGGTTGCAGAACGTGTTGGTATTATTTTGGGACCAGAAACTCAAACGCTAAACTTCGGTAATTTTATTTCAATACCTAATGTGTATATAACAAGTATTGCTCCACAATTTAGTAACACTCTTGATGTAGAAGGTATTCCAGTTTCTGCTAAAGTGAATGTTACTTGTACTTTAGAACTGTACCCAACAGCAGAAGATGTTGCCGGTTGGTTTTCTAATAGATAAAAAAGTATCTAATGATAGAATAAAAGCTACCTTTATGGTAGCTTTTTCATTTATAACTACCATAAATATAAATTGGATAATAAGGAAACACCACCATGCCAATGACTAATAGAAAATATTTTTATAATATTAAGAATGTTGATGGGTCAACAGAACTTGATTATATAGAATCTCCATTACATACAATGAATCTTAAAACTTTTAGAAAGGAAAGAGTTACACAAGCCTTTGCTGGAAGAATTGATTTAATTTCATTCAAATATTATGGAAGTTATGATTTGGGTTGGTTAATTTGTGAACATAATAATATTTTAGATCCATTCACTGAGATCACTGTAGGAAAGGTATTGGATATACCCTCTCTAGATGATTACTATAGATATTATAATAGAAACGCAAGAGGCGTTTAAATGAGTGATTTTTTGATATTTGAACGCCAAATCTATAACCGTGGTGTCGATGATGGTGTTTTTGTTAAACTTGAATGTGATAAAGAAACCCCTTTAACTGGGTTTTCTCCTATCAGTATTGAGATGTCAGAGTCTCTATCAATTGGCACACCTTTTATTGAATTGGTGTTTAATGATATGGAAGGAGACTATTTCAATCGTTATAAGATTGATCCTACAGCAACATTTACATTAAGCATCGGTACAAAAGATAGTTATTATATTCGTACTGATATGCGTTATTCGCAATTAAAGTTTATGAATAACGTTGCTGGCAAATCAATTAACATTGCATATCATATCACATTCGTTCATAGTGGTTGGTATGAAATGATTGCTAAAGAGTATAATAGGGGTTGGGCAAATGTTAAGTATAGTGATGTTGTTCAACAAATATCTTCAGAATGTGGATTTAGATCAGTTGAAATTGCTGAGTCTGATAAAATAATTGAAAGTGTAATACAACCACATTGGGCAAACATCACTATGCTTAATTGGATTAAAAAACGTGCATGGGCAATTAATCGCTGTTGCAGTCATTATGAATATGGGATAACTTTAGATAACAAATTCTTTTTTAAATCAATTAGTAATCTAATTGATGAACAAACCGCTGCTGCTATTAATGGTGAAATACCTGTCTTTCGTATGGAAGGTAGGTATGAATTGGAAAGAGAACAAAAAGAAGCTGAAAGAGAAAATTTAAACAATCCTACTTATTTTGTTTCTTTTCAAGGTAGAGAACATTATGTGAGTTCTATTGTTAATGCAACAGGAGGTTTTGATGTTATATACTATGATAGTAAACTTGGTGAAATTGTAAGATCCACTAGAAAATACTCTAATACAAAATCAATTCAGTTAACGGATTGGGGTTCTATTAAAAAAGTTCATGAAAATTCTAATATGCTTTTTTATGGTGGTAGAGATAATGAGACACCTACACGAGCAATCAATCAAGTTTTGAATGTAATTAATTCAACTAATGATTTCACAATTGCGATGGTAGGTGCCCCGAACATTCATATTGGAGATCTTGTAGAAGTAATCATACCTGTAATGAGCGAAGGGCAAGTAGATCCTATTAATACAACTTATTCAGGTTTCTATCTAGTTGCTGGTGTCGATCATAATGTATCTTTTACTAATAGTAGCTATATATCAACTATAACATTATCAAGACATGGTTTCGATGGAAAGAATCTGGATGGTTATGTTAATTCCAGAAGAGGTAAGTTTGTAAATGTTTAATCATTCTACACAACAAAAACAACCTAAAACAAGCTTCGATGGAATGTATAGAGGGCTTGTTGTTAATAACAACGATCCAGAATTTTATGGTAGAGTTAAAATTAGAGTCATTGGTGTTTTTGATGATATTGAAGATTCAATTTTACCTTGGGCTGAATATGCTGATCCTATGATGGGGGGTCAATCTGGATTTGGAGCATTTATAATTCCTGATGTTGGGAGTTATGTTTGGTGTTTCTTTGAAAATGGTAACCATATGAATCCTGTTTATTTTGCAGGCGCACCAGCTAAACCACACCTACCACCAGAAAGACTTGAAGCGGATCACCCTGAAAGTAGAGGAAATCCAGAGTATCCTAAGAATAGAGTATGGAGAACACAATCAGGACATACTCTTGAATTCGATGATACACCGGATAATGAAAAGATTAGAATTTCGCATAAGTCAGGTACACAGACGGTGATGTTTGCCAATGGTGACGTATATGAAAGGGTTGTTGGTAATGTTAAGAGAGTTGTTCTTGGAAACGTCGAAGAGACTATTAATGGTAATTTTGTAACTACTATTGTAGGAACAAGAACTGAACAATCCGGCAACGGTTCCAGTTATCTTTCTTCTGCTAATATTGATATTAACGCTGTAACAATATTCTTGAATTAAAATGGGTGTTTTTAGTCCAAATGTAGATGATGTTTATGAATTTCCAATACCAATTGATTCGCCTATTGGTGAATTATTGGGGACTGGTATGGAATTAACACCCTTTTCAATTGATATTGATTATCCTCCTGCTAATGGACAAGGGTCTTATGTTCTATCTGGTGGATATATACCAGAATCACTTACATTATCTTCTTCTGGATTAATTAGTGGTCTTTTAACTGAAATTGATGCATACCACATACCGTATTTTATTCCACCAGATTTAGAAATTGGTGAAGGTGGTGAACATTACGCAGAGTTTGGTTCAGCTAAATATGGTTCAGCATATATTAACTTTATTGTAGATATAACATATGAAGATCCGTCAGATGGGTTAGTTACTGTCAGTGTTCCATATTCTATACAAGTCTATAATAATTGGTCTTCTGATAGAAATAGATTAATACACGATATTACAAATGAATTTGGATTTGATGATAATGGTGTTATGAAATATTTTGAAATAAATGGAACACCAGTATCCGCAGAAGATTTTATCAATTATCAAATGAGCCAAGGTTTTTATCCAGCACCTTAAGGAGAATATATAAAATGCCAGCAGTTTCAAGAAGAGGTGACATATGCACAGGTCATGCCTCATTCCCTCCTAGACCGTCTATAGACGGATCTGAAAATGTTATAGTTGGTGGTATTGGAGCTTTGCGTGTTGGTGATGGTTTTGCTGTTCACTGTAACCCTTCACCTTCTTGTCATGCAAGTGAATTAGGTTCAGGAAGTTCTACAGTAATTGTTAATGGAAGAGGCATTGGACGTGTTGGTGACCCAGTTGCTTGTGGTTCTGCTGTCGCTAAAGGAGAACCAACCGTTTTATGTAATGACAAAACACCTTCAGTGGTTATTATACCAGCAGAATAAGGTATAAATAGATCTATTAATGGATAATAAGAATGCCTAGTTTTACATATTCTGATGTTGATTCTGGATTAAAAATTACACCAGATGGAAACGTAAAAATTTTATATGACGAAGATGTAATTTTACAGTCTATTCGTAATATCATTGGAACGATGGTAGGTGACCGTGTACGTAATCCTATTGGTACATCTTTAATGGCCCAATTGTTTGAGCCTATGAATCGTGATGTTGCTAATGATATGCGAAGAACAATCATGGAAGCAATTAGAACATATGAACCTAGAGTCACATTTGATACAGTTATAGTGAGACCAAATTTTGATAAAAATTTTTATGAAATTTATATGGCTTTTGAAATAATAGAATTAAACAAAAGAACCGAATTTATAACAAGAATTAGATCTCTTGGAGAAGGTAATTAATGGCTGATTTTACTGATTATGATTACAATGCTGTTGTTCAAAAGATGACAGACTTGTTAAAAGAACAACCGGGGTGGGGAGACGGTTTCGATTCTTCTATGGGTCAGACATTGATTCAGCTTATGGCTGATGTGACTGATAATCTTCACTATATGCTTGAAAGAAGGACTAGGGAAAATTACCTTCAGACAGCATCTTTACGGTCATCTGTTCTTTATAGAGCAACAGAATTAGGTTATCGCCCAAGACGAATTAAAGGTAATAGTGGAACATTACGACTTACTCTAACTGATCAAAATGGAAACACTGCAACTGCTGTTGCAAACGTCATTGTTCCTGTAGGGACCGCTGTTATTAAAGACAATGTAACTTATACCGTTGTTGAAGAGGCTGTTATTCCAAGTGGTCAAACAAATACAGAAGTTAATATTGTACAAGGTTCTCTTATTGAACAAACATTCCAGTTGGTAGCTAATCAAAATGAAATTTTACTTAGAGAAAATGTAGATTCTATTGAAAATAGCTTCTTTAGAGTGTTTTCACAAAACGCAGAGTTTTTTGATGTTGCCGATCATCCTGATGTTAATAAAAGAGCATTATCTTTCTTAGAGGAAAACGACGCATATTATGATATTCGTTATGTTTCAAATGGTCTTCGTGTGTTATTTGGAACTAACGGATTCGGCCAAACACCATTTGGTAACGTTACAGTACAATTCCTTGAAACTCAAGAAAATGTAGATCCTATCAAGAATCTTGAACAGGATTTTGGGTTCACTTCTCAGACTGTGAATGATGTTAATAACCTTGCTTATTTCTATAGACTTAGAAATATTACACCTGTCGAGGGTGGACGTTCTCCTGAAAGTATTGAAAGCATCAAACGAAACGCACCTACATTTCATAAAACCAATGGTCGTGCTATTACAAATAGTGACTTTGAATATTGGGTAAGACGTTCTGGTATTGGTAATATTGTTGATGTTAAAGTTTATGGTGAATATGAACTTAATACATTGGTTTATAACATCAATAACGTCTATATTACTTATGTTACAGAAAGTGGTGCAGAATTAACACAACAAGAGAAACAAGATCTTCTTTCTTATCTTGATAAGGTTAAATCGTCTTTCGTACATGTCGTTTTAATCCCCGCTAATAAGCTTTTTATTAAGGCAGAAATGGAGATCAGACGAGATCCACAACTACCTATACCTAATAGTGAATTGTACAGAATCTTACGAGAATTCCTTATTAATGAGTTTAGACTTGAACGTGGGTCTATCGGTGGATTCATTCATAATTCCGATATTGTTCATAATCTTTACAATCAAAGAATAATTCGAGATGGTATTGAATATAGTCTTGTAGATTTTGTTAGATTGAAACTTTATGGTGGATTCCCATTTAACGTTCCATTAAGATCTAATAGTGTATTGATTCAAATAGGACCAGATTACACTCCTGTAGATGGTCATGAATTTGTTCTTCATATTAACAATATTATGAATTATGTTCTTGTTGAAGACGGAGATACAATTCCTGTTATCTTGGAAAAAATGAAGGATCGTATTAATGAAGTGACTCCATTTGAAGCTAGACTTATTATCGGTTCTATTGCTGTAGACGATGAAGGTAATCCAATTCCAATCGAGGTTAACACTCAGATTGGTACACAGGTTGGTTCTTCTCTTGTTGATGTTGTTATAGAATCCGATGAAATAACTGTTCAACATTATTATTACAGTTCATTAGCTGGTAGAAGACCTATTATTCCATTAAGAATTGGTACGGAAGTTACATTTACTGCACCTTCAGATACAAGTGTTAATGTTTATACACGTCTTGATATTACAGATCCGGGTTCTGAAACTCTCTTTGCAACTCTCGCACCTGATGAAGCTTTCAATGAAACATTTGCAGCAGAACATGGTTTGATATTTGAATATGTCGATAACAGTTTTGATGATAGAATTGTAACTATTGATTACCCAAGCTTCGATTTGGCTGGTGTAGGTTTTGGTATTAACGTTAGAACCAAAGACGGTTTCGGCACATTTGATGTTAGAACAAATTCCGGTGATGTTACTAGCGTTACAGTAGACTTCAATGTTAGTGTTCCTGTAGACCAGACTATTGAAGGTAACAAGATGCTTCCAAGTACTGTTCAGATCATTCGACAGTCTGACGGTTCTCTATTTTACACTGACAACGGTAACGGTAAATTCTTGGATGTATTTGGAAGTCTAGTTCCAACTGGAGATATTAATTATAACACAGGTTTTGTAAATTTCCCTGATGATATACCAGATGGATCTTATTACTTGTTCTATGAGCAAAATAGATTTGGTAACTTTGTTGTAGACGAAAGAAATGTTATTCAGCTTCTTCCACCTAAATTAAATATCGGTGATGCTGATGAAATAAGTACTATTAATATCATTTAAGGGAAATGAATGTCTACGTTTAAAGAACTTTTAATCGAGAATCTGCCAAAGTATCTAACTACAAGTGAAGATTTAATTAACTTTTTAGATGCTGCTGGTGAGTTCTTAGATGATATAAAACAGTATATTGAAGACTTTGATAAGTCTCATGATTATCTTCGTAATTCTCCTTTTGGTTTGAGAGAGGCGTTACTTGAACGTGGGTATAACTTACCTAGAAACCTTAAAGAAGAAATCAGAAGACAAATTCTAAGAGATCTTCCAGATATTATTATCAAAGCTGGTGTAGAGGAATCTATTATTCTCTCTATGAGGCTTGTTGGTATTGACCCCGAGATTAAGAAAGCTTGGATACCTTCTCCTAGTCTTGTAAGAAAAGGCAAGATTCAAGATCCAGTTACTGAAGAAATAACAGATTTTACTATAGATTCATTTGCATACACAAGCTTTCTATATGGGGATGTTGTTGTTAATCCTGATGGAGTTTTCTTTGAAGGATATCGTTATAATGATGTTAATGAAGAAAATTTAATTGGTCCATTACCTATTACTGGTGAGTATTATACTGATTACCCACCCGGCGTTGCAGTTTCTAAAACGCCGTATATTGTGGTTCGATTCCAAGCTGACGGATTTAATGTCGTTGTTGAAACTGCAATTAATCCAGAAACAGGTGAAGAGTTTGAATACTCTACAAGTGAAGAGTTTCAATTAATTAATGATGTTCTTGAATATTTTCTTTATAATGAAGGTAGACCAACACACCAACGTATCGTTATTTTAACTGCCATTGAAGCTATTGAAGAATTTGATACAGTTGGGGTAATTGAATTTTATGAAGAAACTCACACATATCTAGGTGATAGTGAAGATCATCAAGAAGAAACAGTTGGTGTTGATGATAATCAATCTATCTATTCTGAAGTTTTGATGAATGGACAGTCTTTAGCAATTGGCGAACCATTAATTATTGGATTTAGTAGTGAAGATAACGTGGTTTCACCTTACGTGAGTCAACTGTCTGTTATTGATTTAGGTGTGCTTGAAGTAGGCCAACAAACTTGGAGTGGGGGATCATTACCAGAATTGGAAAATATTCCAAGCACTTCTTTTAATAACTTAGAATACGATGGTTCAAATGTTCCTATATTTCCAGTAATAGGAAATACTTCATTTTCTATTACAGCAACAGATACTATTCAAATTAGAGGTCTTCCTGATTATAGAAATCCTAGCAATAATGTTATTATTGAATCGCTGCCCGGTGGTGGTTTCTATCAATTTGGTACACAAGGCATTTATCATGGTATACAGATCATAGGAAGTGCTNNAAAAGGACATTCACAGTAAATATAACGTATAATACTTTTAATAATCAATGGTGAAAAAATGATTGAAGAATTTACAAAAATTGGTATAAAAGGACATTTAAAACAGGTTTCCTATTATACTGATACAAAAGAAATTATAGATGTTTATGAAGAAGATAACTTGATTCTTAATCAGGGTCTTTCTGAATTTGCTGCTTCTATTGCCGTGCCTGATACAAACAATCATAATGTTTTTACCTTGGTTATTGGTAATGACGTTGGAACAGGAACACAACTTAACCCACAGGCAGCACAACCCGGATATACTGAGTCAAATCAGAACGTAGTTTATACTATTCCTTCGCAGGAATTTTTCTATAATTTAGATGGAAATTCTGTTGTTTTCTCTGCCACAATTAATGGTGCTAGTGTTATGGATTTATATCCATCACAACCAAATGTTGTTTATACAAGTGCTACATTAAGGAATGGTAATAACAGAGCAATCACATATAAAAGATTCACAGGTAGAACTATTTCTGCACTTATCTCTGTTGACGTTACATGGACTTTAAGCTTTGTGAGAATTTAATAAATGAGTATTAATTCTGGAACAATTCAATATATTGCTAATGGCAATTTAGTAAACCAAACCAATCTTGGTGTATTACATAGCTCATTCACAAGTGCCTTTAATGTGAAGCATAATGCTGTTGTGCAATCATATAATACTGCATTTGATACTGCTATCTTGAATGCTCAAAATAGTTTTCAATCTATTGTTGATGGGGTTGGTGAAACAATTATTACAGGTGATATTTTATTAGCTTCTTCAACATTAGATGATCCAGAATTTTTAAAACTTGATGGAAGAATATATTCTGTTAGTTCCTATCCAGAACTGGTTGATGTTGTTCCACAATTAAGAAATTATAATTACACTTCTTTTGTTAGTGGTACACCATCTATTGACGGATCTCCAAGGGTATCAACGTTTTCCCCTGATGGGAAATATCTTGCTACTGGAAATAATACTGGTAATAGATTAAGAATATATAATACGAATGATTGGACTCTTGTTAGCAACACACCGACATTTGGTTCTAGTAATGTATCTGGAATTTGTTTTTCCCCAGATGGTGAATATATGGCATTAGTCCTTTCAGATAGTAGTAATGTTTTTGTTTATAGAACATCTGATTGGACTTCTGTTAGTGGAGTCCCAAATACAGCAGGTGCCGGAAGAAAAATTGTATGGTCTCCTAATGGTGAATATATTGCTATTGCACATTTTTCTGGATCTAAAATATCTATTTTGAGAGTTTCTGACTGGACATATCTTAATGTTCCTAGTTTTGGGGGTAATAATGGTCTTGATGTTGCATTCTCACCCGATAGTAGATACCTTGTTGGCGTTTTTGATGCTACCCCATCATTACGTGTTCTAAATGTAGATGATCTTACATTTGTAGATGATGCTCCTGAATTAACAGGTACTGCATTTAGGTGTAGATTTTCTAATGATGGAAAGTATATGGCAATTGGATATACAACATCACCATTTTTTAAATTATATAGAACTGAAGATTGGTCTGAAGTTGTAAGTGTTCCAACAATAGATGCACAAGTACAAGGGCTTGGATTTTCTAAAAACAATAGATATCTTGCAATTGCTACATCAACGACACCATTTTTACGTATATTAGATTTAAATACATTTACCTTTATTAGTGGGTTACCTACGATTAGTAACCCTACGGGTGGTACACAGTGGGTTGAATTTTCCCCTGATGATTCTATGATTGCAATGATAAAACTTACAGCACCTCCTGCATTGGATGTTATTTCAGGTGGAAGTCCTTTAACCTTCAAAACTCCATTTACAGTATCTCCGATACCGGGACTTTCTTACTATGTTAAAACTTAAAGGTTGATAAATGAGTATCAATATAAACAACATTAGACTTATTCAAAGAGGTGAACCACACCATCAGGAGGTTTACAATAGACCTGTTCGTGATCTTATTTCAGAAGCAAATGTTTCTTTTGATAATTTACAGAGTGATGTGAATGATGCTTTTGATTCTGCTAAGTTAGCAAATGATAATGCAAATACGCGCGTTGCTAAATCTGGTGATACGATGACTGGTTTCTTGACACTACACGCTAACCCAACGGCAAATTTACACGCTGCAACGAAACAGTATGTTGATAGTGTTTCTTGGGGTCCAGTAAGCATAGATAGTTTCCTCACATCTGGAACTTGGTCTAAAGGAAGTATCCCATCTGACCATTATGTTCGTTTCTTAATATGGGCTGCTGGTGGTTCAGGCGGTCGTCATTCTGGTAACAATGCAAGAGCTACAGGTGGTGGTGGTGGTGGGTTCCTGCCATTCGTTTCTAAAGTTTCCGACTTACCATCAACTATATCAATGATAGTCGGGGCTGGTGGAGCATCAATTACTTCTAACGCACACGGAATAGCTGGTGGTGACAGTTACATCACGATTGATGATTTTGATTATGGCGCTCAAGGTGGCTCAGGAGGACAGGCAGGTAACCCCAGTGTGCCTGGAGAACCCGAGGCGTATCCCGTTGGTGGTGCTGGTGGGGGGATTATCTGGAGGAGCACTTCGGGTTCAGTAACTCCGGGGAACACGAGAGAAAGTGCCCCAGAAGGTAATCCACTTGCTGATGGTGGAGCTTTTCGAGGAGGTGGTGGTGGGTACTTTGATTCAAGTGTTGCTGGCTCCTCTGTGTTTGGTGGAGCAGGTGGAGGTGGANCCTATCGAGNTTCAACTAACCCCGGTCACGGTGGTGTGTCTTTATTTGGTGGCAAAGGTGGCCGAGCATCAAGCAATGGCGTTAATTGGTCGGCTGAAGCTGGTGGGTTCCCCGGTGGTGGTGGTGGCGGATGTCACCCAAGTGACGATGATGAGTCAAGTGGTCGAGGTGGCGATGGGCTAATCATTGTTGAAGTGTGGGCTGATAAACCACCAGCGTTGCTTTCGTTGGATGCTGATACTAACTTCCCAACAACATAACAACGAGAGGTGATCTGATATGAGACTTGCAATAATAGAAAGTGATGTAGTGGTCAATGTGGTTAACGCTAACGAGGGGTGGGTAGATCCAAAAGGTCGGGAAACGATTGAAGCTGGCGAACTAGGAAAAGGTTCGTACAGAGTGGATGGAGTTTGGTTTGATCCACATCACCAAACACTTGAAGACCTTCGCTCTTCAGCATCTCTCTCCGCTATGGAGTTTATGCTTCGGCTAGAGCAGATGGGACTATATGATCAGGTGGAAGCAGTTGTGTACGACGAAGCAACTCCTCGTGCAGTAAAGATTATGTGGGAGAAGGCATCTGCATTTGAACGGATGAATGAGACATTGGTTCAGATGGCACAAGTTGCTGGATTCACAGAACAACAATTAGATGAAGTATTCAGTATTGTTATTGAAGAAGAGTAAATATAGTTATGATTAAATTTCTTAGAGAACATATGATTTTTACAATCATTATAGCTTTTTGGCTATTGGGATTGTTTACTTTTGCCACTTATATGACATTCACTGCTACTGATCCAACACAGTTTAATGTCGTATATGGTATAGTAAATGGTGTTGTTGCTGTTGCTATAGGTGTTTGGAAATGGAGGGAAGGAACGATTTCCAATCGTTCTAAGAATATTACAGGGGATATAGAAGATGATCAGGATTCTAGGTAACTTAAAAGGAAGAATGCTCTCTGGTAAAATTTTTGCTGGTGTCGTTCTTTCTTTAATTCTTGCTGTTGGTGGTTTAGGCTATCTTTATAGAGATAGTTTATCTACTATTGCACAGCAAGCTACAGATTTAGCGGCATATGATACTGCTGTCAGACAATGGCAGAACCGTTATCAAGAAAGAGAGCAAGAGTATCGTAGAGTTATTGCTCTTTATCAGGAACGTGAAAGACAGAGAAGAGAAGCATCTTCTCAGTTAGATGAAAAGTTGAGGATTTTAAATGAATATGATAATGAAGAGTTCAATAATTGTCTTGATTTGCTTCTCCCTGATGGGTTGCGGAACACTCGTTAGAGTTTTCACACCACAAACAGAGTATGTTTTACCAGATCCAGTCTTAGATATTCATTGCAAATATGAAGAGTTTGAAGGCGTCTCTATAAGAGATCGCCTTAATTATTCTTATACATTAGAAGCAGATTACGTAGATTGCTTGATTCAGGTTGATACATTTAACCAATGGTTAGAAGAAGCCAGAGAAAAGTATAAAGACAAATGACTTTTATATTTTCAAAGATTAAGAACTTCGCTAAATATACCATGTGTAAGAGTAATTTAGCGATGGTTAGAACCATTGCAGGTTCTCTACAAATTTTACTAGGAACATATTTTCTTTTGTTTCCAGTAGATATAATAACTGGTTTATTAGGTGGAGCTTTATTTTGGGGTTCTATATTGATTGCTACGGGCGCTATTCAATTACTATCTGTAGCATTTAACCTGAATATAAAACAAAAAGGATATGTGTTTTTTGTCTCATTTAACACATTCTTTTTATGGTTTTTAGTAGTATTAATTTTTACATCAGCAGATTCTGGATTATCAATCATTGAGCTATTTTTAGCTTTTGTATCTTCTTGGATCTTAATACGAACTTCTGGATAAAATCGAATGTTAGAAATACAATTATTACAACTTTTACTAACCTTTGGTGGAGTTGGTGGAGTTGCAGGTTTTATCTTACTAATCTTGTTCTTTGGGAGAAAGATCTGGTCATCTTTCTCTAAAGAGTATTTGGAAGCGACAAAAACGGCGACGGAAATCACATTGTATCAATCCCTATCAGCCGACATTCAGCGACTACGTAAAGAACTCGATTCTATACGTGCAGAACATCGTAAAGAAATTGAACTTCATAAACAAGAAATAGAAGCAATTCGAATAGCATCTCATAATGAAAAGATTGTTCTTAATGAGAAAATTGATAAGCTTCTTGTTAGTGTGAAATGGTATAAAGATAAAAACGATCAAATGCGACAGGATGCATTAGATACTTATGCGTTGATGACTACAGATGAAAGATATTCTGGGAGTGAGTTTGATGAAATTAAGAATAGGTTAATGAAAATTATTATAGAGACAAATAAAGAACATACTGACGGCCATCGTATCATCGATATTTTGGGGGATTAAAAACTAATCCCCCAAACATCGTCATCAATTTCATCATCAATCTCATTCATAAGTGAATATGTGTTATCATTGTAGAATGCGATCTGTTTAAACATATTCATCATAATAACTAAAGGCATCACAAGGTCATCTTTCATACCCCGTTCAGCTTCATAACTGGCACCTTTCCTGATAAAAAATTTTAATTGTGTTAGTAACAATTCACTGTAGATAGTCAACTTTCCTAACTCTATAACATCCTTTAACTGTGTGCATCCAGCAAGTTTACTTCTATTTGTTGTGTACATACCAAGGCGTTTTGATGGTGATCCATCTTCATTTACATCACTTATGAATACGGCTTTGTCGAGAACCGGCTCATTTGCATTTTCAATTAATCTTAAAACACCACTACCTAACCCATTATTTTCAATTGTAAAGTATAATTCACTTATTCTTCGACTATAAAGAAACTTCATGATCTTTATGATTTCTTTTGTGTAGATTGTTTGGCTTATCATATTGTTATTATATTCAGCTACCTGTTCCATAGTGTCAATATCAACAATCTGAATAGTATGATCATCTTGTCCAATACCCTCACCAACATCACAAGCCATAGCAAGGCATCTACCAGATAGGTCAGAAACATATATCCTAAGATCACCAAATTCTTCTACGGGATCTTTTGGTGTTATAGATTCAAGAACCATAGAATTGATAAGAGTTCCTTTGTTTGAAATGAATTTATTTTTAAACTCCTGCTCGAACTTTTCACGGCCCATTTTCTTGATCATGTCTTTTTCGAACTTTTCTGTACGTCCCGGTACTTCTTCATATTTTACTTCAACAGCAGCAAAACCATTACTTTTTGATTTAGCACCAAACCACACCATAGGAAAGATACCAGATGTACCATTTGGTGTTGAAATAATATTCAGGCGTGTTGTTGCATTCTCACCATCGGCAGAGATCGATGGTAAAAGAGAAGTCCACAATTCATTAGCAACATCTGGCTTGACGAATGCAAATTCATCAAGGATGATTCTTTGAAGAGTTAAACCACGGAATGTGGATTCATTAGTAACTTCCGATATAATAGATGATGCATTAGAGAACCGAATATTGAAGCGGTTATATTCAATAACGGGTGGTTTCATCCAAAACGGAAGATTTTCATAAGCATACTTAATACGTTCAATATAGTCTTTGACGTTCTTAAGTTTATATGAAGAGATACCAACTTTATAATCTTCGTTAAATATACAATCATGTAAAACATCAATACCTAGAGAGCTTGTTTTTCCTGACTGTCTTCCAGACACTCCAATAACAAATCGATTCTCTTCACATGTATCTATGATTCTTTGTTGATAGTCTCTGGGATCAAATAATAGTTTACCTTTTCCACTTTGAACATATACATAAGTTCGCATCCAGTAGTACTTATCATTAGCACACTTTAGCCATTCTTCTTGTTCATATTCAGTTAGTGGTAAGTCGTGTTGTGGTTTTTTTACAACACTTTCATCAATATTATACTGTCCCATATTTTCCCCTTTTACTCATTTTTTAACATTTTTTCTAAATATAATTGCAATGAGTTTTCCCCTCCCTTTACTCATTGTTTACCCGAATGTAGATTCCCCTGTCTACTTTCGGGTTTTTTATTTAATTTTAAAAATCAAAAATTTCCTTACGTTCCCAACATCTTTATAAACGTAATCATAATGTCCCGGAAGATATCTCTTGATCATTGCCGTGTATAAAGACCCTAGCTTCCTTTCCCCTTCGAATGTAATAACATCTGGATTCCATTTAGTAACCGCTTGTCTGAGATCAGTCATTACGGTTGAAAAGATTTTCATTGGGTTATCGTCTGGATTTGTTACTGTATATTCTCCACCCTTTTCAGGATCATAACCATATTTTGTTTGTCCAATTGAACGGGTGCCATCATCTAAAAAGAAACTAACATCTAGATAAGAATTCAACCCTTCTACAAATTCATTATCATATATTGGATATTGGCCCATCAAAAATTCTTTATGTGCTTGTCTCATGAACGGTTCGAATAGATATGAAATCACATACTTCTTTCCAGAGTCAGTATAGAAAGCTTTTTCAATAGAACCATTTGAAAAAGGTAAATCGACAATATCATAAGCACTAGAAAACGCTTCTGAGATAAATAGTTCATTAATTTTCATTTTTTACCGCCTTTCAAAGCATAAAGAGATTTCCTATCTACACTGCCAGTAGGCTGTTCTTCTTCTAAAAGTAACTCTTCTTTTTTCTTTGTTGGTTTTTTCTTCTGTCTTAGTAGATCTCTCTTATAAATAGCGTCTTTTGCTTGATTAAGAAATTTCTCAGACAGTTCTAAGAATTTTAATCTATTTTTAGGTTCAATAAAAGCTATCATTGCCATTTGGTCTCGGTATGCTTCCATTGAAAGCCTGATTATATCATTCAATGATGTTTCTTCTGGGTCATCAGGGATTTCAACAACATTGAAATCATCTCTGAACGTGTCGCCAGAATCTACATTGAAAGCATCATCAAGTGGGTGTTTATCTTTAGCCATGATTTGAACCTCGTATTTTAAGTATTTATTCTCTTAAATATAAGGATTCATTAGAGTTTTCTATGTATAGGTAAATAGGGTGTAATTATAAATAGTATTGTAGATTTCTTTATTGGAGAATTTTTATCTTATGGTAAAGTACGGTAACAAAAGCAGGGAAATGAGAACCATCTATTTTGAGGATGGTTCTGCACAGTTCTTGATGCGTGGGCAGACAATCGAAACTTCTAAGAAGGTCAAACGAATTCAGGAAGGTATTGTGATCATTGAAAGCCAGAAAGCTTCTCCTAAGAGAACATCCAATAAAGCCAATACTTCTGACGAGTAATTATAGGAGAATTAAATAATGTCATTTCCAAACAATCCGGGTGTTTATCCAAGCATTGATGACAGATCTTTTGTCACAAGTGGTGCTGGTGTTTTAGCTGGTGCTATTGTAATCACCTCAAAGAAAGGTCCATTAGAAGTTACTACCGTCACTTCTTCTAGGCAGTTTATAGATCTTTATGGACTTCCTTCAAGGGATAATCCTTCAATGTATTCTGCCCTTCGTTTCTTGAATAGAGCAGGTATCTTAACCGTTAAGCGTGTTGTTAATGATGCTGAAGCTTCATCTGGAAGCACAACTGATAACATGTTTGAATTTACTGCTGCTAATCCGGGTGCGTGGGGTAATGAACTTGAAGTTCGGTTTGCACCCGTTATTGGCGTAAGTGATAATTCTATATTTCAGGTTATCGTTTATGTCGATGATGTAGAAGTCGAACATTTTCAGGTATCCCGTGACCCAGACGCTAAGAACGGTTTTGGTGCTAATATCTTCATTGAAAATGTTATTAATAGAAACTCTATGTATGTCCGTGTAGAAGATGATCCTTTAATTGTTACCACCATCAATCTTTCAGATGTTGTTGAATTCACTGGTGGTCTTGATGATACAGTTATGCCTTCTTCCGGTGATATTGTTAGTGCATGGGAAGATTTTGAGAACCCTGAAGAAGTTCTTGGTAACATTCTTATAAATGCAGGTTTTGCGGTTCCTGAAATCCAGAATGCAATGATCAATACTGCTATGAAGCGTGGTGATGCTGTTGCTATTTTAGATGTTCCACAAGACACATCTAATGATGTTGATCAGATGGTTGCTTATCGCACAACTGAACTTAATCAGAATACCCACCTTGCTGGTCTTTACGGTGGTTGGTTAAGGGTTTATGATCAGTACAATGATCTTCAGGTCACTATTCCTCCTTCTGGCGATGTTGCTGCTGTTTTTGTTAACACTGTAGAAGTTGCTGAAAGATGGGATGCACCTGCTGGTTTACAGCGTGGCATCATTCCTAATGCACTTGGTGTTACAAAGATCTTCAGTGACGGTGAACGTGACATTCTTTACAGTAATGGTATTAACCCTGTTACATCTATTGGTGGTGCTAGTGCTGTTGTGTGGGGTCAGAAGACTCTTCAAGTTCAGGCTAGTGCATTGGATAGATTTAATGTTGTTAACTCTGTTCTTTGGATCAATCAGCGTGTATCTCAGGCGCTTCGTCCATTTGTTCATCAACCAAACAATGTTGCTACACGCGATGCAGTCAATTTCCTTATCTCTGCATTCCTTGAGAATGTTCAACAGAGAGGTGGGTTATATGCATTCAATGTAGATACTTCTGAAGAGATTAATACACCTTTTGTTATTGATAATAATCAGATGTATGTTGATGTGTATATTCAGCCGGTTCGTGCTGCTGAGTTTATTCGTGTAAGAACTATTATAACTCCTACTGGGGTTCAGCTTGGTTAATTGATTAATAATCAATAAATTATGTTAATAGGAAGCCCCTCTTTTGAGGGGCTTTTCTTTTGCTTATATTTTTTTATATATAATTTTGTTCTAGCTGGCTAAATATATACATAACAAAGAGAGGAAATTAACGTGAACAAAGATGAAGTCTTAAAAGAACTCAAAGATAAAGGGTATCCAGAAGGAAAACAATTCGGGAGATCGAAAGAGTTGAAAGAACTTAAAAAGTCTATATATGATTTAACTTTATTCCTTCCTGAGAAAGCAACAACATCATTCAGACTTCATTGCCTAATCGAAAATATAGAAAACCTTCCAATCTGTAAAGAATGCGGTAATAAGCACAGTAAAATCAAACAAAATCCTAATAGGATTAGGAAATATGATTCTTATGTTTTTTGTGACTATTGTTCACAAGACTGTTCTAGAAAATCAAAAGAAGCTAGAGAAAAAGGATTTCAAACCATAGTTTATCGTTATGGCAACCATAACATGAGGACAGAAAAAGGAAGAAAAGAATATGAAGAATCTTTGATGAAAAAATATGGGACAACAAACATAATGAAACTCCCCTATATTGCAGAAAAGTCCCTTAAGACAGCAGATGGCAAATGGAGGGTATGTACAGAAGATTTTAAAGAAAAACAAAAAATTACATGGAGTGCTAACTATGAAAAAGGGCACCCGATGCGAGATTCAGTTGTTTTAGAAAATAGGAGAAAAAAGACATTAGAAAAATATGGTGTTGAGAATCATACACAGAAACACATGTCAGAAGAGACAATAAGAATTTTAAGTTCTAAGGAAGAACTTGAATTTTTATATAACAAATATAAAGATATGGGAGAGGTAGCAAAAGTTCTTGGTATTCATCGGTCAAGTGTTCAGAGATCATTATCACAATTTGGTTCTACTATTGTTCCTGTGTTTGAATCTAAAGGTGAAAGAGAGATAATTTCATTTTTAGATGAATTGGGTGTTTCTTATGAGAGACATTATCGTTTTGATCCAGAAGATAAAAGAAAATCAGTAGACATCTACATCGAATCATGTAAGTTAGCCATTGAATATAATGGAGTCTACTATCATTCAATGGCTGTAAAAGATGATAAGGGCTATCATCAAAACAAATCTCTAAGGTTGATAGAACTAGGTATTCTCCCTCTCCATATTTGGGAAGATGATTGGAATAATCCTATCAAAAAGGAGATTCTTAAGAATAAGATTAAAGCTAAACTAGGACTGTCTCAAGATCGAGTATATGCTAGAAAATGTGAGGTTGCTTTTATAGATTACCACATAGCACACGATTTCTTAGATAACCATCACATTCAAGGAAAAACAACAGCAACATATTGGATTGGATTATTTAGTGAAGGAACGCTTGTTTCTTGTTGTGGTATTAAGAAATTGAATGAAGACGGAAAATTTGATCTTGTTAGATATGCAACATCGAAGAGTGTTGTTGGGGGTCTATCTAAGATTTTAAAGTTCTTTGAAAGAAATATTCCTTTTAAGGAAATAATTACTTACGCACATCTTGATTACAGTAAAGGAGATTTGTATGAGAAAACGGGATTTACTAAAGTAAGTATTACTCCACCGGGTATGTGGTATGTAATCAAAGAAAAGAGACAGAGGCGAGAAAAGTTCATGAAACATAAACTTAATGATATTTTTGATGACTTTGATCCTTCTCTAACAGAAAGAGAGAACATGGAGAAACATGGTTATTATCAAATTTTTGATAGCGGATCAATCAAATATAAACTAGAAAAAGCCCCTCTTTGAGGGGCTTTTCTTTTCCTTAAATAAATGATAAAATGTATATTATGTTGAAACATTTAAGGAATTTTTTAGTATGAATAGGTTAGAAATTTTAAAAATTCTTGATGATAATAAAGAACAAAATGTAAAATGGTTCCAAAAACATTATCCAGATATAATATCCTCAATTAAAAGTTACTGTGAATGGTATTCAAATACAACAGACATATCTCTGTCAATGATGTTCCATATATTTTATTATGGAATAACTGATTTTCCAAAATGTAAAACATGTAATACACCTATTACTAAGACAAATCGAAATGATAAAACCGGAAAGCCATTCATGAAGGAACAGTTCAATATGTTTTGTAGTGCTGAATGTCTTTCAAAAAATGAGAATATAAAAAACAAAAAAGTTGAAACTTTGATAAAGAATTATGGTGTTGATAACCCAAATCGGTCTGAAACCATTAAAAAAAGAATAAAAGATACAAATTTAGAGCGGTATGGTGTAGAAAATGTTTCATCTGCAAAAGAGATCAAAAGAAAACGAATAGATACGTTTAACACAAAGTATGGAACATGGGTCAGTAAAGCAAAAACAGTCAAAGATAAAATAAAACAAACTAATAATGAGAAGTATGGGTATGATAGTGTTTTAGAATCACCTGATATACAAAAAAAGATTAAACAAACAAACAATCAAAGATATGGCGTGGATAACCCTCTTCTTAATAAGGATATAAGACAGAAAGCTCAGGATAGTTTTATAAATCGAAGTGAGCATGATAAACAGAAAACAAAAGAAAAGAAAACAACCAAATCGTTAGATGTATATGGGTGTAGACACCCAAATCAGAAACACCTTCACTCTGATATTAAACTGGCTCTTAGTTCAAAAACAGAATTTGAAAAACTATTGGAGTGTTTTGATAATAACATTATACAGATATGTTTAGAATATGATCTTTATCCAAACATTCTTTATAAGAATGCGAAAACGTTTGGAATACCTATTCGATCAAATGAATCGTATCTAGAAGCTAGTCTAGCTAAATTCTTAGATACACTAAACATCCAATATGAAAGGGGTAATAGGAAAATTCTTAATGGTAAGGAACTTGATTTCTTTATTAAAGATAAAAATATTGGTATTGAAATCAATGGTTTATATTGGCATTCAACTGAAAATCTTGATAAGAATTACCATCAACAAAAATCACTTTCATGTATGGATAATGGTATACAATTGATTCATGTATGGGAAGATGATTGGGTAGATGACAATAAAAGAACTATTATAGAAAATAAGATTAAATCAAAATTAGGATTATTATCTAATAAAGTCTATGCCAGACAGTGTGATGTTATAGAAACAACATCAAAAGAAGTTAGTGAGTTTTACAAAAAAACTCATATCCAAGGTGCTATAAAAGCCAATATTAATATATGCTTATATCATGATGGTGAGATTGTGGCTGCAATGTCTTTTAAGAAAATAAAAGATCAGGTGTATGATCTTGTTCGTTTTTCCACATCCAAAAGAGTTATTGGTGGTTTCAGTAAATTATTAACTTATTTCAAAAGAAAAACACCATGTGAAGAAATCATTACATTTGCACATCTTGATTACAGTCATGGTAATGTATATGAGCAGAATGGTTTTAAAATGAGTTATATTACACCACCGAACTACTTCTATACTTATAAAGGGATTGGGCCTAGAATTAGAAGAGAAAAGTTTATGAAACATAAACTTCCACATATCCTTGAAAATTTTGATCCTTCTCTAACAGAGAAGGAGAACATGTTAAATCACGGGTACTATCAAATATATGATAGTGGATCAATCAAATATAAGTTAACTATAAAAGCCCCTTGATTGGGGTTTTTTATTATCAATAAATATTAAAAGCAAACAAGGAGATAGAAAATGAGTAACAATGACGAGTTAAAACAGAAGATTCGTGAAAAAGTTCAGAGTGCTATTAAAGAACGTGTTCTTCCTGTAAAAGAAGAATGTAAAGAGAAGAAGAAAAAGTGAGTGATTCAGAAGGATCTACTACAGTTAAAAACATCTCTCGTCCTAACAGTGATGAAGTTATTAGGACGAGAACTCCTATCCCGTATCAGCCGCCACCAGAAAAGAAAGAAGAAAAATGAAACTTAAAAACTTATTTGAAACTGTTCTTACAGAAAGCATCAATTACGATAGTATTATGCAAATTGTATATGATCTGTATGATAGTATAATTGATATTCATAAACTATATAACATACCTTATAATAAAAAAGCGATGGAAACAATTCTTTTTGAAATTAAAGAACTTCCACGGGCGGATTTAAAAATCAACATATTGCTCTATACCCGTGCATTTTTATTATTTGATATATTAAATCATCTTGTATCTAATCTACCGAACCGTATAGTAATTAGTGAATATGTTGAAGATATGAAAGATCTTTTAAATGACCCCGATATTTTAAATTCCAATAATAAAATGGTTCAAGCTAGTATAAATCATGCTAGATTGAGTATTAAAGCTGCTAAAATGTATGAAGAGTATACTAGAAGAGTAGGTCTAATTTACAAACCACCTATAGACCTTATAGATCAAATAAATCATTACATATCTCTTCCAGTTAAAAAAATACAAGACTATCGGGTTGCTCCATATGAAAATCCTAAGAATTACCTTAAAATTTTTGAGCAATATGAACAAGAATGGAAAGAAGAAATTGGTGATGATGCACAATGGATACCCTTCGGTAATGAAAAAGTTGTGATGGATTTTGGTGATGGTTTTGCTTGGTATGATTTAGAAAATGCCTCTTGTGATGCAGAAGGTGGTGCTATGGGACATTGTGGGAATGCTCCAAGCGCAGATGATCCAAACCAAACTATCTATTCTTTGAGAGAGAAGAAAAATGTAAATGGTGATATTTTTGTCCGACCAGTTTGCACATTCATTCTTCATAAAGATATTAAAATGTTTGGTGAAATGAAAGGTAGGGGAAATGATAAACCAGCCGACAGATATCATAAGTATATTGTTCCATTAATTATGTCCAATGAAATTGAAGGACTTTTAGGTGGTGGATATATGCCTGAAAGTAACTTCAAAATAACTGATTTGCCAAATTGGGAATCATTAGTTCAACAGAAACCAAAACTTATGGAAATTAATGATTATTTGGATCGATTTGGTATAGATTCTCATGTAAAAAGTGTGTTTATGCAAAAATTGACTATGAGTAATGTAACTGAAACTGATCCACCAGTAATTTATGTTGAACTAAATGAAGTTTCTGGTAGTTTTCCGTCTGAGGTTTTAAATGTAATAAACGGTGATAATTATTTTGATAGATATATTTCTTATTACGATAGTGGTGAACATGATGTAATTAATGCGTTACACAGTGCAACAACATTAGAGCAAGATAATATTTTAATCCAATACGCAAATAGCTTTTTAGATGAAGAAGATTTACAATATGACTTAGTTGACGAAGTTAATGATTTTCATTCTGCTATCGAACTTATAATGGAAAATGATGATGAATTTATTGATGATATCAGGAACTTTTATATATCTGCTCGTGAGAGTAGTTTAATTAAAGAATTAGAAAGTGCGGTTAATGATTATTTAGAAGAAGGGCCGGAAGAAAGTTATTTTTCTGTAGATTTTGAAGATGGTGGCTATTTTAGATTTGATTCATCTGACGTTTTTGTGAATTGGGTTTATTACGAAAACAGAGAATCATATGATGTTGAATTTGATTTAAATGGTCTTGTACATGAATATTTTAGAAATACCCGTGATGGAGAGATAATAGAAGCTATATCTTTAGATTCTACATCGTGGCCTGATTTTGATTTTGATTATGATACTCCTTTTGATGAAGACTACTTTAAATCTGAAGTTAGTGAGTACATAGATATCATTTCAAGAAAAATATAGTAAATAGATAATATAATTGGAGTTTTTGAAATGATTCTTATTGAAGAAAGATTTGAAGGTATTATCACCGAATCCGCTAGAGAAGGTAAAAAACTTTACCTTAAAGGTGTTTTTGCTGAAGCTAATACCAAAAATCAGAATGGCAGAACCTATAAACTTGACGAAATGAAGTCTCAGGTTGCTAAGATTATGGAAGCTGCATCTTCTGGTAATTATGTCCTCGGTGAGCTTGATCACCCATCTACATTAGAAATTAAGCTTGAAAATGTATCTCATAAGATTACTGAAATGTGGATGGAAGGAAATAAAGCGTATGGTAAAGCTGAGATTATTGAAGCACATCCTAAAGGCCAAATTCTTAAAGCATTGATTGAATCTGATATTAAAGTTGGTGTTTCTACTAGAGGTTCCGGGCAGATCAACGAATCAACTGGCGAAGTTTCTAACTTTAACCTTAGAACTGTTGATGCAGTTGCTACACCAAGCTGTCGTTCTGCGTATCCAGAAACCATCAGAGAACAACTTGAAATGTATAAGTATGGTGGAGTTGTTGAAGACCTTGCTGAAGCGGTTATTCATGACCAACTGGCACAGAAGTATTTCCAGAAAGAAATGAAGAAATTTATCGACTCGCTTAGAAGTCGTTGATTTTTAATTCATAACTTTCATAGATTTATAAATAAGATTGTTGAAGATATATCAGGAGACAAAAATGAGTGATCTTAAAAAACTTTTTGAAGCTTCTGTTTTAACCGATGAAACGAAAGAAGTTCTACAGGAAGCTTTCGATACAGCAGTTAAAGCGAAGGAAGAAGAATTAAATCTCGCCTATGAAGCTAAGTTAGTTGAAGCAAAGGCAGAGATTGCAGAAACAGTTAGTAAGCTGGTTGAAGAATCTGTTGCAAACGAACTTGAAGCTATCGCTGAAGAAGTTAACCATGCTAGAACTCTCGAAGTTCAGTATGCTGAAAAACTTCAGGAATTCAAGGAATCTTATGCTGAAAAGCAGGAAGAGAAAATTAATGTTCTCGTTGCCGAAATGGTAGCTGAAGAGATCGATGAACTTAAAAATGACATTGAAACTGCTAAGAAGCATGAATTCGTCATGTCTGTTTATGAATCTTTTGCTGACGTTTACGCTAAATTATTTGGCGGTAATGACATTAATATTCATGATCAGCTTGCAGAAGCTAAGAAGGAACTTGATGCTTTGAAGCATGAAAAGAAGTTGAATGAACTTCTTGAAAACTTCTCTGGTAAGAAGCGTGATGTTGCTAGAACTATTTTAGAATCTGTTCCTACCGAGAAACTTGATTCTAAGTTCGAAAGCATTCGTGGTCTTCTTGTAGAAGAAGTTGAAAGCGATGAAAAGGAAAAAGTTGTTTCTGAATCTAATACCGATGAGAAGAAAGAAGTCTCCGGTAAGGTTGTGATGGAAAACGTTGAAGAGACTCCTAATCAGGACAAAGAAATTGATAATGGCGTTCTTTCTAAGTTAGAGCGTTCAATTAAATTTGCTCGCGGTAAATAATTAATTTTTATCGTTTTTTATAAATAAAATTGTGATATTCAATCTAGGAGATTTTGAAAATGAGTAATAAGTACACAAATTGGGGCGAATATAAAGACGCTCTTTTAGAAGGTCTTAATGAGAAGCAGGGTAAAATGCTCGGCAAGATCATGGAGAACTCCCACAAAGCTAACATTGAAGCCATCAGTGAAGAAGCTAACAACTTTGTTGTAGTAGCTGAATCTACTGCACCGGGTTCTACTGTTACATCTAACATCAGCCGCTACGACATGCTCTTTATGCCATTGATTCGTCGCGCAATGCCTGCTCTCTTGGCTATGGAACTTGTTGGTGTTCAGCCACTTAACGGTCCTCGCGGTATCGTTCGTACAATCAGAATGCGTTATTCTCAGACTACTGAAGATAACTCTACTGATGAAAACGTAGTTGTTGCTGCTGGTACTGAAGCATCCGGTCAGGTTGTTTTCGATAAGTACTCCAAGCTTGTTCTTGGTGGTTATTACGAAGATGTTGACGCTCTTGATCCATTCCAGCAGACTGTTTACCTTGAAGGTAACCGTGGTAAGCCAATGGATCTTGAAGTTGTAACTCAGGCCGTTGAAACCATGTCCCGTAAGTTGAGCGCAGCTTACTCCCTCGAAGCCGCTGATGATCTTCAGGCTCTTGATGGACTCGACATTGAAACTGAACTTTCTCAGACTCTTGGCGATGAAATCATCCGTGAAATCGACCGTGAGCTTCTTGGTGAATTGAACTCTCTTGCTGGTACCCCAGTTGCTTTCGACTTTGCAAACATTGATGGTCGCTATGCTGGTGAAAAGCTTGCTGCAATGAACATTGCTCTTGATAACCTCTCTGCTGAAATCGCAATGAGGACTCGTAAGAGTGGTGCAACTTGGATGGTTGTTTCTCAGAAGGTCTTTACTGGTCTTAAGAATGCTGCTAACAGCACCTTTGAACCTGTAACTCGATTCTCTGCTGCTAACAACGGTGAGCTTAACATTGGTTCTACTCTTTTCGTTGGTACCTTCGGTAATAACGTCAATGTCTTTGTTGACCCATATGCTGAAACCGATTATGCCCTTATGGGTTATAAGGGTAGTGAACTTGATACCGGGTTCTTCTACTGCCCATATATCGGCCTTAGCTCCAGCGGTGTTGTTCGTAACCCTGAGACTGGTGACCACAGAATCATGCTTCGTACACGCTATGCGTTGCAGAAGTTCACTGATACTGCTACCTCTCTTGGTAACTCTGCGGACTACTATGCCCGTGCAAACGTTGCTGATATCGAACTTGGTTTCAAGAACGTCTAATCTAGTAACTAACGTTGAAAAAGCCCCCTTCTTGGGGGCTTTTTTTTGCCTTTAAAATATGTTAAACTTTAACCGTTAAATTACATCTAAATATGATGTAAAAAGGAGTATCATATGATTAAGCTATTGAAAACAAAAACTTATAATCAATTTAAAGAGCGTATTACTCAGTTAGAAAAAGAACTTGAAGAAGAAAAACAGTCACATACGGCACTGTCAGATGCTTATGAAAATCAATCTGTAGATCTTAAGTTAATTAAAGAACAGTATGATAGCTTACTTAACAAGCTAAATGATAGTGATGAAAATAGTGTGAAATTCGTTATTTCTAAAGATTTAACTCAAGTAACCCCCGTAGTTAGAGTTAATACAGAATCCCATGAAAAGATGATTGAAATGGGTTATATCAAAGATGGTGATGAAAATCACAAGTTTGCTACCCAATTAGCATTAATAACAATTGTAGATGAAGCTGTCGATCAAATTATCGAATCCTTCTCTGCGCCAATAGAAAAATAAAGGAGAAACAAATGTATACCAATTTAATTGTAGATTTGAATAATCTAGCGTTCACTATACGTCACGCAACAGTCAAAACACCTGCTAGTATACGTCAAAAAGAAGAAAATGTGGATAAGTTTCTCTTTAAAGAAATTTTAATGTCTATTATAAATTTTTCTTATACCAATAACGTGGACTCCATTGTTATTGCGTGTGATAGTAAGAATGTTTGGAGAAAAGATATATATCCAGAATATAAAGCAAGTAGCACAACTGATGAAGATATATATTATGAAGAAGTTCTTCAATCTACTGAAATAATTAAAAAATTCTTTAGAGAATGTACAAAATCTTATGTTTTGGAAGTCCCTAGAACAGAAGCGGATGATATAATTGCTGTTTGGGCGCAGGAATCTATCGGAGTTAATAATATTATATTATCTTCAGATAGAGACTTTATACAGCTTATTGATGATAGAACCTCTCTTTATAGTATTGCACAAAAAACATGGAGAACAAGCACAGATCCTAAATTTGATCTCTTCGAAAAATGTATTAGAGGTGATCGAAATGATAATATCAGGAGTGCTTATCCAAGGATTAAGAAAACTAAACTTGAAGAAGCATGGAAAGATAGTATGGTTATGTTGAATATCTTGGAGACACATTTAAAGGACGGCAGTGTTGTTAAAGATTTATATGAGTTTAATTCTTCTTTAATTGACCTAAACAAGCAGCCAGAAGACATACGTAAGAGCATCATTGAAGCTATAAATACATGTGAGACTGGAACTTTTTCTGAGCTGAAAAATGTAAAATTCTTTTCAGACCATTCACTGAAAGAGTTCTCAAACATACTTGACTACAAGGGTAGAATACTCAAGTGTGAACCTATTTTTTTTACTAAATAATTAAAACATCAGGAGAATTTATCCAATGAGTAATGAATATCTAACAAACCTTGAAGAAAGTGTGAAGGAAACTGTGTCTAAAAAGTTTTCTGAATTACTTGAACAAAAACTAAATGAGAAAGTTTCCACTGTCAACGAGGAGGAATCCGATGAAGAAGAGGATGATGCTGTTGAAGGTAAGAAGGGTTCTAAAAAGTTGTCTGAGAAGAAAAAGTATTCTAAGAAAAAGAAAGTAAAAGAAGAAGAAGAAAATGATGATGACGACGATGACGACGATGACGACGATGACGACGATGACGACGATGATAAGGAAGAAATAAAGGAAAAAAAAGCTAAAAGAAAGGAAGAAGTTGTCGAAGAAGCGATGAAAGTTGTCGCTGCAACAGATGCACCGGGCAGAAATTATAAAGTTGAAGAATTTACCGTTAAAGATGTTCGTGAACTAGCAAGAGTTGCTAGAACTGGTAAATATCAATGGTTTATGTTAACCAAACATAACGGTGAAGAAACTGAATATACTGTAGATAACGGTAAATTGGTTGAAATGTAATTATAAATAAAGATCTAAAATAAAAGGAGAAAATTAATGCGTGATGTAAAAATTAATGGTAAGACACAGCGGGTTTTCGTTCTCGCTGAAGGTGAAGATCGCCTTGTTTATATTCCTGTCAAGACCCTCCATCGTGTAGACTATACACGTTTGGTTGATATGGAAAATGTTTCTAAGAAGACAAAACGTTCTATGTTGGAAGTTATGAAAGAAACCAAACTTGATAATGGACGCAATGCACTTGTTGTGTATGATAACATTATTCAGGTTATGATTGAAAATGAAGAAAATAAAGGGGTACGTATTCCTAAGAAAAATGAACCAGAGGCTGTTATTAATCAGCGTATTAATGATTCTGACACACCAAATAGTGTTGCCTCGATTCGTGAAAAGGAAGCTTCTGTAGTGACTTCAGAAGAACCACCAAAACGTAGAGGAAGACCTAAAAAGTCTGATATTTAATAGAAAAGCCCCCTTTTGGGGGCTTTCTTTTTTCTATAGTATCTGGTATACTTTTAAAAAAGGAGATTCTATTAGCAATGAGTGTGCAAAATCTATTTGATGAACAAAAGCTAGCATATGCTAGACTCTCTGCATTTGCTTTTAATACAAAATGTGAAATAAATCATTCTAAGTTTATGATTTTTAAGGCCCCTGCTGGTTGTGGGAAAACCACTGTAGTTAGAGAAGTTGCATCTGATCTTTACCTTTCTGGTAAAAGAAATTTTCAATTAAGCTCTTTTACTGGTAGAGCAGCAGCACATTTAAGATATGACGCAAATGGTGTTAGTTACACCGGAAGAACCCTTCATTCTATATTTTTTGATCCTATTTTAGATGAAAATGGGAATTTAAAAGGATGGGTTAAAAGACCTATTCAAAATGTTCGTTTAGAGTGTGAAGATGGTCTTTTTGTTGATGAATCCAGTATGCTTCCAAAAGAGATACATGATGAAATATGTTATCTAGGAGTTCCGGTTTTTTATATCGGGGATCATTCTCAATTACCACCTATTGATAACACTGGTTTTAATGCGATGTTATTAGATCATGAAACATGTGAACTTAAAATCAATAGGAGAATTGGCAACGGTCTTGATGGTATTGTTTCTATTACAGAACATCTTAGAGAACATAACACTATACCAAGGCGTGTTGGTGAAGGGCTTTCTATAAAACCAAAAAGTCTTTTAAGAAACGTTTCATTTTATGAAGAAAATGAATTTGATATCATTTTATGTGGAACCAATAAAACTAGAAGGTATCTAAATACCCTTGTACGTAGAGCTAAAAATTATACAAAACCATATCCTGATATTGGTGAACGTATCATGGCAACCGAAAACACAATTATTAATAACGTCAGGATATATAATGGTGAGCTTTATGAAGTTGTTGCTGTCTTTGGTGGTGGTGATAAGAAAGGTTCATATAGGCTTTTGAGTCTAGATAGTGATGTTAAGAAATATGTTACTGCTGATATCAGACATGATTGCTGGACAGAGAATATACCAGATGATGTTAAAAGATCGCCAGAAGAACTACGAGCCGTTTTTGGATATGCAGCAACTGTACATAAATCTCAAGGAAGCACTTTCGATAGAGTTCTATTCATCGATGAAGATGTGTCATTTTTCTTAGATCAACAAAAGTTTAGATACACTGCTACTACTAGAGCAGCAAAACAATTAACAATTGGTATATAAGGAGGCAACGTGTCTGAAAACAAATACCCGTTAAATGATGATAACATTAAGTTAGAAGTATTAAGGCTTCAAGCGGAAGGATTCTCTACTAGATCTATTGCAAAAATTCTCAACATATCAAAAACTACTGTTTCTGACTTCCTTGCAGGAAGGACATATGGAGATTTCTGGATTGGATATAACGAAAAACCTTTTGCAAAGGGGACTGTTGAGCATCCAGATCATAAGATGAAGAAACTGTCAGGTGAGTTGTTTGTTCTCACTAGCGCACAGAATAACACATATGTCTTTAATTCTTTCTTCAATTCAATTAAAAACTATTGTGAAAGAAGAAACGCACAGTTGATTGTTGGTACATATACCTATAATAAAAACAAATTTCAAAATCTTTCTAAAGACAGTAATGGTGTTTGGTACGATCCATTAATCACCCCATACATCAGAAATGAAAAGATACGTATTGCTGACGGATTAGTATGGAACGGTGAGCTTAATATTCTCCCTACCGCTGTTAATCCCCTTTCCGGGCTGCAAAGCTATACAATGAATGATAGTTCTATTATTCCTCATGCAAAACTTCAGATGGAGTCTGTTCCAACATTCAAAACAGACCCATGTAAATTCATGTACACTACCGGAACCTGTACACTGAGAAATTACATTGAACAAAAGGAAGGACAAAAAGCATCCTTCCATCACGTATTCTCTGCGCTTGTAGTTGAAGTTGATAAAGATGGTGATTGGTTCGTTAGACAGTTGGTTTCTTCTGATGATGGCTCTTTTCAGGATTTAACTACTGTCTATCACCCAAATGGAACGATCACTGAAAATGTCAATATCGAAGCTATTAATTATGGGGATATTCATGTTGAACAAGCTAACATTTTGGCGTGTGGTGCCAGTTTTCTAAATGATAAGGGGTTTGGTAATCATCCCCAAGTGTGTATGTTGGATATACTGAAACCTAAGTACCAATTTGTGCATGATGTTTTAGATTTTAATAGTAGAAACCATCATACAATTGATAATCCATACATTCGTTTTAAACAATGGTTGAATGATCGTGAATATGTTGCTGATGATATTGAGATGGTTGCTAACTTTCTTTATGAAATGAAGAGACCATTTTCAAAGATCGTTGTTGTTGAAAGTAATCATGATCTTGCAATCAAAAAATGGTTATTGAATGCTGATTATAAGAAAGATCCGGCCAATGCTATTACATTTCTTAAACTACAATTAGAAACATATATGTTGATGAATGAGGGTGTATCTAAGTATTCTATATTGGAAATGGCAATTAAGTGTCTGTTCCCAAAACAAGATATAAATGATATACAGTTTCTTGTAGAAGATGAATCGTTTAGGATTTGTAATGAAACTGGAAATGGTATAGAATGTGGGTGGCATGGACATTTAGGCATCAATGGTGCAAGAGGGTCTACAAACGCCTTTAGGAAACTAAACTCTAGAATGAATGTTGGTCATAGTCATGCAGCATCCATTAAAGATGGTGTTTACACTGCTGGTGTGTTAGGTAATTTGGATATGAAGTATAATAAAGGTGCTGATGCTTGGAGTCATTCAAACATCATTACATATCCAAATGGTAAGAGGTCAATAGTTACTATTAAAAATGGAAAGTGGAGAAAAGTATGAGTGATAGAAAAATGAGGGAACTGACTGTAAACCAAATGGTCCAGATGCAGTCGGATTTAAATAGTCTTATCAATCCTAATTGGATGAATGAAAGAACTAAAGATGATTTTATGATGCAAATCATTGACGAAATGTCTGAATTGTTAGGTAGTAATGTTCATTATAAATGGTGGAAAAAGGCACCTGAAGGGGAAGTTGATATTCATAATATTAAGATTGAAATTATTGATATTATTCACTTTGCTTTATCAATCGCAGCAATCGTAGAGCATAGAAATCCATGTGAGTCGTATATTGAATTTGATGAATTTCAACCACCTACTCTTCTTAATGGAAACAAAGTTGACTCCAATGTTTTCGTCAACATCTTTAGAACATGTGATGTGATTGAACCATATATGCCCGGTGCAAATAACATTGAATTCCACGTTCAAGATATTCTTGAGTATATTTGTTCCATTATAGATATAACGTCAGAAGAGTTATCTGCTGTCTACACTGCTAAGTACGTATTAAACCAGATCCGTCAAAATAATGGATATAAGGATGGAACTTATGTTAAGGTTGACGATGGTGTGGAAGATAACGTTAAACTAAAGAAAGCAATTGATAGTTTCTTAGAGGATAAATCTAAAGATCTCGAAACTTTAAAGTCTGAAGTGGTTGACATTTTCTACGTTAAGGTGTAAAATTTCTATAAATAAACATGTATCTTAGGAGAAAGAGCATGTTTTTAGAATTACTCGAAGAGGCTTATACCGAACTTGATGAAATTGATGATCTTGTTTTTGAGTTTTTTCTTAACAGTTGTGATGGCAGTCTAGATAAGTTGCAAGAAGAACTTGAACTTTCCGATGAAGACATTGAAGTTATTGCTGAACAGCTAAAGAAAAGAGTATCTGCAAAAGGCCAAGTTACTAGAGTAAAATCTAGGGAGATTAGAAAAAGAAGAGCAGTCCAGACAACCGGAATGTCTAGAGCAGAATTGAAACGAAGAGCAAGAAAAACAACAAGAACCAAGAAGAGGAACCCGTCTTCTGTGAAGAGGGCTGTTAGAAAACGCAAGAAGGCTATGAGGCGCAGAAAACAGATGGGAATCAAGTAATAAAAGAAAAGGGGCATTTTGCCCCTTTTTTCTTAATTTCAAATACGTCATGCATACGTCATGCATCGGTCACACGTCAGGTAAACATCAGTTTTTTCCTAGGAAAAATGGGGGTCTGTACGTCAGTTCTGACGTATATCTGATCCCAAGTCATTGATTTTTATACAAAATCTGGCCTATTGATTTTTTCTATCAGTTATGATAAAATGTGCGATTGTTTTGTGAAATTCGACTTGACAGAACGAATTTTTTGTGTTATACGCGCACATGCGGTCATTTATACTTATGCGCGAAAATTTTTTATTGACTTTTAATCTAATAATCCTGTATCATGTTTCCC
>SR_TP_S13solDRAFT_1000061_pt1 | contig 63040 bp, 52 predicted proteins | sample SodReaTP_S13sol_FD_11159 | JGI IMG/M metagenome (IMG submission 11159) | reverse complement strand
CGAGAACTCGCTTCGCTCAGACAGCTCGCGCCTTTTTTCCGATTTTCCCTGCGTTGCTCGGTGCGCCAAAGTCGGGTCATCGGAAATACCACCGCCCCGGCACCCCCAGCGCCTCCCAAAACTGGCGTTTCCTTGCGCCAATCATGGGGGCATCTTACCATTGCGCGTCTGAGCCGGCCCGGCCCCTGGTCTGCGGCCGCCCACCCGAATCCCACAGCACAACGGTTCCACACCCAATCATGCGTACCCATTACTGCGGACACGTCAGCGAAACCGATCTCGATCAGGAAGTCACCCTCTGCGGCTGGGCCCACCGGCGGCGCGACCACGGCGGCGTCATTTTCATCGACCTGCGCGACCGGGAGGGCCTGGTGCAGGTGGTGTTCGACCCCGACCGCGCCGAGACCTTCGCCCTGGCGGAGCGGGTGCGCAACGAATTCGTGCTGAAGGTCCGCGGGCGGGTGCGCCGCCGTCCGGCCGGCACGGAGAACCCCGACCTGCCCACCGGCCAGGTGGAAGTGCTGGGCCTCGAGCTGGAGATCCTCAACGCCGCCAAGACCCCGCCCTTCCAGCTCGACGAGCACGAGCAAGCCGGCGAGGACGTGCGCCTGCGCTACCGCTACGTGGACCTGCGCCGCCCGGAGATGCTGCAGCGGATGCGCGCCCGCGCCCGCATCACCAGCAACCTGCGCCGCTTCCTGGACGACCACGGCTTCCTGGACATCGAGACCCCGATGCTCACCCGTGCCACGCCCGAGGGCGCGCGCGACTACCTGGTGCCCAGCCGCACCCATCCGGGCAGCTTCTTCGCCCTGCCCCAGTCGCCGCAGCTGTTCAAGCAGTTGCTGATGATGGCGGGCATGGACCGCTACTACCAGATCGTCCGCTGCTTCCGGGACGAAGACCTGCGCGCCGACCGCCAGCCCGAGTTCACCCAGCTGGATATCGAAACCAGTTTCATGGACGAAGCGGGCATCATGCACCTGACCGAGCGGATGATGCGGCGGCTGTTCGCCGACGTACTGCAGGTGGACCTGCCCGACCCCTTCCCGCGCATGCAGTATGCCGAAGCCATGGACCGCTTCGGCTCCGACAAGCCGGACCTGCGGATCCCGCTGGAGCTGGTCGAGGTGGCCGACCTGATGGGCGGGGTCGAGTTCAAGGTGTTCGCCGGCCCGGCCGCCGACCCGCGCGGCCGCGTGGCCGCGCTGCATGTGCCCGGCGGCGGCAGCCTGACCCGCAAGCAGATCGACGACTACACCCAGTTCGTCGGCCGCTACGGCGCCAAGGGCCTGGCCTACATCAAGGTCAACGACCCGGCGCAGGGCCGCGAGGGGCTACAGTCGCCCATCCTCAAGTTCCTCACCGACGAGGCGGTGGACGGCATCCTCGCCCGCACCGAGGCCCAGGCCGGCGACCTGATCTTCTTCGGGGCCGATAAGGCCAAGGTGGTAAACGACGCGCTGGGGGCCCTGCGCGTGCGCCTCGGCCACGACCTGGAGATGGTGGAAGACGAGTGGCGCCCGCTGTGGGTGGTGGACTTCCCCATGTTCGAGTACGACGAGAAGGACGGTCGACTGTACGCCCTGCACCACCCCTTCACCGCGCCCAACGTGGAGGACCCGGCGGAGCTGGAGGGCAAGGACCCGGAACAGCTGATCAGCCGCGCCTACGACATGGTGCTGAACGGCACCGAACTGGGCGGCGGCTCGGTGCGTATCCACCGCCAGGACATGCAGCAGGCGGTCTTCGGTCTGCTGGGCATCGGCGAGGAGGAGGCCCGCGAGAAGTTCGGCTTCCTGCTGGATGCGCTGGACTTCGGCGCGCCGCCCCACGGCGGCATCGCCTTCGGGCTGGACCGGCTGGTCATGCTGATGACCGGGGCTGATTCGATCCGGGAGGTGATGGCCTTCCCGAAGACCCAGACCGCGGCTTGCCTGCTCACCGATGCCCCCGCCCAGGTGAGCATCGCCCAGCTCCAGGAATTGGCGCTGCGGATCACCAAGCCGCAAGGCTGACGCTCCGGAGGCGCGCTGGCACCAGGCACCGCCCAGGGCGCTGACCTCGAATGACGGCAAAGGCCCGGCCCCTGGGCTTCAGGGGGCCGGGCCTTTGCCGTTGGGCGCCCGCTGCGGCCATTGCGCGCGCCCCCTTTGTATTCTTTTCGCCGAATGTTTATGGTCGAGGGGTCTAATCCAGCCAGATCGTTGCCCATGAATCCGTTCGCCCGCCTGCTCGCCGATCACCCCTTCATCGTCCTGGCCATCGTCCTGGTGCTGATCGTCGCCGTGCCGCGCCTACTGCCGGAGGGGGTGGATGTGCGCGATGAACACGGCCGGACCGCCCTGATGGTAGCGGCCATGGAGGGCGACCTGGCGGGTGTCGAGCACGCGCTGCAACGAGGTGCCGACCCGCACGCCACCGAACCGTGCGGCTACACGCCGCTGATGCGGGGCGCCCGGTCCGGTGACACGGGGGTGGTCGCCCGGCTGCTGGAGGCGGAAGCAGACATTGACGCGGCGGACGAGGCCGGCTTCACGCCGTTGATGGTGGCCACCCGCCGGGGACACCAGCCAGTCGTGGAAAAACTGCTGGCGGCCGGGGCGGACCCGAGTCAAGTGGAGCGCTCCACCGGGGGCACCGCGCTGATCCACGCCGCCCAGACCGGGCACGCGGGGATCGCCAAGGCGTTGCTGGATGCCGGCGCCGACCCCGCCGAGCGCGGCCAGACCGAACGCACGCCGGCCGAATGGGCCACCCACCACGGCCACGATGGCCTGGCCAGGCAATTGGAGAGCGCCACCCCGCGGGAGGGGTAGCCGGGGCGTGGACCAGGCACTGCCCGGGGGCCGGCCCCCCGGGCAGGCTGGGCGGGACAATCAGGTGGAGGAACGCACCGCGACCGTATCCTCCTGACCGGTCTGCCGGGCGGTGATCTCGTCCTCCGGACGGGCCTCGGCCTCCAGGGTGCTGGGCACCGGCAGCTCCGGCAGATCCGTGGCCATGCTCTCGCTGACCATCCCCAGCGCCTTGCGGTACAGCTCCCGGGCGTCATCGGGCCGCTCCTGGAACTCCAGCAATGCGCCGAGGGCCATGTAGACCTCGGGGCGGGCCCGGCGCGCCAGCGCCTGCTCCAGGTACTCCCGGGCCCGGTCCCAATCGTGCTGGCGCAGGGCAATACGGCCAGCGACGTAGAGCAACGCCGGGTTGTCCGGCTGCTGGCGCAGCCAGCGCTTCAGTTGCTGCATCTGCCAGTCGGCGCCCACCTGCTCCAACACCCCGAACCGCATCACCAAGCGCTCGTCCCACGTCTCGTCAATCTGGCGCTTGAGCACGTTGGCGGCGCGGTCGATCTCATCCAACTCCAGCAGGGCATCCACGTAGGCCAGCACGACCTCGTCGTCGTTACGCTGGCCCCGGGGCAGCTTGGACCAGGCCGACTCCAGATCACCCAGGCCAATGCGACCCGCCCGGGCGATCTTGTCACGGGCGATATGCCCCGCGTACTCATCCGCCTCCTCAGCACCGATGATGCCCTTCTTGCGCAGCGGTTTGATCAGCCGCCCCAACCGCTCCCAGTCCTCCAGCGCCACGCAGCAGTCTCGCATCAGCTCCAGGGTGCGGTGGTGGTTGGGGTTGCGCTCGTAGGCGGACGTAAGGCTCGCCAGGGCCTGCTCCCATTGGCCGGTCTCCATGTAGAGCTGGGCCTGCAGCAGGTGAACCGCCGGGCCGGACCGTTTGCCGGTCTGCTCGGCCAGGGCCAGGTAGCTGTCCCGGGTATCGGTGGCGTGCCGGCGCTGGGCACAGACCGCGGCACCCAGGTAGTTGATCAGCGGGTAGTCACTGCGCTCCACGTGCTTGAGCAGCAGATCCTCGCCATTGCGGTAGCGGCCCTCGGCCAGGGCCAGCAACCCCTTGGCCAGCTCACCACGGGCCTTCTCCTTGCGGCGGCGGGTGGACCAGTGGCTCAAGGCCTTGGGCAGGCCCACCGTGCGGTCAAGCACCACCCAGAGGACCTGCAGGACGACCAGCACCACGGCCACGAACAGCACTGCGAAGATAAGGCTGGTCTCGATGCGCCAGCCGGCGATGGACAGCACCAGGTAGCCGGTGTGCGGCTGCAACCAGGCCGCCGCAGCCACGGCGGCCAGGAGCACGACCAGGGCGATCAGCAAGGCTCTCATGTCGCTCTCCTTCCGCCCTTAAAGGAACGGCTTGACCGGTTCCAGGGTGGTGGCGATGTCCGGCAACTCCGGATCGATATCCTGGCGGCGCAGACGCTCCAGGGTATCCGCCACCTCCTCAACATCCAGGTCGCTGGTGTCAAAGTGCGCCAGCACCCATTCATGGGCCCGGTCCAGGCTGTCCTCCCAAAGCCCCTGATCGCCGTGCAGCGCCGCCATGCGGGCCGCCTCCAGGCGCAACTTGAGGTTCTCGCGCAGGAAGTAGCGCTGGTCCGGGGCGATCAGCGGCGGTGCGGCCTCCTCGCGCTGCACCACCACCAGCTCGCCCAGTCCGGCCTGCACGCGACCGGTGGCGTCCTTGATCCGCGCCAGCCAGGCCGGGTCGTCCTCGTCGCCGGCCAGGGTGGGCAGGTCGATGCCCCCGGCGACCCGGTCCGCCGGCATGGGCAGTTCGTCCACGCGCCGTTCCAGGTCCTCAAGGGTGCCGGCCAGTCGGCCCACCTCCGGCGGCGCCCAGTCCAGTACCTGGCTGACCGCCTCGTTCAACGCCACCCGGGCGGGGACGCTTTCGCTCGCGCCGATATCGGCGAGCAGTTTGTCGGCGGCCTGCAGGGCCCCCAGCGCGGTCTTGGGGTCACGGTGGAAACGCATGCGGTGCACGGCCACCGTGGCCAGGTACGCCGCCTCGGATCGGATCCAGTTTTCGCGGTTGGCCTCGGCCCGCGCGCCCAGCCGCTCCAGACCTTCCTCGAAGCCACCCTGCCGGGCGCGCAGCTCATCGAGCTGTTCCCGTAGCGTTCCGAGATCGCCACCTGCCTCGTCGGCCCGCTCACGGGCGGAGGAGGCGCGCTGACTGGTTTCGTCCAGGCGGTCCTCCAGCCGGGCCAGTTGCCGCTCCAGTGAGTCACTGCGCTCGTCCAACCGATCAGCGCTCACCATGCGCCCCTGCTCGGCCCGCAGCTCCCGCAGCTCTGTCGTGAGCCACCAGGTCGCGGCGGCACCCAGCACGAGGACCACGACCAACAGGGCCACCACCTGCTTCCAGGGGCCGCCCTGCCGGCCGTCATCCGAGCCGCTGCCACCGCCGTTAGCGGGGGGCGTCTCCTCACCGCCCCCCTTCCCCGGTTCAGGCGCCGCCGTTGCTGCCGTCAGCTCACGGCCCTCACCCCCGTTCTGCTCGGACTGGGGCTTATCCTCATCCCGTTCAGGTTTATTATCCTGCATGACCGATCATCTCGTGTTGTGATGTTCTGATGCCTGATGGACCGCCTCGAGCAGGTCCCCATCGGCCGGAGAGGCCGCGACCACAATAGGCCCTGTATGCCCACCCTGTTCCGCATGGCGGGCGATGCGCCGACTTACCGTAACCAGCGCCAGCCGTTGCATCGATTCGCGCCCGCTATCCCCCAGCATAAACCAAAGATTATCCAGACCACGGGCACTGGTGATTATGACACTGTGCAAACGCCCCGATTGGAGTGCCTCCCGCACCGGCGCCACGTCAACCCGGGGCCGGACCGCCCGGTAGACCGCCAGGTAGTCCACCTGGGCCCCGCAGGCCCGCAGGTGTGCCCCCAACCAGCCCCGCCCGGTGTCGCCCCGGACTATCATGACATGTTGCCCGCGCATGTCGCCAAAAGCGGCCTCCGCCGCCAGGTCCTCGCTGGTGAAGCCGGCATCGGGCACCGCGCTCACCGCCAGGCCGGCCTCGGCCAGCGCCCGCTCGGTGCCCTTGCCCACCGCCCCGATCCGCACATCGGCGCGCGGGCGAATGCCGTGTCGCGCCATGCACGCCAACCCGTGGCGCACCGCGTTGGGACTAACGAAGACCAGCCAGTCCGCCCGGCCCAGCGGGGCCACGGCCTCCGCCGGCAGTTCCGCGGCGGACAAGGGCTCGATCTCCAGCGCCGGCAACAACCAGACCATCGCCCCGGCCGCCTCCAGCGTGCGGCACAGGCCCTGCGCCTGGTGGGTGGGCCGGGTCACCAGCACACCGTACCCCGCAGGCAGCCCCATGTTCAGTCCGCTAGCGCCGCCAGAATGCGGGCGGCCCCGCGCTCCAGAAGCTCCTCGCCCAGCCGGTCACCGAGCGCGGCGGCCTGCTCCAGCGGCCCGCGGATCTCGCCGCGAACGATATCCGCACCATCCGGGCTGCCCACCAGCCCGCGCAGCCAGATACCATCCCCCTCGTAACAAGCGTAGCCGGCAATCGGCACCTGACAGCTGCCCTGCAGGCGCGCGTTCATCGCCCGTTCCGCCTTGAGCAGCGTATGGGTGGGGCCGTGGTCCAGCGGCGCCACCAGTTGCTGCACCCGCTCGTCGTCGGCGAGACACTCGATGCCCAGCGCGCCCTGGCCCACCGCGGGCAGGCTCTCTTCGGGGGGCAGCCGGCGGGCGATACGGTCGTCAAAGCCCAGGCGGCTGAGCCCGGAGGCGGCGAGGATGATGGCATCGAACTCGCCGGCATCCAGCTTGCCCAGCCGCGTATTCACGTTGCCGCGCAGGGTCGACACCTTGAGGTCGGGCCGCCGCGCCTTGGCCTGGCACTGCCGGCGCAGGCTGGCCGTGCCCAGGTGACCACCCTCAGGCAGGTCGTCGATGCTGCGGTAGTGGTTGGAGACAAAAGCGTCCGTGGGTTCGTGCCGCTCCAGGATCACCGGCAGGACAAAACCGTCCGGCATGCGCCAGGGCACGTCCTTCATGCTGTGCACGGCCAGGTCGGCGCGCCCCTCCTCCATGCCCTGTTCCAACTCCTTGATAAACAGCCCCTTGCCCCCGATACGCGACAACGCCTGATCGAGGATGCGATCACCCCGGGTGGACATGGGCACCAGCTCCACCGCCAAGCCGGGGTGGTGGCGCTTGAGCTCGGCGGCTACATGCTCGGCCTGCCACATGGCGAGCGGGGAGCGGCGGGTGGCGATGCGCAGGGTGTCCTGGGGCATAGGTTGTGCTTCCGAACCGGTCTGTGGATGAGGGGCGGGGCTGCATGGGTTGCAGCCGATGTGCCGTCTAGCATGCCATGGAAATGCCGGGGACCGAAGGGCTACCCCTGCTGCGCCAGGTGGCGGAGGGCCTGACGCACCCCGGGGAGATGGCGCCGGCTGACCGGCAGGCGCAGCCCCCCTTCCAGCACCACCTCGTGACGGCCCAGGGCATCGCGCTCCAGGGCCTGAACCCGGTCCAGTGCCACCAGGGCGGAGCGGTGGACCCGCAGGAAACGCTCGCCGAACCGCCCTTCCAAGGCCTTCAACGAATCCTCCAGCAGCAGCTCACCGCCCTCGTCGTGGCCGACCACGACGTACTTGTCCTCGGCCCGCAGGCTGTGGATGCGATCCAGCGGGACCAGGCGCTCACCGCGGGCCGTGCGGCAGCGCAGGACCTCCGGGTCGGCGGCCTGCCCGGCCATTCCGCGGAGCTGCACGCGATTCACGTGGCCAGTCCGCGCCAGGGCGGCCTGCAGCCGTTCGCGCCGGACGGGTTTGAGCAGGTAATCACTGGCCTCCGCCTCGAAGGCCTCCAGGGCGTGCTCGGCGTGGGCGGTGATGAAGATGACCGCCGGCGGCCGTTCGCGACGCGCGATGCGTCGCGCCACCTCCAGGCCATCCATGCCCGGCATCTGGATATCCAGCAACACCAGATCGGGGTGTTTGTCCCTCACCTGGGCCAGGGCCTGCTCGCCATCGCCCGCCTCGCCCACCACCTGGTGGCCGGGTTCGGCCTCTACCAGTTCGGCCAGCCGGCGGCGGGCCCAGGGCTCGTCGTCCACTACCAGCACTCTCACGGCTTCCCCTCGCGGTAGGGCCAGCGCATCTCAACCATGAAACGATCTTGCTCCTCCTGAACCTGCAGGCTGGCGGCTGACCCGAAACCGTACTGCAGGCGCCGGCGCACGCTCTCCAGGCCGAGGCCGTGGCCGGTGCGCGCCGACCCCCCCGCCGGCACCGGGTTTGCCATGCGCAGGACCAGCGTATCGCCCTCGCGCCAGCCGCGCAGCCTGACCTCGCCCCCCTCGGGCAGCTGCTCGATGCCGTGCAGGATGGCATTCTCCGCCAGCGGCTGGAGGATAAGCGGCGGCAGCAGCGCCTCACCGGGCAGGGCCTGCAGCTCGCACACTACCCGAAGCCGCTCCTGCAGCCGCACCTGCTCCAGGCGGAGGTAGCCTTCGGTGAGGGCCCGCTCCTCGTCCAGGGTGGACTGGCTGCCGGTCTCGCGCAGGGCGGCGCGGAACAGGTCGGCCAGGTCCATCAGCGCCAGCTCCGCCCGCTCCGGGGCCTGGCGCACCATCGCGGAAATGGTGTTGAGGGCATTGAACAGGAAGTGAGGGCGGATACGCGACTGCAGCATCTGCATCCGTGCCCGGCTCTCGGCACGCACGCCCCGGCCCCACTGCTCTTGCAGATAGAGGTAGCGCAACACCAGGGCGGCGATAATGCCGCTGATGGCCATCGACCGGAGCAGCAACTCCCAGCGCGCACCGCCGAGCAGGGGGCCAGTGCTCCACCAGGCCAGCTCGGCGGTGACCACGGCCACCAGCACGATACCCAGCCAGGCCAGCAGCGCCGCCGCCTCCGCCCCCAGCCGCGCCAGCCAGCCGCGGGAAAGGCAGAGCAGCGCGGTGCTGAGCAGCACCACCCATTGGACGTGCAGCGAGATCAGCCCCAGTGTCTGCCAGTCCCACTGCGTCGCCGGGCGGGCCAGGAACAGCACGAAGGCCAGCATCTGCCCGGCCAGCACCACCGCCAGCACCGTGTGCAGGTGGCAGAAGTCGGGTAGAAAGCCGTGCCGTCCCCCGTCGGTCTCCCTGCGCTCCATTACGCCGCTGTCTCCCTGGCACCCCCAGAACGCCTCAACCATAGCGGCTCACGGCCCCGGCGGACAATCTCCGCCGCCCCGCCCGTCTCTGCGAGCCCCTCAGCGCGGCTGATATACTCAACGGTCTCATTCACCCCGCAACACGGGCAGCGCCATGACCGACAAGAACACCAGCGAACAACTCTGGACCGGCCGCTTCACCGAGGCCACCGACGCCTTCGTCGAGCAGTTCAGCGCCTCCGAGCACTTCGACCGCAGGCTCTACCGCCAGGACATCGCCGGCTCCATGGCCCATGCCCGCATGCTCGCCGAGGTGGGGGTACTCACCGCCGACGAGCGCGACCGGATCATCGACGGCCTGGGCCAGGTCCGCGAGGAGATCGAGCAGGGCCGCTTCCAGTGGTCGCCGAAGCTGGAAGACGTGCACATGAACATCGAGAAGCGCCTCACCGACCTGATCGGTGAGGCGGGCAAGAAACTGCATACCGGCCGCTCCCGCAATGACCAGGTGGCCACCGACATCCGCCTGTGGTTACGCGAGGCCATCGACGGGATTCTGCAGGAGCTGATGCGGTTGCAGGCGGGCCTGGTGGAGCTGGCCGAGCTGGAGGCGGACACCATCATGCCCGGCTTCACCCACATGCAGGTGGCCCAGCCGGTGACCTTCGGCCACCACCTGCTGGCCTGGCATGAGATGCTGGTCCGCGATCAGGGCCGGCTGGAAGACTGCCGCAAGCGACTCAACCAGATGCCGCTGGGCTGCGCGGCGCTGGCCGGCACCAGCTTCCCCATCGACCGCGAGCAGACCTGCAGCGAGCTGGGCTTCGACCGCCCCACCCGCAACTCCCTTGACTCAGTAAGCGACCGCGACTTCGCCATCGAATTCAGCGCCGCCGCCGCGCTGGTGATGACGCACCTCTCGCGCATGGCCGAGGAGGTCATCCTGTGGGCCTCGCCCCACTTCGGTTTCATCGACCTGCCGGACCGCTTCTGCACCGGCTCGTCGATCATGCCCCAGAAGAAGAACCCGGACGTGGCGGAGCTGGTGCGCGGCAAGACGGCCCGCGTGCACGGCAACCTCAACGCCCTGCTGGTGCTGATGAAGGGGCAGCCGCTGGCCTACAACCGGGACAACCAGGAAGACAAGGAGCCGCTGTTTGACACCGCGGACACCCTGCGCGACGCGCTGACGGCGTTTGCCGACATGCTGCCGGCCATGGAGGTCCGGCGGCAGGCCTGTTACGACGCAGCCCGCGCCGGATTCGCCACGGCCACGGACCTGGCCGATTACCTGGTGCGCAAGGGGGTGCCCTTCCGCGACGCCCACGAGATCGTCGGCCGGGCAGTGCGCTACGCCACCGACGAGGGCCGCGACCTGGGCGAACTGGAACTGGATGAGCTGCAGCAGTTCTCCAACACCATCGCCGAGGATGTGTTCGAGGTGCTGACGCTGGAGGGCTCAGTGGCGGCCCGCAACCACCTGGGGGGCACCGCGCCGGCGCAGGTCCGGGCCCGGGTGGCGGAGGCGCGGGACCGGCTGCGATTGCTGATGGGCAAGTAGCCGGCTCGGGTGCCTGCGAGTGGATTGTGGGCGGGGGCGGGATGTTCCCATGGGGCGACTTATGCGCACCGAGCAACGCAGGGAAAATCGGAGAAAAGGCGCGAGCTGTTTGAGCGAAGCGAGTTCTCGCGCCGCCGATTTTCCCGAGTAGCACAGGGGACCCCGAAGGGGGGCGCATTCGGAGCCCCATGGGAACATCCCGCCCCCGCCCACAATCCGTCCCCTGGCGAGAACCATCGCCGAAGCAGAACAGCCCAAACGCTACTTCTTCTTCATCCGCCGCTGCTCGTTGAGCAGGTCCTCCAGTACCACCAGCAGATCCACCGCGGAGAGCATGCCGTCGAGCCGCTCCTCCTTGTTCAGCACCGGCACCGCACCAAAGCGGTTCTCGTGCATGATCCGCGCCGCCTTGTCCACGTGATCGTAGGTGTGCACCGCGATCACGTCGGTGGTCATCACGTCGCCCAGCGTCATGTTGTCATCCAGGTAGTAAACGTGCGCGATATCCGGCGCCTCGTCCACCCAGTCCGGCCGGCGCAGGTTGCGATCAGTGACCAGGCCCAGCAGATTCATGTCCCCATCCACCACCGGCAGGTGACGGATACGGTTCTGCTTCATCTTGAAGAACGCCTCGCGCAAGCCTTCCTCCGGACTGCCGGTGATCAGCTTGCGGGTCATGACCTTGGTCACCTTCATGTGTATACCCCTCCTCGATTCGGGCTTATCATGAGGCCCTCATGGTGCCGGAAAGCCCGGCACTTTGCATGTCGCTCTCAACCCCACGACACCTGACACCCCCAGCGGGAACCGCCATCACATGAGCCACCGACTACCCGTAGAACGCATCGTCCAGCCGGCCATACTCCACTGCACACCGGACACCCCGCTGTGCGAGGCGGCCGCCCGCATGGCGGAGCGGCAGTGCAGCTCCATCCTGATCATGCGCGACGGCGAGCCGGTGGGGATCTGGACAGAGCGGGACGCACTGGCGGTGGACTTCTCCGATCACTCGGCCACCCGGGTGGCCATTCGCGAGGTCATGAGCAGCCCAGTGGCCTGCATCCATGCTGGTACCGAGCTGGGTGAGGCCGCCATGCGCTTTCGCAGTGAGAATCGGCGCCATTTCCTGGTCATCGATGCCCAGGGCAATCCCGAGGGTGTGCTCTCACAGACCGACGTGGCCCTGAACCAGGGAATGGAGGCCTACCTGCGGCTGCGCGAAGTGGGCGCGGCCATGCGCAGCACCCCACTGGTGCTAGAGGCGGATGTGCTGCTCTCTGCCGTGGCCCGAAGGATGCGCGAAATGGAGCGCGATGCCGCCGTGATCCGCTTCGCCGAGGGTGACCTGGGCATCGTAACCGAGCGGGACCTGGTGCGCTTCATCGCGAACCACCCGGGTGACACCCCGATCGGCACCCTGGCCAGTCGCCCGCTCCTGACCGTGTCCGTGGACGACATGCTGATCCATGCCCGTGATCTGCTAATGGACCACAAGGTCCGGCACCTGGCGGTGCTGGACGACGAGGGGCGGGTCACCGGGCTACTCGGCTTTCGCGACATGCTGGCCGGGACAGAGCAGGTCTACCTAAAGGATCTGCGCCGCGCCCTGGAACAGCGCGACCAGGCGCTGGCCCAATCACGCCAGCACTTGCAACTGGCGGAGCGGGTCATCGATTCCTCGCTGGAGGGCATCATCATCACCGATGACCAGGCCCGCATCGAGTTCGTGAACCCGGCCTTCACCCACCTCACCGGCTACACCCTGGAGGAGGTGGCCGGGCGCACGCCGGCCGTTCTTTCCTCAGGACGGCACCCACCGACTTTCTACCAGGAAATGTGGACAACCCTGCAGGAGCAGGGCTACTGGCGCGGCGAGATCTGGAACCGGCGCAAGGGCGGCGAACTGTACCTGGAACTGCTGACCATCACCGCCATCACCGACGACGAGAGCAAGACCACCAATTACGCCGGGCTGTTCACCGACATCACCCACATCCGGGAGAACGAGCGGCAGGTCCGCCAGCTGGCCTACTACGACCCGCTCACCCGGTTGCCTAACCGACGGCTGCTGGACGATCGCTTGTCACTGGCCGTGCGCCACGCCCACCGGCACCGCCAGCGCTTCGCGGTACTGTTCATCGACCTGGACCACTTCAAGCAGGTCAACGACACCCTGGGCCACGCCGTGGGCGACGAACTGCTACTCAGTGTTGCTGAGCGTCTGCGCGACAACCTGCGCGAGGACGACACCCTGGCGCGACTGGGTGGAGACGAATTCATCGCCCTGCTGCCGGACCTCCACGAGGTGGACGAGGCCACCCGGGCGACACAGCGCCTCATCGGGGCCATCAGCCAGCCCTACGTCATCGATAGCCACGACTTCCGCGTGGGCTGCAGCGTGGGCCTGAGCTTTTACCCGGACGACGGCGGGAATGCCGACGAACTGATCCGGGCCGCGGATGCGGCGATGTACCGTGCCAAGGAGGAAGGCCGCAACACCTACCGCCTGTACGCCCCCGAGATGGACACCCGGGTGCGCAGCCAGCTGGCCCTGGAGACGGCACTGCGCGACACGGCAGAGACCGGCAACGGCCTGAGCGTCCATTACCAGCCGATTTTCGACCGTGAGAGCGGTGCGCTGCATTCCGCAGAAGCGCTGCTACGCTGGACCCACCCGGAGCGCGGCCCGGTGTCGCCGGGTGAGTTCATACCCCTGGCGGAACGGTCCGGCCTGATCATCCCGCTGGGGCGGGCGGTGATGCGCATGGTCTGTACCCAGCTGAAGGCGTGGCAGCAGGCGGGGCTGGACCCCGTGCCGGTGGCGATCAACCTCTCGGCCCGGCAGTTCTGGCAAGGTGACCTGCTCAACGACCTGAAGGCCATGCTGAAAGGGTGCGAGCTGGACCCGCGGCTTATGAGCTTTGAGCTGACCGAGAGCACGCTGATGCACGACACCGACCGGGGCATCAGCACCCTGCAACGCCTGCGCGACCTGGGGTGCAAGGTCGCCATTGATGACTTCGGCACCGGCTACTCGTCGCTCACCTACCTGCAGCAACTGCCGGTCACCACGCTCAAGATCGACCGAAGTTTCGTCTCCGATCTCGGCACCTGTCGCAAGGGAGGCTGCGCCATCGTGGCCGCCGTGAGCGGCCTGGCACGGGAGCTGGAGCTGAAGGTGGTTGCTGAGGGGGTGGAGACTGACGCTCAACTGAGTGCCCTGCAGCAGTACGGAGTGCCGCTGGTACAGGGTTTCAAGACAGGTCGGCCGGCCGCCGGTGAAGATTTTGCTGCGGCCTATCTCCGTGGCAGCGCGGGAGCGCCCCGACTTTCAGATTAACCGTTCGCCCACAAAAAAGCCCTGCACGGAGGCAGGGCTTTTAGAGCCGACCCGGGCCAGGCCCGGGTCACGCACCGCACCTTACAGCGCGGTCACGTTGGCAGCAGCCAGGCCCTTGGGGGTGTTCTGGGTCTCGAACTGGACCTGCTGACCCTCGGCCAGGCTCTTGAAGCCGGAGCCGTTGATGGCGGAGTGATGCACGAACACGTCCTTACCACCGTCGGTGGGGGTGATGAAACCGAAGCCCTTGGCGTCGTCGAACCACTTAACAGTACCGGTGATCATGGATAGTCTTCCTCGTTTGATCGTTACTTACGGTGTTGCAGGTGTTGCTGTAAGGACAAACGGGAGTGACTACCACGGAGGGGTACTGCCGAACGTGCTACAGAACATCAACTGCAGGAACGACTATACGCCCCAGGTTGAAAAACGCAAACACTTTTTTTGCTTGGTCGGGCCGGCGCCATTACCATAAGTGGCATTGGGTAATATCAGGAGAGCACCCGCCATGTCCCCCAACCCACCCGGCGCAGAACCGGCCCAGGTTCTGCCCGGCCGCCGTGAGCAGGCCGCGTTCAGCGCACGCGCGCTGGCCCTCACGCTGTGGGCGGAATCCGAGTACGCCATGCGGGATGGCGCTTACGCTTTCTGGTCACAGTTGCCCCACCCTATCGAACGGGACCCCATCTACCGGCTGGCACACAAGCTCTGCCACGAGCCCCTCGCCCCCGAACGCCAGCAGCAGTTGATCATCGCCGGACGCAAGATCCACCAGCATGAGGGCCGCTTCGCCGACGCCCCGCCCGTGGGCGATGACATGGAGCTGGAATTTCACGGCCGCCTGCTGCGCAGCCTGGAACTGGTCACCGAGCGGTATTACCGGAATCAGACCTCCTTCACGCCACCACCCAAGGGACGGTTAACCCAGGGCGCGAGGCTGCCGCTGGGAACACTGGGCAGGGAGCGACGACGCACCTTGCAGGCCTTCATGGACCTGCTCGTGCAGAGCGCCGAGGTCAGCCAGGTACCCCTGCGCCTGTTCGACAACAACGGGCTGCCCTGCGACCTGGACGCACATGCGCTGGGCCGCTACCTGGCCCAGGCCGACGGCAAGCCCAGCCTCACCATCCTGATGGGCTACAACCGTCACCTGGACCCGGATGACCGGCAGAAATCGCTGCATCGCGACAGGCTGCTCCGCCTCACCCACCAAGTGGATGCCATCTTCCGGACCCTGCGGCAGCACATTGTCGTCACCACTGACTTCGTTCCCCAGCTACTGCGACGGGGCAACTTCCCCTTATGGAACCGCGACACCCTCCTCAGTGATGATGACGTTGCGGTAATGGACCAGTTGGGTGTCAGCCTTTTTGACGGCGAGCAGCAGCGGCTGGTCGAGTCCCAAGCCATCCAGCGGCCCCGAGGCGACGACGAGGATGGAGGCAACCAGGCGGACCGGCTCCGGGGGCTCAGAATTCTCTGAACCAGCGCCCTGTCTCCGCTTGGAATCACCCCCTCAAGCCACCTTCTTCCTTGCCGGATCAACGGCTTGCAGGCAAGAGATGAAAAACGCTAGCCGACGCCCTGTATCCGTGCTGGAACAGACCCAGCTCCCGCAGACGCCCCCCAGAAACACAAGTCACTGATATAAAAACAAAAACATAATTTGGCCCGAGACCTGCTATCCATCTGCTGCGTGGCTCCGGGGCCCTTCAGGCCCCTGGTGCTACGAAAAACAACCTGTGCAGTAGTCACCAGATGGAGAGTCAACCATGAAATTCGAAAAGACCCTGATCGCAACCGCCGTCGCCCTGACCTTCGGCCTGGCCTCCGGCTCGGTGCTGGCCAACCCCACCAACACCGGTGAGGGCGAATTCGGCGATCAAACCGCAACCGCCACCTCCACCGCCGACGACGGTGGCGCCTCCGCCAACGAGTACTCCAACGCAACGGCCGTTAACGAGTCCGACCTGTCCAATAACTCGGACAACAGCACCAACGTTGCCGACTCGGGCAATGACAGTTCCGACAACAGCACCAACGTCGCTGATTCCGGCAACGACAGCTCGAACAACAGCATCAACGACAGCGGCAACACCCAGGTCGCCGACTCCGGGAACGACAACTCGGACAACAGCACCAACGTCGCTGATTCGGGCAATGACAGCTCCGACAACAGCACCAATGTTGCCGACTCGGGCAATGACAGCTCGAACAACAGCATCAACGACAGCGGCAACACCCAGGTCGCCGACTCCGGGAACGACAACTCGGACAACAGCACCAACGTTGCCGACTCGGGCAACGACAGCTCCGATAACAGCACCAACATCGCCGACTCGGGCAACGACAACTCCGATAACAGCACCAACATCGCTGATTCGGGTAACGACAACTCCAACAACAGCGTCAACGACAGCGGCAACACCCAGGTCGCCGACTCCGGGAATGACAACTCGGACAACAGCGTGCACGACAGCGGCAACACCACCATCTCAGACTCGGGGAACGACAACTCCGACAACAGCACGAACATCGCTGATTCGGGCAACGACAACTCCGACACCAGCTCCGCCACGGCGGACGACAACAGTGCGGCCGCAAACAACGGCTCCACCGCGTCCGTAAACCGCGATCAGAGCGACAACTCGGACAACAGCAGCCACGTGACCGACTCTGGTAACTACACCGCTACCGACAGCTTCAACACCACGCTGAACGTCAACGCGGTGGTCAGCCAGAACGAGCTCTCCGGCACCGTGACCGGCAACTCGGTCTACTACGGCGGCGAGGACGACACCACCTACACCGCCAATGCCTGGATCGGCAACGAGTCGTTCAACGGGGCGGCGGGCATCACCGTGCTCTCCCAGAACACGGGCGCCAACGCACTCAACCAGCAGCAGGTGTCGGTGCAGGCACACATGAACCTGGGCAACTGAGCAACACGCCCTTCCGGCAATGGCCGGGCGGCGGGCCGTGTGCCCGTCGCCCGGTTCGACCCTGAAAACCAGGGAGACATAGCAATGGCACACGAGTCACCACCGCGCCACCGTGGCCCGGGACGGACCAGTGCATTAATACTGTCCGGGCTTCTACTCGCTGCGCCCGCACTGCAGGCGGCAGGCCCCGGACTCCCGGCACTGCCCGAAGCCGTGGACACCCACACCCTTCACGAGCAACGGGCCCGCCAGGGTGTGACCAACATCCAGCTCGGGCAAGTGCACTCGCACATCAACCTGAGCAACAATCAGGTCATTGGCGGCCAGACCGGCAACAACTATCTGGGTGCTGGCGCTTTCGGCAACGCCAGTGGCTTCTCCATGCTCGTCCAGAACACCGGTAACAACGTCGCCATCCAGGAGTCCATGGTCGTCAACATCTCAATCAACCCCTAGCCGCCGGCACCACCCGAGGTAATTCGCCGTGATCAGGATGCTCCGCCCCGTTCGCGCCCTCCTGCCCCTGCTTGCCCTGCTGCTGTGTGCGCCCCTGCCGGCTGCCGCAGGTGGGGCGCTGATCCCGGGCACGCTCGGCACTATGGATATCCAGGTGGACAGCCTGAAAACCCTGCGCTTCCGCAACACCGTACCCCAGCAATACGATTTCAGCTGCGGCTCTGCGGCACTGGCCACGCTTCTGACCTACCACTATGGCCGCCCCACCCTGGAGACGGACACCTTTGACGGGATGTTCCGCCGCGGCGACCAGGCACTGATCCGCACGCAGGGCTTTTCCATGCTCGACATGAAGAACTACCTGGCGGAGGAACATGGGCTGGCCTCCGACGGCTTCCGCCTGGGCCTTGCCGACCTGGAAGAGCTGGGTGTGCCCGCCATCGCCATGATCGAAACAGAGGGGTACCGCCACTTCGTGGTGGTCAAAGGACTGCTGGGCGGCCACATCCTGGTCGGAGACCCGGCATTGGGCGTTCAGCACTACACCCGGAACGAGTTCCAGGAGGTCTGGGTGAACAGCATTTTCTTCATCATCCGCGATGAACTGGACCGGGCCCAGGCCAGCTTCAACGCCCGTCACACCTGGCAGGCCATCACCCGCGCGCCGGTGGAGAACGGGCTGGCACGGGACAGTCTGTCCGGACTCACCCTGAACCTGCCCGGCGCCCGAGAGTGGCGCTGGTAACCGCCGCGGGCCGCACGCATGATCCAGAAGCCGCTTGTCACCCTTATCGCCCTGACAACCCTGCTGCTGCCGACCACCGGGATAGCGCTGAACACACTGCCGACACCGGATGACACCCGAGTGGTGCCCGACGAGGTGCTGGCCGAGCAGCGCGGCGGCTTCTTCGGGCGGGACGGCATGCAGGTGGCGATCGGGCTGGAGCAGGCCACACAGATCAACGGCGAGGTGGTGCACCGCTCGGTGATGCGGGAACTCGCACCCCTGGAACGGGGCAACCTGCCCAGGGCCGCACTGGAACAGGTGCTCATTTACAACAGCAGCGAAGGCCCTTCGATCCGCCAGATGGGGGACACGGCCGTCGGCTGGGTGACCGCCATCCAGAATGATCTGGACGGCCAGGTCATCCAGCACCACACCATCATGCATCTGCAACTGGACAATCTCCCCATGCCCCGCAGCGACCTGGGGCGCAACCTCGAGCGCGCCCTGATCGAATCGGGCCGGAGCTGGTGAGACCGTTCAGAACCGCATCGGCACCCGCAGGGTAAGCTGCACATCGGGCGCCGAGGAGGTCACCCCCACGCCGGCGGAGAAATTGATCGTGGTGCGCTGGCTGATGCGGTGGGACACCCCCCAGAGCAGCGACCCCACCTGACGGCGGTTGAAGACCGCCTCCAGGCCGCTGGCCTCCTCCACCTTGGTCCGGAACACGACGCTGTGGTCGTAGCCCAGGCTCATGGAGGTGCGGTTGTTCAGGCTGATCCCCATCCCCAGGCTGGCGCCGAACACATCGCCGGGGTCGACGCGGCCGAAGCCATCGCCAACATCCCGCTCGATATTCCACAGGTAGCTCACGTTGCCGAAAAGTACCGCCGGATCGGTGGGGTAGATCATGGTGATGCTGGGCTGAACGCCCCAGAAGCCGGACCCCGTCGGCTGCTCTTCGAAAAGGTCCCCGATTCGGTTCCCGTCCTCGTCAACAATCTCCCGTCGATCCACCTCGAACGGATCCTTGCCCGTGCGGGTCTTCACCTTGAGATTGGCGATGTAAAAGGGCCGCCCCCGGTCCGCAGTGTTCAGCTGGTAGTGCAGGCTGAACTCCACGTCCCCCAGCCCGTAACCGTCGGAATCGGAGATGCGCTCCAGCTCCGAGCCCTCCAGGATATCCCGCCGACGCACCCGCTGCTCCCGGTAGACGTAAGGCACCTTGAGCCCGACCTCGAACCGGTCCGTCACACCGTAACGAGCCGCCAGGGCGGCCGTGTAGGTGTCCCGTTCGGTCTCGCTCACGTCAATCAGGCCGATGGCGAGGGCCGGGATGATGGTGAACCCCTCGATGGACACCTCCAGCGCGCTGCTGTGGACGTAGGAGAGGGAGGGCTCCAGCACCCATTGCCCCTGGGGCGTCAGCAGCCCCCGCTCCTCGAACACCACCACCTGGGGCTCGCCACCGTCCGGGGCCTCACCCACTTCCGGCCGCGGCTCCTGAGCCAGGGCAACCAGGGGCAACCCCAGAAACGCCGACGAGGCACCCACCAGCCAATGCTTCAGGCTGAAATTTTTCACGGCTCCACCTCACAAAGGCCCCGAATGGGAGCGGATTGCAGCGTCAGGACCGACCCGGGAGGGTGATCCCGTACTTGTTGATCAACCGATAAAGGGTCACCCGGCCGATGCCCAGGCGACGCGCCGCCTGCGAGACGTTATGCCCCGACTCCCGCAGGGCCTGCTCCACCGACTCCCGCTCGGCCCGGGCGCGCGCTTCGGCCAGTGTCCGCGGGGCATCGACGCCGGCCGCCTTGAGCCCAAGATCCTCGGGGCCAACCAGGCGCCCGTCGGCCATGGTCACGGCGCGCTGCACCCGGTTGACCAACTCCCGCACATTGCCCGGCCAGGGGTGCCGGTACATGGCCTCGACCGCCTCCTGAGTGAAGCCTCGGAGCCGCGGACGCTGGTGCCGGAAGCGCTCGAGGTAAAACCGGGCCAGCCGCATGAGGTCCGCCCCCCGTTCGCGCAGCGGCGGCATGTCCAGCTGGATCACATTGAGCCGGTAGTAGAGATCCTCCCGAAAACGGCCTGCCTGGAGGGCGTCGGCCAGATCCACGTGCGTGGCGGCCACCACCCGTACATCCACCTTCACCGGCTGGACACCACCAAGGCGCCAGATCGTGCCCTCCTGGAGGAATCGCAGCAGATTGACCTGCAAATCCAGACTCAGGTCACCGATCTCATCCAGCAAGAGGGTGCCGCCATGGGCGAGTTCCAATTGCCCCAGCTTGCGCCGGGTGGCACCGGTGAAGGCCCCGGCCTCATGGCCGAACAATTCGGACTGGATCAACTGCGGAGGCAGGGCGCCGCAATTTACCGCCACAAAGGGACCACTGGCCCGCCGGGAGTTGCGGTGCACGGCGACAGCGGCCAGTTCCTTGCCGGTCCCGCTCTCGCCCTGAACCAGCACGGGCACGTCAGAATCGGCGACCCGCATCAGGCGTTTAAAGAGCTGCATCATGGCCGAACTGGCGCCAATGATCGGCGTGCCGTCGCCACCCCCCCAGTCGGGCTCCTCCGCAGGGTCCTGCGCCTCCAGGTCGGCCATGCCGTAGGCCCGCCCCAGGGTCACGGCCAGGCGGCCGTAATCCAGCGGGAGAGTGTGAAAGTCGTAGCAACATTCCCGGATCAACGCGCGCACATCCTCGCGCACCAGGGAGCCGGGCGGGATCAATGCGATCCAGTTGATATGCTGAGCAGCCTGGACCAGGTTGGTCACCGATCTCGGCACCGCGCCATCCAGATCCAGCAGACCGACCCTGGCCCCCTCAAGTACCGCCTGATGACTCGCACGATCCCCCGGACTGATCCGCTGCAACCGCCAGTCACCCGGCAGGCCGCGAAGGGCGGTTGCCGCATGCCCGCCGGCAACCACCCAGACCACGTCGCGCGGCACCCCGCCCGGCGCCGGTAGCGCCGCACTCCGCGCCGGTTCCAGCGCAACCCCGGAAGCCGGCCAGCTGCTGGCCACGTTGGAAACCGCGCTGGAAAACAGATTGCCACCTTGTTTCACCCTGGCCATTATTCTCACCAAACCGAATCCCCAAGATAATAGAACCCGATGCAGCTGTTCCGAAAAGGAAACAGTGACACCCGGAACGGATCACAAGCATCAGGTGTACTGTTCTGGATTCTAGTAAAAGGTTCGCGAAAACAAAGCAAGCAAAAGAGCACGGCGTCACATTGCCCTCCGAGCCCGATATTTATCTCTCTGGACGGACCAATATTCCGCCCCCAATCGCGCTTCTCAGGCGCACGGGACAAAACAGAATGTTAACCTTGAAGCAAGCAGACCGGACGCCCCGAAAAAGAGAGATGCATTTCAAATGACCGCGACAAAAACAATAAGTAGAAACCTTTTCTCGATTCCGGCACGCCCTGACCCGTGCATGTATACTCACTGGCGGTTCAAAGCAGGCTGGAACACCGCAACACGGGGCAGAACATGAAACACCTGGTCACCGGCGCCGCCGGCTTCATCGGCTACCACACCGCCCAGGCACTGCTCGCCCGCGGCGACGAGGTCGTCGGCCTGGACAACCTCAACGACTACTACGACCCGCGCCTGAAGCGCGCCCGCCTGGCACGGCTGGAGGGCCAGCTGGGCTTCCGCTTCGTCAAGCTGGACCTGGCGGACCGGGAGGGCATGGCGGCACTGTTCCGTGACGAGCGCTTTCAGCGGGTGATCCACCTGGCGGCGCAGGCCGGCGTACGCCATTCGCTGACCGACCCCTACAGCTACGTGGACAGCAACGTCACCGGCACCCTGAACGTGCTGGAGGGCTGCCGCTACAACCAGGTGGAGCACCTCACCTTCGCCTCCACCAGCTCGGTCTACGGCGCCCACGAGGACATGCCCTTCACCGAGCACCGGCACACCGACCACCCACTGGCCATCTACGCCGCCACCAAAAAGGCGACGGAACACATGGCACACAGCTATGCGCACCTCTATGGCCTGCCCTGCACCGGGCTGCGCTTTTTTACCGTCTACGGCCCCTGGGGCCGGCCGGACATGGCGCTATTCCTGTTTACCCGCAACATCCTCGCGGGCAAGCCCATCGACATCTACAACAATGGCGATCACGGGCGGGACTTCACCTACGTGGACGACATCGTTGATGGCGTCATCCGCGCCTCCGACCGGGTGGCCCGGCCGGACCCCGACTGGGACCCGCAGCAGCCCGACACCGCCACCTCCAATGCCCCCTGGCGCATCTACAACATCGGCGCCAACCGGCCGGTGCGGCTGATGCACTATGTCGAGGTGCTCGAGGAGGCACTGGGCCGCAAGGCCGAGAAGAACTACCTGCCCCTGCAACCGGGGGATGTACCCGAGACCCATGCCGACGTCTCCGCCCTGGCCCGGGACACCGGTTACGCACCGAAAACCTCCGTTGAAGAGGGCATTCAGCGCTTCGTCGAGTGGTACCGCTGGTACCACGAGGTCTGACGGACGGGGCCACCCGTCGGCGCAGCTGGTAGGATGGACCGCCATTGACCACCACCAGCAGGAGCCCCAGCCCCGTGTCATCGGCCACCGCCCCGGACAGTCTGACCGGCCTGCGCGTTTACCTGCACCCGCGGGTCATCGGGATGGCCTTCCTCGGGTTCTCCGCCGGGCTGCCCCTGCTCCTGGTGGGTGGCACGTTCACCGCCTGGCTGCAGGACCTGGGGGTGGAACTGGCCGCGATCGGCTTTCTCAGCTGGGTGGGCATGGCCCACAGCATCAAGGTGCTCTGGGCCCCCTTCGTGGACCGCCTGCAACTGCCGCTGCTGACCCGCTGGTTCGGCCGACGACGGGCCTGGATGCTGCTCGCCCAGGCGATCATCGCCACCTCCCTCGCCGGGATGGCGCTCAGTGACCCGGTCAGCCAGCTGGCCTGGGTGGCCGTGTTTGCCGTGGCCGCCGCGTTCGGCTCCGCCACCCAGGACGTGGCCATCGATGCCTACCGGGTGGAAGCGGTGGCCCGGCACCGCCAGGGGGCCATGGCGGCCACCTACGTGTTCGGCTACCGGGTGGCCATCCTGACCGCCGGCGCCGGTGCTCTGCACGTGGCCCACCTGGCTGACTGGTCACTGGCCTACGGGGCCATGGCGCTGTTGATGGGCGTGGGGCTGGCCACCACCCTGATCATCCGCGAGCCGGAGGTGGCCATCAGCCAGGACACCCGGCAGATGGAGCGGCAGGTCACCGACTATCTGGAACGCACCGCCCACACCGGGCTGCGCCGGCGGGTGACCGCCTGGCTGATCGGCGCGGTGATCTGCCCCTTCGCCGACTTCTTCAAGCGCTTCGGCCTGGGCACCGCAGTGGTCATCCTGCTCTTCATCGCCACCTTCCGGATCAGCGACATCTTCATGGGGGTCATGGCCAACCCCTTCTACCTGGACCTGGGCTTCAGCAAAGACCAGATCGCCAACGTCGCCGCCGCCTTTGGTCTGGCCATGACCCTTTTCGGTGCCGCCATGGGCGGCGTGCTGGTCAGCCGCTACGGCATTGCCCCGATGCTGATTTTTACCGCCATCATGGCCCCGGTCACCAATCTCACCTTCTCCTGGCTGGCCGCCCTGGGCCCGGAAATTTACGGATTGGTGCTGGCCATCGTGGCGGACAACGTCACCGGCGGACTGGCCATCTCGGTCTTTATTGCCTACCTCTCCAGCCTGACCAACACCGCCTATACCGCCACCCAGTACGCCCTGTTCAGCTCACTGATGACGCTGCCCGGGCAGTTCATGGGCGGGTTCACCGGCGTGGTTGCCAGCCACGTGGGCTGGGAGAGCTTCTTCGTTATCTCGGCGGCCATGGGGATACCGGCCATCCTGCTCGCCCTCCTGCTGGTGCGACTAGCCCATCCAGACCGCGTACGCCAGCCGGGCAAGAATGGCGTCGAGCGGCCCGACGGCGCCGAGCAGGGCTGATTGCGCCACTACCAATGGGCCCGATAGACAGCATCAACCATACAGGCGCGACCAGAACCGTTAGAATTCAAACCATTGAATGTATAGATTCACAGGAAACCAGGAGGCTAACGCATGCGAGATTTCGGCATCTCCGAGGGCGCACCCGAGGTCGTGGCCTTTTTTGACGCCCGCACCTTCAGCGTGCAGTACATCGCCATCGACCCGGCAACCCGCCGCTGCGCCATCATTGATCCGGTACTGGACTACGACGAGAAGTCGGGTCAGACCGATACGCATAACGCCGATCGCATCCTGCGCTACGTGCGTGACCATGACCTGAAGGTGGACTGGATCCTCGACACCCACCCCCATGCGGATCACTTCTCGTCAGCCCGCTACCTCAAGGAGCAGCTGGGGGCGCCGACCGCCATTGGTGACCACGTCACCGAGGTCCAGTCCCTGTGGTCCGATTTCTACAACCTGAAGGGCTTCCCCGCCGACGGTTCCCAATGGGACAAGCTGTTTGCGGAGGGCGAAACGTTCAAGGTCGGTGAACTGGACGCCCGGGTGATGTTCTCCCCCGGCCATACGCTGGCCTCGATCACTTACGTGATCGGCGACGCCGCCTTCGTTCATGACACCCTGTTCCAGCCCGATTTCGGCACCGCCCGGGCCGATTTCCCCGGCGGCGACTCTGCCCAGCTGTGGCAGAGCATCCAGGCCATCCTGGCCCTGCCGGACGAGACCCGGCTGTTCACCGGCCACGACTACATGCCTGATGGCCGCGAGCCGGCCTGGGAAAGCACGGTGGCGGAGCAAAAACGCAGCAACATCCACCTGAGCCAGGCCCCGGACAAGGCGAGCTATTGCCGCCTGCGCGATGAGCGCGATGCCACCCTGCCCATGCCCAAGCTGATCCTGCATGCGCTGCAGGTGAACATCCGCGGCGGCCGGCTGCCCGAGCCGGAGGACAACGGTCGGCGGTATCTGCGCATCCCCCTGGATGTGCTGAAGGACGCCAACTGGGGCTGACCCCGGCTGTCAGGGCCGTCCCGGGTGCGCTACCGGGTCGGCCCGGTCCAGGCGGGGGTGGTGCTCGCGAAAGCGATGGCGCAGGGCCTCCGGGTCCGCGCCGCGCTCGTCCAGCAGCCGGGCTGCGGCGACCACACCATGCAGTGCGGCGAGCACATCGGCCGTGTGCCCCGTCTCCGAGATGGTGTGCATGTTCCGGATCGGGATGCCCACCGAGGCGGCCGCACAGTCCACGCTGGCCAGCACCCCGGCCATCCCGTCGGTCCCGGTGTCCGTGCCGACGACGTCCCGCTGCACCGGAATGCCCAGGGCCCGGGCGGCCTCCACGAGCACCTGGTTGAGCTGCTCGCTCACCACCGATCCCACCGCCAGACTGAATCCCTTCCCCATCTCCAGCGGCTGCCAAAGCAGCCAATCTCTTCGTGGCTGGCAATGGCGAACAGAACCCGAATGTGGCGCGGCTCCGCCCCTCGGCCAACAGCCGCGCGGCCTCAGTGGTGACAAAACTGCCCAGTCCATTGTCCAGGTAAGCACCATAAAACGTGTCCGGACCGAAGCCCCGGCGGATCGGCCGGTGCAGCAGCAAGGTATCCCCCGGGCGCACACCCAGCCGCTCCACCTGGGCCTTCCTGTCCTCCCCGTGGATCTGCAACTCCAGGTAGAGCTGCTCCCGCTTCACCCCCTTCTCACCGCTTCGCAGCTCCGGCTCGGCAAAATGGATGGCGCCCAGTGCCTCCACCGTGCCCCCGTCGATCACCCGGTAGTGCCCGGGTCGGGCCGGGTTCTCACTGAACAGCCGCACCTCATGACCGATCAGGGTGGCGGGCAGAAAGCCGTCGCTGTTAAGCCACACCTTGCCGTCATCACCGATGCTCCTCACCTGCAAGCGGATCTTGTCGGCATGGCCCACGATCATCAGCCGGAAACGCTGGGTGTCGCCGGGGTGGGTATCCACGACGATGCCGGCGTGCCCCTGGAACTGGCGCAGCGCCCAGCCCTCGGGCATGAAGGACTCGAACTGCGGGCGCAGCACGCCGCAGGTCATGGCCGCCTCCAGGCCCACCGGGCTGGGTGCCGCCAGAATACGGCGCATCAGCTCGAACTGGGCTTCGGGCATAGGGCGGCCCCAGGGCGTGGGCAGGTTTTGCGCGGACATGAGCGCCTCCGGACAAACACTGTTTGCTCCGAATAATAGGCGCCAGGCAGCCGCCTGTCGGGTTGTTGATCCAACGCATCGGGATTGTTGCGCTGCAAAAGCCCGTGGTGATAGTATTGCCGCCCAACGGACCTCGGGGCTGTAGAAAGCTGGCAACACCGGCGCTGACAGTTCCGAATTGGCCAGCCATCGGCAAAACGATGAAGGATGGCCAGAGGGGTACACGCCAGCTGTAAAGCGGCTTTGGCGTCACCTTGCGCGGTGAGTCTTGCCCAACAGGCCCACCTCTGAGCAGTGCTGCACAACCTCGCGGCGTTTTCAGGCTCTCCCCCGTTATGGTGCTCTGGCGGCTGAACACAGTTGCAGGGACCATCGCGAGTTGCACGGCAACAGCTGGCCGCAACGCGCAGACAAAACGGGACCTTTTGAACGGCGCGCTGCCGCCTCCCCGCGGGGAACCGGCCCGGCGCACCACAGCGAACGACAGTCATTACACTGCCAAGAGAAAGGTTAAGAGCATGTCACAGTACAGTAAGGACATCGAGGCAACTAACGGCCTGCGCAAGGCGCACAACGGTACCTGGGACGCGATCAACCCCGAGTACGTAGCTCGCATGCGTGCCCAGAACCGCTTCCAGACCGGCCTGGACATCGCCAAGTACACCGCCAAGATCATGCGCCAGGACATGGCCGAGTACGACGCCGACCCGGCCCAGTACACCCAGTCCCTGGGCTGCTGGCACGGCTTCATCGGCCAGCAGAAGATGATCGCGGTCAAGCGCCACTTCGGCACCACCAACAAGCGCTACCTGTACCTGTCCGGCTGGATGGTTGCGGCCATGCGCTCCGAGTTCGGCCCGCTGCCCGACCAGTCCATGCACGAGAAGACCGCCGTGCCGGCCCTGATCGAGGAGCTCTACGACTTCCTGCGCCAGGCCGATGCCCGCGAAATGAACCACCTGTTCCGCGACCTGGACGCAGCTCGCGAGGCTGGTGACGAGGCCAAGGCCAACCAGATCCTCGACCAGATCGAGAACTTCCAGACCCACATCGTGCCGATCATCGCCGACATCGACGCCGGCTTCGGCAACGAGGAGGCCACCTACCTGCTGGCCAAGAAGATGATCGAGGCGGGTGCCTGCTGCATCCAGATCGAGAACCAGGTTGCCGACGAGAAGCAGTGCGGCCACCAGGACGGCAAGGTCACCGTGCCCCACGCCGACTTCCTCGCCAAGATCCGTGCCGTGCGCTACGCCTTCCTGGAGCTGGGCGTGGATGACGGCGTGATCGTCGCCCGTACCGACTCCCTGGGCGCCGGCCTGACCAAGCAGATCGCCGTGACCAACGAGCCGGGCGACCTGGGCGATCAGTACAACAGCTTCCTGGACGGCGATTACATCCAGTCCGCCGAAGAGATCAACAACGGCGACGTGGTGGTCAAGTCCGACGGCAAGCTGCTCAAGCCCAAGCGCCTGGCCAGCGGCCTGTTCGAGTTCCGCAAGGGCACCGGCGTCGACCGCGTGGTGCTGGACTGCATCACCAGCCTGAAGAACGGCGCCGACCTGCTCTGGATCGAGACCGAGAAGCCGCACGTCGGTCAGATCGCCGAGATGGTCAACGCCATCCGCAAGGAAGTGCCGAACGCCAAGCTGGTGTACAACAACAGCCCGTCCTTCAACTGGACCCTGAACTTCCGTCAGCAGGTGTTCGATGCCTGGAAGGAAGCCGGCAAGGACGTGTCCAAGTACGACCGCGACAGCCTGATGAGCTCGGAGTACGACGACACCGAGCTGGCCGCCGAGGCCGACAACTGGGTGCAGGACTTCCAGCGCAAGGCGTCTGCCGAGGCAGGCATCTTCCACCACCTGATCACCCTGCCGACCTACCACACGGCCGCTCTGTCCACCGACAACCTGGCCAAGGGCTACTTCGGTGACCTGGGCATGCTGGCCTACGTGGACGGCGTGCAGCGTCAGGAGATCCGTCAGGGCGTGCCCACCGTGAAGCACCAGGACATGGCCGGCTCCAACATCGGGGACGACCACAAGTCCTACTTCTCCGGTGACGCCGCGCTGAAGGCCGGTGGCGCCGACAACACCATGAACCAGTTCTAAAACCGGTCCATGGTCCGGTGGCGGCGCACGCCGCCACCTGCTGTAAAAGGCGGGGTCGCTTTGGCGGCCCCGCCTTTTTTGTGCGTGGTGATATGCTGTGAGGCAACGCCGGCTGCCCGCGCCCGACAACACCGCCCATGAGCCTGTTCACCGCCTATCTGCGCCTGCTGCTGTTCTTCGCCGCTGCCCTGGTCGGGGTGCAGGTGCCCGGTTTCGTGGACCAGTACGGCCAGAGCCTGGAAGCCCGGTACGAGGAATCCGGACGCAGCCTGGCCGCCTTCCAGCGCGATGCCGACCGCTACTTTGACGGGGATATGGCCCGGCTGATCGCGCACTATCGCGAGAGCGACGACCCGGTGTTTCAGGATGGCGGGGGCGGCATTCACGCGTTACACGAGCGCCACCGCGAACTGGACGAAGCGCTGAAGGCATTCCGCCAGGGGCTGCCACACGCCTACTGGCAGGCGCTTGTGGCCCCGGCGGCGGACGTCCGGGAACAGGCCTGGCGCAGCTACTCCTACGTCATCAAGCTCAGCCCCACCGCCATAGCGCTGGGGGCGATCGTGGGCATGCTGGCGGCGCTCATCGGGGAGGCCCTGGCACGCGGTTGCTTCGGGCTGGCCTGCCTGTTACGCCGGCGTACGGGCACAGCGCAGTGAGGCACCGGTCACCGCCAACTCGCCAACCAGTCGGCGAAATCCGCCGCCGGCATGGGCCGGGCGATCCCGTAGCCCTGCACCACCTCGCACCCAAGTTGCTGTAACCGCTCGCCCTGGGCCTCGGTCTCCATGCCCTCGGCGATCAGCTGGCGTTGGAACACCTGGGCCAGCCCCACGATACCCTCCAGCAGGGCCAGGTCGTCCTCGTCATCCAGCATGTCGCGAACGAAGGCACGGTCGATCTTCACCGTACGGACCGGTATCCGCTTGAGATAAGAGAGCGAGGAGTAGCCGGTCCCAAAGTCATCCAGCGAGAAGTCGACGCCCAGGGCGGCACAGCCCTCGATCCCCTCAGAGACATGGCCGAGGTTGTCCAGTGCACTGGATTCGAGAATTTCCACCTCGAGACTGTTGCGGGGCAGTTCCGGATGGCGGGCCAGTAGCTCGCCGACCTGCTCCACGAAGTCCGCCTGCTGGAGGTGGAGCGCCGGCACATTCACGCTCACTGGGACTCGCCATCCCTGCGCCTGCCAGGCCGCCACCTGCGCGGCCGCCTCGGCCATCACCCAGCGGCTCAGTTCGGCCTCCAGCGGCTGGTTGAGCATGTCGTCCAGGAAAGCACCCGGGGCCAGCAGACCCCGTTCGGGGTGCTGCCAGCGGATCAGCGCCTCGGCGCCCACCACCTCCCGGGTGCGGAGATTCACCTTGGGCTGGTAGAACAACACGAACTCGTCCCGCTCCAGGGCCTGGGCCAGCCGCTCCAGCGTCTCGTGCTGATCACGCAGCTGCCGGTCGCCGGCCGCATCAAACACGTGCTGCCGGTTTTTCCCCTCCAGCTTGGCCTGGTACATCGCCTGATCCGCCTGACGCAGGAGTTGGTCTGCGTCGACCCCGTCATCGCCCTGCGGGTACAGCGTGATCCCGATGCTGGCGGTGGTTACCAACCGGAGGTTATCGAACTCGACCGGACGGGCCAGCGCACGCAGGACCTCTCCGGCCATACCGCGGCACTCGGACTCGCCCTCCAGGTTAAGAAAGACGAGGGCAAACTCATCACCGCCCAGACGGGCCACGGTATCGCCCTCCCGCCGGAGGTCGGCCAGACGGCGCGACAGCTGCAACAGCATGCGGTCCCCCACCGGGTGGCCGTGGCGGTCGTTGATCACCTTGAAATCGTCCAGGTCCACGTAGGCCACGCAGACCCGCCGCCCCTCCCGCCGGGCCAGTTTCATCGCCTGCCGAAGTCGGTCCAACAGCAGGACCCGGTTGGGCAGTTCGGTCAGCGGATCGTAGTGGGCCAGAAACTCCAGCTTCTCCTGGTGCTCCTTCATCTCGGTAATATCGGAGAACAGCCCCACATAGTGCAGCAGGCGACCGTCCTGGTCCCACACCGCGCTGATGGTGATCAACTGCAGGTAAAGCTCGCCATTCTTGCGCCGGTTCCATATCTCGCCATGCCAGTAGTCGTGCTCCTCCAGGGCCTGCCACAGCTTCTGGTAGAAGGCGCGATCATGGCGCCCCGAGCTGAGGACGCCTGGATCGCGCCCCTCCACCTCCTCCTGGCGGTAGCCGGTAAGCCGGGTGAAGGCCTCGTTCACCATCAGGATGCGAGCCTGGGCATCGGTGATGATGATGCCCTCGTTGGCGCTCGTGAATACGCTGGCGGCCAACTGCAACCGCTCTTCGGCACGCTTGCGCTCAGTGATGTCACGGAACACGGTCACCGAGCCGGCGAGCCGCCCCTCCTGGTAGAGCGGCCGACTGGCCACCTCCACCGGGAATAGACTGCCGTCCCGCCGGGCAAAGAGCGCCTCCCCTTCATAGTGCTTGCCCTTCTCCACTCGCTGCTGAATGGGGCAACGTGACGCCGGCACCTGGCCATTCCCGGCGTGTCGGTGGAAAAGGTCGTGGGCGGCCTGGCCCAGTGGCGGCTGATCGGTATAGCCGAGCAGTTGCTGGCCTACGGGGTTGATGAAGCTCAAGCGGCCCTGGCGGTCCTGGGCATACAACCCTTCTGCCATGGTGTCCGTGATGGCCTGCTGATAGGCGCGCTCCGCGCGCAGGCGTTCACGGGAACGCAACAGGCGCAGCATCAGCGCCAGCAATGCGGCCAGCAGCAGAGTCGCCGCCCCGGCGGCGGTCAGGAAATCCCGCTGGAACACGCGGGCAAAGGGGTCCGGCGAGTAACCGAGCACGTAGGCCACCACCGCGCCGGAAGGATCACGGATGGGCAGCAGATTGGCGGCCCAGGTCTCGCCTTCCAGGTCCACCGGCAACACCTTGCGCTCACCGGCGTCCATGGCCGCCAGCACCGCCTCCGAGCCGGAAAGCGCGTCGCTGATGGCACGGACCTCCTCGGTGGGCGGCGGCGGTGAGTCGGGCAGCCGCAGGCCGGTATCCTCGATGACGTAGTCAGGGTGCAGGCAGGAGGTCTCATAGAGGGACAGAAACCCGGCGGGCACCTTTCCCTCCACCGCATCGCGACGCAGGATCAACTGGAACTGCTGGGACTCATCCAGCCGCCCCATCAGTTCGCGCACGTATCGGAAGGGGATGCTGAACTCCACGCTGCCGAGAAACTCGCCATTGTCGTGGAGGGGGAAGACGTAGCGAAAGCCGGACAGCGAGCGGCCCGTCTCGAAGGCCGCAGCCGCCTGTCGCGATTCGTGCACGGCACTGACCAGCGGCCGACTGGCCAGCAGGTCATCTCCGTAGTACTCCGGCGAGAAAAAGCGCAGGAAGCTCTCGCCCTCCGCGGAGTGGAAGTGCAACTGCCGCAGCTCACCCTCTCGCAGGCGGTCATACGTGGGCCACAGCGCCCGGTAGAGCCGACCCCGGATCAGCGCCCGCTCCTCGTCGGACTCCGCCTCCTGTGCCGCCCGCACCAGGGACAGCACCCCGGGCCGGGACACCGCCTCGTCGAAATAGGCCTGCGCCGCCAGTTCGAAGCTGTTCACCGCCGCCTGGTAGGCGGTGTTCAGCGCCACCTCGTGGCGCTCGTGGTGCATGGCCACCTTGTCCTGCCAGTTGCCGTGGAGAAAGGCGAGGACGAGCCCCCAGGCCGTCAGGGCCGCCAACCAGAGCAGGCGCCGGTTGATCCTCATGGCGCGACCCCGCGACCGGGCAGCGGCACCGGCGAGAGGCCGGGCAGGCCCGGGTCAAGCGCGGGGCTGCCCCGCAGCATGCGCCTCACGGGCGCATAGTCGGCATCCTCAACCGGCACCGCCCCGTGGCTCAGGCTCTCGCCCCAGTCCCGCACCTGCTCCGCGTCCTCGGACCGGCGCTGCGGGTCCAACGCCAGCAGGGCATCGCGCAGTCGCTGGCGCAGCTCGGCGGGGACGGTCTCGGCGTTGGCCACCAGGGCGAAGGCCGGCAACGGCTCGGTCTCGGACAGGCGAACCAGGCCCAGGTGCTCGTACCGGGCGGCGATGTGAGTCTTCAGGCCACCGCCCCGGAAGTCGCCCCGGGCCACTGCCAGCGCCACCTCGTCGTGACGACCCAGGTAGCGGTACTCTGTTTCCGCCAAGTGGACGCCGGCGCCTCTGAGCAGATGGTCTGTCGCCAGGTAACCGCAGGTGGACAGCGGCTGGGTCAGCGCGACGGACTTCCCGTGCAGTTCGGCCAGAGGCACCCGGTCATCGGCGAACATCACCACCGTGCAGGTGTAGCGGGCCTCCCCGGTGGGCTCCCGGAACAGCACGAGGGGCTCCGCTGCCTCATACTGCTCCCGCAACGCCACATAGGGCAGCGGCCCCAAATAGGCCAGGTCCACCTCGCCGGCGCTGAACTTGTCCAGTATCTCGGCATAGCCCGTGCTGTACTCGATCTCGAAATCCAGCCCCGACTCCCGGGCCAGGTACTCGAGCATCGGTCGCTTCTCCCGCACTACCGTCTCGGCGTCCTGCATGGGCAGGGGGGCAAAGTGCAGTGTCTGGGCTGGTAGCGGGAGGGGCACGACCAGAAGACCGAGTACCACCCAGAAGATGAACCTGACCGATTGCATGGAATTAGGTTACCAGCCGATGAGAAGGCGGAACAGGCGGGAACAAAAAACCCGGCTGGAACGCCGGGTCTTTGGGGATACTGGCGCGCCCGAGAGGATTCGAACCTCTGACCTTCGGCTCCGGAGGCCGACGCTCTATCCAGCTGAGCTACGGGCGCTTGAGAAGCGAATTGTAAACGCCAATGCCCCGAGAGTCCATGCCCCGGTTGGCTACCCACAAAGAGCGGTTCACTCCGGCCCGGCTGTCGGGCACCATTCAGCAACCAGTCACTACTTTGGAGCGCTGTAATGAGCCAGGCCGAGTTCCAGCCCCTGAACATCGCCGTTCTCACCGTGTCCGATACCCGCGACCTGGACAGCGACCGCTCGGGCCAGACGCTGGCCGGGCGCATCGAAGAGAGCGGGCACACCGTGGCCGAGAGGCTGGTGGTGCCCGATTGCCGGTACCGGATCCGGGCGGAGCTGTCCCGCTGGATCGCCGATGAGGGGGTCAACGCCGTGATCACCACCGGCGGCACCGGCGTCACCGGCCGTGATGTCACCCCCGAGGCGGTTCGCCCACTGCTGGACCTGGAGGTAGAGGGTTTCGGCGAGATGTTCCGCTGGCTCTCCATGCAGGAGATCCGAACCTCAACCGTTCAATCGCGGGCACTGGGGGGAATCGCCAATGCGACTTTGGTATTTGTACTGCCCGGGTCCACCGGCGCCTGCCGCACCGCCTGGGACGGCATCCTGAAGGACCAGCTTGATGCACGTCACAAGCCCTGCAACTTCGTGACGCTGATGCCCCGCATGCGGGAATAGAACGCGGGCGCTACAGGGTGTAAGCTTGCGCACCGCACCGCCTGATGCGGTGCACCATGCACAAGCCCCGCGGGATTGACCATGGACAGCACTCAGACCGCGTCACTGCTGCAACACCCGGATGGCGGCTGGACCCACCAGCTGCAGGCGGACAAGGCCTACCAGGAGTCGGTCCTGCCGGGGGTCTCGCGCACCTTCGCGCTGACCATCCCGCAATTGCCGCAGTACCTGCGCGGCACCGCGACCAACGCCTACCTGCTCTGCCGAATCGCCGACACCATCGAGGACCACCTGCCCGGCGACAGCGTCGCCAAGGCGGAGTGGTTCCAGCGCTTCAATGCCGCCCTGCGCAACAGGATGACCGCGGAGGCCTTCGGGCAGGAGCTGGCCGGCCGCTTCCCCCGGGAGACCACACCGCGGGCGGAGCTGGAGTTGGTGCGCAACAGCCACCGGGTGCTTCGGGTTACCCATGCGCTGCCCGCCTGGCAGCGCCGTTCGGTGGTCCGCTGCGTGCGGGTGCTGACCGAGGGCATGGCCCGGTTCGAGGCGGAGAAACGGCCGGACGGGTTGCCGGACCTGGCCGCCTTTAACGACTACTGCTACCACGTGGCCGGGGTGGTGGGCGAGATGCTCACCGTGCTGTTCTGCGGCTATTCCAGCAACATGGGGCGCCAGCGCCACGAGCTGCTCAAGCTCTCCCTGTCGTTCGGACAGGCGCTGCAGATGACCAATATCCTGAAAGACGTCTGGGATGACCGCGCGCGGGGCGTCTGCTGGCTCCCGCGCGACGTTTTCGCCGAGGCCGGCTGTGACCTGGCCCCGCAGGCGGACTGGGCTGCCGACCCCCGTTTCCACGATGGCATCCGCCGCACCGTGGCCATCGCCCGCGGCCACCTGGATCGCGGTTTCGACTATGTGCTGCGGATCCCGGCAAACGAACCGGGCATACGCCGCTTCTGCATCTGGGCCTTGGGCATGGCCGCGCTGACCCTGGGCAACATCCATCGCAACCCCGCCTTCCGCGACCCGGCAGAGATCAAGATCCGCCGCCGCACCGTGCGCGGCCTGATCTCCGCCAGCCCGATGCTGGTTCGCCACGACTGGCTGCTCAAGGCCGGTTATGCGGTGGCCGCCCGGCGCCTGCCACCGGCCGACCTCCGCCCTGCCCACACACCAGGTGACTGCCCGTCGGACCATTAGGCCATGACCGGTACGGACACTAGCGCAATGCTGGACGCTATCGCCCGCGTGCTGGAGGTGCCCGCAAGCGCCCTGGCATTAAATACCGTGGGCGGCGGCTGCGTCAGCGACACCGCCGTGGTCAGCGCCGGCAAGCGCCGGGCATTCCTGAAGCGGGAGCCCGCCGAGCGGGCCTGGCAGTTGCAGGCTGAGGCCGAGGGCCTGGAGGCCCTGGCCGCGGCCGGTGCCCTGCGGGTGCCCCGGCCCCTGTCCTGCGGTGAGGCCGACGGTCAGGCCTGGCTGCTGATGGAGCACCTGCCGCTGCAGGGCCGCGGCGACTGGGCGACCATGGGGCAGGCGCTGGCCGCCACCCACGCCTGTAGCGCTGCCCGCCACGGCTGGCATCGGGACAACGCCCTGGGGGGCACCCACCAGGACAACACCCCGGCAGAGGACTGGGCCGCCTTCTTCCGTGACCGGCGTCTGCGGCCCCAGCTGGCCCTGGCCGCGGAGCGGGGCCACGGCGGCCCCTGGCTGGAGCGCGGGGAGCAGCTGGCCCGGGCGTTACCCGGCCTGCTCGACCACGCCCCGACACCGGCACTGCTCCACGGCGACTTCTGGGGCGGCAACGCCGGCTTCTGCGAGGGGCAACCGGCCACCTGGGACCCGGCGGTGCACTACGGCGACCGGGAGTGTGACCTGGCAATGGCGTCGCTGTTCGGCGGCTTCGGTGCCGCATTCTGGCAGACCTACCAGGCGGAGTGGCCGCTGCCCGCGGGCCACGAGACCCGGCGCGACCTCTACCAGCTCTACCACGTGCTAAACCACCTGAACCTGTTTGGTGGCGGCTACGGCGCGAGCGCGCGTCGGCTGATAGAGCAGCTGCTGGCGAGTTGCCGGGGCTGATCAGTCCTGCGCCCGGGCCACCCCCTCGTACATGTACGTAAGCCACCGCGGCCCGGACGGAAAGAACCCGGTCTCCAGGCCCTCCAGCCGCAGGCCGGACTCGCGCACTGCCTGGTCCATGGCCCGGTTCAGGTGGCAACCTCCGGCCAGCCGGCTCCAGACCGGGTCCAGCCGGTGCTGCCAGCGCTGCAGTCCCGGGGTCGGCCCTAGGCCGTGCTCCACGAACAGGAAACGCCCCCCGGGCCGGAGCACCCGGCGCGCCTCCACCAGACTGGCCGCCAGGTCACCTACGCTGCACAGCGTCCAGGTGCTGACCACGGTATCCACGCTGGCATCCGGCAGCGGAATCGATTCCGCACCGGCCTGGAGCGGGGTCACGGTCCGGCCCAGGGCACTGCCCCGCTCCCGCACCCGATCCAACAACCAGCCCGACGGCTCCACCGCCGTCACCCGGGTCACTGCATGCGGATACAGGGGCAGGTTGTCCCCCGCGCCGGCGCCCAACTCCAGCACATGGCCCTTTGACCACGCCAGCGCCCGCCGTCGGTAGGGCAGAAAATGCCGGTGGCGCATGAACAGCGCCGTCATCCTCGGGCAACACCAGTCCCGGTAAACACCCATCTCGCCCGTCCATCCGCTACTGGCATCGGTTCACAAAAAAGCCGGGGCCGCCTCAATGGCCGACCCCGGCTCAGCTTACGCCATCCGCCCGTCGCGTTGCAGCGGGCGGGTGCGCTCATCAGTGCGTGGGTGGGCGGCGCCGGGGCAGATACCCCTGGTCCGCGAGGCGCTGGTGCAGTTGGGTGGAGGTCAGGCGGGTCAGGTCCTTGGGCACCTCGCGCAATTCCAGGCTGCCCGGAAGCTGGCCATTCATGCTCGGCCGCAGGAAGCCCAGCATCCGCTTCTCGGCGCACAACACCACGCGTCGGGTGCCGTTACCCGCGGCCATCTGATTCAGGGTTTTCGCGATATCCTTCGCGAAGCGGCGCTCCATCTCGTCGTCGTGGTTTTTGCGGTGCTCGTCGTAACCGTGGGCGTTACCGCTGGGGGATCGGTTGCGACCCCTTCGGATGTCGGCCCAGACATCCTCTTCGTGAGCCTGGTGCTCGGTGTTGGTCAACGCCTGCTGCTCAACCAGGTTTGGCCCCCCTTCCATTTCCGGCAACTCCGACGGCTCCAGGGTGAAGAACCGGGCCCGTGACCCCTGGGCAACCACAACGCAGTACTCGCTCATGAGGCAATCTCCCTCGGCTGGGACACACATCGAATGCCACACCCTCCCCGTGGCGGCCCGGAGTTGCCGGCGCACAAACCCGCACCGCACCGGGCCCCGGAACGGCGTGACGAAAAGATGGTCTGCTCTTACAGTATAGAAAGAGTGGCGCTGAATTCAGCGGGTGCGACAACAACGCCTGGGAGGGCACTGAATGGGCAAGGCAGTCAAGTGGTTACTCATTGGTCTCGGGAGTCTCGTCGGGCTGGTAATCATCGCCCTGGTGGCGGTGCTGATCCTGGTTGACCCCAACGACTATCGGGACCGTATCGAGGCCGCTGTCGAACAGGAGACCGGGCGCAGCCTTTCCATTGAGGGCGACATATCGCTGAGCATCTTCCCCTGGCTGGCCCTGGAGTTGGGACGCACCACGCTGGCCGATGCCGAGGGCTTCCACGATGACCCCTTCCTGGAAGTCGACCACGTGGATGTCGGCGTGGAACTGATCCCGCTGCTGCTGCGCCGGGAGCTGGTCACCCGCACGGTCGTGCTGGACGGGTTGACCGTCCGCCTGATGGTGGATGAGCAGGGCCGCGGAAACTGGGAAGACCTGCTCCCCGAGGAGGCAGACGCGGAGGTGGACGAACCCCCGGCCGACGAACCGGCTCCGGAGGCTGAGCGGCGCGACCTGGGCCGCACCCTGGCCAACGTGGGCGGGCTGGATGTCCGCAACGCCCGGGTGAGCTGGGATGACCGCCAGAACGACCTCCGCGTCCAGGTGGACCCGTTCAACCTCAACCTGGATGCGGTGCGCATCGACGAGCGGATGCAACTGCAACTGGACTGGCTGATGACCGGCGATGATCTGCCCGAGATCGCCGGCGAGTTGAGCAGCGCGATCACGGTAGATGGCGGACTGACCCAACTCGCGCTGGACAACCTGCGACTGGAGGCCAGCGCCAGCGGCGACGATCTGCCCGGTGGCGAGATCGCCGCCAGCCTGCGGGGTAACCCGCGGGTGGACCTGCAGAACCTGGCCCTGGACTGGCCCGACCTGGTGCTTGAGACGCTGGGGCTGCGGGCGGAGCTGGCCCTCCAGGGCCGTCAGACGGATGCCGGGCCCGAGGGCGAGGGTCAGCTCACGGTGGAGGCATTCAACCTGCGCGACCTGATGGACCGGCTGGACCTGGAGGCCCCGGACACCGCCGACCCGGACGTACTCACCCGGGTGGCACTGTCCGCCGACATCCGCTGGGCCGAGGAGGTGCTCCACCTGACCGCCCTGGACTGGCAGCTGGACGACACCACCCTCAGCGGCGAGGCCAGCATTCATGACTTCGCCGGGCCCGGGGCGCGGTTCGACCTGGCGGTGGACGAGATCGACCTGGACCGCTACCTCCCCGAGCCGGTGGAGGCGGAAAACGGCGAGGGCAATGGCAACGGCGCCCCGGCGGAGCCGGTCGAGATTGAACTGCCCCTGGAGTTGCTCCGCGGCCTGGACCTGGAGGGTGAGTTCCGCGTCGACAGCCTGAAGGTGGCCGGACTGCGCCTGAGCGACATTCGCACCCGCCTGCACACCGACAACGGGCTGATCCGCCTCGACCCCACCAGCGCCAGCCTCTATGACGGCAGCTACCAGGGCCGGCTGGAACTGGACGCGCGCCAGGACACCCCGCGCTACGCCCTGCAGGCCGAACTGGAGGGCATCGACTTCGATCCGCTGATCACCGACCTGACCGGCGACGAGAGCCTGCTGCTGGGCCGCGGCAACCTGACGCTGGACGTGACCACCCGGGGTAACACCGTCGACGCCCTCACCGCTGCCCTGAACGGCGACGGCCAGTTCCGGGTCACCGATGGTGCGGTACGCGGGATCAACATCGCCAAGATGCTTCGTGACGCCCAGGACCGCTTGCGCGGGCGCAGCCCGGAGGAGAGTGACGAACCGGTGCGCACCGACTTCAGCGAGTTGACCGGCAGCATCGTCATCAACGACGGCGTGGTGCGCAACGACGACCTCAGCGCCCAATCACCCCTGATCCGGGTCACCGGCAGCGGCGAGGCCGACCTGCCGCAGGAGACCATCGACTACCGCCTGCGGACCGCCGTGGTGGGCACCCTGGAGGGCCAGGATGGCCGCCCGCGGGAGGAACTGCGTGGGCTTACCATCCCGCTGCGGTTCCGGGGCGACCTCTATTCGCCCAGCATCAGCGTGGACCTGGCCGAGGCGCTTAGCGGCGAACAGCGTGAACGCCTAGAGCGCGAGGTTGAGCGTGGCCGCGACCGTCTCGATGAACAGCGCGATCGGCTGCGCGACGAAGCGGAGGACCGCCTGCGCGGGCTGTTCAACTGATGGACCAACTGGCGGTACCGGCCGCAGACGTGGCCCAGGCGCGGACGGATATCCTCGCCTGGTTCGACCGACACGGGCGCCACGATCTGCCCTGGCAACATCCGGCCACGCCCTACCGGGTTTGGGTCTCGGAGGTGATGCTGCAGCAGACTCAGGTCGCCACGGTAGTGCCCTATTTCCTGCGCTTCCTGGCGCGATTCCCGGATCCGGTCGCACTGGCGGACGCCCCGCAGGAGGAGGTGCTCGCCCTCTGGGCCGGGCTCGGTTATTACGCCCGCGCGCGCAACTTGCACCGCGCGGCACAAGAGATCCGGGACCGTCACGGCGGCGAACTACCGGCCGACCTGGCGGCGCTGGAGGCACTACCGGGCATCGGCCGCTCCACCGCCGGCGCCATTCACTCATTGGGTCAGGGCCGGCGGGCGGCCATCCTGGACGGCAACGTCAAGCGGGTACTGGCCCGCTGGCACGCGGTGGAGGGCTGGCCGGGCAGGAGTGCCGTGGCCCGGCACCTCTGGGCGCTGTCCGAGCGCTACACCCCGGCCCAGCGCTGTGCGGACTACAATCAGGCCATGATGGACTTGGGTGCCACTGTCTGCACCCGGCGCGCGCCCCGCTGCCCGCAGTGCCCGCTGCAGGCCCGGTGCCGCGCCCGGGCCAGCGGGCAGCCGGAATCCTGGCCGTCGCCCAAGCCGAAACGCGACCGCCCCCTGCGCCAGACCCGCATGCTGATCCTCCAGCAAGGCAATCAGGTGCTGCTGCAGAAACGCCCGCCCACCGGCATCTGGGGTGGACTCTGGAGCCTGCCCGAGGCGGACATGGACAAGACCCCGGAGCGCCATGCGGAAGCGATCGGGCTGAAGGTGGACACCACCGCCCACTGGCCCCGCCTGCGCCACGCCTTCACTCACTTCGAACTGGACATCCACCCGGTTCACCTCAAGGTCTCCGGTGCGGGCCAGCAGGTAATGGAGAGTGATACACTCTGGGAATCCATTCACGAGACCGGCACCCGGGCGGTGGCCGCCCCGGTGGCCCGGTTGCTGCAGCAACTCAGGGAGCACACGCCATGACGCGGATGGTGCAATGCGTACGATTGGGCAAAGAGGCCGAGGGCCTGCCGCGCCCCCCCTACCCCGGTGAACTGGGCAAGCGCATCTACGAGAACGTCTCCAAGGAGGCCTGGCAGGAGTGGCTGGGCCACCAGACCATGCTCATCAACGAGTACCGCCTGACGCCGGTGGAGCCGCGTGCCCGGGAGTTCCTGGAGAAGGAGATGGAGAACTTCTTCTTCGGAGACGGCTCCTCCGCGCCGCCGGATTACACCCCGGAGTGAGGGACGCCCTTGACGGGCAGGGCCATATCAGGTTTAATCACCGCCCGTTGGCCAGGTAGCTCAGTCGGTAGAGCAGGGGATTGAAAATCCCCGTGTCGGCGGTTCGATTCCGTCCCTGGCCACCACCGATTCGAAAGGCCGAGCCCTTGCGCTCGGCCTTTTTTGTTGGTGCCTCACCCTGATTGGCTGTCAGCCACATGCCACCCTTCATGCCATGGCAGCATTCCCTACCCTGGGGTGCGCGGTGCTAAGCTAGTTCGCATGGTTACCGAGACGGACAAGGCCTCATCCGCTGTCGTGCTGTTCTCCGGCGGGCAGGACTCCACCACCTGCCTCGCCTGGGCCCTGGCCCGCTACCCGCGGGTGCACACGGTGGGCTTCGACTACGGCCAGCGCCACCACGTGGAGCTGGATTGCCGGCAGCGCGTTCGCGAGGCGGTGGCGGAGCGCTTCCCCGACTGGGGTGAGCGCCTGGGCGAGGACCACCTGCTGGACCTCACCAGCCTGGGCCGGATCAGCGACACCAGCCTGACCCGGGAACGGGCCATCCACATGCAGCAGAACGGGCTGCCCGACACCTTCGTGCCCGGGCGCAACCTGCTCTTTCTCACCTACGCCGCGGCCCTGGCCTGGCGGCTGCAGGCTCGCTACCTGGTCACCGGCGTCTGCGAGACCGACTTCTCCGGCTACCCCGACTGCCGCGACGACACCATCAAGGCGCTGCAGGTAGCCCTCAATCTCGGCATGGACAGCCGCTTCGTGCTGCACACGCCGCTGATGTGGCGGGACAAGGCCCAGACCTGGGCCCTGGCCGAGGCGCTGGGTGGCGACCCGCTGGTGGAGCTGATCGTGTCACACACCCATACGTGTTACCTGGGCGACCGTGCGCACTACCACGACTGGGGGTATGGCTGCGGCACCTGCCCCGCCTGCGAACTGCGGGCGGAGGGCTGGGCCCGCTACCTGATCGGCAGCTGACTGCGCTGCCCGGCTGCCCCGGCGGGCCGGAAACCATGGCTTTCCGGCGGGTCCGGACTATAAACTGCGGACATGACCAGTACAGACCGCATCCCGAAAGCCGCTCTTGCCGCCCTTCCAGACGAACTGGCCGAGACCGTGCAGACGGCGTTGGCCGACTGGCCCGCCGACGAGGCCCTGCCTGAGCAGCCCGAGGTCCTGGAGAGCCTGCCCCGCGCCTGGGCCTGCAGCGAGTTCATCACCCGCAGCTGTCAACGCCGCCCGGAACGTCTGCGGGAGCTGGCGGAGGGCGGTGATCTCACCCGCAAGTACGCGGCCGGCGAGATCACGGAAAGACTGGCCAACACCCTCGCACCCGTACGCGACGAACCCGGGCTCCACCTGGCGCTGCGCCGGTTCCGCAACCGCGAGATGCTGCGCATCGCCTGGCGGGATCTGGTCGGCTGGGCAGACCTGGAGGAAACCCTGCGGGATCTCTCCGAACTGGCCGAGAGCTGCATCGATCAGAGCCTGGACAAGCTGTATCACTGGCTCTGCGAACGCATGGGCACCCCGCGGGATGCCGAAGGCAATCCCCAGCGCATGGTGGTGCTGGGCATGGGCAAGCTCGGCGGGCAGGAGCTCAACTTCTCCTCTGATATCGACCTTATCTTCTGCTTCCCGGAACCGGGCCAGACCGATGGGCGGCGCCCCCGGGACAACCAGGAGTTCTTCATCCGCCTGGGCCGGCAGCTGGTCACCGCGCTGGACAAGCACACCCCGGACGGCCAGGTCTTCCGGGTGGACATGCGCCTGCGCCCCAACGGCGACAGCGGCCCACTGGCCCTCTCCTTCTCCGCCATGGAGCACTACTACCAGCACCAGGGCCGGGAGTGGGAACGCTACGCGATGATCAAGGCGCGGGTGGTAGGCGGCGATTACCAGGCCGGCGCACACCTGCTCGACGACCTGCGCCCCTTCGTCTACCGCCGCTATCTGGACTTCGGCGCGCTGGAGGAGCTGCGCGACATGAAGGCCAAGGTGATGGCCCAGGTCCGCCTCAAGGGCATGGAGAACAATCTCAAGCTGGGGCCCGGCGGCATCCGCGAGGTGGAGTTCATCGGGCAGGCCTTCCAGCTTATCCGTGGCGGCCGCGACCGCCGGCTGCAGGAGCGGCGCATCCTCCACGTGCTGGACTACCTCCGCGAGGTCCACCTGCTGCCCGACTACGTGGTCGGTGAGCTCATGGAGGGCTACCGCTTCCTGCGTGAGGCGGAGAACCGACTGCAGGCCATCGGCGATCGCCAGACCCACGAAATACCCGACAACCCGCTGGACCGCCAACGCCTCGCCCTGGCCATGGGCTTCGAGGACTGGGAGGCCCTGCAGTCCCGGTTGGACCGCGTACAGCACCAGGTCCACGGCCACTTTGAACAGGTCTTCTCAGCCCCCCAGGCCGAGGAGGACGAGGAGAGCGGCCCCAGCGAACTGGACGTCCTCTGGCAGGGCGAACTGGAACCGCAGACCGTCAGGGAGCAGCTGGACGAGCTGGGCTTCGATGACCCCCAAGCGGTGGAGCGGCGCCTGCGGGCGCTGCGCGAGGGCAGCGTGGCCCGGGCCCTGTCCGCCCAGGGCCGTCACCGGCTCGACCGCCTGATCCCCCTGATGATCGGTGCGGCGCGCAGCGCCGACAACCCGGATGCGACGCTGCTCCGGGGCCTCGACCTGGTGGAGACCATCGCCCGGCGCACCGCCTACCTGTCACTCCTGGTGGAGCACCCCATGGCGCTGTCACAGCTGATTCAGCTCTGTGACGGCAGCGCCTGGATCGCCCGCTACCTGGCCCACCACCCGCTGCTGCTGGATGAACTGCTCGACCCGCGCAGCCTCTACAAGCCACTCGGCTCCGAGGCGCTGGCCGAAGAACTCCGCGACTGGCTGAGCCGCATCGACGAGGACGATCTGGAAGAGCAGATGGAGGCCCTGCGGCTGTTCAAGCAGACCAACACCCTGAGGGTGGCCGCGGCCGATGTCAGCGGGGCGGTGCCGGTGATGGTGGTCAGCGACTACCTGACCGGCATTGCCGAGGTGGTGCTGGAGGAAGCGGTCGGTATCGTCTACCGCCACCTGGTGGCACGCCACGGGCGGCCCCTCTGCCGGGTGGACGGCGAGACCGTGGAGGCCGGGTTCTCCGTCATCGCCTACGGCAAACTCGGCGGCATCGAACTGGGCTATGGCTCCGACCTGGACGTGGTGTTCATCCATGACACCCGCGGCGAGGCACAACACACGGACGGCGACCGCCCGCTGGACAACCCGGTCTTCTTTGCCCGCCTGGCCCAGCGGCTGCTCCACGTACTCAGTACCCAGACCCCCGGCGGCGTGCTCTACGAGGTGGACACCCGCCTGCGCCCCAGTGGCAAGGCCGGCCTGCTGGCCACCAGCCTGGAGGCCTTCGCCCGTTACCAGCGCGAGGAGGCCTGGACCTGGGAGCACCAGGCCCTGGTCCGGGCCCGGGCCGTGGCCGGCTCCGAGCCACTGGGGCAGGCGTTCGCTGATCTGCGGGCGGAACTGCTCACCCTGCCCCGGGATATCGCCGCCCTGCGCGCGGAGGTGCGGCAGATGCGCGAGCGCATGCGGGGCGAGAAGGCCAGCCGCGACCCGGAGCGCTTTGATATCAAACAGGACCGGGGCGGTATCACCGACATCGAGTTCATGGTTCAATATGCGGTTCTGGCAGCCGCCGGTGAGCACCCCGAACTGCTCCGCTACCCGGACAATGTCCGGTTGCTCGGCGCCCTCGGCCGCTGCGGCTGGCTGCCCGACGGCGACGCCGACCGCCTGGCCGAGGCCTACCGGGCCTACCGCGGCCGTCTGCACCGGTTGACCCTCCAGGAGGCCGGCGGCAGCGTGCCGGCCGGGGAATTCCAGCAGCACCGGGACACGGTCACCGGGATCTGGGACCGCCTGATGGGCGGCGACTGACCGGCACCGCCGACAGAGAAACCAGCGCACAACAGAACCCACGCGGCCGGGCCCACCTGACAGCCCAGCCGCCAATGGAGGACCTGCAGCATGAGTATGGACGACCGCGACGGCGTCATCTGGCTGGACGGCCAGCTTGTCCCATGGCGCGATGCGCGCATCCACGTGCTCACCCACACCCTGCATTACGGCATGGGTGTCTTCGAGGGCATCCGAGCCTACAACACCGAGCGCGGCACCGCGATCTTCCGCCTGCCAGAGCACACCCGCCGCTACTTCGGCTCGGCGCGCATCCTTCAGATGGACATCGGCTACGACCAGGACACCGTTAACCAGGCGATCGTCCAGTGCGTGCGCGAAAACAACCTGCAGAGTGCCTACATCCGCCCGATGAGCTTCTACGGCTCCGAGGGCATGGGCCTGCACGCCGACAACCTCCAGGTGCACACCATGATCGCCGCCTGGGAGTGGGGGGCCTACCTGGGGGCGGAGAACATGGAACGGGGCATCCGCATCAAGACCAGCTCCTTCACCCGCCACCACGTCAACGTCACCATGTGCCGGGCCAAGGCCAACGGCAACTACATGAACTCCATGATGGCGCTGCAGGAGGCCACCCGGGACGGCTACGACGAGGCGCTGCTGCTGGACGTGGATGGCTTTGTCTGCGAAGGCTCGGGCGAGAACTTCTTCATGGTGCGCGACGGCGTGCTCTACACCCCCGAGCTCACCTCCTGCCTGGAGGGCATCACCCGGGAGACCGTGCTCACCCTGGCCGGCGAGATGGGCATCCAGGTGAAGGAAAAGCGCATCACCCGCGATGAGGTGTACCTCGCGGACGAGGCCTTCTTTACCGGCACCGCGGCGGAGGTCACCCCCATCCGCGAGCTGGACAACCGCACCATCGGCGACGGTCGACGGGGCCCGATCACCGAGAAGCTGCAAAAGGCCTACTTTGACGCCGTGGAGGGCCGCAGCCCGGGCCACGAGGGCTGGTTGACCTACGTCTGAAAACGGCGGCCACCGGACCGGGTGTGCGCAAGGCGTGCCGCGCACCCGGTCACCCCCTTTTTTCACCTCACCTCAGTCCTTGAACCCGTCCTGGCGACCAGTCAGCACCCGCAGGCGCTCCACTCCCTTCTGTCGCTGAGTGCGTATGGCCTGCAGCTTGCCCTCGATCTCCTCGCGGTCGTCGCGCTCGGGGTTGTCGTCCAGCTTGGCCTGGAACTTCCGCTGCTTCTCCCGGAGTTCACGCAACACCTGGCGGATGGAGTCTACCTCCCTCTCCTGGTCCGTCCTCTCGGCGTCGAGAAAGTCGCGCAGCCGGGATAACAGCTTCTTGGTCTTCATGGGATCACTCCAAACCGATTCACGATCGAGCCCACCTGCACCCCCTCAAGAGGTGCGCTCCTCTCCCGACGATACCCGCTCCGCCGCGGCCTCGATCTCCTCGTCACTTAGCGCAAGCTGGCTCTGCGCCAGGCGAACCTCCTTCTCCTTGGCCACCAACAAGATCTGCGCCGCCTCGATGAGCATCCGCGCAATGTCGTAGGCATACCCGGCATCGTTCATCAGCGAGGTAGCCTCGGCACCGCGCATGCGACGCTCACGGATAGAGGCCTCCAGGCGGACACTGAACTCGCGATAGAAGCGCTCGACACGCACTTTGTAGGCGTCCAGCGCGAGCACCGTGGAGGCGCCGGGCTCCTCCTGACGGAGCTGCTCGATCTCCCGCAGCAGCCCAGCCAACAGCAGGCGAATCTCGTCATACCGCTCGCGAATGGCACGGTTGCGGGAGAGCCCCTGACGGCCGAGGTTCTTGTGCAGGTGTTTCATGTCCTTGACCGCCAGCACGATATTCTGACTGGCGTGACGCAGCTCGTAGAGCTGTTCCGTGGCCGCGGCCGGAATATCACCGCTGGCCCCACTCTCGCTGATGAACTCCACGATGGCACTCTGCAGGCTCTTGATGCGCTGCTCATAGTCGTCGTCGATGTCCAGCGGCATGATCCGCTGGGTGCGCGCCACCGCGTCGCTCAGCGACTGCTCGGAACGCACCACGGTGCGCCTCAGGCTGAGTCCGTGCGTGATCAACGCAAAGGCATTCTCGTACAGGTGCCAGACCTCCTTGCGCACAGCAGCCACGGTAACCTCCGGCACCTTGAACGCATCCTTGTGCAGGAATTGGGGCTTTACCGTACGTTTGGAGACGAAGGTCACGTGCCGCTCCAGCAGGCTGGCGAGTTGCTTGGTGAAGGGGGCGAAGATGAGCACACCCAGCAGGTTGAACAGGGTGTGGAATAGTGCGAGGCGAAGCAGGAAGTCGTCCTCGGCAAACCCCAGCAAGTTGCCGCCAAAGTCCACGCCCAGTCTGAGCCAGTCCATGAACATCACTGCCACCAGGGCAGTCGTCACGTTAAAGACCACGTGCGCCACCGCCAGCCGCTTGCCGCCCAGATGGGCGGTCATGCCGCCCAGCGCGGTGGTCACCGCGGTGCCTAGGTTGGCGCCGATGGCCAACGCCAGGCCATTCTCGTAGGTCACCTGCCCGGCCGCCAGCGCGGTGATCACCACCAGCAACGTGGCGTGACTCGACTGCATGATCACCGTGATCAGCATGCCGATACCGATATAGACCAGGAGCCCGGCCATGCCCTCCATGGAGTAGGCGGCCAGGTCGAAGGTCTCCTGAAAGGCGTCGAAGCCCTCCTTCATGTAGTGGATGCCGAGAAAGAGGAAGCCCACGCCCAGGAGAATGCTGCCCACCCCCTTGGCCATCTTGTTGCGCTGGAACATCAGCACAATGGCGAAGACCAGCAGCGGCATGGCGTAGGCGGAGATGTTCACCCGCAGGCCCAGGCCGGCGATCAGCCAGGCACCGGTGGTCGTACCCAGGTTGGTGCCCAGCACCACGCCGATACCAGAGGCCAGCGGGATCATCTGGGCGCTAACAAAGGAGATGGTGACCAGCGAGACCAGGGTGCTGGACTGCATCAGCGTGGTGCTGGCAATGCCGAAGCCCACGCTCTTCCAGAGCCGGTTGGTGGAGGCCTCGAGCAGGGTCTCCAGGGTACCGCCGGTGAAGGTGCGGAAGCCCTGCTCCAGCGACATCATCCCGAACAGGAAGATAGCGACACCGGCGGCGATCTCGGTGAAATCGCCGCTTTGCCAAAAGCCCCAGGCCAACACGCCCAAGAGCACCGCCAGCACCACTGTACGGATACTCATGGGCGCCTCCCGGCACCGGCGGCTTTATGTGCTGACACGGCGGCCCTCCACTGGCGGTTTCGGCCCAACGGGTTGATCCATCATGTGCTCAGGGTGCCCGGCGCCGTCAAGTCACGGCTTAATCGTCCTCGCCCATGGCGAACAGGCTGGCGTTGCCACCGGCGGCAGCGGTGTTGATGGTAATCACCCGTTCGGTGGCATAGCGCAGCAGGTAGTGGGGCCCACCGGCCTTGAACCCGGTGCCGGACAGCCCCTCGCCACCGAAGGGCTGGGTGCCCACCACCGCGCCCACCATGTCCCGGTTGACGTAGGCGTTACCCACCCGGGCCCGGTTCACCACCGCTGCCGTGGTCTCGTCGACCCGGCTGTGCACACCCAGGGTCAGGCCGTAGCCGAGGCTGTTGATCTGGTCCACCAGCCGGTCCAGCTCCCCCGCCTTCCAGGTGACCACGTGCAGCAGGGGCCCGAACTGTTCCCGCTCCAGCTGGTCCATGCGATCCAGTCGGTAGACGGCGGGAGCGATGAAGGTACCCTTCTCGCAGTCCGGCTGCAGCGGTGCCTGATGCAGTAACCGCCCTTCCCCGACCATACGTTCGTGGTGGGCCAGCAGCCCATCCAGCGCAGCCTGGTCGATCACCGGCCCCACATCGGTGGCAAGCCAATGGGGGTCACCCACCGCAAGGGCGTCCATGGCGCCCTTGAGCATCTCCAGCAGTTCGTCGGCGATGTCCTCCTGCACGCACAGGATTCTCAGGGCGGAACAACGCTGGCCGGCGCTGTGGAACGCCGAGCGCACGATATCCACCACCGCCTGCTCGTGCAGGGCAGTGGAGTCCACCACCATGGCGTTGAGCCCCCCGGTCTCGGCTATTAAAGGCACGATGGGCCCCTCGCGCTCGGTCAGCCCCTGCTGGATCCGGCGCGCGGTGTCGGTACCGCCGGTGAAGGCCACCCCGGAAATGCGGGCATCACCCACCAGGTGCGGGCCGATCTCACTGCCGGCACCCGGCAGCAGGTGCAGGGCACTCTTGGGGATGCCGGCCTGGTGCATCAATTCCACTGCCTTGTGGGCGATCAGGCTGGTCTGCTCCGCCGGCTTGGCGATAACCGTGTTGCCGGCCGCCAGGGCAGCGGTGATCTGGCCGGTGAAGATGGCCAGCGGGAAGTTCCAGGGGCTGATGCAGAGGAAGGTGCCGCGCGGGTGCAGGCGCAGTTCGTTGCGCTCACCGGTGGGACCGGGCAGCACCGTGGCCTGCCCGAACAGGCGACGGGCCTGATACGCGTAGTAGCGGCAGAAGTCGGCCGCCTCGCGCACCTCGGCGATACCGTCCTCCAGGCTCTTGCCCGCCTCCCGGGTACACAGAGCCATCAACTCGGCACGGTGCGTCTCGTACAGGTCGGCGATCTTTTCCAGGGCCTGGGCGCGGGTATCGGCGTGGGTATTGGCCCACCCCTCCCGGCCGGCCACGGCGGCCTCCAGGGCGTGCTCCACGTCGGCGTGTTCGGACCAGACCACCCGCCCCACCTGACGCTGGCGGTCTGCGGGGCAGTGCACCGCCTCCCCGGCAGCGGTCTTGGCCTCGCCGTTGATCAGCGGCGCCGCCCGCCAGGCATGCTCGCTGGCTGCCTCCATGGCCTCGGCCAGGCGCGCCATCTCATGCCGGTCGGAGAAGTCCACCCCGATGCTGTTCAGTCGCTCCTCGCCGTAGAGATCCCGAGGCAGGGGGATACGCGGGTGGCGCAGGGTCTTGCGCGCCCGCAGGCTGGCGGCCGGATCGGCGATCAGCGCCTCCACGTCGCCCTCGTGGATGCGGTTGACGAAGGAGGAGTTGGCGCCGTTCTCCAGCAGCCGCCGCACCAGGTAGGCCAGCAGCTCCTCATGGCTGCCCACCGGGGCGTAGATCCGACAGGGGATGTCCGGCCCGCCCTGGCGGCCCACCAATTGCTCGTAGAGCGCCTCGCCCATACCGTGCAGGCGCTGGAACTCGAAGGCCTGCTGGCCCGCCATCTCCATCACCGCGGCCACCGTGTGGGCGTTGTGGGTGGCGAACTGCGGGTAGATGTGGGGGCACTCGTTCAGCATCCGCCGGGCGCAGGCCAGATAGGAGACATCGGTGGCGGCCTTGCGGGTGAAGACGGGGTAATCGGTGTGTCCCTGTACCTGGGTGTCCTTGACCTCCGTGTCCCAGTAGGCGCCCTTCACCAGGCGAACCATGAGCGTGCGGTTGTGCTTCGCCGCCTGCGCCTCCAGCCAGCCCACCAGGGCGTAGCAGCGCTTCTGGTAGGCCTGAATGGCCAGGCCGAAGCCCTCCCAGTCCGCCAGCCCCGGCTCTGCCATCACCGCCTGAATAACGTCCAGTGAGAGATCGAGTCGCCAGGACTCCTCGGCATCCACGCAGAGAGCGATGTTGTATTCCCGGGCCAGATCGCAGAGTTCCAGCAAGCGGGGCAGCACGGTGCCCTTCACCCGCTCCTCCTGCCCCGGCTCGTAGCGCGGGTCCAGTGCGGACAACTTCACCGAAACGCCAGCGCGGTCTCGGATGCCCGCCTTGGGATCGGCGGCCTTACCCACCTGATGGATGGCGTTGCGGTAGGCCTCGAAATAACTCGTGGCGTCGGCATCGGTGCGGGCGGCCTCTCCCAGCATGTCGTAGGAGTAGCGATACCCCTTGCGTTCGTTGGGTCGGGCGCGCTTCAGCGCCTCGTCGATGTCCCGCCCGAGCACGAAGGTATCGCCCAGTAGCCCCATGGCCCGGCGCACCGCAGTGCGAATAACCGGCTCACCGGCGCGAGCCACCATCCGGTGCAACACCCCGCCCAACCACCGGTCCCGGTCACGGGTGTCGATGATGCGCTCGGTGAGCAGCAGCCCCCAGGTGGCCGCATTGACGAACAGGGGCCGATCCCGCCCCAGGTGGGTCTCCCAGCGCGAGGCGGTGAGCTTGTCGTGGATGAGCTTGTCCGCGGTGTAGCTGTCCGGCACCCGCAGCAGGGCCTCGGCAAGGCACATGAGGACGATGCCCTCCTCGCTGGACAGGTCGTACTCATGCAACAGGGCGTCCACCCCCGACTGCCCCTTCTGCGCGCGGATCAGCCCCATCACCAGGGAACGGGCATGCTCCTGGATGCGCCGGTTGGCGGTTTCGCCCAGGCCCGCACGGTCCAGCATGGCCTGCGTAACGCGGGCCTCATCGGCGCGGTAGGACTCGGCGAGGGCATCACGGTCCGGGTGCAGCAGGGTGCGGGGGTCGGGGTGCACGAAGTGGATCATGGGCCCTCCTGTCAGGGAATGTGCGGGGCTTGCGTGAGTCCACCGACTACGGCCCCGCCTTGGCATCGGTAAAACCTTTGTCTAACTTTACAGAGTCTGGACCAGATGCGTCCGGCTGCAAGTGGGGAAGCGAGCGGACCGATAGCGCGCGTCGTTTCGGTCGATTGGGGCTACAAAACGGATAACTCGAGGTATTGGCCATGGAATACACGCTGACAGGGGCCACCTGGTTCTGGCTGTTGGTCCCCATGCCGTTGCTGGTGGTGCTCACGCTCATCAGCCTCATCCGGCACAAGATGCGGGGGGATGACTAATGAACGGTGATGTGGAGATCAACTTCGCGCTACTGGCAACCTTCGTCGTCTACCTGATCATGATGATCCTGGTAGGCATGCTCGCCTACCGGGTCACCAAGAACCTGTCCGACTACATCCTCGGCGGCCGCCGGCTGGGGGCGGGCACGGCGGCACTCTCCGCCGGGGCCTCCGACATGAGCGGCTGGCTGTTGCTGGGCCTGCCCGGGGCGGTCTTCGCCGCCGGCATGAACCAGATCTGGATCGGTGTGGGGCTGACCATCGGCGCCTACCTCAACTGGCAGTTCATCGCCGAACGGCTGCGCCGTTACACCCAGGCGGCCAGCGATTCCATCACCATCCCCGCTTACTTCGAGAACCGCTTCCGCGACGACAGCAACATGCTGCGGGTAGTCGCCGCGCTGGTCATTCTGACGTTCTTCACCTTCTACACCTCCGCGGGCCTGGTTGCCGCCGGCACGCTGTTCGAGGGCACCTTCGGCATCGACTACACCCTGGCGCTGGCGGTGGGCGCCGCGGTCATCCTGGTCTACACCCTGCTCGGCGGCTTTCTGGCGGTCAGCTGGACGGACTTCATCCAGGGCATCCTGATGTTCCTGGCGCTGATCCTGGTGCCGATCATCACCATCATGAACCTGGGGGGCTGGTCAGAGGCCACCAATCAGGTGGGCGAGCTGGATCCGGGGGCGCTGGATGCCCTGCACGACATGACCCTGTTCGGCATCATCTCGTTGATGGCCTGGGGCCTGGGCTATTTCGGTCAGCCGCACATCCTGGCCCGCTTCATGGCCATCCGCAGCCCGCGGGACGTCCCCATGGCGCGGTTCATCGGCATCAGCTGGATGGTGCTGGCCCTGTTCGGCGCCATCTTCACCGGCTTTGTCGGCATGGCCTACTTCGGCGGCCCGGACGGGCTCGACAACCCGGAGACGGTGTTCATCGTGCTGATCCAGTCGCTGTTCAACCCCTGGGTGGCGGGCTGCCTGCTGGCGGCGGTGCTGGCGGCGATCATGAGCACCATCGACTCGCAGCTCCTGGTCTCCTCCTCGGCGCTCTCGGAGGACTTCTACAAGCGCTTCCTGCGCCCCGAGGCCGGCGACCAGGAGATGGTATGGATCGGTCGCGCCACGGTGCTGGGTATCGGCGTTATCGCCACAGTGCTGGCCATGAACCCGGATGCGGCGGTGCTCGACCTGGTGGCCTACGCCTGGGCCGGCTTCGGGGCAGCCTTCGGCCCGGTGGTGATCCTTTCGGTGTTCTGGCGCGGGATGACCCGTAACGGGGCACTGGCCGGGATGATCACCGGCGCCATCACCGTGCTGCTCTGGGATCAGCTGAGCACCTGGACCGAGGTGGGGCTGTTCGACATGTACGAGATCCTCCCCGGCTTCATCCTGGGCACGATCGCCATCGTGGTGTTCAGCCGTATTGGCGGCGGCCCCACGCCGGAGATGGAAACGGAGTTCGACAAGGTGGCCTCTGATACCGAGCACCACCGCTGAGCCGGCGGGTATCAGCGACGGCCGGGGGGCGGGCTTTTCGGCTTGAAGCCCTCCGGCTTGTCCGCTATCCAGCGTGCAAAGCGCTGGATCTCGGGATGCCCGCGCAGGGCCTCGCCGGTGTTGTAGTGCCGCTCCAACTCCTTTTCGGTGAAGGTGCGGTGGATATGGCTGTGACAGGGCCGGCACACCCAGAGGATACGCGCCTTCACCTCCGCCCGGTCGAAGCGCTTCTTGTTGCGTCGATTGCGGTGACGGGTGCGCGGGATCAGGTGGTGGCGGGTCAGCGCCGCCATGCGCCGGCCGCAGAGTTCGCAGTGGTCGGGTTGCGGGGGCAGCTCAACCACGCTGTGCCCCGGCCAGGTAGGCTTCGAAGGCCGCCAGGGGCAGCGGCTTGCTGAGCAGGTAGCCCTGGTAGTACTGGCAGCCCAGTTCGTTCAGATAGCGCTGGTGCGCCTGCACCTCCACGCCCTCGGCCACCACCTCCAGGCCCAGGCTGTGGGCCATGGCCATCACGGTGGAGACGATGGCGCAGTCGTCGGCGTCGTCCGGCAGATCCCGGATGAAGGAGCGGTCGATCTTCAGGCGCTGCACCGGCAGGCGCTTGAGGTAGCTGAGCGAGGAGTAGCCGGTCCCGAAATCGTCTATGGCCAGTGACACCCCCAGGGCTCGGAGCTGCCGCAGGGTCTCCGCGCCCCGCTCGGCGTGCCCGATGACGAACCCCTCGGTGATCTCCAGCTCCAGGAGGTCCGGCGTCAGACCGGTCTGCTGGAGCACGTGGCGCACCTCGCGCACCACGTCACCATGAACGATCTGAGCCCCGGAGAGGTTCACCGAGATGCGCAGGGGCTGCCCGGCCACCTCCCAGCGGCGTGCCTGGGTACAGGCCGCCTCCAGCACCCAGTGGCCAATGCGGTGAATCAGGCCCGAGTCCTCGGCAATGGGGATGAAGCGGTCGGGCGGCACCATGCCCAGCTCCGGTGAGTGCCAGCGCAGCAGCACCTCGGCCCCGAACACCTGGTCATCCGCCAGCCGGGCCTGGGGCTGGAAGTGGAGCGCCAGCTCGTCACGCTCCACCGCGCGACGCAGCCCGCCCTCCATGTCGAACCGCTCCCGGGTCTGCTCGCCCAGCTCCGTGGTGTAGAACTGGAAGGTGTTCCGTCCGCGGTCCTTGGCCTGGTACATGGCGGTGTCGGCGTTCTGGATCAGGGTCTCCGGGGTACGGCCATCGGTGGGGAACAGTGCGATCCCGATGGAGGCACCGATAAAGATCTCCTGACCCTCGACCACCTGCGGTTCGGCCAGGGCGCGGCGGATCTTGCGCGCAACGGCCGCGGCATCCTCCGGCCGGGACAGCCCCTCCAGCAGCACCAGGAACTCGTCCCCGCCCAGCCGGCCCAGTGTGTCCTGGGCCCGCAGCGCATGCCCCAGGCGCTGGGCCACGCGCTGCAGGAGCTGATCACCCACCGGGTGCCCCAGCGCGTCATTGACATCCTTGAAGTGGTCCAGATCGACGAACAGCACCGCCAGCATGGCCTCATGCCCGGCACCGCGGCGCTCCACGGCCCGGTGGACCGCATCCCGCAGCCGCTCGGTCACCAGCGCGCGGTTTGGCAGACCGGTGAGCACATCGTAATGGGCCAGGCGGCGGATCCTGGCCTCCGAGGCCTTGCGCTCCGAGATGTCGTTGAAGATGTAGATGTAGCGAAGCGATTCACCGGCATCGTCGTGCACGGCGCTGATGGTCTGCCAGGCCGGGAAGTACTCCCCGGTGGCCCGCGGGTACCAGACCTCGCCCGACCAGGCGCTCTCCTGCTGCAGTTGCTCGCGCACCTGCGCGAACCAGTAGGTGTTATCGCTATCGGCGGGCCGCATGAAGGCCACCAGGTCCCGGCCGCCCATCTCGTCCCCGGTCAGCCCCGTGACCTCGGTGAAGGCCCGGTTGGCCTGCACCACCCGGTGGTCCTGATCGGTGATGATGATCGCCTCCTGGGCGCTGTCGAAGACGCTGGCCGCAAGGCGCAACTGCCCCGTCTGCCGACTCACCCGTCGCATCAGCGGACGCAATGCGTGCCCCATCCCCAGGGTTGCCAGCCCCACCATGAACAGCACGATCACCGTCGGCCAGACCAGCTGCCGGGCGGCGGGGGCATAGAACGGCGCAAAGGGCACCTCCACCACCAGCGCCCAGCCCGAATCCACCAACGGGGCGTGGAACAGCACCACCCGCCCATCGTCATCAGCCAGCCGGGACAAACCAACCTCCGCCTCCAGCAGGGACGGCAGTACCGAGTCGATCCGGCCCGCGTCGGCAATCCCGGCCAACACCGGCTCATGCCCCCCCTCGACGCCCAACCGCACACCAGCGGCTGGCTCCACCAGAAACTGTGCCGCTTCACTGCCGAACCGTTCGGACCCGGCCAGCAGCCCGGCGAGCTCATCCGGCCAGAAGTAGAGGACATCGGTCCCGATCCGCTCCCCGTCGCGCCCGGGTATGGCGGCCGCCACGCGGACCAGGGGCTGGCCCTCCAGCACTACCATGGCCGTGTGCAGGGTGTCGGCGAATACGGTTTCGGGCTCCTCCGGCACGGCGGCAAGGCCCAGCTCGACCACCGTCTCGCCCGCCGGCCCCAACCGCACCAGGCCGGCCATCGCGTCGGACTGCCCCATGGGGTCGCGCAGGCGGGGTTCGGTATACTCACGCAGGGTCGCCATGGGCAGATCGCCGTCGGCGTAGGCCTGCAGACGGCGCCGGATCTCGGTTCGGCTGGTGAACTGGCGGGCGATATCGCGATACCGGACCACGATGTTGTCCAGGGCGTCCGCCTGGGCAGTGGTACTGACCAGCGTGGTCTGCTCGACGCCCTCCCGGGCGGTATGAAAGAGGGGCACGGCGGTACTGAGCCCCACCAGCAGCCCGGTCAGCAGCACCCCCAACGCGGCCAGGGCGATGATGCGTTGCTGGGTCTGTTTCAGGTCCGGTTTTGACACGGGCGCGCCCCGGCTCAAGCTGCCATTGGGAAATGAGCTGCACCCACAGCCGCCACCAGCGGTGACACGTCACTACCTCCAGAACGGCAGGGACAGGCCTGATGCAGAATCCGCAGTCTAACAAAGCAGCACTCCCGGGAGGGCTTTGGTTCGCGGTCCTGCTCCTGGTCTTCTGGCTCGCCCCCGCGGGCGGCCTGCCGGCCGCCGCTGACACCGGACCGACCGAAACCCGGGGCGGAGAGACCGTCACGCTGCACTTTTTCTGGACCCGGCAGTGTCCCCGGTGCATCGAGGCCCTGCCCGCGGTGCGGCAGATGGACGAGGACCATGACTGGCTGGAAGTGCGCAGCTACAACCTGAGCGCCGAGCCCCAACTGGGACAGGTCTACCGCCAACTGGCCGGCGCCCTGGGTGAGGAGGCACGGGCGGTGCCCGGGTTTATCTTCTGCGATGCCATGCTGGTGGGCTTCGATGATCACGGCCGGCAGGAGGCCCGGTTGCGCCAGTTGCTGGAGACCTGCCACGCCCGCGTGCAGACCGGCGCGCCCCCGGTGCTGGACCGCGCCCTGTGGACCGACCCGGAGCCGTTACGGCTGCCGCTGGTCGGCGACGTTCAGCTGGACAACCTCTCCTTGCCCGCCTTGACGCTGCTGCTGGCCGGGGTGGACGCCTTCAACCCCTGCGCCTTTTTCGTCCTGCTGTTTCTGCTCAGCGTGGTGGTACACAGCCGCAGTCGGGGGCGCATCCTGCTGATCGGCGGACTGTTCGTGACCGTCTCCGGGGTCATCTACTTTACCTTCATGACCGCCTGGCTGAACGCCTTCCTGGTCTTCGGCGAGATGCCGCTGGTCACCCGACTGGCAGGCCTGGTAGCGGTCACCATGGCGCTGATCAACATCAAGGACTACTTCTGGTTCAAGCGGGGGGTGTCGTTGAGCATCCCGAACTCGGCACAGCCCGGGCTGTTCCGGCGGATGCGTGCCCTCACCCAGGCCGACAGCCTGCCCTGGGTGGTGGGGGCAACGCTGATTCTGGCGGTAGTGGTCAACCTGTACGAGATCCTCTGCACCATGGGCTTTCCCATGATCTACACCCGAATCCTCACAGCCCACGACCCGGGCGCGCTGGGCTACTACGGCTATCTCGTCGCCTATAACGTCATCTACGTCCTGCCGATGCTGATCATCGTTGCGCTGTTCGCGTTCACCCTGGGCAGCCGGAAGCTGCAGGAGCACGAGGGCCGGCTGCTCAAGCTGCTTTCCGGCATGATGATGCTGGGGCTGGGCTTGGTCCTGTTGCTCCGGCCAGACCTGCTCGCCAACCCGGCACTGGCGATCGGGGTGATCGGGCTGGCCCTGTTGGTCACCTGGCTGATTCGTCGTCTATGCCCCACGCGATGAGACCTGAACCCAGTTTTAATTAATCCAAACAAAACCTGACGCAAAACGTGGCCTTCCCCTTCCTGCCCGGGTAGCATACGTAATGCGAACCATTCGCATTACTATTAACAGGAGGGATTCCATCATGCGTCGTGAAGGCCAATCGATTCCATTCAGCGGGCTACTGGTCACCGCCATCCTTGGGGGGCTTGGCGTAGCCAACGCCAGTGAAAGAACACTGGATACCATCGTGGTGACCGCCACAGGCTTCGAGCAGGCCCTGAAGGATGCCCCGGCCAGCATTTCCGTTGTCGGCCGCGAGGAGCTGGAGCGTAACCGCTTCAGCAACATTGCCGAGGCGCTGGCCGACGTCCCCGGGGTGGACGTGCGGGAGGGCACCGGCAAGACCGGAGGCCTGAATGTCAGCATCCGCGGCATGCCCAGCGAATACACGTTGATCATGATCGACGGCCGCCGCCAGAACACATCGGGGGATGTCACGCCCAACGGTTTCGGGGAGACCGCCACCAGCTTCATGCCCCCGGTTTCCGCCATTGAGCGCATCGAGGTCATTCGCGGCCCCATGTCGACCCTTTACGGCTCCGATGCCATGGGCGGGGTCATCAACATCATCACCCGCCCCGTCACCGACACCTGGAGCGGCTCGGTCGGCGTGGAAAGCACGTTCCAGGAGGACCGGGATGCCAGCAACGACAGCACCCTCAACCTCTTCGCCACCGGCCCCCTTGTGAACGACCGGCTGGGGATGCAGGTGCGAGGCCGGCTGTATGACCGGGAGGCCTCGGAACGTCTGATCGAGGACAGCGTGGCCCGTGATCCGCGCCCCACCGAGGCGCGGATCTACAACGTTGGCGCGCGACTCTCGCTCACCCCGGACGCTCGCAACACCCTCTGGCTGGATGCCGATCGCAGCCGCCAAGTGTATGACAACTCGGACAGCCGCCTCGGCACCCTGGACGAGACCGACCGCAGTACCGGCGAGCCCGCCCCGGGTGTCTTTTGGGGCTACAAGGATGAGATGCGCTTCAACCGGGATCAGATCGCCGTGGGCCATGAGGGGTTCTACGACCTGGGTACGCTGGAGAGCAGTCTCACCTACAACGTCACCGAGACTCTGGGCCGCACCCTCCCGGCGGGCAACGCTCCGGAGTATGGGTACGAAGCCACCGGCGGTGAGGACCGTGTACTGGAGAACCGCGACCTGACCCTGGACAGCAAGCTCGTCATGCCCCTGGGTCGCCACGTGCTCACCCTGGGTGGCCAGTACGTGGATGCCGAATTGGAGGACGGCGCCGCTGGTGACCAGACATTCTCCCAGGAGAGCTGGGCCCTTTTCGTGGAAAACGAATGGTGGATGCGCGACGACCTCGCCCTGACCCTGGGCGCCCGATACGAGGACCACGAGGCGTTCAGCGGCCACCTGACCCCACGCGCCTATCTGGTATGGAACACCACCGACCAGTGGACGCTGAAGGGGGGCGTCAGCCAGGGCTACAAAACCCCCACCCTCAACCAGTTACACGACGGCGTGACCGGCTTCACCGACCAGGGACGGGCGGTGAACATCGGCTCTCCCGACCTGGAGCCGGAGGAGACCACCAACTACGAGCTTTCGGCCCTCTACGAGGATCGCCGCCTGCAGGCCGGCGCCACCCTCTTTTACAACGAGTTCAGGGACAAGATTGCCGACGGCGATCCCATCCTGAACTGCCAGTTCACGGACGGTGACGGCAACCAACCCTACGCCGGCCGCGACGACTGCCTGAGCATCGGTGACTTCACCCAGCAGGAGAGCTTCGGCCAGCTCGTCAACATCGACGAGGCGCGAACCCGCGGGGTGGAACTGCACGCCAGTTACCGGCTGAGCCCGCAGTGGGCGGTCAGCGGCGGCTACACCTATACCGACAGTGAGTTCACCTCCGGCGACCAGAAAGGCCAGGTGCTGACCAACGCCCCGGAACACGTGGTCACCGCCCGGCTCAACTGGCTGGCCAGCGAGCGGCTGCACCTTTGGGTGGACGGTGAGTACTACTCCTCACGGGAACGGTATACCGGCGCCCGGCCCGAGGAGGGGACTCAGGACAGGGCCGAGTACGACGCCACCGGCAACAAGCTGAAGAGCTACGAGCTCTTCCACCTGGGCGCCTCCTACCAGGCGGCAGACAACGTACGCCTGACCGGAAGAATCTACAACCTGCTGGACAAGGACTTCTCCAGCGGCACCCGCTACGGGCACCAGGGAGAGACCCACTACGCCTACGACTACACCCGCACCTGGCGAGCCACCGAGGGAGGGTACCGGGACGGACGCAGCGTGTGGCTGTCTGCCAACTACGAGTTCTGAGCGAGACCAGTTTCGCTAGCTGCCGGTCCGGGCCGCTCCAACGGGGCCCGGACCAGCCTGAAGACCCATCACCGCCGCCCGGCCATCCGGGCGAGCACCGCCGGGCCAGCCCTGAATTGGTGGCGCAACGCCAAGGCAATGTGACCGACGATCAGCACCGCCAGCGTCCAACCCAGAAAGCCGTGGAAGAGGCCGCCGGCGGCCACCATCCAGTCCACGGAATCCCCCTCGAAACCCGACATCAGCGGAATGCCGAAGGGCTCGTAGGCGCGACCGGAGCCGTATTGGCGCAGCAATGCCACCAGCGGCACCACTACCATGAGGCCGTACATGAGTCGGTGCCCCCAGGGCGCCAGCGCATTGACCGCGGCCGGCCGCTCCGACCGATTGGCCCAGGCCCAGAACAGCCGGAACAGTGCTAGCAGGCACAGGACCAGCCCCACCTCGCGGTGGGTCGGCCAGACCAGGTCGTACAGCACACCCTCCCCCAGTACCACCCGGACGGTGGTGGTAAAGAACATCCAGAATAGCGCCAGGGCCATGCCCCAATGGAGCACCCGGGTCACCATGCCGTAAACATCACTGTTATCTTTCACGTTGCCTCCTTGATCGTGCCACCGATCCATTACAAAAATGCCCGCAAGCCAGGGCGCGGTGCGGGCAGCATAACAACACGGGGCGCAGGGATTGGCCGGAAAACCGGGATTCTGAATTGCGTGAAACAGGTGAATAGGCCCCGGAAGAGTGCTCTGGATCAGCCCGGATCGCGCACCCACATCCAGCCCTCGCGCCGGGCCAGGTCCGGGTGCTCCGGTGGCATGGCCTTGCCGGTCAGGAAGTCATGCGCGGCCAGGAGGCAGAGCACGGCATCCAGGCCATCCGCGCCGGTTCGGATATCCGGCACCCCGGCGGTAACGGCAATGCGCTGTTGCACCTCGCCCAGGAGCCGCTCACGCACCGCTCCGTTGCCGGCAGCCCGGTAACCCCGGCTGTCCATCCCGTAAGCGGCCAGGGTTGCCGCGGGATAGACCTCGATCGCACCCGGCTGTTGGAGAGCGGGCGACCAGGCTAGAGGGATGTCGAGGCCCAGTTGGCATCTAAGGCCCTGCAGGAGTGCCAATGCCGCATGGGCGGTGCGGGCAATTCGATCGGCACCTACATCCAGCGACTGCTTGCCGAGTCGACGACGGATGAACCGGTCGGTCTCCCGCCGGAACAGGTCGTTGGCGGGGGTCTCCAGGGGGGCGCCGGCAGCATGGCAATGGAGCCCCGCAGCGAGCGCGACCGGCCAGCCCAGGGGCGCATCCAGTGCCAACAACACCGGTCCATCCCGTTTCGCGAGCTGCCGGGCCACCTGGGCCCCGGGCGGGTCGGCCGGAGAGCCCATGGTCACGCCCGTGACCGTGGTCTGCCCCCGGGCGTAGACGCCGAAGGCCAGGCCAACACGCGCGGGGGTCGTGGCGCAGTCAACGCCGATCACATGGACCGTCATGTGAGCAGCCCGGGGTTGCAGGCGCCAGCGCGGCCTCGGATCACATGCGGATGCCGACCTTGCCCATCACCCGGTAGTTGTCCATGTCCTCGCTGGAACCGTTGAAGCGCTCGCTCTCGGTGAACTGGTAGCGGGCTTCCACGCCCATGAACACGTTGTTGTCCAGGGTGTAGTTCATGCTGCCGCCCACCTGGGCGCCCCAGAGCCCATTGGTCTCACCGCCGAGCCGCGCACGCATGTAGCTGATGCCGGGGCCGGCGCCGATCTCCAGGCGGGGCGCCACCTCGAACATCCAGTGAGTGTTCAACTCGGTGGAGGTCATGCGCAGGGGGCGGTCGTCGTAGCGGGTGATGCTCAGCTGATGCCGCAGCACACCCTGTGCGGGCTGCAGCAGCAGGCAGTCGGCGGACGCCTCCACACCGTAACCCCAGTCCGAGCTGGCACCGGAGAGCTCCGGATCGATCACGCCACCCATCACGGCGATACCCGGGGAGAGGTCCCGCACCATATCGGCTTGGGCCACACCCCCGGCCATAGCGACGGAAACCACGGTCACGGACAGCGCGTTACGCAGGTTCAACATCTCTCACCTCACTGGATCATCCATAAATTCGCGACGGGAACCGTTGCCCGCAGAATAGATCACTGCATCCTGATGGATCTTGTGTCCCCGGGCAAGGCGAGCCCCCTGGGGCGACCGCTCAGTCGGCGCGGTCCAGCCCCATCTGCCAGAAGTCGATCTCCAGGCGCGTGGCGTCTCGAAACACCTGGGTCAGTTCGGCAAAGCGGGCGGGGGAAACATCCGCCAGGCGGGCGTCCAGCCAGTCCCGCTCGGCACGCATGGCGGCCTGGAACTCGTCGCTCTCGTACATGGCGATCCAGGCGTCGTAGGGGTTGCCTTTGCCCCGGACGGTCTCCGGGCGTCCATTCAGCCAGTTCGCGATCTCACCGTAGCCCACCAGGCAGGGAGCCAGGGCCACGTGCAGGTCCAGCAGGTCGCCGCGGTTACCCGTATCCAGCACGTACCGGGTATAGGCCATGGTGGCGCGGGCCTCGGGCAGCGCGGCCAGGTCCTCTTCGGAGATGCCCCATTCGCGGCAGTAATCCACGTGCAGGCCCATCTCCAGGTCGACGATGGCCTTGAGGCCTTCGTGGGCCTGCCGCAGATCTTCGAGGGTGCGGCTCTTGTAGGCCGCGAGCGCATAGGCACGGGCGAAATGGATCAGGAACAGGTAGTCCTGCTTCAGGTAGTGGCGGAAGGCCTCCTCCTCAAGCGCGCCCTCTCCGAGGGCGCGCACGAACTCGTGCTCGATGTAAGTGCGCCAGTCCCCTTCACAGGCCGTGACCAGGTCACTGAATCGGTAAGTCATCACCCCTCCATCGGATGCGCCGGCAAACGATACGGCAGAAATTAACTATGGGGGCGCACAGCACCTGACACAATGGCCAACCGGCCCTGGTGTTCGCCCACCCCAGCGAGCGCGCCTCTTGCGCCTGATGGGCGCAGGGCTCGGTCAATGCCAAAATACCCGGGTATTGGGGCGGGGCCCGGGCTGCGGTGGCAATGCGGACTTTTCGAGAGGCGCAGAACCCCGCCGCCCGGATCGGCGAGTATGCCTGCCAATGGAGTGCACATGAGCCACGCGATCAAAATGAACTACTCCCGCCAAGCCTTTCAGGCTATGGCGTGAGTTTCGCGCTTCACGGGGCGTGCCGAATCATCCGGGGGGATGATTCGGTCTTACCGCCCTCCACGCCTCGGCCGGTTCCCGACCGGATAACTGCCGCTCGGCCCAGCGCATCAAT